>OHJN01001011.1_pt1 | contig 11936 bp, 8 predicted proteins | sample 1568531 | NCBI WGS metagenome assembly OHJN01 (sample SAMEA3879594, study PRJEB24766) | human gut metagenome | biome: human-associated habitat; feature: feces | place: USA | collected 1985/1987
TTTTCGTAGTTGTTCAGCTTGCTGAAGTAGTTGCTCCAGCTGGGCAGCAGGGGCACAGGGTTGGTGGCACCGATGATCAGGATCTGAGCATCAGGGTTCAGTTCCTTGACAGTCGCCACGATCTGGCGCAGGTTGCTGCTGCTTTCAGGATAAGCGTTCTCGCAGATCTTGTTCATGCCAGAGAAGAACAGGTTCCAGACGGCATCCTTCTCGCTGCGGGTCAGGCTGAGCTTTTTCAGGCTCTCGTTCAGTGCGTCCTCGGTTTCCTTGCTGCTGCCGCGCAGGTTGCCGCTGAGCACGATGGAAGCCAGGTCCTCACTTTTCCAGTTGGTGGCCTCACCAAAAGAGACCACGGTGGGCACAAAAGCATCATTGGAGCCCAGCTGGATGGAGATAACATCGGCACTTTTGATGTAATCTACAAACTCGGGGTAATTGTACTGGCAGCCGGAGAGGGTGTTCATCTCGGCCATGGTGCCGGTCTTGACCAGCTCCAGCATATCCTTGCTCATCACGCCGGGCAGGCCAAGGTTGATGGCGTGATCCCGGTCGAGGTTCAGGCTTTTGCCCACCTGACCCACATAGCAGGCCTCGGGGTAACCCTTGAAGTTGAAGGAAACGTCCACGCCCATCAAGTTATGTGCATATTGAACGGTAGTCAGGCCGATGCCGGCGCAGATGCTGTCGCCCAGGGCAACATAGGTGATGGAGTTGGGCTCCTTCTCTTCTTCGGTGCTGCTGGAGGTGAAGAAACAGTTCTCCTCCTCTGCAGCGGTCTGTTCAGTGGTCAGAGCGGGGTCTGCGCTCTCTTCCGGGGCGGCTGCAAAGGCCGGAACGCTCAGGACAGAGAACAGCATGGCGGCCGAAAGGGCCAGGCCAATCAGTTTCTTTTTCATGGTATCGTCATGAATCCTTTCCAATGTGTATTATTCTGCTTAATAATCGCGGGGAGTGATCTCTTCTTCCAGCTTGCGGTAGTCCACCTTACCGATGGGGGTCAGCGGCAGCTCATCGAGGAACTTGTAGCCCACGGGCTGCACATACTCCGGCAGCTCTTCTTTGCAGATCTGCTGCAGCTCCCGCACGATCTGACGCTTTTTGTGGTCAGCAGCGGGGTTCAGCACGACATACACAAAGGGCAGGCGGCCCTGCACATGGTCCTTGTCGGTGCAGCCCACCACAGAGCACTGATGCACAGCGGGGTGGCGGCTGACGACATTCTCTATCATGGAGGGGAAGACTTTGAAGCCGTCGTGGCGGATGATGAGGCGCTTGATGCGGGAGTCGAGGAAGACGAAGCCGTCCTCGTCCAGATAGCCGATGTCGCCGGTGTGGACCCAGATGCGGCCATCCGGGTGGCGGCGAAGGATCATGGCCGTCTCGTCAGCCTTATTGTAGTAGCCCTTCATGGTGGTGGGGCCGGAGATGCACAGCTCGCCGCGCTCACCGATGGGCAGTTCCCTGTCAGTACCCGGCTCAAAGGCGGCGATGATGGTGTTGACCATCGGGATGCCGACGCTGCCGGGCTTGTTGTCTGCGCCGGCAGCCACGGTAGCGGCAGAGGATACCTCGGTCATGCCGTAGCCCTTTGCCATCGGGTAGCGGACGCCATGGGCGGCGAGGAAGTCGTTGACGGTCTGCTCTGCGCCCCGGGCGATGGCATCGCCGCCGGCGGCGTAGTTCAGAATGAAGGAGAGGTCCTTATCCCGCAGCTTGGGGTCTGCGGCCAGCTGCTGATAGTGGGCCGGCACGCCGAACATATGCTCGGGCTTGTACTTCAGCACCAGGCTGCCCAGCTTGGCCGGGTCGAGGTTGGGGATGATGATGACCGTGAAGCCCAGCACCAGCGGCAGATGGACGCCGCAGGCGTAGCCGTAGGCGATGAAGGGGGGCATGATGTTCATGAGCTTCTGGCCCCGGTGGAACAGCTTGTCGTAGGCGCGGAACTGCTGCGCCAGAGCGTTGAAGCAGTTGTCGGTGAGCATGACGCCTTTAGGGGAGCCGGTAGTGCCGCCGGTGTGGACGACGACGCAGGCGTGGTCGGGGTCATAGGGCTCCGCAGCGGTGCTCTGGCCCTCGCCGCCCTTGATGAACTGCTTCCAGCGGATGACGTTGGAGGCATATTTGTTCTTGTCAGGGGTGGTCAGCTTGTAGCCTACGGCCATCACCGGGGGCAGAGAGTCGGCCGGAGAGAGGACGATGACCTTTTCCACGTTGGTGCGCTTTGCGGCCTGACGGCAGCGCTCGTACACGACGTTCAGGCAGACGAGAAGGTGGGAATCCACCTCCTCGATATACTCATGGATGCCCTCGACGCTGTAGCGGGGGTCCACAAGGTTCAGAGTGGCGCCGACCATGTCAGCGGCGTAGAACAGAGCGATGACCTCAGGGGTCATGACGCTGACCACCGTCACGATGTCGCCCTTTTTGACCCCGACGCCCCGCAGGGCGGCAGCAGTCTTTTTGACATTGACGATGAGGTCGGCGTAGGTGAACTTCCGGCCATAGTAGTCCAGTGCCATATCGTTCAGATGGTTCCGGTTCCGGTGGCAGACATAATCGAATGCCGAAAGGGTGGGCAGGGTCTGGTCGATGTACTTCTGAGCGTAGTATTTGAGCCAGGGTTTGGCCTGGGATGCGTAAACAGGATTCTGCGTCGTCATCAATTTCTCATTCCTTTATGTTTGTAGACCCGCGCGGGGGCCAATGTTTTGTTTCGTATTGTTACAAAGCCACTCCTGTTATTGTAGTAGAGCAGAGAACAAAAGTCAATAAACAGAGAGGCCACAATGAGAAAAACGCAAGAAAAAGTTTACGATTCCCGGCACCAGTCTTCGGCCTCGGAGGCGCTGCAGAGCACCCAGTGACGGGGCCGAAGCTCCCGCCACTGGGGAGCCTCCGTGGAGTAGTCGTGCATGGAGGGGTCATAGACCAGCAGCTTTTTCTGCCGCTCACGGCGGGGACTGGGCATGGGGATGGCCGACAGCAAGCTGCGGGTATAGGGGTGGATGGCGTGGGTCACAAGCTCTTCGGCGTCGGCCAGCTCCACGATGTCGCCCTTGTGGATGACGGCGATGCGGTCGGAGATGTACCGCATGACCGAGAGGTCGTGGGCGATGAAGAGGTAGGTGATGCCGCGCTCTTTTTGCAGGTGGCGCAGCAGGTTGAGCACCTGGGCGCGGATGGACATATCCAGTGCCGAGATGGGCTCGTCGGCGATGATGAATTCCGGCTCCACGATGAGAGCCCGGGCGATGCCGATGCGCTGGCGCTGGCCGCCCGAGAACTCGTGGGGGAAGCGGGAGGCGAACTCCGGCAGCAGGCCCACATCCAGCAGCGCCTGCCGGACTTTTTCGTCCCGCTCGGCGGCGGAGAGGTCGGGACGGACGTTCATCAGGCCCTCGCCTACGATGTAGCTCACCTTGGCGCGCTCGTTCAGGGAGGACTGGGGGTCCTGGAATATCATCTGAATTTCCTTGATGACCTGCTTGTCCAGCGCGTGGGAGATCTTGCCGTTTATCTTCTGGCCCTTATAGAACACCTCGCCGCCCGAGGTGGGCAGGATGCGCATGATAGCCCGGCCAATGGTGGTCTTGCCCGAACCGGACTCGCCCACCAGACCGAAGGTCTCGCCTTTATAGATGGTGAAGTTTGCGTTCTTGACGGCCTTGTAAGCCTTGCGACCGGAGCCGTAGGTCACTTCGAGGTTTTTTACCTCGACCAGAACTTCGCGTTCGTCTGCCATGTTATTTGCCCTCCTCTTGCAGCATCCGCACAGCGGCGGGCGGTTCTATCTTGGGTGCGCGGGGGTCGAGAAGCCACGTCTTGGCCCGGTGGGTCGTGCTGACATCAAAATAAGGGGGACGCTTGACGAAGTCGATCTTCAGCGCCAAAGGGTTGCGGGGCGCGAAAGCGTCGCCGTGAATTTCCGTGAAGAGGTTCGGGGGCGTACCCTGAATGTTGAACAGGTCTTCGCCCTTCACGCCCATCTGGGGCATACTGGACAGCAGCGCCCAGGTGTAGGGGTGGCGGGGGTCGTAGTAAATTTCGTCCGAAGTGCCGATCTCCACGATGTCGCCTGCGTACATGACGGCCACCCGGTCGGCGATGTTGGCCACGACGCCGAGGTCGTGGGTGATGAGGATGATGGTCAGATTGTACTTGACCCGCATCTCCTTCAGCAGCTCGAGGATCTGGGCCTGAATGGTCACGTCCAGAGCCGTCGTGGGCTCATCGCAGATAAGGATCTGCGGATTGCAGGCCACAGCGATGGCGATGACGACGCGCTGGCGCATACCGCCCGAGAACTCGTGGGGATACTGCTTGAAGCGCACTTCCGGGTCGGCGATGCCGACATCCCGCAGGTACTCGAGGGTCTTCTCCCTGGCGGCAGCGCCCTTGAGGCCCTGATGGAGCTCCACGGCCTCCATGATCTGGTCGCCGATGGTCTTCAGGGGGTTCAGGCTGGTCATGGGGTCCTGCATGATCATGGCGATCTCGTGGCCGCGGACTTTCAGCCAGTCCTTCTCCTTTTTCAACTCGGAGAGCCGGATGGGCTGGTGGTCGTCGGCACCGAAGTAGTCGATGGTGCCGGAAGTGATAGAGCCGTTGGAGTCCAGCAGGCCCATGAAGGACTTGGTGAACACGCTCTTGCCCGAGCCGGATTCGCCCACGATGGCGAGGACTTCGCCGTGGTAGACATCGAGGTCGATGCCCCGGATGGCGTGGAGGATCTTTCCACGCAGATTGAATTTGATGTTGAGATCCCGCACCGAGAGGATCAGTTCGTTCTTTTTCATCCCTGTGCCTCCTTACTGCAGATGGTTCTTCGGGTCGGCTGCGTCGGAGAAGGCGTTGCCGATGAGATAGAACGCGATGGTGACGAAGCTGAGGATGATGGTGGGGTAGAGCAGCTGATAGCGCAGGCCGGCCTGCATCATGACCTTGCGGCCATCGTTGATGAGGTTGCCCAGAGAAGGCACCTCGACAGAGAGGCCGAGGCCGATGTAGGTGATGAACACCTCACTGCCGATGGCGGCGGGGATGGTCAGGGCCATGCGGAGCATGATGACTGACACGAGGTAGGGCAGCAGGTTGCGCAGCACGATGCGGGCAGTGGGGGTGCCGATGCAGCGGGATGCCACGTTGTAGTCGCGGTCGCGGATGATGAGGATCTGGTTGCGGATGAAGCGCGCCATGGCGATCCAGCCCGTGATGGACATGCCCAGAATCAGCGTCTGGACGCTGGGGCTGGCGACGTAGGAAATAAGGATCAGGATGATGGTGGAAGGCACATTGTCGCAGATGTTGTACAGCTCGGTGAAGAAGAAGTCCAGCTGACGGACATAGCCCCAGAGCACACCCACCGTGATGCCCACCACGGCCTCGATGAGGGCCACGAAGAAAGCGATGGTCAGGCTGGTGCGGGCACCGGCCCAGATGCGGGCCCACAGGTCCTGGCCGATGGCGTTGGAACCCCAGATGAAGCCCTTTTCACCGGGGGCGATGTTGCGGTACTGGATGCCGGTGACGGGGTCCACGGCGCAGAGGTTGGGGTCTACCTGACCGGGCAGGTAGGGCTGCAAAAATGCAAACGCCACCACGGCGATGAGGGCGACGAGCAGCAGCACGGCCACGCGGTTCTTGAAGAAGGCGCGGAAGGTGCTGCCCCAGTAGCTGTAGTTGGAGTAGGACGTGGCCTCGGCCCGCTCTTCGCTGAACCCGGCGGGGGTGAACAGCTCTTCTTCGGGCAGCTTTGCCCATGCGGCGGGGCCGTCCGCCTGTAACTTATCCAGCTCTGCCTCGAGCTGGTGTGCTTTTTCATCTTTCATACGGAAAAGCATTATCGGCCACCTTCTTTCTTGCCAAAGCTGATGCGGGGATCGATGAGCACCATGAGCAGGTCGCCCAGAATGAGGCCGATGATGCCCACGCAGGCGTAGAGCAGGACGATGCCCTGCACCATCGTGTTGTCGTGGCGCTGGACACAGGTGACCAGCAGGCCGCCCATGCCCGGGATGCTGTAGAGGCTTTCGATGTAGATAGAGCCGACCACAGTGTTCAGAAAGGCGGAGGGAATATACTGCACCAGCGGCACCATTGCGTTGCGGAAGATGTGGCGCAGGGCGATGTTGTTTTCACTCACGCCCTTGGCACGGGCAAGGCGGACATAGTCCTTGTTGCTCTCGTCCACCATGTACCGGCGCAGCCACATGGCGTAGAACGCCACGTTGCCCAGACTCATGGAGCAGACGGGCAGCACCCAGTATTTCCAGTTGGAGGCGTCGAAGAGCAGGCCCACGTTCAGCGCGGTGGTGCCGTACATCTGGATATACAGATAATACACTGCCGCAGGCACAGCCTGGATGAGGACGATGATGGCCGTGCCGATCTTATCGGGCCAGCGGCTCTTGAAGCGGCCCATGAACAGGCCCATCGGAATGCCGATGACGAGACTCAGCAGCATGGCAAAGACGCCCATCTGGATGGAGATGGGCAGCTTCTTAGCGAGGATGCTGGTGACGGAGGCGTTGACCTTATAGATGTGGCTCACGCCGAGGTCGCCGTGGAGCATATTGACCCAGAAGCGGCCGATCTGCACCGGCAGCGGGTCCAGCAGGCCCATGGACTGTAAGCCGGCCTGTATCTGGGCCTCGGTCATTTTTTCGTAGTTAGCAAAATAGCCTTCCACCGGCATCAGCCGCAAAAGGCAGAAAACGAGCGTGACGATAATAAACAGGGTCAGTATCGAGCGCCCGATGCGTTTCGCCAGATATTTGAGCATATCTGTGCGCACCCCTCTCTTTTATTTAATGAATGTCGGATAGGAATAGAATACAACAAAAAACCACTTTTGGAAAGTGATTTGGCAAAGTTCGTTACAAAAATTCATGTGTGAGACTTCAGAAACGAAAAGCTCTCCGCTTTCCCGTGGGAAAACGGAGAGCTTTGGAGCAGACAGACTCAAAAAGTCTTAGCGGGCGTCGCGGTTGGCCTCGTACTCGCTCATGGAGATGTAGTGGTCGAGGACATGGATGCCCTTCAGACGCTTGTTGGAGAAGCCGGTGGAAGCGTACTGGCCCTCCCAGTAGTTCAGACGGGTGGCAATGTAGGCCGGGATGCTCATGCCCATGGGGACGACGAGGGCATTGTTGATGAGGGAAGCCTCGGCGTTGGCGAAGGCATCATAGCGAGCGTTGATGTCGTCGGTGATCTTGACAGCCTCTTCGATGGCCTTCATGTAGTTCATGACGGCGTCCGCAGTGTCGCCGGTGATGAAGCCGTCCTCGACGCCGGTGCGCAGGAAGGCATAGCGGCTGCCGCGTGCGCCCTCGGCCTGATAGAAGGGGTCGGTCTCGGTCTGAGGGTCGGAGTAGTCTGCGCCCCAGTTGCACAGCAGGAAAGCGAACTTGCCGTTGCGGCGGACGCTGGACAGGAAGCTGTCGGAGGGGCCGGCAGTGATGATGATGTCGATGAAATCGAAACCGTCGTTCAGCACACCCTCGAGCTGCTGCTTGAACACCTGGCACTGCTTGTCCCAGTCGGTGGAAGAGGGATTGTAGGGCATCTGCACCTTGATGGGGAAGGTCACACCAGCAGCGGTCAGCTCCGGGATGGCAGCGTCGCGGTACTCCTTGGCCTTCGCCTCGTCGAAGAACTCGGTGATGTTGGCCAGGTCGCCGCACTTGAGGTAGTCCACGCCGTCAGCGTTGGCACAGAAGCTGGGGGGCGTGATGGTGTTCAGCTTGTAGTTGTCGTAGCCCTCGGGTGCCTTGACGGCCAGCGTGACAGAGTTGTTGATACCGTAGAGGAAGGACTTGCGGAAGTTGGTGTTGTTGATGGCCTTGGCCCAGTTCTCCGGCTCGTACTCGGCATCCATGCCCTCCACGCTCCAGTTGGAGAACTCGTGGGAGAAGGGCATGAAGTTGAACATATAAAAGTAAGTGTAGTTGGTGTTGGGGCGGTCCATGGACACCATGTCCTTGGTGGTGTCGTCGGACAGCCAGCTGTCGAGGATGTCGGAGCCGATGGTGGCCTCGTCGATCTCGCCGCGCTTGATCATTTCGGGGCCGTTGACGCTGGCCTCAGCGTTGTAGATGCGGCTGATGGTGTCGATGAAGACGTTGTCAGCGTCGTAGTTCTCGGGGTTCTTCTTCATGACCCAGGTCTCCAGAGACTCGTAGGCGGCCAGATAGAAGGCACCGCAGCTGTAGGTAGTCTCTGCGCTGGTAGCGAACTGGTCGCCGGTCTCTTCCAGCAGCGGGCCATAAGCGGGCTCGTAGGGCAGATAGCACAGCAGGCTCAGGAAGCCCGGGAAATCGTAGGTCAGGGTGTAGGTCAGGGTGTGCTCGTCCACAGCGGTGACGCCCACGGCTTCGAAATCCACGGGTGCATAGGTGGCGGGGTCTGCGCCGGGGGCGGCGACGGTGACGACGCCGTCGGCATCCACGGTGTAGGTGGTGCCGTCCTCGTCCACGACGCCGGTGTTGGCGTTGTTCAGATAGACGTGGTAGTTGTAGTAGTCGTCAGCGCCTGCGATGTAAGCGGTGACGAGGCCCACGTTGGAGGCGGCGTAATCCGGGGTCAGGACGTACTTCAGGGCGTCCACGAAATCCTGCGCCGTGACGGGGGCGACGACCTCGCCGTTGCAGTCCACCCAGTTCTCATCCCGCAGATGGAACTTCCAGGTCAAGGTGTCGGCATCCCAGTCCCAGCTGGTGGCCAGACCCTCGCGCATGACGCCCTTGTTGTCGTACTCGACCAGCGTATCCACGCAGTTTGCGCCTACGACCATCTCAAGGTCAGTGCCGGTGGTCAGGTAGTTCAGGGTGGCAGGCTGGCTGTCGTACAGGATGGTGTAGCTGGAGCCGGAACCGGAAGAGGCTGCGCCGGAAGCGCTGCCGGAGGAAGAGCCGCCACAGCCAGTCAGCAGGCCGGCTGCGCAGGCACCGGCGGCTGCCAGACCGCTGGCCTTCAGGAACTGACGGCGGGAGATGGAAGTGTTCATCATAAATTCCCTCTTTTCTTGTTGTTGCTGTACAGGGACAGCATTCGCGTTGCGCGGTGCCCGCTGTTTCCCGTCAGCGGACAGTTGGGCTGTTTTTATGAAAAAAGAGCAACGGAAAACCATCCGTTACTCCTTTGTAACAGTCCCGGCCACCAAACAGTGTGGTCATGACTGAGTATAGCATTGATTTGCGGCCGCGTCAATCCTTTTCGGGTGCAGATGCTGTTTCTGCAACAGAAACAGCTGTTGTCGCCGCAGCGGCAGGTGCGGCAGAGACGGGAACCGCTGCCGTTTCGGCTGCGGCGGCACCGGAAGCATTTGCGGCATTTTCAGCGGCCAGCTCTGCGGCAGCGGCCTTTGCAGCTTCCTCCGCTGCCTTGCGGGCCTCGCGCTCGGCGATCCGCTCCTTGGCGCGGGCTGCGGCCTCCTCCTGACGCTGCTTGGTGCGGCGCTTGATGCGGCAGACCGAGCAGATGCCCTCGGAGCTGTTCGGTGCGATGGGCTTGCCGCAGTCGGCACAGAGAGTCTTGCTGCATTTGTAGACGCTCACCGGGCCGAGGGTGGTCAGCTGGCGCAGCTTCATGCCGTCGATGCCGCTGTTGGAGCAGGCCGCGACGCAGACGCCGCACTCACTGCACTTCCAGGGTGTGACGACCACGCGGGTCTGGCCGTCGGGCAGGTCTTCCAGCTTGAGTGCGCCGGAGCGGCAGGCTTTTTCGCACTTGCCGCAGCCGAAGCACTTCTGGGTGAAGTTCGGCAGATACCAGCCGTAGCGCAGCGGCGTCTCGGAAGCAGCCTTGAGCTGCTTTGTCCGCTGGTGGAGCATGAGGCGGAAGTCGGCGGCGCTGTCCTCCTCGCTGCGCAGGCCGGGCAGCATCTGCAGCAGCTTCTTGGTGCCGGCGCGGGAGCCCTCGGTCATGTGGGAGAACATCTCCCGGCGGCTCAGCTCCTGCACATGGTAGGGCGCTTCGTCCTGCTCATAGGCCAGCGTGACCCGGCTCTCGAAGAGCTGGGGGCCGAGGAACTCCACCAGACGGGTCAGCTCTTTGCGGAGCTGGGCGGCGCAGACGTCGTTCTCGCACTCACCGCAGGGAGTCAGGTCGAGGACCAGCTTCTTGTTCAGAGCCAGATAGGCCAGCGCTTCCCACGAGAAGGAGGCGATGCAGGTGCGGACGGTGGTGTTCTTGCGGGTGCTCTTCTCGCAGCCCAGCCAGAGGGTGTCGTTGTCGGTATCAGCCAGCGAGGTGTCCCGCTGTACCTGCTCCGGCGAAGGGACGATGCAGCCCGAGCGGCAGGCGGACACGCAGAGGCCGCAGTCGGTGCAGGGGTCCCAGTCTTTAACGAGGTTGGGGCGGGTGAAGATGGCGTCGCCGTAGGGGCAGATGTCCTTGCAGGTGGTGCAGGGCTTGCGGTGGGGGTGCAAATTCCAGCACTGGCGGCGGTTGATCTCGGGATGGGTGGTCTTCATCAGGGCATCCATGGCATAGCGGGTAAACAGACCCATAGCGGTATCACTCCTTTTCGGGGGCATCGGTCACGGTGGTGACCTGAGCGTTATCCAGCAGGAAGCGCTGCACCTTCTTTGCGGCCAGCGCGGCGGCGATGGTATCCTCGGGCAGGGCTTTCCGGATCTCAGCCTCGGGGGTGTCCTGCAGCTGGGACAGGCGGCGGTACTCGGCGTTGACTTCCTCGGGGTGGACGACGATGTTCTCTGCCTCGGCAATGGCACGGGCTGCAAGCACGAAGCGGATGCGGCTCTCGGCCTGTGCGCGGTAGTCCTTCTCGAGGGCTTCCGGAGTGGTGCGGCTGTTCTTGCAGTGCTGCTCGAGGGTGATGCCGCTGCGGGAGAGGCGCTCTTTCAGCAGCTTCATCTCATTCTGGGCGGTGCGGTCGAGAATTTCGGCGGGCAGGTCCACGGTCATGTTGGCACCGGCCATGTCCAGCAGCTGCTTTCCGGCGGCGCGGTCAGCCCCTTCCTCGTGGATCTTCTGCTTTTTGGCGCGAAGGTCCGCCTTCAGCGCATCGAGGGAGTCGAAGCCCAGACTCTTGGCGAAAGCCTCATCCGGTGCGGGCGTGACTTTCTCGGCCAGAGAGCGGAGCTCGATCTCGAACTGTGCGGTCTTGCCGGACAGCTCGGGCAGGCGGAAATCCTGCGGGTAGGTGAAGTCGAAGCGGAACACCTCACCGGCACAGTGGCCGTAGATGGCCTGCTCGGCGGCGGGCATCAGCTTGCCGTCGCCCAGCACGACCATGACCTTCTCCATCCGGCTGTCGGGGATCTCCTTGCCGTCCATGTAGCCGACAAAATCCAGCAGGGCACGGAAGCCGCGCTTGGCCGGGGCGGTGGTGGGGTGGTAGACGGCGTGCATCCGGGTCTGATGCAGTACCTCGATGTCCACGGTCTTGTCGGTGACGGGGCGGACGTGACGGGTGACAGCTAGGCCCTTGTACTGGCCCAGCTTCACTTCAGGCGTGTTCTTCTTATCCATAGTGGCGTACTCCTTATGACGTAAGCAGGCCGGCGGGCGGCGCTGCAGGTTTTATAGCAATCAATCGAATTATACACGTTTTCGGCAGAAAGGGCAAGCTCACAGCCCGTGAGAGGTGAGCCAGGCTTCGGCCACCTGGGAGAACATTTCAGGGTACTGGGCGTCTTCCTCAGCGAAAGCGCTCAGATAATACTCCACTTCCTCCCGGGTGGGGGCAGCGGTGCGCTTCCAGATGGTGAAGGTGGTGCCGTTGCCCATGTCGAAGCTCTGCTCAAAGGTGAAGGCGTCGTCCTTTGCGGCGAGGAAGCGTTCGTTGAGCTTGATGGACATTTCCCCGCTGCCCGCATAGGTCTGGGGGAAGGGGTCGCAGGTGATGACGTACTTCGCCTCGAAGAACTGCATGGGGAAGTTGTGGGTGCCGGGCACCGAGAAGCCGAAGG
>OHJN01001018.1_pt1 | contig 11866 bp, 9 predicted proteins | sample 1568531 | NCBI WGS metagenome assembly OHJN01 (sample SAMEA3879594, study PRJEB24766) | human gut metagenome | biome: human-associated habitat; feature: feces | place: USA | collected 1985/1987
TATATTTTCCCATTGTAATAAAATGGTAAATATTTATATAAGCCTCTCATTACTTTATTCTTTCCATTTATTTTACCGCATCCTTCTCCTGTTTTTTCACCTTTTATTTCAACTATTATCATCTTATTTTTATAATTCTCTTCTTTAGACATTTGTAATTTAGTCCATTTATCAGGATTATCGGGGTCATATTTTATAACATCAAAAGTCTCTTTATTATTATTGCAGTATTGAATAAAATAATTATAAACTTTTAGTCTTAAATCTGCCTCACTCTGTAAAATTTCATTGGTAATTTCCATAGAATTTGGGAAGATATGAAAATTATTAGAATCCATGTCATAAACTACTGGTTCTCCTGGAGTATCCACGCCATAGGTTTCAACACACTCTCTACGCACTCTACCATCTTCATTAAAATCATAAATAAACGCTTTTCCCGGCTCATATCCAGTAATTTCTCTAATCTTATCAATGTCATTCGTCATACCCTTTTTACCCATTGTAAATCCCTCCATTATTTCTTCAACATCAAAATCAACCACGAGAACACAAACAACACAACTCCTATGCACGAAACTCCAAGAGCTGCTACTATGTCTGTTGAACCGCTATTTACCAGATCAACTATCGATAATACAGACGCAACAATCGAAATCAAGCCAAATACTGCTATGACAGTTGCCACATAATTCTGCATGTCAGAAGATTTCCTCTCCTGTTCGTCTCTTATGAGTTCAACCTTCTGCTCGATTTCTTCAAGTGCTTCATCAATTCCATTAACGGCTAACAGACATCTGTATGTTTCGCAGACATTATTCCAGCGTGATACCTGCGATGGTGCAAGCGTACCTGAAGCACGAAATTCCAACGCTTCTTTTTTAAGCATTTTCACTTTTCTGAAATACTCAAGACTCTGACGTTTATTGTCAATCAGAGTATTCTGAATTCCTTCATTAACCAGCATGCATGTACTTTTCTGGTGTAAAACCAGCATTGTAAGAAATACATCATCTCTTGACTGCTCTGCAACATTTGCCGCTGTCATAACATCTGTTGCGTACACATATGATATTGACTGTGATGTAATGCATGCTCCCCATCTGTATGAACACATATTAGTATCCTTCGCGCCGTATGTATATGCTACATCCTTTTCTGAAGGATCCGAAAAATCACGCGAAATGTCTATTAATTTATGTTCGTTAAATGTAATTCTTTCAATAGTTTCCAACTCATTAAAACGCCTGCTTACAAGTGCCACATTAAAAAGATATGTCTCTTTCACCGCCAGTTTCATATCATCAACATACAATCTGAATATATTACTGACCCCACCTATTGAAATATTACTTACAGCTTTAATTACATTTTCTTCAAAACTGCGGTTGTAATTCTGTACATATCCAGGATTAATCAGCTTATCGATGTAATCCGCGTCAGCATTGTCATATGTAACAAGCACCGTGAAAAATGCTATTTTGTTATTAAATACATATAACTGGCTCTCATTAACTGCCAATATTTTACCATCTGAAAAATGTACATCATCAATGCATGAATTTAAAATGTATCTTCTGACAAAACCGTTTTCTTTCCTACATCTCCTGGCAAGAATATCTGACATATCATATGATGAAAAATCCGCATTTTCTGCCCCATCAATAGTAAGCTCAGTAAGATTAAGACTGCTTTCATACTTTAAAGGAAATATTACATATGTTCCCCTTATCGAATCAGAATACACCTGTCTGTTGTCATTAAATTCGTTCATAATCCCCCTTCCCTCAAGTCTTTATCTTTAGTTTTCACGACCTGATAATTTAGGTTGATTATATCACAAATTGTCTTTAAGGAGTATCTCTAAATGACTCTAATATTGCAATTATTTCCTCCCTGTCTTTATCTGTTAATTTTTTACTTGGTATTGAATAGAACATTGTTTCTTTAGGTGTTTCAAAATAACAGCCTCTATAATTTCCCGTGCTACACACTGAAAAATGTGTAGAGGATGGCATTAATGCATATCTTTCTGCGCCATCATCATATTCCCTTACATCAGGTGAAGTTCTTGAATATTCTTTATAATCCTTTGTCTTAACTATCACCAATTCTCCACCAGAATTGTACCTTGGCTTTGATACAACATCATTTTTAGCTTCTACTATAATATTACCTATAAAATCTGTTCCAAATTTATCATCTCGTGCAATATATTGAATCTGAACCCCATTATCATTTTGAATTGTAACCCTTTCTGTATCCTCATTAACTGACTCTGATACCACAGTCCAATTATCCAGATAGTCAAAATAAAATGTTGTCTGCTCTGGAAAATATTCCGCCATTCTCGTCTTATATGTATGAAGTGAGCCTGTCTGGTTTTCATTAGTTTGCTGCGTCGTCTTCTCCTGTGTTGGTGCTTCTGTACTTGCCTCACTTTCCTTTGGCTTATCATTTTCTGACTGCTCATTATATGTACATTCATCCACAAACTGTTTCGTGCCATCAGCAAGTATTTCATAATGAAGTGATTTACTTTTTGCAAATGATGCAAATTCACAATCCTTACTTATATTCATTGTGCAAAGAAGTGACTTCTTATTCTTATATTTGACACTCTCATTGCCAGCTCCAAGCTTAAAAACAGGGGCGTTGATATTAACATCAGAACATATCTGTCCATTTGGTCTGCCTGTTCGTTTTGCATCCGCTTCTGCACCCATATCAAGTTCTGCGTCTAACAGCGGTATGGATTTCATTGTCACAAGCATTGGCGCTGTCCTGAAATATAAGCCCATTTTTCCTTCTGCCTCAATTGATGTCTGCATAGACGAGCGAAGCCCCATTGTTCCATTCACGCCTTTGCCTTTTTCATATGACACTCCGGCATGAAATGGTACTTCTACTTTAAGAGTAATTGAACCATCTATTGTTGGAACAATATATAATGCTACATTTACTGCAACAAGATGATTACCAATCGGTGCAGGTGTCTGACATAAAAAGATTCCGTCTGAAAAATTCCCTTGAACTCCGATTTTTCCTGAAATCTCTGAATCAATATCAACACCGACAGAGGCATATTTTAATCCGTTCTTAAGTGTGTATTTAACCTGTGCGCCTACATTTATATTATTAACATCCCATTTTATAGAGAAATTCTCACATTTTTTATTAAGCTTCTGCTTAACAGGAAGCTTGTACTTTGTATGTGTGTCATTATCTGTCAATGTAACTTCAAGTTCATTATCATCATTTACCTCTGCCTCTATTGCAAATCCCTTGGAATGAATATTGCCAGACACATCTGCTGCCATCGTAGTTACTGGATTTCCCGCTGACACCTCCACATTATCAAGTCCATAATAACTAATAATATCGTCAATGCCTATGCTTACCGAATCTGAAACTATCAGAGTATCAAAGACATCTTCAATCTCTGGGTCTTCCAGTGAAAATGTGCCATTGCCCATATCCTCACCGATTTTCTTTGAAACCTTTTCGCCCTTATAATCGAATACAAATGCGTCACCCTTTTTGAGATTTCTGGCTGCACTGTCATCTAAAGTTATAATATTGTCATCTTCCTTATAATCTTTAATGTCGAAATATTCGAGCTGTGATACATTTCCCTTATAAGAAACATTTTCAATATTATCAGGCCAGAATTCTCCATAATACAAATCATCAAATTTATCAAGAATACCATCAGCCTCTTCATCTGAAAATCCCTTATCAAGTGAATCTTCTGCTATCAGGTCTTTATCAATTGCAAGTTCTATGTTGGTATTGTCTGATATTTCATCATCAGTTCCAAGATATATCTGCATTTTGCCTTCACCCATTGCGCGCATCGAAGTAAGTGCCATAAATCCACCAGAAGCTATGTCGTCATCACTAAATTCATCACTATCTGTAATATAACCATTTTCCTTAGCCGCTTTTCTGTAATCCTCGACTTCAATGCCCATCTTGTTGCATAACTTCTTAAGCCAGTCATAGCATGTTATATCATCATTTTTAGTCACTACTGCCTTACACGAAACATTTATATCATTTCTGCTTTTCTTCTTAGATGAACTCCCTATTATAACACCTGCAGCTATTGCCGCAATAACTATTACCGCCGCTGAAACTCCAATTATTATTTTCTTCTTCACAATGTATCCCCTTATGTTTTATCTTATTTCCACGGAATTTCCTGAACTCTTATTTCTTTTCCTGTTTTTTCTCTATAAAATTTATGTTTTCCACTTTCTGCTTCTGCAAGACTACATATCTTTCTCTCTGTCATTCCGTTATGCAGTTCAACATAATCTCCCATTTCACCATGAACTTTATATAGCTTATTGCCCAATATTTCATTATAATCTGCAATATAATGATGGTTCGGGTTACTATCTTTTTGATAAACTGGTGTATTAGCTGTATTTTTATCTGACTTTCTGCTTTTCATACCACCATTACCTGATACACTTGTATGTGAGGTCGAACCTCCACTGCCAGAAGATGTACTTCCTGCACCCTCCTTTGAACTACTACCAGACATTCCTACGATAACCAATATTCCTATGATTATAATTGCTCCTGCTAATGCACCAATCGCCAATATATTTTCCAATAATAAAATTAATGCCAGTATAATAAGATATGCTGCTAATCCTAATCCTTCTGCAAGAAATACATAACTGCCATCACTATCTATAAGAAGCTTAAAGAAAACTATAATTGCAATAAGCGTAACAACACTATATATTAATCTCATTTCCTCACTCATTGAATTATTTTGACACGTTACCATTTTTACAAAGCAAAATACAATTGCAATTAAATCTATAACAAACAGTATGCATTTCCATATTTCTTTTTCTGCAAACAATAAAATAATTGAAACTATGGTCTGTACACCAATAATTATTCCTAATATAATCCAAACCACATTATTAGATATTATATGTATTGTTCCAGTTGTAAAATTAGCGCTGGCAAAAGCTCCATTTTCTTTAATTCTGGCAACACTCAGCGAATATCCTCCATCAATAATAAATTTTATATATGCAAATACTGCCATTAATCCAATAATGATTACAAATACCCACGAAAGAGATATCGCTATTGTTTCAATCGGATTCTCCTTTAATTGTTCTTCATAAGAACTGACTGCTTCATTTATCCATCTTTTCAGTCTGTGCATTCTATTTTCCTCCTCATATTAAACATTTTATCTATTCCTTTGATGACGCTTTATAAACTATTTCTCCCCCTTTCCTACTAATCTCATAATTTCTATGACCTATACTGTAATTAGCCGACATCTCTTTTATTTCCGATAAATATCTGTCAACAGTAACAAGTTTTTCTTCCATTTCAAGCTTGTTCAGGTCTGAATCTGATTCGTCAGACAATATGGTGTCTACCTTAACCCCAAACAACTCAGAAAATCTGCACAAAGTATCCACTGATGGCACACTCCTGCCACATTCTATATTTGAAATGGCAGAAGCTGTCAGCCCAATATCCCTTCCAAGCTGTTCCTGCGTAATTCCACGCTCAATTCTTAACTTTGAAATATTAATACCTATCCTATCTGTCCTCATTCCTGTTTTTCCCTATCATCATGTACCAAGTTATTATATAATCATTTCTAAATTACCAACATTTTCAAATACTCATAGTCAAACACTTTCCGTGTGATTTTCGTATCTGCTGTATCCTTGGTTTCTTTTGTCATAATCATACAATTTGATATTTCCCTCAGAGGTCAATAAAACGCATTTCTAAATTTTTTCGAAAAAAAAAGAATCCCTTTCGGAATTCTTTTCACCACGCTTCATTTGTTATATTATCAGCATCATTGCAAATGTCTTATACTTCAATATACACCTCTCCCTTAACCCTTCTGTCATATATCTCACCAAGCCACCTCATAATAATCCCCTTTGGCTTTTCAAAAGGTGTCCTGTGACTCAGCATGAATTTCTCCGCTTTAATGTTCTGTAATACATTCATTTCATCTTTTAATATGCCTGCATTGTACAAGTTATGTCCGCATTTCTGCATAGCATATAATGCATCTCCAAGAAAGCACCACTCTTCGTTTACTTCCAACGCAACACAGCCCTTTGCATGGCTTGAAGGCAGTGGAAATATGTGAAGTGACACATCTCCATCCTGAATATATATGTTCTCCTGTACAATCACACCTTTTTCCGTATGTCTATAAGTGTACTTTCCCTGATATATTTCATTGTAGGCTATATCCGGCAGGCCGCCTGTATGGTCTTCGTGAAAATGTGACAATATAACATTAACATTTCTTCCATCACGGAATTGTTCTATTACCTGCGGAATATCAGGATGGTTGCCGACATCATACAGCCACAGTGCTTCCTTCCCCTGTATCATCACCACATTTGCAGATAGTGGATTCTCTGTTGGGGATATATACGATATTAAATTATTTAGTCTGATAATGTTACATTCATCCATTCTTTACTCCAAAAACTCCACATGCCCGTCCTCAAGATGGTACACAGCCCCGATAACCTCAAGCCCCTTTTCCTCAAGCAGCTTCATATCTGTATTATCCTCTATCACCTTAACACTATGCTTTACATTAAGACATGTTGCAATATACTCGTCTTTCTCTTCCTTAATAGCTTCCCTTATGTCGTCAGTTATATACTTGATATGTCCGTCGGGGTCATGCTTTATTGCCGCCTCAACTGCACCGCAATGGTTATGTCCAAGTACAACCACCAGCTTACAGTCAAGATGGTCTGCTGCATATTCAATACTTCCAAGCTGATGCGAATCCACTACATTTCCTGCCACGCGGATAACAAAAAGTTCCCCTATTCCCGCTGAGAATATTGCTTCCGGTACCTGTCTGGAATCCGAACAGCACAGAACAATCGCATATGGATGCTGACCATTCTTTAATGTATCCACGCGCCTTTCCAGCGAAACATCTCCTGGATTGCTTGTAGCATTAATAAATCTTTTATTACCCTCTATTAATCTTGACTTTGCTTCATGTGCTGGTATTGACATATTATTATCCCGCCTTTCACAACATACTTTCCTACAGTTTAACAGAATTTTACCCATATTAAAACCCCGTCTGCAATATACCACATATGATATATAGCAGGCGGGGCTGATTATTTTATTCTAAATCATATCAAGTTTTGTGTTACTTAAATGCTTTTAGAGAATTTTTTGATTTTGCAACAGTCATTCCAATCGCTAATCCGGATACTGCCATTAACATAATAAGAATTCTCATATCAGATGAATCTCCTGTTGGCACTACATCAACTGAACTATCTGGAACATCTTCTCTGTCATCTGTGTCTTTATTAATATCATCATTGCCATTATTAATGTCATTATCTGGTACATCAATAACTTCTCCTGTTACACCCTTGTAATCTACGCTTACAGAATGAATAGTAACTCTGTTACCAGACTTTCCTGCACCAGATGTACCTGTATGCTGGAATCCTATTCCACTGTAACTGTTTACTTCATTCTCAAATACATGGCTTAAATGTACCTCATGAGGCATGATATTGCTTGCTGAGTCCTGAGATGATGTTGTTGTAACATCTGCTGTAAATGTATTGCCAGTCACATCAAGCTTAATTGTGCATCCTGGAAGAAATGCTGTTGATATGACTGAATCCTCAAGCGGAATTGCAACTCCATTCTTATATTCCATCAATGTAAATGTACATGACTTAGCTGCAAAACTACTTAGAACCGGATCACTTATAGATGGTACTCTGGCAATTCTTAAGCCATAACCAGTCATTGTTTTTGCATCATATTTGAAATAGATATCTATAAACTGTTTAGCACTACCGAAGCCCTGTGCTCCTGTTTTATGAGGAGAAAGAGTCAATGTCATTGACATATCTTTTCGTGCAGTATCATCAACATATACAAGTCTTGCACCCTGTGTAGTTGTCTGAAGTCCCGTAGTTCCTGATGCGCCTGATGCTCCCTGTGCATATGTATATGGAAGCTCACCTGAAACAGGCTTATATGCTTTGTCACTCCACTCTCCACCTTCTCTGTATTCAGCAGGCAGATAGAATCCTCCATACCAATTACCAGCTTCAAGTGTGTTTTTCCATTCATAATTATTCTCTTCTGTATCATTCTCAGCTTCAATATATGCAAGATGCTCAAGATCAACATTATATGACTGTTTCTGTTCATCTGCTACATATGCTGACTTGATAAGTTCAGAAGCTGCAGTAAATACTGAACTGCCTTCTACTGAATTCGAACGCTTTGGTATAACTTCACAGATAATATAATGATTAACATCATCTAAGCGGAGTACATATGAAGAGTATGGCTTAGCATCACTATCTACATATGTTGTCTGTGCAACGAGGACTTTATCTGTTCCTTCTTTGTCTGTAGCACGATACCAGTTAATTATACTTTCGTCTGCTGCTTCACTATTATCTGTAAATGCATATGTTACATTAATCATTCCATTCTCAGGTGCTGATAAAACAGGTTTTTCTGATAATACAGGTGCCTCAAATATCTTAGGAGTAACTGTAAAATGTAATACCTTCTTCATTCCGTTGGCTACTGTTGCAACAAGACAGCCTTTCTTATTGTCTAATGTTGAGTTGTCACCCTTTACTATTACAGTACCATCATCCTGTGGTTCAATAACAAGCGTATCGTCTTCAGTACTCCATGTTACAGTCTTGTCATTGCCACCAAGAACAACAGGCGTAACCTGAAGTGAATCAGAAACATTTCCCTGAAGTACCGGAACAACATCCTTAGCAATTCCTGGATAGTCAAACTGGATATTCCATGTACCGGTTGGCATATAATCCTTCTGATTTAACGGATCCCATTCATCATAACCCACACCATTTAAGAGATTATATATATTATATTCCCCATTATACTTAAATGCTTTCATCTGCTCTCCATCAGGAGTTACTGATAAATCTGGATAATCAGGACTGATTGTCAATGGCTGTCCATTAAGAGTATTATTAGAAACAATCTGTCTTATATCATCAGAAAAATTACTCTGTTTCCATTCCATACCAGTCATGTCGCCCTTAAAATCACAGTCAATAAAAGCAAACGGTTTTGTATTCTTACATAATGTAATTGTTTTATTATCTGATAACTGTGTTGTAAATTCACAGCCTAAGAATGCCTGCATATAGAATGATGCTCCACCACAAGGAGTATTAGAAAACAGGCTAAACGTACAATTTTCAAATATCGTTATATAACCGGTTCCAAGCGAATCATCTGTACACTCAAGATGACAATCTTTTATAAGAGAACGCTTAGGTCTGTCATCTCTTGAGAAAAGATTAAGTCTTGATATAATGTTACAATTTTCAAAGAACCATTCATCCATATCTGTAATGCTAGGAACTTTAGTAACAGCCTGTGCCTGTGTAACAGCTTCCTGTCTCTTAGTATGATTCTTAGTAGTATCTCTTTCATACACTAAATCTACATTACAATAATTTCCGATTGTAAGGTCTTTTGCATGAAATCCGTCGCCTACACCAATTGTGTTAAAGTTACCATTAGCTCCTGCATTCTGTCCTCTGTCTGATGCAATTACTACATCATCACGATTACCAGTCATTCCTACAAGTGTTATATAAGCCTGTGGAATTATAAGACCTATAAGATCATTCTTATCACGATCTTCTGTCTTAGTATAATCGTCAGTCCAATATACATCCGGCTCAAGATAAATAATTGTTGGATTATCCTTTGTGCCAGGAATTGCATTAGCTACTGCTTCCTGAAGTGTCTTATATGAATATCCGCTTGAAGAAGCTAAATTCTGATTTACATATAATGCATGCTCTGAAAGAGTAACTGATTCACCATTATAGTAAATCGTCTGTGTATCATCGGCTTTCGTAAATGTAAGAGAGCCAATACCAGAACTAGTGAAGATGAGTGCAAAAGCCATCAAAAATGCGATAAAGGCCGATGCATGTTTCTTGTGTCTTAGCATATTCTATTCCTCCGTTCATTGTGATTATGAACCCATTATATCCAGATTGTACTAATATAAATACAAAAAATCAGTTCAAAAATTATAATAAAACGAAAAAACAGCATTTTCACATTATTTCTCTAAAAGCCACGCAATCTCTTCCTTATAAGGAGGCTCTTTCTTATCAGTTCCTTCAACCGCAACCCATGGGGTCTCAAGAATCTTAGGAACATCTAAGAATCTTTCATCATGGACAAGTCTGTGAAGAGTCTCATATCCTATATTTCCTTTATCAATGTTGGCATGTCTGTCCTTATGCGCTCCAAGCGGATTCATGCTGTCATTGATATGAAACACTGCAATCTGATCAAGTCCTAAAACCTCTTCGAATTTCTTGAAAACACCGTCATAATCATTGACCAAGTCATAGCCCGCATCGTTTACATGACAGGTATCAAAGCAGACACGCAGACGGTCTTTTTTGTGAACCCCATCATAGATCATTTTCAGTTCCTCAAAAGTGCGCCCAATCTCGCTCCCTTTGCCAGCCATTGTCTCAAGGGCAATGACTACATCATCATCATTAGCATCCAGAACCATGTTCAGGCCTTTTACTGCCTGTGCAATCCCGGCTTCCGTTCCTGCATCCAGCGCAGAACCCGGATGTAACACCAGGATTTTGCTTTGCATCGCTGCGGTACGCTTGATCTCTTTTTCCAAAAATCCCACCGCAAGTTCAAATGTTTCCGGCTTTACAGTGTTGGCAAGATTGATGATATACGGTGCATGCACGATGATCTCTTCAATCCCTGCCTTTTTCGCATACTCCCATCCGGCCTCAATATTCAGTTCTGAAATCTCTTTTCTCCTTGTATTCTGCGGTGCTCCGGTATAAAGCATTAAAATATTGGCACCATAACTTTCCGCCTCCTTCACAGAAGCAAGAAACATTTCCTTTCCAGCCATTCCCACATGGGAACCAAGTTTTATCTGTGACATTTTTGTACTCCTTTTCATCTTTTACTTTACATAGGCGTTTGCGAAACTCTTCATAATCTTCTTTAAATTGTTCAAAATTAACAAAATTTTCGAAAACACGCTTTCGCTACGTGTCGCTGGTAACGGTACTAAGAAGCCAGTCACAACGGTTGTTGTACCTGCCTTCAAGTACCGACCGCTCCCCAGTGTTTTCTCAAGCTTTTGTTATTTTTTCACAATTCAATTTAGGTTTTTATGAGTTTCGAATTGTCTGATAACTATTAAAAACAAGGAGAGAAAGATGGCAGTTGTAACGATTACAAAGGATAATTTTGAGGCAGAAGTATTGGGATGTAAGATCCCGGTTGTGCTTGACTTCTGGGCAGAATGGTGTGAACCATGTAAAATGCAGTCTACGGTTATAGAAGAGCTTGCCGCAGAGTTGGATGGAAAAGTAAAATTCGGTAAGGTGAATGTGGACGAAGAGGCTTCTCTGGCACTGAATTATCAGATCATGAGTATCCCGACATTGGTTGTGATGCATTATGGTCTGTTTCAGGGAAAAGCAATCGGCGTGCAGGGCAAAGATGCGATCCGTGAAATGCTTCAGGGTGTTTTGTAAAACACCTTGACAAATTTCTATCTATCAGTTACAGTCAATCTTGCAGATAGCAGAATCTTTTTTTATCAAATAAAATGTTACAAGAGTAATTATTTCAGCCAGATCGGCATGAAATCCCGGCAAAAAATAGAAAGTGATGGTTTAAATAGGGGGAAAACTGTCTTAAAAGGATGAACAGGGACAGAATTGTTTCATGTTCGTAGTTGACATTTAGGGCAAAGTATAATACTATAAGAACAAGAAAACGA
>OHJN01001060.1_pt1 | contig 11393 bp, 8 predicted proteins | sample 1568531 | NCBI WGS metagenome assembly OHJN01 (sample SAMEA3879594, study PRJEB24766) | human gut metagenome | biome: human-associated habitat; feature: feces | place: USA | collected 1985/1987
TGACAAATTGGCCAAACTCGGCGATCCCGACAGGTTCAAGTTCGCCAAGCCTCATATCCCTGGCCTGGACTACAGTTTCAGCGGAATCAAGACGTCGTTGCTCTATTTCGTGAGGGACGAGATGGCCAAGGATCCTGATTTTATGGAGAAGAACAAGGAGGACATCTGCGCAAGTTTCCAGAAGGCCCTCATTGACATACTCATGGACAAACTTGTGAAAGCTGCGAAATTGACCGGGATAAAGGAGATTACCATCGGAGGCGGCGTGTCTGCGAACAGCGGCCTGCGCGACAGGATAGTTTCCGAAGGCCAGAAACGTGGCTGGAATACGTATCTTCCTGAGTTCAAGTTCACTACGGACAATGCTGCTATGATTGCGATAGCCGGCTACTACCATTACCTTGCCGGTGAGCGCACTCCGCTCGACGTAGCTCCGGTTTCCAGAATGGCAGATTTCTGATTTACGAATAATACGATAACAAGATGATAGAATTTGAAGTGTCCTGCAGAATGGGACGTGAACCGAGATTGGATGATATCAGGATGGCTGCGGCAGAGGCGTTGCGCCTGAAGCCTAATGCAGTGATCAATGTCATTGACCCGACAAAGTCTTACCAGCCTACTATGATCAATGCTGATGCGCATTGTCATATAGTCCACAGGTCGATAGACGCAAGAGGCGATGTGAAAGTACGTTACAGGGTGGAGGCCTACCGTAAGGATGAGCCTTATGAGGAATATCACCTTCCTGAATACAAGGATGTGCATGACGCCGAGCCTGTGGTTGTGGTCGGCTCTGGTCCTGCCGGAATGTTTGCTGCATTGAAACTCCTTACATTGGGTCTGAAACCGGTGGTCCTGGAGCGTGGAAAGGATGTCAGCGGCAGAAAACCGGACATCGCGAAACTCTCCCGCAAGGGTATCGTGGATCCTGATTCCAATTACTGTTATGGTGAAGGCGGCGCCGGCACGTTCTCGGACGGCAAGCTGTTTACCCGTTCGTCCAAGCGCGGGGACAACAGGGAGGTGCTCCATCAGTTTGTGAATTTCGGGGCGGATCCGTCCATTCTCATTGACGCTCATCCTCATATCGGTACGGACAAACTTCCTCGACTGGTGGCAAATATCAGGGAATGTGTGCTGGAACATGGTGGAGAATATCATTTCCAGACCCGCGTGTCAGATATCTGTCGAGGCGAAGACGGTGTGATTACAGTGACGGCTGTGGATGACAGTGCAGAGGCGGCAGGCAGCAAGAAGACGTTCAATGCAAAGGCAGTAATCCTCGCTACAGGCCATTCTGCAAGAGATATTTACGAGCTGTTCGACAAGAAGGGATGGGAACTGCAGGCCAAAGGATTTGCAATGGGAGTGCGTGTGGAACATCCTCAGGATTTGATAAACAAGATCAGATACCGCGGACAGTGGGAGCCCGGTATGCCGGCTGCCGAGTATTCTTTCGTGGAGCAGGTTGATGACAGGGGAGTGTTCTCTTTCTGTATGTGTCCGGGCGGAATCCTGGTTCCGTCATCTACGGAGGACGGCTATACTGTGCTCAACGGCATGTCCAATTCTGCCCGCAATTCCAAGTGGGCCAATGCCGGTGTAGTCGTTTCTGTGGAGCCTGATGATGTGCCTGAAGAATATAAGAAGTACGGTACTTTCGCATTGCTGAATTTCCAGCACGACGTGGAGAAGAAGATGTATGATTACGCTGCTGCCCACGCTGTTCCTGATGAGAACGGGGAAGTGAACCGCTTCGCGGCGCCTGCCCAGAGGATGGTGGACTTCTGTGAGGAACAGATGTCTGAGGACCTTCCTGAGACTTCTTATCGTCCGGGAGTGGTTTCTGCACCATTGTACGAGCTTCTTCCTGAGTGCGTGGCATCCCGTCTCCAGAAGGTTTTCCCGCTGATCAACAATAAGATGCGCGGATATTATACTGAGGATGCGCTTCTTTTGGGTGTGGAATCCAGGACTTCTTCTCCTGTCAGAATCGTGAGGGATGCCGATTCGTATCAATGTCCTCAGGTGCCTGGCCTTTTCCCTTGCGGTGAGGGTGCAGGATATTCTGGAGGAATAGTTTCTTCCGCCATTGACGGTATCAACTGCGCAGTGGCTGCGGCGAAGCTTCTTGCATAACAACATTTTGGGCGACCTGTCTGTCCGTGGCTGATTTTCAATGGCATTGACAAAATGTCAGTCTTGTACGATGGCAGACAATTTGCTGAAACAATAGCGGGCAGTTTGTTGATAACCCAACACAAACTGCTCGTGTAATATGTTGTGGGTGATTATAATAGCGACTCTGTGCGGGTTGTTTTCGAAGAAATATAAAAGGTTGAAAAGATATGAAAAAGCAAAAAGACGAAGAAATAAAGAAGAAAGAAAAGCAGGCGGAAAATGAATGTCAATGCGAAGGCACTGACAAAAAATCCGATTGTCATTGTGACAAACCGGAGGAAGAGGAGTCCTGCGGAAAACATTCTGAATGCAAGGAATTGACAGAGAAGCTGGAGGCTGCCCAGAAGGCTGAGAAAGAGGCATTGGACAAGCTCGCCAAGGAGAAGGACGACTATGTCCGTCTGATGGCTGAGTTCGAGACCTTCCGCAGACGTTCGGCTGAGGAGAAACTTGCATTGGTTTCATCGGCTGCATCCGATACCATCAAAGGTCTGCTTCCTGTTCTGGATGACTGCGAAAGGGCAATGGTACTGCTCCAGAAGTCCAGCGATGAGGCGGCCAAAGAGGGAACCGGACTCATATATGACAAGTTGATGAAATATCTGAAGAGCAAGGGGCTGGAGCGTATCGAGGCCAAGGGACAGAAGTTCGATACTGATTTCCACGAGGCTGTGGCTCAGGTTCCGGTAGAGGAAGAGGACAAGAAGGGCCTGATTTACGATGTGATCGAGACGGGTTACACGCTGAACGGCAAGATTCTGCGTTACGCAAAAGTTGTAGTTGGAATATAGTCGGTCCGCTCTTTCGTGAGAGAGGGCGTTTTGCTTGTGCTCTAATATAGGAGATGTAAGGAATATGGCAGAAAAAAGAGATTATTATGAAGTGCTCGGCGTTCCGAAGAATGCCAGCGCGGATGATATAAAGTCGGCCTTCAAGAAGATGGCATTGAAATGGCATCCTGACAGATGGGTCGGCGGTACCGATGCGGAGAAGAAGACCGCAGAGGAGAATTTCAAGGAGGCGTCCGAGGCTTATGAGGTCTTGAGCGACCCTGACAAGAGGGCAAAATACGACCAGTTCGGATTCAATGCTCCGTCCGGCGGCTTCAGTTCCGGCGGTTTCGGAGGGTTTGATATCAATGATATTCTCAAGGACCTGTTCGGTGCCGGGTTCGATTTCGGCGGAGGCAACTCCGGCGGTTTCGGAGGGTTCAGTGGCTTCGGTGGTTTCGGCGGTGGCCAGAGGACCCAGCGTGTGCCGCGCGGACGTGATATCCGTACCAGAGTGAGACTTACCTTGGAGGAAATCGCGAAAGGTGCTGTGAAGGAGGTGTCTATCGACCGATATGAACAATGTCCTGACTGTGGCGGTAAAGGTGCCGCAAATGCTTCTGACATACAGACTTGTCCTGTCTGCCATGGTACAGGCCAGGAACAGCGGAGGGTGAGAAGCATCTTCGGTGAGACTGTTACCTATACTACGTGTTCAAGATGTGGCGGAGAAGGCAAGATTGTCAGCAATCCTTGCCATTCCTGCGGCGGAACCGGTCTTGTGCGCAAGAGAGTGACTATCAAGGTGAATATTCCTGCCGGTGTGGAAGATGGTATGCAGCTCACGCTTCAGGGACAGGGGCATTCTGCCAAATCCGGCGGCGTGAACGGAGACCTGCTCGTGGTCATTGAGGAGATTCCTCACGATTCTCTCAAACGTGACGGCAAGAATCTGTTCTACACCAAGATAATATCAGTGACTGACGCCATTCTCGGTGGTGAGACCACCGTCCCTTGTCTTGACGGCAATTACAAGATCAAGATAGAGCCTGGTACCCAGTCCGGCACGATTGTCAGACTCAGAGGCATGGGCCTGCCTGCTGTCAAGGGATATGGCTCCGGAGTGGGTGACCTGTACGTGAAGTATCTCGTATGGCTGCCTAAGAAACTCAAGTGTGACGAGAAGGCCGCACTTGAATCAATGCGTGGAAGTGACTCCTTCGTGCCTAATCTCAGCAGGGAAGACAGAAATCTTTTCGATAAAATGAAAGAAAATTTCTAAAATAATACATCAATATTATAATATCGAGTTCCCAGATCACTGTAATGGTGATATGGGAACTTTGATTTTAGCTTGCTATGTAGTTATCGCATTCGTGTTCTCATTGTAAATGATTTCGCAGTGTGTTTGATTATTGCTATATTCGTGATAAATAAGAGAAGTGGATATGACGCGAGAGGAACTTATAGCGAAGATTCAAGACATCGAATGGGATGACTTTGAGGCAAAGGAGGCTTTGAATGAGCTCCCATGCCGATTACTTTTCTCCGATGCATCCTACTGTACGCGTGTTCGACAATCGCATCAGTTTCCAAAATCCTGGCAAAATTGTCGTTGATATGGTGCACCTGCGTGACCGTTATCAGTCGGCACCGCGCAATCCTTCTCTACTGAAGTTGTTCCGATACACGAAGATTTCGGACAATGCTGGTTATGGAATGGATAAGATCTACTCGTGGGAACGGCTGACAGGTGAGAAAGTTGAGGTGGTGACTGACGTAATGTGTTCCGAAGTGACTTTCTGGCGTCCGAAGATCGGGACATCCATCAAGCGGAAAGAAGATGGTGATGTGGGTAGTGCTGCGTCCGAAACTACCCAGAAAACTACCCAGAAAAATAATGAGGAAACTACTCGGAAAATGAAGGACAAAATACTCCGTATCCTGAGCTCTTCACCAACTCTAACCATTAAGGAAGTTGCTGATTTATGCGGACTTACATATGATGGTGCCAAGTATCATTTCACGGCCTTGAAAAAGTCTGGCAAATTGGAAAGATCAGGTGGCGACAAGTGCGGTTTCTGGGTAGTAAAGAAGTAGAAAACTACCCGGAAACAGCAACACTGTAACCATGTGAGGTGCTATTGAAAGCTTCGGCTTCTTATCTCTTGTGAAGATGCCAACTTTCTATAAACAATCACAATATTAACAGTTACAGTATGATTTACGGTTACATCAGAGTCAGCAGCGACAAACAGACTGTTGAAAATCAAAGATTTGAAATCAATAATTTCTGTTCACGTGAGTCGATGAAAATTGACGGGTGGATTGAGGAGACCATCAGCGGTACGAAGAGTTACAGCAAGCGGGAATTGGGAAAACTCCTGAACCGGGTGCAGAAAGACGATTTGATTATCTGTGCCGAGTTGTCCCGGCTGGGGCGTAACCTTTTTATGATTATGGAGATTCTCAATATCTGTATGACGAAAGAGTGCCGGGTCTGGACCATCAAGGACAATTATAGGCTTGGTGAGGATATTCAGAGCAAGGTGCTGGCCTTCGCTTTCGGCCTTTCGGCAGAGATTGAGCGAAATCTTATCAGCCAACGGACGAAGGAGGCGCTTGCAAGGAAGAAGGCGGAGGGCGTGGTTCTCGGGCGTCCTGTTGGAAGGAAGACAGAAGAGTGCAAGTGCAAACTCTTTCCCAAGCGGATGCTCATAGTGGAGCTGCTAAGGGCAGGAGTTTCTCAGCGGAAGATTGCTAAGATTTGCAAGGTCGATCGGAACACTCTGGGAAGGTATATACATTCGTTTCTGAAACTATAGGAGCGATTACGTGCAGACACACGCGGTTTCCTCCAGTTTCTCCTCATCTGAATCATGGTCCATCCTATCCGAAATTGAGCGTTCCATTAAGGAGAAGATTGAAGCCGTCGGTACTCCCTTGAAAGATTGGGATATCCAGATCAATTACGGCATCAAAACCGGTTTTAACGACGCCTTCATCATTGATTCGGTCAAGCGGAATGAAATTTTGAGTGCCTGCCAAACTGAGGAGGAACGTCAGCGAACGGCGGAAATCATACGACCGATTCTCCGTGGCCGGGATATCCGCCGATACGGCTATGAATGGGCTGATTTATGGCTCATTAATACACACAATGGGGTAAAAGACTCACTGGAACGAGTACATATAGAGGACTATCCAGCTATTAAGCAACATCTTGATTATTATTGGGATAAGATAGAGTCCCGCGCAGACAAAGGCGATACTCCATACAATCTCAGGAATTGCGCGTATGTGGACGAATTTTCGAAGCCAAAGATAGTTTGGGGGAACCTCAATACCAAGGGCAGCTATGCAATGGCTCCAGAAAACATGTTTATCAACGCCCCTGCATGTATGATTGTGCCGGGGAGTCAGTATCTGTTGACAATGCTAAACTCAAAGGTGGCCGACTACTACATTCGGAATCTGGGCGTGGTCAGAAATGGAGGATTCTTTGAGTATAAGCCCCTGTTTGTAGAGCAGATTCCTGTGCCTCTTCCTCGGGAAGAGGTTGTGGCATCAATTGAGGATGTTTTCAACTCTGATATACCAGACGAACTGAAGGACAAGCGATTAGAAGAGATTATCGAATCAATGTTTGACTTTACTGAGCCAGAGATTGCATATCTCCGAAATCAATAAAGCCGATATGTTCTTTCTCTTCCTTGGTGAGTTTGTACAGATCGAAAATGGCATTATCAATCTCCAAGAGTTTCTCCTTTGAGATATTCCTTTGGGTTGCCTCAACAAGCATTACAAAGCGAAATTCATCATCATCACTGACCTCCATTACAGGGATCTCATCCATGAAAATTTTGCTGAGTTCTCTGGTCCTCCCTTGGAGTTCGGGGAACTTGTCGGCAAAACAGAATTTGAATAGAGAGGAATTAAGGAAAGCCGTGAGAAATGCAAGCCGTTTTCCCGTGATAATGAAGCACTTTTGATTCGTGACTAAGCCGGATGTGTCATAGGCAAAGGGCAAGAACTTAGTCATGTTAGGGTAAATAATCTTTGGCTTCGAAAATTCGTCCCAATAACTGATGCTATCCTGTGTTTCAAACCATTTATTGTTTGTTTTCTTGCGAGCTTTGACTATCTCACCATCGATGATGTACTCTTTCCCGGTTTGCTCTAAACGTTCAATACCGAACGACAAAAGGAACTCTTTAAGTGCCGGATAATTATCAATGTCATACTGTCTGGAGGGGAATGTCGCTATAATATACAGTTCAGCCCACTCATAGCAGTAGCGTTTTATGTCGCGTCCCCTCAATATCGGTCGTATGATTTCTGCCGTTCTTTCTCTCTCTGAATCATCTGCACAATTCGACAAAATCTCTTCTCGCTTCTCGGATGTGATAATGAACGCATCATTGTAACCTGTAAGAATGCCTCGATACATTTCAACATTCCAATTCTTGAGCGGCACACCGGCGTCCTCGACCTTGCGCTTTATGCTGAGTTCAATTTCGCTCAAGATAGACCATGTGTCATCGGTTTTGAAGGATGAAACCTGTATGTGCGTCTGCACGTAATCGCTCAATTTGCTTACATCAAAACCATCTTCAACGGAGCAAGAGATTGTATGCCCCTGGTTGCCGCACTTCTCCAGCGACAGAATGTTCACCAAGACTGTAGCCGAGTCAAATATCTTGTTGTTAGCGAAGTCAATAAGCAACGTTGGATTGTACTTGGATGAAAGATGCTCGCGCAAAGACTTTCCGTAATTCGCTCTCATCCACTTATTTGATGTAATGAACGACAGCAGCGCCCCAGGCTTCAGGAGTTTCATTCCCATCTCGTAGAATAGACAGTAGATGTCGCCAGTGCGCTCATAGGTCTCGTAGTTCATTTTCTGGAGGGTATCTGCATCGGTGCCCATCTTCTGGAGCTGGATGTACGGCGGGTTGCCAATCACGCAGTCGAAGCCGACGAAGCGGCCATCCTCATCGAGGACTTCCGGGAACTCGATACGCCATTCAAAGGCGCCGACAAAGATTTTGTTATCCTTGATTTCATCCACCTCGGCCTGTATCTTGGAAATCTTTGCTTGCAGGTCCTTGGCCTGTTTGTCGCGCTGGGCCTGCTCTTTTTTGCTGATTTCAAAGAGCTGGGGCGCCAGAAGGTTGTCCAAATCGGCGTTCAGTTTATTCAAGCTAACCACTTTGGGGTCTTTTAGGCCAATCTGGGTGCGGAGATTCCCCTTGATTTGGCGCAGGTAATCCTCCAAGTCGTGCTTCTCCTCTTTGCTGTGTGCATTCTTATAGTCGCTCACAGCCTTGCGGTAAGCGCTGATGGAAATGCCGCTCTTTCGGAGGATTTCGGAGATGTCCTGTCCAAGATTGAACCGGTGCAGGAGCGAGTTTCCTACCTTGATGTTGATGTCAATGTTGGGCAAGGTTTCCAGTTCGGTGTAATCGCTTTCTTTTGTATAGTAGGCGTTTTTCAGTAGCTCTATCCATAGTCTGAGGCGGCAGATATTGACAGCGTTGGGGTTGATGTCCACACCGAAGAGGCAGTTTTCGATGATTTTGCGCTTCTCGTTGAAGAGGGTTTCCTGAATACGCTGGCTCTCCTGGTTGCCGGGAATATAGCTTACAGGGTTGCCGTCTTCGTCGGAAATAAGTAGTTCATCGTTCTCTATGTCAATGCTGTAGTCCTGTTTCTTGATGCGCTTGCCGGAGCCGTCGATGAGGATGCCGAGGTCGTATTTGGTGTAGATGACTTCGTTGAGGACAGATACCAGGAAGTGGCCGGAGCCAACAGCAGGATCGCAGATTCGGAGGGAATCGATTACGGCATTGGCCTTGACATAGTCCTCGATGTCCTTGTTTTTCAAGGCCTCATAGTCCTTGCAGGACCATCCCATTTCCTCATTGAAGCGGCGGACGACGGTCTGCTGGATGGCTTCGCGACTCATATACATCGTGACGGCACCGGGGGTGAATACGGAACCGTCGCGGTGGCCGTTGATTTTCTCGAAGATGAGGCCCAGCACGGAGGCGTTGATGAGTGTCTTGGCCTGTTCCTGTACTTCTTCGGAACCCTCGCTGGAGAAGTCGTAGGCATCAAGGAACTCCAATAGGTAACGGAGCGTCGGGAGTTTGTCGTAACGCGGCTTCTGACCGTCTTTGAGCACCGTGCCGTTGAATAGGGGCAGTTCGCTGTTGTCCAAACTGCTGATGCGGATGGTCTGGCGCTCCAGCGGGCTAATCTCAAAAAGTGAGCTGTTGAGGTAGGGGACTTTACCGTATTTGGTGTTGATGCTTTCAGACCGATCGGTAATGCGCTTTGCAAGAACCTGGAAGAATAGTTTATTGAGCTCATCGTAGTCTGGGATGACAGATGGTCGCATAAAGGCGTAGCTCTGGTCGCCTTTATGATACTTGACAAGCTGGGCCTCCAGAAGTTTGAGGAAGAGTATTCGGTTTGCCCATCCGATGGTGAGCGCCAAGGCTACGCCGAACAACTGCTCCTGTCGATTTTTCCCAAAAGAGTAGCGATCTTTCACGTTGTCAAGCCAATCCTCGCTGTCGAGGATGGTGATGGTGTTTTCAAGCAAGGATGCCTGATTGCGCTCTACCTCCTTGCGACGGGTGATGATGTGCTTCTTGCTGTCTTTCTCCACCACTTCCTCCAGTCCGATGATATAGAGCAACTCGCTATAGAACTTGGTGTTGAGAGAGTTGCTGTCGTTCTGGAAACGCTTTTTCAGCAGATGTTCAGGGCTGAAGAATTTGAAGAGTTCGATGATTCTCTTGTCATTGCCAGTGTCGAGGAATTGTTTGTATTTGCGGATGTCGAACCATGTGTAGGTAATCTGGTCTAGGACATTGGCGATGAAATCAGCTGCAATTTCCTTATAAAAGAAATCGGTTTTTTCGGAGGTAAGGGCACCGTCGTTAAATTCCTCGAAGCGTTTGATTAGCTTTTTGTTTGAGTAGAAAATGCGCTCAAACTCATGAGCGTCAAAGACAAAGTACTCATAGACATTGGTGACTATCAGTTGTTTGAGCTGGATGTTCTTTTTGATATGTCGCTCACGAAGGTAGTACAGCAGGAGTTCCTGTAGAGCCTTGCGATTGAGGTCCTCCTTTGTAATCATTTCGGTTGCGTTGGTGGGCTTCTTTACTTCGATGATAACGCCAACCGGGTCTGTAACATTGACACCCAGGTGAATGGCACAGTCTATATCCCCATTGGGAGAAACCTTATAATTCTGGCTGTAGAACGTGAATTTCAAGAAGTCCATCAGGTCTCCTTTGAGCTTTTCTTCCGTATCGATGGAGGAAATCTGCTTGTAGTAGTTACTGAGTTGGGCTTTGAAGATGTTAAAGACTGGCCGTTCCACAGGGACCTGGCGATATGCTTTATTAAGCGACTTTGCTATAGTTAACTCTGCCATATTATTTCGTTTCAGTGGGATCTTTTTTCAAATTTAATGTTTTTTTTGACAAACTGGGCTGAAAGTGTGTGATAATAAACAAGGTGAGGAAAGGCCGTTGCACTTGAATCAATGCGAGGAAGCGAGTCATTCGTGCCTAATCTCAGCAGAGAAGACAGAAATCTTTTCGATAAAATGAAAGAAAATTTCTAAAATAATTTGCAGATTCAAAAAAAGTACGTACATTTGCAGTCCCATTAACGAGGTAACCTCTTACTTGTCGTTGTAATTCAAGTAACGTTGCGCAAAAATTATTTTAGAAAATGGATTTGATTAAAGTAGTAGAGCAGGCATTTGTAAACGACAAAGCTGCATCTTTCCCTAAGTTCAAAGGTGGTGATACCATCACCGTTACTTATAGGATTAAAGAGGGTGATAAAGAGAGACTCCAGAAGTTCAGAGGCGTAGTTCTCCAGATCAGCGGTGCTACCCCATTCACCAAGACATTCACTGTCCGCAAGATTTCAGGTGGTGTCGGTGTAGAGAGAATCTTCCCGTTCCAGTCTCCATTTATCGAGTCGATTGAAGTCAATAAGGTTGGTCACGTTCGCAGAGCGAGAATCTTCTATCTCAGAAAGCTTTCTGGTAAGAAGGCCAGAATTAAGGAGAAGAAGCTTGTGATGGTTAAGGAAGAAAACGCACCAGCAGAAGCATAACAGGGTCTTAGTACCTGGTATGGTCCCATAGCTCAACTGAATAGAGCATTTGACTACGGATCAAAAGGTTATAGGTTTGAATCCTATTGGGATCACGAAGCCTCGGAGTTTTACTCCGGGGCTTTTTCGTGTTTCTCCGTCACGAACATACTCTAATGAGGGTCAACGTAAAATCCTGGTTGGTTTGCATTTCATAGTGCGCCCGAGGCACAAAGCAAGCGGAGCAGCCCAGGGCCGAGCTGCGCAGTTTGCTTTGAGCAGCCGGCCGGCGTATTTGCCGGCTGCGGTGCC
>OHJN01001061.1_pt1 | contig 11373 bp, 9 predicted proteins | sample 1568531 | NCBI WGS metagenome assembly OHJN01 (sample SAMEA3879594, study PRJEB24766) | human gut metagenome | biome: human-associated habitat; feature: feces | place: USA | collected 1985/1987
CAAAATAAAATTGTCTGCAATATATAAAATAGCCAACTATTAATTATTTGTAATTTGTATAATTGTGCAAAATTATGGTAGTATGGATATATAAAATAACGTGGACAGGAGAACTTTTTTATGGATAAGATTTTTGAGATTACCGCAAAAGAAGTTACTGTACAGGTAAAAGATGAGCGTACAGGGGTTGTATATAGCCGGACGCTTCCCATCGATTATTATGAGAATGCAAATGTTTTAAAGCTCAGCGGTGAGAATCTGGACGGGAGCAGCTCTTCCATTGTTTTCTATTCCGCCAGAGGAATAGAGAGACTGAAAGATCTGACAGGCAGGGGAGCTGACCATGATTCGTGCGGAACACATAAGCCTGAAGATCAGTAAGATTGAAATGAATTTTTTTAAAAGGAGGAATGGGACATGATTAAAAAGACATTGAAGATTAATGGTGTTGAGAGAATACTTATTCTTGATAAGGATGAGACACTGGCGCAGGTGCTCCGTGATCACCTTCTTCTTACAGGATGTAAGATTGGCTGCGGTGAAGGTCACTGTGGAGCCTGTAATGTTATTATGAACGGAAAAGTCACAAGATCCTGTATCTACAAGATGAGCCGTGTTCCCGATCATGCAGAGATCACAACCATTGAAGGTGTGGGAACACTTTCTGATATGCATCCAATCCAGGTTGCATGGATGGCATATGGATGCGCACAGTGCGGTTTCTGTTCACCGGGATTTATTATTTCAGCAAAAGTGCTTCTGGACAATAATCCAAGTCCTACCCGTGAGGAGGTAAGAGACTGGTTTAACAAACAGCGCAATCTCTGCCGTTGTACAGGCTATAAGCCGCTGATCGATGCTACTATGGCTGCAGCAGCAGTTATGCGCGGCGAGATGACAAAGGAAGACCTTGTGTTCAAACAGACAGGTGATTCTATTGTTGGAACAAATTATATCCGTCCGTCAGCAGCACAGAAGGTAACAGGTACCTGGGATTTTGGTGCAGATGATGCATTAAAGATGCCATCAGGAACACTTCGCCTTGCTCTTACACAGGCAAAGGTTTCTCATGCAAATATTCTCAATATTGACACAGCAGAAGCAGAGAGTATGCCTGGTGTTGTTCGTGTTATCACAGCAAAAGATATTAAGGCAGCAGGCGGAACCAATAAGATCAATGGTCTTGTAATGCTTCCAAAACACAACAAGACAGACGGTTTCGAACGTCCTGTACTTTGCGATGAAAAAATCTTCCAGTTTGGTGATGCGATTGCCATCGTAGCTGCTGATACAGAAGAGCATGCAAGGGCAGCAGCAGAAGCAGTTAAAGTTGAGATCGAAGAGCTTCCTGCATATATGAATGCAATGGATGCCATCGCACCGGATGCGGCAGAGATTCATCCCGGTATTCCGAACGCATTCTTTGAGACAAACTGTATCAAGGGTCCTGATTTTGACTGGGACAGCATTCCGGATTCACAGCAGGTTGAGATCGAATCTTACTGTTCACGTCAGCCTCATCTTCATCTTGAGCCGGACTGCGGTTATGGTTACATTGACGAAGACGGTATGATAACTGTTCATTCCAAATCCATTGGTATCCATCTGCATATGCCTATGATCGCTGATGGTATCGGTGTGCCAATGGAGAACTTACGAATTGTTCAGAACCATGCAGGAGGAACCTTTGGTTACAAGTTCTCTCCTACAAATGAGGCTCTGATCGGCGCTGCTGTTAAGATCCTTGAACGTCCTGTGTCTCTGGTATTTAATCAGTTCCAGAATATTACTTATACAGGAAAGAGATCCCCTGCATTTATGAATATCAAGCTTGCAGCAGATGAAAATGGTAAGCTTCTTGCACTCTGGGGCAATAACTATGTGGATCATGGTCCATACTCAGAATTCGGTGATCTGCTTACAATGAGACTTTCCCAGTTTACAGGTGCAGGCTATGGAATCAATTCTATCCGTAACAAATCTACAACAGTGTTTACAAACCATGCATGGGGTTCAGCATTCCGTGCTTACGGATCTCCTCAGTCTTATATGGGATCTGAGATTGCGATAGATGTTCTGGCTGCAAAGATGGGAATCGACCCCTTCGATATCCGTGAAATGAACTGTTACAAAGAATCAGAAGGCAGTACGATCCCTACAGGTTATCCGCCTGAAGTATACTGTGAAGAAGAACTGTTCAAGACAGCTCGTCCACTGTATGAAGCAGCTAAGAAACGTGTGGCTGAAAAGAATGCAGCTTCTGATGGCAAGATCAAATATGGTATCGGTGTATCTCTCGGTGTATATGGCTGTGGTCTTGATGGTGTTGATACATCAAACGCATTTGCAGAGCTGAATCCGGATGGAACAGTTACAATGTATGCTGCATGGGAAGATCACGGACAGGGCGCTGATATGGGGGTTCTTGTATCATCACATGAAACACTTCGTCAGGCAGGAATCAGACCGGAACAGATCAAACTTGTTATGAATGATACCAAGACATGTCCTAATGCAGGTCCTGCAGGTGGATCACGTTCACAGGTTATGTCAGGTAATGCATGTCGTCTGGCAGCAGAAAACCTTGTGGCAGCCATGAAGAAAGAAGACGGAACCTTCCGTACTTATGATGAGATGGTGGCTGAGGGTCTTGCAACAAAATATGAAGGTAACTGGGTGACAACCTTCTGTGCAGATCATCCGATCAATCAGGATACAGCACAGGGTGATCCGTTTGCAACCTACATGTATACGATCTTCCTTCCGGAAGTTGCTGTTAATACAGAAACAGGTAAAGTTACCGTTGAGAAATTTACTTGCGTAGCTGACGTAGGTACGATCATGAACAGACTTCTTGTAGAGGGTAACTTCTACGGTGGTCTTGTACAGGGTGTCGGCCTTGCTCTAACAGAAGACTTTGAGGATCTGAACCATGATACTACTCTGAAGAACTGTGGTATCCCGTATCCGAAGGATGCCCCGGATGATATTGAACTTCATTTCAATGAAACCTATCGTCCAAGCGGCCCTTACGGAGCTGCCGGCTGTGGTGAGGCTCCGCTGGATGCTCCTCATCCTGCAATCCTGAATGCGATCTACAATGCTACAGGCGCACGTATCACACGTGTTCCTGCCCGTCCTGAAAAGGTTCTTGCAGCATTAAAGGAACTTGAGAAATAACTGTCAGTATAATTTTATCATGTGATATAATAAGGGGAGACGGGAGACTGTCTCCCCTTTGGAAATGAAAGGAGTATCGGGTTATGACATATATACAGGAAAGAGGTTCCACTCATGTTTATCACGTAAATCGAATGTCAAAGGAAGAGATGGATCATATGATCAGCCTCTGTGTTCATGAACAGCCGGCGTACTGTGTTGCAGCCTGTCCTTTCAAAGCAGATACAAAAGAAATGCTGTTTTATGCTGCAAAAGGAAACTTTAAGAAAGCTCTGGCTATCTATGAAAAGATCACACCATTTCCCATGATCCTCTGTAACGGATGTACTGCACCATGTGAGGAAAAATGCAGACTCTGTGAGCTGGGTGATGGCATATCCATACGTGAAGTAGAGCGTGCCATTGTACGATATGGGGAACCTGGAAAACGGAGCAGTGTATTTCGTATCAGAAAGAAAAAAAAGGCTGTGATCTTTGGCTCAGGATTGTTCCCGCTGTTTCTTGCAGGGGAACTGGAAAAGAAGATGTATCCTGCAACCATTTACTGTCAGGAGAAAGATTATGAAGCCTATATTGCAGCAGCAGCTCCGGAGCTTTTGGAATCAGATCGCAAAAATGAGGTAAAACGTCTCAGTTCCATGGACCTTTCCTTTGAATTCGGATGCAGTCTTGACCTTCCGTTTATCAGAGCGAAAATGAAGGAGGCAGATGTGGTCTGTGCTTCAGAGGAGGTGGCCAAAAAGCTGGCTCCAGAGGAAACAGCAGACGCAGAGATCATGCTGAGAGAACAGGCGGGAATTGTCAGCGGTCTGGCCCAGTCTGTGATGGATGCGGCTTTTGCCGCAAAGCGGGCAGCTTTGACAGTGGATCTTCTGGTACAGAATTTATCGCCGCACAGCAACAGAGGCAGTGAAGGAGCAGTTACCACCAGGCTCTATACAAATATGGACGGGATGAAAGGCTCCAAAAAGATTCCCTGCAGCACAGATGGATATTCAAAAGAAGAAGCTGTTGAGGAAGCAAAGCGATGCATTCAGTGTCACTGTGATGAGTGTATGAAAAGCTGTGTCTATTTAAGGGAATATAAAAAGCATCCGGGTCTTCTTGCACGTGAGATTTATAATAATACCCAGATCATTATGGGAGATCACCAGATGAATAAACCGATGAATTCCTGTTCACTCTGCGGACAGTGTACTGTAACCTGTCCAAATGGGTTTGATATGAGCCAGGTCTGCAAATCTGCAAGAGAAAACATGGTATCTACAGACAAAATGCCTCTGGCACCTCATGAATTTGCACTGATGGATATGCTGTTCTCCAATTCGGAGGCTTTCTTATGCAGACCTCAGCCGGGATATGAAACCTGCAGATATGTATTTTTCCCAGGATGTCAGGCAGGAGCTATAGCGCCGGATGTTGTCACAGAGGCATATGAGGATCTGTGCAGGAGGACAGAGGGCGGTGTTGCTCTGATGCTGGGATGCTGTGGTGCTATCAGTGAATGGGCAGGACGCTATGAAATGACAGAAAAGGTAAATGAACAGCTGAAGCAGGAGCTTGCAAAACTGGGAGATCCTATGATTATAGCAGGCTGTCCAAGCTGTATGAAACAGTTAAAAGAGAGTCTTGGCGCCAAAGTCACAGGAATCTGGGAGATCTTAAAGGAAATCGGACTTCCCGGACAGGCAAAAGGACTGGAGATACCTGTTGCAATACATGATGCCTGCGGTGCCAGGGGAGATACACAGACACAGGATACAATAAGAGAGCTTCTTGCAGATATGGGGTGCACTGTTGTAAATACAGAATATTCCAGAGATCTGTCTCCCTGCTGCGGATACGGCGGACTGACTGCCTACGCTAATAAAGAGATGGCAGATAAAATGACAGAAAAGTGTCTGGAACGATCCGATTCCCCATATATAACGTACTGCATGGCATGCAGGGACCGATTTGTCAGGGAAGGCAGGGAATCCAGACATATCCTGGAACTTCTGTATGGTATAAATGCCGCCAATATGCCGGATATCAGTGAGAAACGCTACAACCGGCTTGAGCTAAAAGAGAAGCTTTTAAAAAATATATGGAATGAGGAACTGATGATGGAGAAAAAAGATTATACCGTTGCATATACAGAAGATGCCATCAGTATGATGGATGAACGTATGATCCTGAAAAGCGATGTGGAGCGTGTATTATCAGATTACAGAGAAAATCAGGAAGCGATCTTTGATGAAGAGACAAAAGAACTGGTGACAAGGAGCAGACTTGGAAATGTTACATTCTGGGTGAGATTTGTGGAAACAGAAGAAGGGTATCTGGTACGCAGAGCATACAGTCATAGAATGAATATTATGAAAAGGGTGGGACAGTAATGGCAGTAGAGAGAACATATTATACCATTGATCCTGAGGGAAAGCTGACCTGCATGAAATGCAAGGTTCCTCTTGTAAAGGGAAAAGCAAAATTTATGTATCTGGAGAACGGTTTTCCTGTTGAGATGCCGGTCTGTCCCAAATGTGGCTTTGTCTATGTTCCGGAAGAGCTGGCTCTTGGAAAGGTTTTGGCAGTGGAACGTGCACTGGAGGATAAATAGATGAACAGACACCCCGGAGGGGAAGAGCAGACAATTCATCTTCTGAAAAGCATAGAATTGAAAAAAGGAATGAAAGCTCTGGATCTGGGAGCAGGAGAGGGAGAGACCGTGCGGATCATGAAAGCATTTGGTCTGAATGTGCAGGGTGTGGATCTTGCTCCGCGAAGCAGTGAGGTGCAGCAGGGAGATTTTCTGACCCTTCAGTATGCAGCAGACAGTATGGATCTCTGTATCAGCCAGTGTGCATTTTTTGTCAGCAGAGATCAGAAAAAGGCAGTCTCTGAATGCTGGCGTGTACTGAAAAAGGGAGGATTTCTTTTGCTGTCAGATCTGGATCCGGGCAATCTTCTGGAAATTGTGAAAGAAACAGGGTTTACGATTCTCTGTCAGGAGGATCAGACTGCTCTCTGGAGAGAATATTATCTGGAAGCAATCTGGAATGATTCATTCTGCTGCGAGGATCATAAGCTTCTGCAGAAAGAATACAAAGGCAGAAAAATAGGCTATACCATGGTGGTTGGCAGAAAGGAGTAATGTATGGATCTTTACGAAAGAATAATGGAATTAGGTAGCATGGGATATCATTGTTCACAGATCATTATGATCATGACTCTGGAAACCATAGGAGAGGAAAATCCACAGCTTGTAAAGGCAATGGGAGGCCTTGGCGGAGGAATCGGTTACTGTGGAGATACCTGCGGATGTCTGACAGGAAGTGCCTGTGCCATCGGATATTTTCTCGGAAATCTGGCTCCTGAGGAGAAGGAAGATGCACAGATGAAACCGGCTGTACAGGAATTATATCAGTGGTTCCGCCAGAAGACAGAGGAAGAATTCGGAGCTTTTTACTGTAAGGATATCACTCATCTGGACTGGGGTGTGATCATGGAGAAATGTCCTGGACTTATTGCAGATACTTATACAAAAGTTATGGAAATTCTGACAGAGCGGGAGGTACTGAAGCTTTGATCACCATCGGCAAAACAAAGAGTGTCTGTCCGGAATGTATGAAGGTAGTTCCTGCCATAAAAGGTATCAGTGAAGACGGGATCTATCTGGTAAAGGAATGCAATGCTCATGGAAAATTTCAGACCCTGATCTGGGAAGGAAATGCAGCAGATTATCTTTCCTGGGGAAGAGAAAATCTCTCAGCAGAAGCGCCTGTAAATCCGAAGGTTAAAGAAAAATCCTGTCCGGATAATTGCGGACTCTGTGAGGAACATGAAAGAAAAGGCTGCTGTATGATCCTGGAAGTTACAAAACGCTGTAATATGCATTGTCCTGTCTGCTTTGCTTCAGCAGGAGAAGACAGGGAAAAGGGAGATATTCCCATCTGTGAAATAGAAAAACAGTATGATTTTCTGATGGCTCACGGAGGTCCCTTTAATATACAGCTTTCAGGAGGAGAACCAACCATGAGGGACGATCTGCCTGAAATCATACATATGGGAAGAGAAAAAGGATTTACATTTTTTCAGTTAAATACCAATGGGATCCGGCTTGCCAGGGAGGAGGGGTATGCCGGAAAGCTGAAAAAAGCAGGACTGAATACAGTATTTCTTCAGTTTGACGGTGTGACAGATCAGGTTTATGAGACTTTACGTGGACAGGCTATGATGGAACTGAAGAAAAAGGCGGTCTTAAACTGCTCAGAAGCAGAGCTTGGTATTGCTCTTGTGCCGGTCATTGCGCCGGGAGTAAATGATATGCAGGTAGGGGATATCCTGAAATTTGGTCTGGATCATATGCCCTTTGTTCGTGGCGTACATTTTCAGCCTATCAGTTATTTTGGCAGATGTTCCCAGAAGCGCCCCCAAAATCCCATCACCATACCAAAGATGCTGAGGCTTATTGAAGAACAGACAGAGGGACTGATGAAAATTGAGGATTTTGCAGGCGGCGGCGCAGAGAATCCCTACTGCTCCTTTCATGCAAGTTATCTGAGAAAAGGAGAGCAGGAACTGAAGCTTCTTGAAAAAAAATCAGGAAAAGGATGCTGCTGTACTACCAGTGATGATTCCAGGCAGTATGTGGAAAATCAGTGGAGCTACAGTACAAAAACCTATGATGAGGGAGAAATGACACAGACAGATGCGCTAGATGAGTTTCTGATCCGGATACATAATGAAACCTTTGCAGTATCAGGTATGATCTTTCAGGATGCCTGGAATCTGGATCTTGACCGTCTGAAACGCTGTTATATCTGTGAAGTGGATCCTGATCACGGAATGGTACCGTTCTGTGCATATAATCTGACTAATCTGAAAGGAACATATTTATACAGAAAGTGAAACGATCCAATATAGATGCAATGATCTGTAGGCAGGAAAAAATTACAGATATTACAAGGGAAACAATAAACAAAATACAGCTGGATAAACTGAATGCTGTTCTGAAAAGAGAAAAAGAAAGGCAGGGATTTTATAGAGATCTGCCGGAAAGGCTGGAAAGCCTTGATGATCTGAAAACCCTTCCCTTTACAACGGAATCCGACCTTGCTCAGAAAGGGGGCAGGATGTTACTGTGCTCTCAGGGAGAAATACAGAGGATCATTTCAGAACAGACAAGCGGAACAACAGGTGCAGGTAAACGTGTATTTTATACAGAAGGAGATTGTGAACATACCATAGAACTTTTTATGGCCGGACTTGGTGAGTTTATTTATCCGGGAAGCAGGACTATGGTTGCCATGCCGTTTTCAGGTCCTTCTGGACTGGGAGAACTGATCGCAGACGCAATCAGACGTATAGGAGCACATCCCCTTTTAACCGGGAACAATAAAACCTATGGTGAGTTAAAAACAATTCTGGAAGAGGAGCGGCCGGATACTTATGTAGGTATGCCGACAGCACTGCTTTCCATGCTCAGAATGTGTGGAAAAGGCAGTATAAAGAGAGCACTGATATCAGGGGATGCCTGTCCGGAAACAGTAATGAAAGCAATAGAAAAAATTTTGGGAACACCACTCTGGCCTCATTATGGTTCCAGAGAGATGGGACTTGGGGGTGCGATTTGCTGTCAGGCTCATGAGGGCATGCACATGAGGGAGAATCATTGTATCACAGAGATCATAGATAAAGAGGGAAATGTTCTGCCTGACGGTCAATGGGGAGAACTGGTGATCACAACCATTGGGATGGAGGCACAGCCTCTGATCAGATACAGGACCGGCGATCATACACGTATCATCCCCGGAAAATGTATCTGCGGAAGTGAGGTAAGGCGTCTGGATTTTGTAAGGCGCATCGACCAGTCCAAAAGTATGAGAGAAATGGATGAATTACTGTTTCAGTTTCCGAAACTGGTAGATTACTGTGTAAGGAGTGTTGGAGGGAAAAAAGAAATCACAGCACTTTTTATATCAGATAACGGAGAAGAACTGATCAGAAATGTCTGCACAGAGAAGAATATTATTTCTTTGGACTGCAGAAAAGCAGAATGGAGCGATAGGGCATTGTATCCTGCGAAACGTATTATTTTATAGAGAAACTATTAGAAAACAGAACGAAACCCATTGACTATCAGTCGGATTTCGTTCTGTTTTTTATTTTATGAATAGTTATTTGTTCACAGGATAATACGGACAGTCCTCTCTGATACATTCTTTATTATCTTCAAAATATTTACATAGTACAGAAGACAGCGGAATCTTTACAGAGCTGAACTGCCTGTAAAACCTGATCGCTTCTTCAATAGCAATTCTGCTGGTGCGTTTACAGCAGCGCGGACCACCAACATCAGCCAGTTTGGATAAAATAACAGAGACAAGCTTCTGAGGAAAGGGCCATGCATCCTTATGGAGGGGACCGGATCCGGTCATAACAGACATAAAGATTCCGGCACCTGCTGCTGCACCACACACTCCCCAGTAACCGCAGGTACCACCGGGAACCTGCCTCGCTCTTTTACAGATTTCAGATAATGCGGTATCGTAATTCATACGCTCTCCATTATTGCGAAGTGCAGTCAGAAGAACACTGGGAACAATGGCATGATGTTCAGGTCCATGCATGTGGACAGAAGGAAGGTCCATGATCTCTTCCAGAAGCAGCAGGGAATCCTTCTCTGTGCTGCTTCTGAGGGCTATGATCACCGGTATATAAGTACCATAGCTGTGACAGGCATCACAGACAAAATGGCCATTTTCACAGACAGCATTTGTCAGCTGCTCTTTGTGGCAGATGCTGCAGGTTTTCACAGAACTTTCGACGCTGTATGTGACCGGTGCTCCACAGATCAGGCAGCCTGAAAAATGTTCTGTCTCTCTACAACAGCAGGAATTATTTGTATTATCCATAAAAATCAGCATTTCTCAGCAATATCATAGATAAGCCGTTCTGTATCTTCCCATCCGAGGCAAGGATCTGTGATGGAACAGCCAGGAGTCATATGATCACTGATATCCTGGCGGCCTTCGAGAAGGTAGCTTTCGATCATAACACCTTTAACCAGCTTTCTGAGGTCTGGATTATAGTTACGGCTGTGAAGTACTTCTGAAACAATACGGATCTGTTCCTTGTATTGCTTGTTGGAGTTTGAGTGGTTGGCATCTATGATGATGGCAGGGTTCTTAAGATCTTTTTTGGCATACAGAGCAGACAGGCGCATCAGATCTTCATAGTGGTAGTTAGGAATAGTCTGTCCGTACTGGTTTACACCACCTCTGAGAATAGTGTGTGCCAGATCATTTCCTGAAGTTTCCACATCATTTCCTCTGTAGATGAAGTGGTGTGGATGCTGTGCAGCAGTGACGGAATTCAGCATAACAGAGAGATCACCGCTGGTCGGATTCTTCATACCAACCGGTATATCCATTCCGCTGGCGGTAAGACGATGCTGCTGGTCTTCCACAGAACGTGCACCTACTGCCACATAAGAAAGCAGGTCAGAAAGGTAACGGTAATTTTCCGGATAAAGCATCTCATCTGCACAGGTCATACCACTGGTCTGGATTGCATGGATATGCATTTTACGGATTGCTACAAGCCCTGCAAGAAGATTTGGCTGTTTCTCGGGATCCGGCTGGTGAACCATACCTTTATAGCCTTCTCCTGTTGTTCTTGGTTTGTTTGTATAAACACGTGGAACAATCAGAACCTTGTCAGCTATTTTCTCCTGAACATTGCGTAATCTGGTAAGATAGTCCAGAACAGCATCTTCATTATCTGCTGAACAAGGACCGATGATTGCAAGGAATTTATCGGACTTTCCGGTAAAAACATCACGCAGTTCTTTATCTCTTGCATCTTTAACAGCCTGAATTTCAGCATCAATGGGATACTGATTACGGATTTCTTCAGGGGTTGGTAATTTTTTGATAAAATCGAATCCCATAGTAATATCTCCTTTGTGTCTATTTGTCTTGCTTTTTTCGGAATTTATTATAAACCATTCCTATCTGAATGTCGATAGCCAAAATATTTTCGGATGACTTTCTGCAATCATATCAAGCGTTACTGTTCACTTCGTTCTCAGTAACGTAGCCAAAATTCATTCCAGATTACCTGCGGCAATGGAATTTTGGCATATCCATGCCAAAACACCTCGCGGGATAGTGGAGTGTGAATAGTAACTATCAAGTCTCTTAATCAATA
>OHJN01001078.1_pt1 | contig 11219 bp, 6 predicted proteins | sample 1568531 | NCBI WGS metagenome assembly OHJN01 (sample SAMEA3879594, study PRJEB24766) | human gut metagenome | biome: human-associated habitat; feature: feces | place: USA | collected 1985/1987
TTTCTGTGTGGTGTTTTGATTCCATCGGATGTCAGTATACCAGGTCCTGTGTAAAACTTGAAACCGACGGAGGGTAAAATCTGCATAAAAAACACGGATTTATCGGTCCCTGCGAGGGGGGCAGAGGGCGTTCTTCCACCGGCAGGGCTCTGGCTGCCGGCAGCCAGAGCCCTGCAAAAGAAAAAGACGCACCACAAGCCGAAAGGGGCTGTTGTGCGTCTCTCATTCTCTCACGCAGAACCTATATGGAATCCTTGTATCTCATACTATAGCAAGACTTTCAGAAAAAGTCAACACATTGTCTTATTTTTTGATTAGATGTTGAAAATATTTTGGCTTTTGCAATATGGGCAAGGCCGGACCCTGTGAGCGTGAAAAACCTTCAGCTGTTTCCCAATGGACACGAATCGACAAAAATGAAGGAAAAATCACCAGCTCGGCTGGTGGATGTTTATTGTGTGCAAGGGCAATTGTTGCCAATTTTCACAGATTGCGCTATACTGATTCCGAAAAGTTTTTGTGAAGGGGAGAACCGGATGCTGCGCTGTGCGATCGTGGAGGACAGCCCCAGAGAGCTGGAACATCTGAAAGAATGCCTTGCCCGCTACTCGGCAGAGCGGGATATCCCGCTGGAGACCACGGCCTTCGGGGATGCGGCGTCGTTTCTGGAACATTACCGTGCCGACTATGACATCGTGTTCATGGACATTGAGCTGCCGGGCATCAACGGCATGGAGGCGGCCCACCGCCTGCGGGAGATCGACCGGCAGGTCATCCTGATCTTTGTACAGGTGGTGGTTCAGCAGACCCTCCGCCACGATGTACTCGACCTTGGCGCGCTCGTTCAGGGAGGCCATGGGGTCCTGGAAGATCATCTGCACCTTGCGGATGACCTCACGGTCCAGCTCCTTGGAGATCTTGCCGTTGATCTTCTGGCCCTTGAAGAAGATGTCGCCGCCGGAAGTCGGGTTGATGCGGCAGATGGCACGGCCAATGGTGGTCTTGCCGGAGCCGGACTCGCCGACCAGCGAGAAGGTCTCGCCCTTGTAGATGTCAAAATTGACGTGGTCCACGGCCACGAACTTCTTTTTGCCGGAGCCAAAGGTGATCTGAAGGTCTTTCAGCTCAATCAGCTTTTCACGCTCAGCCATTTAAGTTGGAACCTCCCATCTTTCCCATTTTCTCACGCAGGTTCTGGATGGAGTGCGGACGCTCGATCTTGGGAGCGCGCGGGTCCAGATACCAAGTCTTTGCCGCGTGGGTCTCGGACACCTGAAAGAACGGAGGTTCTGCCACGAAGTCGATAGCCAGCGCGTGCTTGTTGCGGGGCGCAAATGCGTCACCCTTGATCTCATTGAACAGGTTCGGCGGCGTACCGTCGATGGTGGGCAGGGCCTCACCCTTGGTACCCAGCTGAGGCAGAGCCTGCAGCAGAGCCCAGGTGTAGGGGTGCCATGCGTCGTAGAAGATCTCCTCAACGGTGCCGTACTCGACGATCTGGCCGGCGTACATGACGGCCACGCGGTCTGCCACGTTTGCCACAACGCCCAGGTCATGGGTGATGTAGATAACGGACATGCCCAGCTCCTTCTGCAGGTCACGGATGAGCTGCAGGATCTGTGCCTGAATGGTCACGTCCAGAGCGGTGGTGGGCTCGTCACAGATGAGGATCTGCGGACGGCAGGCAGCAGCGATGGCGATGACCACGCGCTGACGCATACCGCCGGAGAACTCATGAGGATACTGCTCGTAGCGGCGCTCCGGGTCGGGGATGCCGACCTTGGCCAGCATCTCGATGGCGGCCTTCTTGGCGGCCTCGCCCTTCAGGCCCTGATGGTGCTCGATGCTCTCCTGGATCTGCTTGCCGATTTTCTTCAGCGGGTTCAGGCTGGTCATCGGGTCCTGCATGACCATGGCGATCTTCTTGCCGCGCACGCCCAGCCAGTCCTTCTCGGTGAACTTGGTCATGTCGCGGCCCTCGTACAGGATGGAGCCGCCGGTGATCTTACCGTTGACATCCAGCATACCCACGAAGGTCTTGGTGAATACGGACTTGCCCGAGCCGGACTCGCCCACGATGGCCAGTGTCTCGCCGTCGTACAGGTCCAGCGAGCACTTGCGGATCGCGTTCAGCTTCTTGCCGCGCAGGCTAAAGGTGATCTCCACGTCTTTGGCAGAGATGATCGGTTGTCTATCCATTTTTGTGATTTTCTCTCCCATCTGTTAAACGTGGTTGCGCGGGTCAGCAGCATCCGAGAAAGCGTTGCCCATGATATAGAAGGAAATGGAGATGATGGACACGATGGATGCGGGGAAGACCAGCAGGTAGGGGTAGTCGAGGAAGAAGCCGCGCACCTTGCTCAGGATGAGGCCCAGAGACGGAGTCTCGATGCCCAGACCGATGCCCAGATAGGACAGGGTGGACTCGAGGTTGATGGTGGCGGGGATGCTCAGCGCCATGCGCAGGATGATGACGGAGACCAGATAGGGCAGGATGTTCTTGGTCAGAACGCGCCACAGCGGGGTGCCGAGGCAGCGGGACGCGAGGTTGTACTCGCGGTCACGGAACATGAACACCATGTTGCGGACGCGGCGGGCCATGACCAGCCAGCCGATGGCGATCATCGAGACGGCCATGATGGTGAAGCTCTGGCCGACGACCAGTGCGATCAGGGTCATGTAGATGATGTAAGGCACGTTGTCGATGAGGTTGTACAGCTCGGTGAAGAAGCGGTCCAGCTTACGGACATAGCCCCAGATCAGGCCGATGATGACGCCGAGGATGCTCTCGCCCACGGCAACGATGAGGGCAAGACGGATGGACACCTGAGTGGCGTACCACACCTGACACCAGTAGTCGCGGCCAAGGTTGTCGGTGCCGAACCAGTATTCGCTGTTGGGCTTCCGGAAGGCCAGAGAGGAATCCGTCACCAGCGTCTGATAATCGTACTTGCCGATGGCCAGTGCGATGAAGGAGAAGATGACGAGGAACAGGAACAGGATAAGGCAGACGACAGCAGCCTTGTGCTTGAGGAAGTTCTGGATGACAGAACCCCAGTAGCTGTAGTTGGAGTAGCCGACACGCTCGGCTTCCTCCGGAGAGTAATCGACGAAGTAGAACAGTTCGTCCTGCTTCTTGCCCTCAAAATCAGATGCTTTAGCCATCAGCGTGCGGCCTCCTTTCCGGTCAGAGTAATGCGCGGGTCAACCAGCATCATCAGCACGTCGCCCATAAAAACACCCACGATGCCCAGCACAGCGTAGAGGATGACCAGCGTCTGCACGACGTTCAGGTCATAGCGCTGGATGGCGTCGGTCAGCAGGGGACCCATGCCGGGAACGGAGAAGAACCGTTCCATCAGCAGAGAGCCGCCCACCGTCAGCAGGATGGACTGGGGGATATACTGCACCATGGGGACCATGGCGTTGCGCAGCACGTGCTTGAACATGATCTCGCTGGAGCTCAGGCCCTTGACGCGGGCCAGCTTGATATAATCGCGGGTCAGCTCGTCCACCATGTAGCGGCGGGTCCACAGAGCGTAGCCTGCGATAGACGCCAGCGACAAGCAGACGATGGGCAGCACGCTGGACGGGCCGACGTTGCGGGTCGAGTACAGCGTGGGGAAGCCCAGATACTTGGAGCCGAACACCAGCACCAGCGAATAGGAGACCAGAGAGGGCACCGCGTTGACGAAAACGGTGTAGGCAGTGCCGATCCAGTCAAAGACCTTGTCCTTGAAGGCGGTCTGCAGGATGCCCAGCATGATGCCCACCAGCAGAGAGATGCCGGCAGAGATCAGGCCGAGGCGCATGGAGACGCCGAACTTCTTGCCGATGACCTTCACGACAGAGGCACCGTTCTGGATGCGGCGGGAAGTGCCGAAGTCCAGATGGAGCAGGTCATTGTAGAAGTGCAGCAGCTGGGTGCCGATGGGGTCGGTCAGACCGGCGGCTTCCAGTGCAGCGTATTTCTGCTCTTCGGTAAACTTCATGAGCTGTTCTTCCGTGAAGTAGTAGTCCGTAGGCAGGCAGCGCATCAGCAGAAAGACGATGGTTGCGATCAATAAAATTGTGACGAGCGACTGAGCCAGCCGCTTGACGGTGTATTTTAACATGATAACCAAACCTTTATAAAATAATCATCAGGCTTTGGTTGCTGCATTGAAAGCAGCGGAGAAAGCCTCGTACTCCTCGGTGGTGTAGCCGTCGCCCTGACGGGTCTCCCAGTTGACGGCCTTGTAGTTGCAGGGACCGTACATGGCGTTGATCTTGGTGTACTCGTTGACGTGGGTCAGGCACCAGAGCACCTCGTACAGGCAGGGGATGCACAGTGCGTTGTTCAGCATGGAAGCCTCAGCCTTTGCGAATGCGGCATAGCGTGCATCGGTATCGGTGACGATAGCCTTTGCCTCGGTGACCAGATCGGTGAACTCCTGGTAATCAGCCAGCAGGTCCTTCTGGTAATCCTTCGGGTCGGCCTCGACGGCTGCGATCCAGGAGGTGGTCTGAGCGTAGTAAGCGTTGTCGTCGCTCAGGACTTCCTGACCCAGGAAGTTGACGGGGTCACCGAAGTCAGCGCCCCAGCCGTTCTGCAGGATGGAGTGCAGCTGGACGTTACGGACTTCCTTATAGATGGAAGAGACGTAGGTGCCGATGTCCAGCACGACGAAGTCATCGCCCAGGCTCTCGGAGAAGCACTGCTTCAGAACGGTGGCGGTATCCAGAGCAGTGGTGTCGCCGCTCTTGATGTAGTGGTAGCAGTGGACGGGGAAGGTGACGCCGATAGCGCTCAGCTCTTCCATGGCCTGCTTCTTCAGGTCAGCGATGTCGCCGCCGTTGTCGCGGAGGCGGATCATGGTCTTGCCGTCGTAAGCCTGACCGTCGAAGCCCATCTCCTTGGCGACCAGAGTGGTGTACTCCTCACCCTTGGTGTTGTAGCAGACACCGGGCATGGTGTAGTAGTCGTTCTCGCACTTCAGGGGGTTGATCTTGTTGGTGCGGGCGTAGTAGTTGGTGAAGTCGATGCCCTTGTAGAAGCACTGACGGAATGCGCGGTTGGAAACAGCCTTGTTCCAGTTCTCGTCCAGATTGCCGTTCTCATCCTTGCGCTGGAAGTTCAGGTGCATCTGGTAGCTGAACTTGGTGGGGCGCTTCTCGCACAGGAACTTGTTGTGCTCGTTGTTGGAGTCAGAGGTGATGGTGGTCAGGTTGGACTCGGTCAGGTCGATGTTATCGACTTCGCCGTTCTCGTACAGCTGCAGGCCCATGGACAGGTCGGGGATCATGGTGATGGTGTGATGCTCGAAACGGGTGCAGTCGTTTGCAGCGTAGTAGTTGGGGTTGGGGATGAAGCTCTTGGTGTTCTGCTGGATGTACTCCTCGATGAGGTACGGACCATTGTACCACATGGTGGAGTAATCGCAGGAGCGGAAGCCATCGATGCCCAGCTCGTTGATGAGGTCCTCAGAGGCGGGGTAGAAGCTGTTGTAGGCAGCGACAGTGTCGAAGTAGGGGCAGGGGTTCTTGCAGGTGAAGACCAGAGTGTAGTCGTCCGGAGCCTCGATGCCGACACCAGCAGCCAGCATATCCTCGTAGGTCATGTCAGCAGCAGCGTCGCCCTTGTCCTTGGTCAGGTCGTAGTACTCAGCAGCGCCCACGACGGTCTCAGAGGGCATGGAGGTGTTGAAGGCCTCGTTCTTGAGAGCGTTCAGGACCCACTCAAGACCCACGAGGAAGTCCTTGGAGGTCAGGTGAGACTTGACCTCGCCGTTGACGTCGCACCAATCGACATTGTCGCGCAGGTGGAAGGTCCAGACGGTGGAGTCCTCGTTGTGCTCCCAGCTGGATGCGATGGCGGGGACTGCCTTGCCGTAGCAGTCGAAGCTCAGCAGGCCGTCCCAGCAGTTGGTGGTGACGTTCAGGTCGGAAGCGGACTGGCTGTACAGGAAGTTCCAGGTCTCCAGCTCACGGTTGGCAGTTTCGAAGGAGACGTAATCGGTGATGGCGTCGGCTGCGGGTGCGGCTGCGCCGGAGGCAGCACCGGAGGTGCTGGCAGCAGTGCTGCTGGAAGAACCACCGCAAGCGGCCAGGATGCTTGCAGCGCCCACGACGCCGGAAGCCTTGAGGAAGCTGCGGCGGCTGATGGAATGAGACTCAAAATTTGCGTTCATTGTGTTTTCCTCCCAATTATTCTTTCGTGTCTCGGCTCTATGGCGCAGGGTACAGTGCCCTGCCGATTTCCCACTCTTTTACGAGATCATCTGCCCTCCCTGTATTGCCAGAGAATACAAAAGAGCGCAGAAACAGACCCCTCTGTCTGTGCCTGTGCTCCTCCCGTAAAATCCTTAACACGACATATATTGTACCATCGAAATAAATAGTTGTCAATGGAATGTAAAATACCTTTTCTTCCAAAAGAAAGTCGCACTCTGCATAGAGATGAAATAAATTTACTTTACTGTGATGAAGAGTGACGAAAATAAGATAAACAGGCCCAAAAACAAAACAACGGGAGCTGTTCTTGGGTTAAGAACAGCTCCCGTGTGTGGGATACAGGCCGGAAGCAGGAACTCCCGGCGGAAAAGAGTTAAGAAAAAGTTAAGATTTTGCGGCGTCGAAAGCCTTGGCAAATTCCTCGTACTGAGCGGTGGTGTAGGCGTCCTCGCTGGTCTCCCAGTTGACGTACTTGAAGTTGCAGGGGCCGAACATGGCGTTGATCTTGGTGTACTCGTTGACATGGGTGAGGCACCAGTGGACGTCGTAGTAGCAGGGGACGGCCAGCGAGTTGTTGATCATGTAGGCCTCGGCCTTTGCGAAGGCCTCGTAGCGGGCATCGGTGTCGTCCACGATGGCGTTGGCGGCGTTGACGAGGTCGGTGAACTGCTCGAACTCCTCTACCAGCTCCTTCTGGTAGTCGGCGGGATTCTCCGCCACGAGGGGGATGTTGGAGTAGTTGACGGCGTAGTAGGCGTTGGAGTCGTGCAGGATCTCCTGACCCACAAAGTTGACGGGGTCGCCGAAGTCTGCGCCCCAGCCGTTGATGACGAAGCCGTGGAGCTTGGGGATGCGGACTTCCTTTGCAAGGCTGGAAACGTAGGTGCCGAGGTCCAGCTGGATGAAGTCGTCGCCGAAGCTGTCGGTGAAGCACTGCTTCAGAACAGTGGCGTTGTCCTGAGCCACGGTGTTGCCGGCCACGAAGAAGAAGGGAGCCTTGACCGGGAAGGTGACGCCGATGGCGGTCAGCTCATCCATGGCCTGCTTCTTGAGGGCGGCGATGGAGTCGGCGGTGGACTTGCGCAGATGGACCATGGTCTCGCCGTCATACTTCTCGCCGTCGATGCCCAGCTCCTTGGCCACCAGATCAACATAATCGGTGCCTTTGGAGTTGTAGCAGACGCCCTTCATGGTGTAGTAGTTGTTCTCACACTTGAGGGGGTTGATCTTGTTGAAGCGTGCGTAGTAGGGAATGAGGTTCAGGCCCTCCTGGAAGCAGCGGCGGAATGCCCGGTTGGCCACGGCCTTGTTCCAGTTCTCGTTGGGGGTGCCGTCGGTGTTGAGGCAGTAGAAGTTGAAATGGAAGTCGTAGGCGTACTTGGTGGGGCGCTTCTCACAGAGCTGGTCGTTGTAGGCGTTGGAAGTGTCGGAGGTGATGGTGGTCAGGGTGCTCTCGCTCAGCTCCAGCTCGTCCAGCTCACGGTTCTGATACAGCTGGTAGCCGACGGTCAAATCGGTGATCATGCTCAGGGACACGCGCTCGAAGCGGCTGCACTCGTCAGCTGCATAATAATGAGGGTTCGGGATGAACCGCTTGGAGTTGTCGGAGACGAATTCCTCGATGAGGTAGGGGCCGCAGCACCACTGCTGGGTGTAGTCCACGCCGCGGAAGCCCTCGACGCCCAGTTTTTCCACCAGAGCCGGGGGTGCCGGATAGCAGCAGACGTAGGAAGCCACGGTGTCGAAGTAGGGGCAGGGATTTATGCAGGTGTAGACGACGGTGTAATCATCCGGTGCATCGATGCCGACGCCTGCGGCCAGCATATCGTCGTAGGTCAGGGCCGCGGCGGCTGCGTCGTCCATCGCATAGGTCTTGTCGTAGTAATCGGCTGCGCCCACGACGGTGGTGGAGGGCATGGAGGTGTTGGCGGCCTGATTCTTCTTTGCGTTCAGCACCCACTCGAAGCCTACGAGGAAGTCTTTGCTGGTCAGATGGTCCTGCACCTCGCCGTTCATGTCCACCCAGTCCACATCGTCACGGAGGTGGAAAGTCCAGACAGTGGAGTCCTCGTTGTGCTCCCAGCTCTTAGCCAGAGCCGGCACCGGCTTGCCGTAGTTGTCGAAGCTGACAAGACCGTCGATGATGTTGGTCGTCACGTTGAAGTCGATGGCCTGCTGGCTGTAGAGCATATTCCAGCTCTCGATCTCACGGCCAGAAGTCTCGTAAGTAAACAGCTCGCTCAGGCCTTTGCTGGAAGCAGCTGCACCGGAAGAAGCCGACGAAGCGCTGGCTGCGGTGCTGGAAGAAGAGCCGCCGCAGGCAGCCAGCAGACCAGCTGCGCCAACAGCGCCGGCACCCTTGAGGAAGCTGCGGCGGGTGATGGTGTGAGACTCAAAATCGTGGTACATATTCTTTCCCTCCTGTAATGATTGGTACGGCTCTGCGTTTCCCAAATCCCTATCCTGTCCATACTACTTTACCTAAAAAGGGTACAAAAAGGGCGCAGAGACAGATTTTATTGATCTGTTTCTGCGCCATTGCAGAACCCGTATCGATTGCAAATATTCTATCATCCCACAGGCGGGAAGTCAAGAAAAAACACTCTGGTACGGATTGAATCTTATTGATTCAGCAAACACATAAAAATGAAAATATTTCATGTGCTGACTGAAATAGAATGACTTTTACGTCTGCTTAGCCCTGAATAGCAGCGTCGAAAGCCTTGGCGAACTGCTCGTACTGGACGGTGGTGTAGGCTTCCTCGGAAGTCTCCCAGTTGACAGCCTTGTAGTTGCAACCGCCGTACATGGCGTTGATCTTGCTGTACTCGTTGGCGTGGGTCAGGGACCATGCGATGTCGTAGTAGGTGGGGCTGACCAGCACGTTCTCCAGCATATAGGCCTCAGCCTTGGCGAAGGCCTCGTAGCGGGCGTCGGTGTCGTTGACGATGGCGTTGGCGGCATTGACCAGATCGGTGTACTGCTCGAAAGCATCCATCAGGTCCTTCTGGTAGTCGGCAGGAGCCTCAGCCACCCGGGCGATGTTGGAGTAGTAGTGAGAGTAGAAAGCGTTGTCGTCGTGGAGAGTCTCCTGACCGAGGAAGTTGATGGGGTCGCCGAAGTCGGCGCTCCAGCCGTTGATGACAAAGCTCTGGAGCTGAGGAGTGCGGACCTCCTGGGTCAGGCTGGAAACGTAGGTCTGGACGTCCAGCTTGATGAAGTCATCGCCGAAGCTGTCGGAGAAGCACTGCTTGAGGATGGTGGCGTTGTCCAGTGCAGAGGTGCTGCTGGCGATGATGAAGTAGGTAGCCTTGACGGGGAAGGTGACGCCGATGGCGCTCAGCTCCTCCATGGCCTGCTTCTTCAGGGCGGAGATGTCGCCGCCGTTGGCACGCAGGCGGATCATGGTCTCGCCGTCGTACTTCTCAGCGTCGAAGCCCATCTCCTTGGCCACCAGAGTGGTGTACTCAGCGCCCTGCGTGTTGTAGCACAGGCCCTTCATGGTGTAGTAGTCGTTCTCGCACTTCAGGGGGTTGATCTTGTTGTAGCGGGAGAACCATGCCTTCAGGTTCAGGCCGCGGTAGAAGCACTGACGGAAAGCAGTGTTAGCGATAGCCTTGTTCCAGTTCACATCGGGGGTGCCGTCGGCGTTGTTCTTCTGGTAGTTGAAGTGCATGGCGTAGGCAGAGGGGCGGGCGCGCTTCTCACAGAGCTGGCTGTTGTACTCGTTGTTGGGGTCGGAGGTGATGGTGGTGATGGTGCTCTCGTTCAGGTCGATCTCGTCCAGCTCGCGGTTCTGGTAGAGCTGGAATGCGATGGCCTGATCGGAGATCATGGTCACGGTCAGACGCTCGAAGCGGCTGACGTTGGCAGCATCGTAGTAGTGGGGGTTGGGGATATAGCTCTTGGTGTTGCCCTGGATGTACTCCTCCACCACATAGGGTCCGTTGTACCACATGGTGGTGTTGTCGCAGCTCCGGAAGCCATCGACACCCAGCTCCTCGATCAGAGCAGGGGCTACGGGGTAGAAGCTGTTGTAGGCGGCAACGGTATCAAAGTAGGGGCAGGCGCTGGGGCAGGTGAACACCAGAGTGTAATCATCCGGAGCTTCGATGCCCACACCGGCAGCCAGCATGTCCTCGTAGGTCATGTCAGCAGCAGCGTCACCGGCTTCTTTAGTCAGCGCGTAGTACTCGTAAGCACCCACAATGGTATCGTTGGGCATGGAGGTGTTGTTGGCTTCGTTCTTGATGGCGTTCATCACCCATTCGAAACCAACCAGGAAGTCCTTGCTGGTCAGGTGAGCCTTCACCTCACCGTTGCAATCCACCCAGTCCACGTCGTCCCGCAGGTGGAAGGTCCAGACAGTGGCATCCTCATTGTGCTCCCAGCTGGAAGCGATGGCGGGCACCACCTTGCCGTAGCGGTCAAAGCTCAGCAGACCGTCCCACAGGTTGGTGACCACGTTGGCATCTTCAGCCTTCTGGGTGTACAGCATATTCCAGCTTTCCAGCTCACGGTTGCCGCTCTCAAAGGAGATGAACTCCTTCAGGGGGGTAGCGCCGGTGGAGTTGGGGGCAGCAGCGCCGCTGGCGGCAGCACCATTGCCGGTGTTGTTGGACTTTTCGCCGCAGGCTGCCAGCAGGCTGGCGGCACCCACAGCACCTGCACCCTTCAGGAAGGTGCGGCGATCAAAATTGAAGCTCATTGGATGATCCTCCCAGATCTTGCGCGGACAGAGCCGCGCGTTTTTCCTTTTCCTAAACGCAGTGAGGCTGTCTGCCTTTCCAAAAAGTGCACAGGAAAGACAAAAGTCACACCACTGTATATTTTAGCACTTTACTGAAAAGAAGTCAATCCGCCACAGCATAGAATTGGAAACAAAACGGTGACAAACACTTTCATAGGAAAAGAATATGAAAAAATTACTATAAAATGGAAAGAACTGTATATCTGCGAAGAACAGGCGAAAGAGAGAAACTGTTCACGCAGTGCGCACAAAACAG
>OHJN01001082.1_pt1 | contig 11179 bp, 7 predicted proteins | sample 1568531 | NCBI WGS metagenome assembly OHJN01 (sample SAMEA3879594, study PRJEB24766) | human gut metagenome | biome: human-associated habitat; feature: feces | place: USA | collected 1985/1987
GCTCGGTGATCTGATAGGCGTCATCCTCGATATACACGGTATCGCCCACGGCATAGACCGGGGCGGCTGGGTCATAGGAGGTTCTTTGCGGAACTGGGCGGCGAACTGCGTCATATTCCTCATCGGAAATGGAAACTTCGGAAGTCTGCTCTGTCTCGGCATCTGCGATCTGCTCTGCATCTGACATCACCTGTTGGATAAACGGGGCATTGTCCAGTTTTTCCGGGTCTGTCACCTGTCCGTTGACGATCCCTCTTTCTTCCAGAGCTTCCCGGATGGCGATTGGGTCGATGTCGTCAAAACGGTTCTGTTCTTCTTCGGTATAGAACCGGTCCTCCTGAATGAGCTGGGCAAGCCTGCGCTGTACCTTCGGCCAGGGCAGCTGCGTTTCCTCCGGGCTGCCGGCACGGACAACGAACAGGCTGTTGCTGTTACTGCCGCCGTATTCCTGAGCCAGCCATGCGGCGGTATCTTTTTCTCTTGCATGGTCTTTCATATAGCGGATAACAGCGTGTTTACTCTCGATATTGCCGTTCCATGCACAAAGGGCAGTATCAATATCTTCCTGAGAAAGAGGGCGCAGAAGCTCATGGAGCTTTGGATAGGTTTCGTCGATCACTTCCCGGTGCAGGCGCTGGCGGAACTCCGGCACATCCGAATAAAGGCGGATCAGCTCCATATCCTTAGAGCCAAGAACCGCACGGCGCACAGCGGCATTGCCCTCGATGACAGCATTTTCACGGTCAGAATGACCGCAGGCATTGCGATATGCGGTATCCTCGGAAATGGCGGCAGTCACCACAGGCTTATACTGCTCAAACTGCTCCCGAAGGGTAGGCTTTGGCGTTTCTTCTTCCATCTCCGGCTGCTGGGCTTGAATGGCATCTTCTTCGGCCAGTTCCTGTTCAGACTGGATTTTGTCATACTGCGCCTGTTCCTGTTCGGTAAGATAGCGGTCTTTCTGGACAAGTGAGGTAATGCGCTTGGCAACCTTTTCCCAGTTCAAGTGAACATCCGGGCAGTCCTGCTTTTTATAGTGCAGTCCTTTCCCATCGTGATCTTCGCCGCTGTGTGTTGCGCCGGACAGGGCATGAGAGCGTCCGCCAATGCCATACTCGTCTTTGAGGAATCTCACTTTCTCCTTATCCGTATGGTTTGCCATGAAGAACGCATAGATACGGCCTTTTCCTCCGGCGAAACTGCTGCCGCCGGTCATAGCGGCGTCGATCTCATCCTCGGTAATGAAGTGCTGAACGGTTGGCACTTGGGAAAGGTCTGAAGAAAAGGTCCTGCGCGGCAGGTCAAGGTCCTTCAAGTTCTCCCAGATCTCCCTTGGTCTGTGATAGTGAAAACGCAACAGGTCACGGTCCTGCTGATAGGCAGTCCAGAAGGCGGCGTATTCTTCCTTGAGGGTCTGGCGGAAAGCCGGGTCACTCAGCTGCTCCGTCAGGCGGCGGGTCTCCTCCGGGAAACCATTGCCTTTGATCTCTGACAGGCAGGACAAATATCCGGCTTCTCTGGCACCCTCACTGAGATCGTGATACAGATACCAGAGCTTTTCCGAGAGGAGGGAGCGTTCATAGCCTGCCGCTTCTGCAAGCTCCACATTGGAGGCAAACTGGCCGCTCTCCAAAAGCTCCCCGATACGCTCTGCGGCGCTCTCCCAGGAAATGACCTGGGCAGACCTGTCATAACGGACAGACTTCCCGTGGGAAAGATGGATACCATCCTCGGCATACCATGCGCTCACACTGCCAAGGCCATTGCCGCCGTGGTACAGCGTTTTCAGTATCTCGGCAATCTCAGCGGTGGTTTTCTGCTTTTCAAAGGCTGCAACCACACGCTCCCTCTGACGGTCTGTATTGCCGCCCAAACGCAGCACATGGTCAATATCATTTTGGGCAAAAGAAAAAGCAGAGGATGTATGCGCTACATTCTCTGCTTCATCTATGGATTGGATCTGTTCCGCTTCGGAGAGGAACAGGTTTAGGGTCAGCTGTTGATAAGCTCCGCCATCAGGATTTCTTCGGCCTGAGCTTTGCAGGTGTTCATCAGCCCCACCCACTTCATGGGATCGCTGGCTTTCAGTTCCTCGGTGGCTCCCGCTTCCTTCGCCAGCTGGGGCATCATCTGCTCCAGTCTGCTCTGGGCGGTCTCGTCGATCTCCAGAAGGTGCGGGTACAGCTTCTCGCTCAGCAACATCTGGTTGTAGAGGATGGGACGATGTTCCTTCAGGTAGGTTTTCCTCATCCTTCCGTACTTGCCCAGGGGTTTCTCCGGCTGCTGGCTCAGCTTCAGGTCGGGAATCAGATAGTCTCCGTTCTGGATATAGGTCATGGGATTGTTCATCTTGTTTGCTCCTTTCTTGGTTGGCTTCGCGCTCTGCATTTCGGACGGTAACGCCGATCTGCCGCAGCACCTGCTGGTTGATCTGGCTGACCGCTGTTCCCAGCGCCCCGATGGTGGATGGGGTGTTGAAATCAAAGATTGCCATGAAATCTTCGTGGTCGAAGTAGCGTTCCGGCTCCAGTCCGCAGCGGGACATCAAAGCGTAAGTGATGCTGACGGTGGCTGCTGCCTTGAACTGTACTCCGATGTTAAACTCATCATATTCCTCCAAAAAGGAACCGTCAACGATATAGAAGAAGTCCTGCTGATGCTCCGTCCAGTATTCCTCAGCCAGTTTTCCGGCTACCTCAGTGAGCTGTCCGGCAAGGTCATCACCGGAAACCTCATAGGTGCGCTCAAGCATGGCCTGCACCGAATCCAAATGGTGCTCCTCCAGCTGCCACAGCCAGGGAGTGCGGGAATGTTCACGGGTTCCGGTGTCGGAAATGTCAAAGACATAACGCAGGCGAGGTCTGTCCCCGGAATCGTCCACCAGAGCGATTCCCTTGGAACCGCGCCTTACATACCGGCCCATCTTTTCATTCCACAAATCGTACTCCGCACAGGCGGTAGCGTCCGGTCGCTGGGCATAGATCATCAGCTGCTCGTGGAACGGGTACTTGTAAAGGCGGGAAGCAGTAGTGAGAAACCCTGCCCATTCCTGCCAGCTCCCCGTGAGCTGCGTTGTCACCTTCTCCGCCATCTGTGCATATAGTTCAGCTTTGGTTGGCATAGTGTTCTGTCCTCCTTTCAGTTTTGGGGTAAAAAGGTGGGGTGGCATATTGCCACCCCATCCCTGCGATTATAGTGTTTACTGGTCAAAATCCGGATACAACTCCAGCTCGGCAAACTCGGCATCACTCATGGCCTGGAGCTTGCCCAGTGCGCTGTCTGTCAACTCCCGCAGCTCGGTTTCCTCCGGGGCCAGCTCGCCGCGCATCTCACGCAGGCTGTCGATCAGTCCGGTGCGGCTGCCGGTATTGTAAATGCACATCAGGTTCATTTCCTCAAAAGTAAAGTTTCCCATATCAAATCTCCCTTTCCGCACTCTTTTTTGGCGCTGTCTTTTTGTGTTCTGCCTTGGGCTGGCTTTTCAGCTGCTCCATGACGGACTTTTTCTTTTCCCGTTCCTCCCGATGGGCAGCGGCAGCCAGATCCATCAGGGAAATGGGCTGCCCGCTGCGGGCCTGCTGTTCCAGCTCTGCCACAGTAGGCTCTTTTGCGCCATTGTTGATGATACCGTCGATCATGCCGTAATCGTCCTCCACGGCCATCTCCGCATTTTTCAGCGGATTTTCCGGCAGGAATCCGGGGATCTGGGTAAAACCAACACTGTCACAGTAATGACAGGATACCTTACCATCCTGCTTGATCGCAACGATGTCACTGACACTCATAGAAGGACTGTGAAAATCCGCCGGTTTTTGCAGATTAAACTGCTCATATAGTTTTTCCAGCTGCTCCGGCACCGTGCCAGACTCCCTCAGAGGAGCTGTGTAAATGAGGTCATAATTGCTGCGGTCTATGGAAATGTCATGGGACTTTAACCAATCCAGATTCATAAAGCGCACATTCTGCGGATCGTCACGGCTTACCTGATAGATGGCAAAGCAATCTCTGTTCTGAGCGAGAAATGCCTGTTCCCGTTCCTGCTGATGTTCCTGGCGCTCCATGACCTTTTCGTGGAACTGAGGGCTTTTCTCCCATTCCTCACGGTCCACACCGAAAAGACCGCCATGCTCCATGATCTCCTGTGGGTCAAACACCATGCTCTCTGTATTGTCCTCATGCAGCACATAGACAGTCAAACCGGCGGCATCCAGTTCCAGCGCCCGTTCTCTGGTAACAGGGAGCATCCCATCATAGAAGTAGCCGTATTCCTGCATATCCGGTGTGGATACCTGCTCATCAGGCATAGGGTATTCATCCAGCGCCTGCTCTTGTGCTTCCGGCAGCTGAGAAGAAGCAGCCATCTGACTGGCCTCTGCCTGCATCTGCTGGTAGGCAGCTTCCTGCAAGGTCTCAATCATGGACAACGGTGCGTATTTTACCGAGTCTCTGCCCAAATCGTTGTCATCACAAATCTGGAGAACTGCCTTCATGCGGGAAATCTCCGGCATATCCAGCTGACCACCATCCAACTCTTTCATGGACGCGGCATCGTAAAGGGTATAGTCCCAGCCGCTGTCACAGGACTGGATATGAAGATAGGTGGCATTGTCGATCAGAAACAAAGCCTCCTGCTGGTTGGCATCCGCCCCCAGCACTTCCATTTCCGGCATTGCCGCAGCCAGTTCCTTTACCGCTTTTTGCACCAGAGGATTATCACGGTAATAGTCGATTGCCTGGATGGTGTCCAGGTCAATGGTCTGCCCGGTCAAAATCGGAAACGGTCCTTCATAGTCGCTTCCGTCTTTCAGCTCAAAACCAATGCCCTTGATCCCGTTCATTCGTTCTGCCGGAATCTCCTGATAAATGCGGATTGCTTCCTCCAAAGACAGGTTATCGTGGTATTCTCCGAGGTTTGGAAATTCCATGCACTCTGCTACATAGTAGGTCAGATCGCCGGTCTGCTGTCTATCAGATACCTTAGCGGCATCTTCTGGCTGCTCTATCGGGGCGGGTTCCGGCTCTACCTTTGCATGAGGGTCGATTCCGCGCTCTTTGCAGATTTCCTTATAGTGGCGCTCAATGTCGGAGATCAAAGTGCCGGAGGTTTTGTTGATGGTCTCCAAACTGGCTCTCAGCTCTTTCAGCTCTTTGCCCTGGCTCCAGCTTGCAATATAGCCGAAGCTGTTTTCTCCGGTCTCGATGCCAAAATACTTGCAGACCGCATAGGAGATGCTTTCAGCCTCCACTTCTTCCGTGTGACGATCTTTCCTCTGTTTCTGCAAAAACTGGGAGAGGGTAGAAAAGCCACCGGTAAAATTCAGCCCTTTTTCCTCGGTCAGCATCAAGCGTCCATCTTCCGTCAGTTCCAACGGCTCTGTCATCAGAACGGAGCCTGCATGGTTTACAACCACTCGTTCTTCCACACAGACCGGATCTCCAGGATCGTAGTCAGAACCGCGCAGGTCATAGCAATAAACGCCCTCTGGCAGATTATCGCGAGCAATCCGTCCGTTGGAGAACAGACCAAGTTTATCAAACAGCTCGATCTCCTGATATTGCTCGTCATTGGCAATCTGGATCTTTTTCTGATTGTGGAGCTTGCTGTGAGCAATCTCGTGAACCGTGGCCGAAACCGTCTGCACCTCGCTCATGCCCTGACGAATGGCAATTTTCTGATGATCGGCAGAAAAATAGCCGTCCGTATCGGCGGCCATTGCTTCAAAAGTAATCGGCACCGGTGCGCTGCGGCGCAGGGCCTCCATGAATGCCTCATAATTTGGCACATTGCCGGAAAGGGAGGAAGCAAGCTCCGGCAAAGGTTTCCCGTCGGTCTGACTCACATCAAAGACCTTGACCGGGCGGAACATGGGAATCTCGATTTCTTTTTCCTCTGTGACGATCTTTCCGTCTTTATCCAGAATCGGAGCCTTGGTATCCGGGTCCAGCTTCTGCTCCTCGATTTTCTTCTTATACGGTGTGGGGGCGATGATGGTAATGCCATGCTCGCCCTTTTTTACATGACGCTCAAACTGGTCTTTCCACTTATTGTATCCGGCTACCAAAGTGGCGTCCGGCTTCTGCATATAGATGAGCATGGTGTTGTTTACCGAATAGCGGTGGAAGCGGGACATAACGGACAGATAGCGCATATACTTTTCACTCTCAAACAGTTCCTTGATGCCCTGCTCGATGCCGTCTGTGATTTCCCTTAGTCGCTCTCGGTTGGTGGGTTTGTTCTCAGCCATGATTTTCAATCTCCTTTCCAAGTGTGTGATTTCTGCTGTGTGTTCTGCAATCCATGCCTTTTGTTCTTCTTCACTTTCATAAAGAAAAAGGTCCAGCAGGTACTCTACATAGGGTTTCTTCTGGATTGCTTCCACAAAGCGGGGGTGCGGTTCTTCCTCCGGTGTCTGGGGAGAATTGTCGGCCTCCCATTTTTTCAGCAGATAGTAGTAATCGGACAGTATGCGATAACACCTCTGCCGGTCCTCCCGAAACTGCTGTGCCTCGGTTTTCTGCCGGACATACCTCCTGCGGGGAGGGGCCTGACTGTCATAGATCAGGCCAAAGTCCTGTGCCAGTTTCTCCGCCGCTTCTTTTGGGGAGAGGTCAAAGAGCTTTGCGGTAAAGTCGATCACATCCCCATCTGCACCGCAGCCAAAGCAGTGGAACCGCTGGTCTACCTTCATGCTGGGGTTCTTATCATCGTGAAAAGGACAGCAGGCCATGCCATTTCGCCTGACTTTTATCCCATAAAACTCTGCCGCTTCTCTGGTGCTGACCGACTGCTTGACTGCTTCAAATACATTCTCTGCCATGTGCCTTTAACTGCTGGACTTTCTCACAGGGGGCTGGTATCCGGCAGCTTTCGCACGCTCACTGGCAGCTTTGCGGCGTTCTGCGCTGTATGGCTCCCTGACTGATACACACCGCTTGGGGACGGTAAAGTTATGGGCATCCTTTCGGGTAATCTGGTCGGGGTGCTTTTTTGCCAGCAGTTCCAGCTTCTCCATCAGACGGGGATCATGGGTGTAGACCTCAGCCATTGGTTCTGCCTGGTTATAGAGGAGAATGGTTTCCCGTTCCACTAAAGAGAGCTTCATCGGCTGCCTCCTTTCCGCTGGTCAAATTCCAGCTTGAAGTTGGCATACTGTCCATCGTCCTCCAAAACCACAGTGGCATCGTAGGTCTTGCCGGTTTTCTCCGAATATAGCCCCGTCACACGGACACGGCCATCGTTCAGCAGCGCAGACACCACAGCCTTGGTCGGCTGTTTTTTCTTGGCAGCCCACCATTTGTTGTTTTTCCAGATTGCAAATTTGCAAGAATCATTCTGACAGAAGAAGCCTTTTTGCAGTTCTGCAACTTCACCGCCGCAGCGAGGGCATTTGCCCACCACCTCACGGGGCGGAGTGAACAGGTACTCGGTTCCCTTGATGACCTGATAAGTTCCCACCAGGTCTTTCAGCATGGTGCTGATCCCGGCCAGAAACTCCTCTGGGGCAAGCTGCCCGCGCTCGATCTCTCCCAGGCGGTACTCCCACTCGGCAGTCAGAAGCGGCGATTGCAGCTGTTCCGGCAAGACTGTGATCAGGGAGACTGCATCGTGGGAAGGGAGAAGCTGCACCGTTTTCCTGCTCTTTTTTCGTTCCAGAAAACCGGCAGATACCAGCTTTTCCAAAATACCGGCACGGGTGGCCGGTGTCCCCAGACCTTTTCGCTCGGCATCCTCCGGCATATCCTCTTTTCCGGCAGTCTCCATCGCGGACAATAGGGTGTCCTCCGTAAAGTGCTGAGGCGGACTGCTTTTGCCTTCTTTGACGATTGCCGCAGAAACCGAAAGGGTCTGTCCTTCGGTCAGCTCCGGCAGGGCTTTCTCTGCGCCCTCTTTTTTCGGCTCTGCATCCTTCATTTTGGCACGGTAAGCGTCCTCCAGTGCTTTCCATCCGGGGTGCTTCACTGTTTTTCCTTTGGCGGTAAACTCCCCACCGGCACACGCTGCAATCACAACGGTTTCCGAATAGATATGGGGCTGGGCTACGGCGCACAGCAGACGCAGGGCCACCAGCTCCAGCACCGCTTTTTCTCCCGCAGGAAGGGCAGAAAGGTCTGCATCCTTGAGATTTCTGGTAGGGATTACTGCGTGGTGGTCGGTTACTTTCTTATCGTTGATGACCGTCTGCGGATCACAGGTAATGGCGATCCCTTTGCGAAACGGCATAGCATTGGCAACCAGATTCACCAGCACCGGCAGGCTGTCTGCCATATCGCCGGTCAGATAGCGGCTGTCAGTACGGGGATAGGTGCAGAGCTTCTTTTCATACAGGCTTTGCAGATAGTCCAGGGTCTGCTGGGCTGTAAATCCAAGCAGGCGGTTGGCATCTCTTTGCAGAGTAGTCAGGTCATAGAGGGCAGGCGGCTTTTCGGACTTTTCCTTGCACTCCACCTTTTTGATTGTGACAGCTGCACCCTGGCAGACTTCTTTCAGCTGCTCGGCAGCAGCCTTATCCGCCATGCGCTCCCCGGATACGGTAAGACCGGGCAGCTCCAGCGCCACGGTATAAAAGGGAATCGGCTTAAAGGTGTCGATCTCAGCTTCTCGCTGGACAATAAGCGCCAGTGTTGGGGACATCACGCGCCCGATGTTGAGGGTACGGTGATACAGCACGGAAAAAAGCCTTGTGGCATTGATTCCCACCAGCCAGTCGGCCTTGGCACGGCAGAGGGCAGCATCTCGAAGTCCGTCATAGTCCGCACTGGGGCGCAGGTTTGCAAAGCCTTCCCTTATGGCGGAGTCTTCCATCGAAGAAATCCAGAGCCTTTTCATCGGCTTCTTGCAACCTGCCAGCTCATAGACACTACGGAAGATCATCTCGCCCTCGCGTCCGGCATCACAGGCATTTACCACTTCCGTCACATCCGGGGCATTCATCAGCTTTTTGAGAATATCAAACTGCTTTTTCTTATCTTTTCCTACCACCATCTGCCAATGTTCCGGCAGGATAGGCAGATCATCATATCGCCACTTGGCATACTTTTGGTCATAGCTGTCTGCATCCGCAAGACCGGCCAGATGGCCCACGCACCAGCTGACACGCCAGCCGTTACCCTCCAGATACCCGTCCTTACGGACGGTTGCGCCGATCACCGCAGCCAGACTTTGTGCAACCGATGGTTTTTCAGCAATCACTAAATTCATAATCTTCAACCTCCCATTCTTCCCGCACAGGCGTGTGCAGTTTTTTCTCTATGCTGTTTTCCTCATCCAGTAACAGGTTATAGCCAAACCGATAATCATAGCGGTACAGTTTCCCCAGTAGGTCATTGATGATGATGCGGCAAGCCAAAATGATACGGGGCTTATACACCTGCATCAGCTGGTAGCGTTGATAATTGCTGTAATATTCTTCATGACGGTGGGTATTGCTGACGGTATCTTCAAACAAAATATCTACTGCATCCCGGCAACCATCCTCTTTTTCCCCCTCCATACAGTTCAAAAGTTCCATTACCATAGGGAAGCTCTGTTCATCCATAGGAGCTTCTGCTGCAAGAAAACCAATCAGAGCAGATAAGAGCAGACAGGCTGCTGTCTGTTCCTGATCCGTCAAAACAGCCATTGTTTTCTCCACATTTGGCAGGATCTTTTCTTTCACAAAATCTGCCGCATCACCGGAATAAAGCTGACGGATAGAATCTATGGACAATGAAACTGTCACGGTATCTAAGGAGAAATCAAAGGGGTCATCTTGCTTTGGCGTTCTCCGAAGTTTGTTTAACATGGTAGAAAGAATGTCGCCGCCAAAATACACGGCGATCACCAGCAGGTCAAAAACAGCAATCAGCTTGATAAATATAATCAGAACACTCATTTTTTTCGTTTCCTTTCTTTAAGCCAGCGTTCCATCTCTCGGTGACAGATACCTACGCAGGGTCTTCCATAATTCCCGCAACCATAGCAGGGGTGGCTGTGGGGTAAAGAAGGAGGACGGGAAGTTTCCTTCCCGCCCTCCGGCCTGCGTGTCATCATGCGTTCATAGGGACTGTCTGTGAAACGGGTCATTTCACACTGTCCTCATCATCTTCTTCTGTGCTGCCCCCGTCAGCATCCGGTTCTTCCGACTCCTCACCCTCGGTTTCCCATTCCTCAGAATCTTCCTCTCCATAATCATAATCGTCCAGACTGTCATTGCCCTTGGTCTTAGGCTTATTCTTAACGAGCTTCAAGTAGGCAAATACGCCACCGCCGCCCAGCAGAGCCAGCAGAAGGATCAGCGCAGCCGGGTTCAGTCCGGCAGGCTTCTCTTTTTCCGGCTCCGATGTTTCTGCCGGAGGTTCCGGTGCTTTGCCCGTACATTTACTCTTATCAGTTGCGCAGACCGGGCAGGCCGTATTGACTGCCCCTGCTTCACATTTTGTTGAACAGCTACACACAGCAGCCGGCTCCTCTTTGACATTTTCATCTTCCATCAGTGCCATCAAATCCGCTTCATCCACCTGGTTCAGAAAGTGAACAGCAGTCTTTTTATCCTCATTAGCCCTGTCGATCAAAATGTAAAAATAGTTGCCAGCCTTGGTGGTAACGGTAATGAGCTGCTTATTGCCACCAAAATCATCCACCAGAGCGGCATTGCCATCTGGTGTAAGTGCCGGTGCCGGTTCTGTTTCTTCCACAATCACATTGCTGTCATTGGTAGAATCCTCTGCCGGTGCCGCCGGAGCCTGTTCTGACCCCTGTGCGAAAGCAGGGATCGTAAAGCCAAATGCCACAACCATTGTCAGGCAAAGGGCGGAAAGTGTTTTGCAAATTCTTTTATTCTTCATAAGCGGTAGCCTCCTGATTATTTGATTCCGACAGTGCTGTATCTCTGCCGTGGTTCATTCCACCGGAAAGCATAGCGTTCAGCTGTGCTGGAGTCATGCGTAGCGCACGAACCATCTGAACGATTTCCAGATTCTCTGCCTCCGTTTTCTGTGCTTCCAGGGTCTTGAGCTTTTCCTGATATTCCGCAATCTTCTCACGGGTTTTCTCAATTTCCTGGTCGATACGTTCAATTTTGTTTTTTGCCATAACCGTTCACTCCTTTCCACAAAGTCTGTTACCAGTTCATCAGACCATAGCCTTTAATGCTTTGATAATTCAGGTCATAACTTTTGATCTTGCAGGCATCGCCGGAAT
>OHJN01001094.1_pt1 | contig 11095 bp, 9 predicted proteins | sample 1568531 | NCBI WGS metagenome assembly OHJN01 (sample SAMEA3879594, study PRJEB24766) | human gut metagenome | biome: human-associated habitat; feature: feces | place: USA | collected 1985/1987
GATGGTCAGCTCCGCGCCTGCCGCGCTGCCGTAACCCACCGGCACACCGCTGCACAGGATGACCATGGCGGTCAGGGTGCAGATGACGATGGTGTCGGCGAAGACCTCGAAGATGCCGAACATCCCCTGCTTGACGGGCTTGCGGGTGTCGGCGCAGGCGTGGGCGATGGAACCGGTGCCGAGGCCGGCCTCATTGGAGAAGATGCCGCGGGAAACGCCCTTCTGCATACTGAGGAAGATGCTGCCGATGGCACCGCCGGTGACGGCCTGCGGGTCGAATGCACCGCCGACGATGGAGGCAAGGACCGCCGGGAAGCGGCGGTAGTTGAGCGCCACGACGCCCAGCGCCAGTACAATGTAGAACAGCGCCATAAAGGGCACCAGCTTCTCGGTGACGCTGCCGATGCGCTTGACGCCGCCCAGCAGCACCATAGCCACCATCATGGCCACCACCACGCCCACGACGAGGTTGACCGTGGGCAGGATGCTGTTCAGGCTGCTGCCGTAGGCCAGCAGGGCCGAGTCGATGGCTGTGACGATGGTGTTGACCTGGGTGGCGTTGCCGGTGCCGAAGACCGTCAGCACACCGAACAGCGAGTACAGCACCGCGAGGAACTGCCACCGGCTGCCGAGGCCATTTTTAATATAGTACATGGGGCCGCCCACCAGCTCGCCGTTTTTGTTCCGCTCGCGGAAATGCACAGCCAGCGTCACTTCGGAGAATTTGGTACACATGCCCAGCAGAGCCGAGCACCACATCCAGAACACCGCACCCGGCCCGCCGATGGCGATCGCGCCCGCCACGCCGGCGATGTTGCCGGTGCCGACGGTAGCGGCCAGCGCCGTACACACCGCCTGGAACGGAGTCATAGCGCCGTCGGAGGCGTCCTTTTTGCGGAAGATGCGGCCAATGGTCGTTTTGATGGCATAGGGGAATTTCCGGAGCTGCAAAAAGCCTGTCCGCACACTGAGCAGCAGGCCCACGCCGATGATGCAGACCATCGCCGGGATGCCCCAGATAAAGCTGTTGACCGCCTGATTGACGGCTGTGATGGTTTCGAGCATACTTTTACGCCTTTCTTTTTCACTTTGACACAACGAAAATTATTTTATCGTATTTTAAGCGGCCTGTCAATTTACTTTGAACGTGAAATCTGCACGTCCCGGCTGAAAGTTTGTTAAAATAGCTTCACCTTTATTTTCTCTACTTCTTTGCCGCTTTTTTGCCCGTCAAAGCCCTACACAAACCGCGCAGGTTGTGCTATGATAAGGGTGAAATTTCGGTTTGGCACTGCCAACCGCAAGGAGATGTCATTGATGTCTGAAACATCTGGTCTGATGGATACGCTGCGGCAGGAGGGGATCTCCCCCGACCTGCTGCGGGCTGTGGAAGAATACCGCGCCGCCCACCCGCTGGCCGAGGCCCTGCGTCCCCGCATCCCGGCCCCTGTTTTCGTCTACTACGGCAGAGAGGTGTGGGAGCAGGCGCTGGCCGCCCTGCTCTGCGGCGAAAATCTGCTGCTGGCGGGCGGCAAGGCCACCGGCAAGAACGTGCTGGCCGAAAACCTCGCCGCCGCCTTCGGACGCCCCGCGTGGGACATCTCGTTCCACGTCAATATGGACGCGGCGTCCCTCATCGGCATGGACACCTTCGAGGGCGGACAGGTCAAGTTCCGCCCCGGCCCGGTCTACCGCTGCGCCCAGAGCGGCGGCTTCGGCGTTCTGGACGAGATCAACATGGCCAAAAACGAGGCGCTGGCCGTCCTCCACGCCGTGCTGGACTTCCGCCGCGCCATCGATGTACCCGGTTACGACCGCATCCCGCTGGCCGAGGAGACCCGCTTCATCGCCACCATGAACTACGGCTATGCAGGCACCCGGGAGCTGAACGAGGCGCTGACCTCCCGTTTCGTGGTCATCCAGATGCCCACCATCACCGAGGAGAACCTCGAAAAACTCCTGCGCACCCAGTTCCCCGATTTGAACAGCAAGTATGTCAGGCAGTTCGCCCTGCTCTTCCTCGATTTGCAGAAAAAGTGCGACAGCGCGGAGATCTCCACCAAAGCCCTCGACCTGCGCGGAATGCTGGACGCTCTGCGCCTGATGCGCCGGGGCGTCGCCGCCGGGGCTGCGCTGGACATGGGCATCACCAACAAGGCCTTTGACTCCTACGAGCAGGGGCTGATCCGGGACGTGATCGCCGCCCGCATCCCGGCCCAGCTCACCGCCGCAAAGCTCTTCGATTAAAAAGGGGCGTTTTTATGGAAGCGCAGAGCTACACCGCCGAAGAGCGGCGGGCCGCCAATCAGGTGTGGGCAGCGGCAGGAGCTTACGGCTTCGAGCCGCTGTTCCTCGCCCGGAACACCGACGGCACCATTGATTTTTACATGAACTGCGTCGTGGGGCTGGTCCACAAATACTACGGCGACGAGCTGGTGCGCAGCCTCTTTGACGCATGGGAGGGCGACATCCGGCAGGCCATGCTGGACGATTTGACCTGGCTCTACCTCGAGAGCGCGGTCTACGCGCTGGAACTGCCTCGCCGCCCGGTGCTTTCGGCCCTCCGCCGCGCCCATGCGGACTACTTTTTCGGCATCCAGTACAAGCTCTCGCGGCAAGAGTGGATGGCGAAGAACCAGCTGGTCTACTCCATGCAGGCCGCGCGCTGGCGGGCTGTGCAGGGGCGCACGCCGCCGGTCATGACCCCCTACGAAAAGAATCTCGACGCCGCCCTCAGTCCCGAGACGCCCCCGAAGCCGGACGAGCTGAAAGCCGCACTGCTGGCCGTCTACGCCAAATTCGAGCTGTTCAACGGCACGGTGCATCAGAAGGCCGGGCTGCATCTCCATCTGGACGGCCTGCTGGCGTCCCTCATGACCCGCACCATGCCCACCCAGATGATAAAGACCGACCGGGTGACGGTGGAGCATTCCGGTTCGGTGGACGCCTCCGGCAGCGGCATCCACGCCGACAAGCGGCTGGCCCACATCACCCTGCGCCAGCGCGCCGAGGAAGACCGCGCCTACATCGAAAGCTGCTTTGGCCGGTCGCTCTACCCGCCCGAGCGGCTGCGGAAGGCCGAGCAGGAGCTTTGCACCGGCGAGCATCTGGGCTGTCACCTCTGGTTTGCCTCCGGCGTCCCCAGCCCGGAGCAGGCCCCTACCCCCGAGGCAAAGCACCTGGCCGAACAGGCCCAGCTTCAGGCCGAGCGAAACCGGGCCTATTACGCGAAAAACCTTGAGCTTCACCGCAGCGTCGTGCTCCGGCTCTCCGAACAGATCCGCAACTGCATCCTCGTCCACCAGCAGCCCAACGCCCGGGTGGCCCGCAGCGGCAGTCTCGACCCCGGGCGGGTCTGGCGCACCGTCATGGACGATGGCCGGGTGTTCCGCTGTGCAGAGGAGGAGAATCATCCCTCCTTCACCGTTGATCTCCTGCTGGACGCCTCGGCCTCCCGCCTCCACTGTCAGGAGGTCATCGCGGCGCAGGGGTCTATCCTCGCCCAGAGCCTTGCGGCCTGCGGCATCCCGGTGCGGGTGAGCTGCTTTTCCAGCCTGCGAGGCTACACCGTCCTCCGGGTGCTCAAGGGCTTTAAAGAAAAGAGCCTGCAGGGCATCTGCCAGTATTTCGCCTCAGGCTGGAACCGGGACGGTCTGGCTCTGCGGGCCGCAGGCGACCTCATCGACTTCGACTCCGGCCCCGCCGCGCGTCACCTGCTCATCCTCCTGACGGACGCTTCCCCCAACGACAGCCGCCGCATCCCGCCCTCTCCCGATGACCCGCTGGGCCGCGACTACGGCGGCAGCGCGGGCGTGGAGGACGCCGCCGCCGAGGTGCGGGCGCTCCAGCGCAAGGGCCTGCGGGTCTCCGCCGTCTTTATGGGCGAGGACTCCAGCGCCGCCGATGCCTCCCGCATCTACGGCAAGAACATGGCCCGCATCCGGGGGATGGACCAGCTGGCCCGCGCCGCCGGACGGCTCATCCAGAACGAGATCCGGGAGCTGGGCGACTGAGCTTCTTATTTATAAAGAGAGCCTGCGGGGCCGCTGTGCAGTTGTATCTGCTGCCAGCGGCCCCGTATTTTTGTTGTCGCTCACAACCATCTTGTTTTGCATTGCAGAAGAATCAAAAAGTTTTTTGGTTTATTTGCAAACTTATAGTTGTATTCTGGCGTAATTTATGATATACTACAACCAACGAAGGGCCGCACACCTACACATCACCCCGCGCCCACAGGAAGGAGAACCGCTATGGATGCCGCACGTTATTTTGAAGAGATGCATCTTGCCATGTCCAGCCAGAAGCCTGAGTACCGCCTTGTGCTCAGCGTCAAGGTCCAAGACCTCGGAGGCGCAGACGCTTATCTCGAGCTGCGGCAGGAGCCGGTCAGCGGCAAGGCCCGGGTCTTCTATTCCACGATGGGACGCCAGAAGTTGAACTTTCAGCTCATCCGAAAGGGGTGGCAGAGCTGCCACAACGCTTCCGGCGAGCTGACGGGGCGCTTCCCCGCCACCGCCGACGGTCTGCTGGCCCAGACGGATTTCTCTGTTTTTGTCCGGGACGACGCCCTCGACAGCCGCCGGATGGAGCACATCCTTTATGTGCTGGCCCATACTGCTGGTGGTTGTGGGACGGCCGCTCCCTCCTCTGTCCGGGAAGGGGCACTCATCACGGTGGAGCGGTTCGCAGGCCGTCCCGCCCATTGGAGCTATTGGAGCACCCGCGCCGCCGAACAGCTGAACATCGCGGCCATCCTCTGCTGGCTGGGCGACTACCTCGCCGGGGCCGAGCGCCGCACCCTGCAGAGCTGCCCGGAGGCCATGCAGCTTGCCGCCGCATGGCAGTCTGCGCTTTTCGCTCCCCTGCCCCAGACGGCTCAGCGGCCTCAGCCTGTACAGTCCCGGCCCGTCCGCCGTGCGCCTGTGGTCGAGAACAAACGCTGGCAGAGCATCCTCGCCGTGCTGGCGACAGTGTAACAGAAAGGCCTCCCGTATTGGGAGGCCCATCGCCGTATCCGGCGCGCATTCGTTCATATTTTCAGTTTCGAGAAATCGGTGCAGAGATATTCGTACAGCTTGTCAACGGCCTGAAATCCCATCTTCGCATACAGTTCCTTCGGTGTATCCTCGGAGTCAGCGTGAAGATACAGAATCTCTCCGCGCTCCTGCGCCTTTTCGGCAATATGCTTCATCAGGGTCATGGCGATGTACTGGTGCCGGAAATCCTCGTCCACCAGCAGGCCGTCCATACAGACATACCCATCGGATGCGAAAATATAGCAATCACCCACCAGCTTCCCGCCCAGATACGCGCCGAGGTAGGTCAGCTTTTCCCGGAGGTTCCGGTTGTTCCGCACGGTAAAATCATCTCCGTACAACGGGCCGTAGTATTTCAGTTCGTGCTGTTCCAGCTGGTCTGCGTCCGGGGCCTTGATCGAGACGTCCGGGTTCGTTTTCCAGCTGCGGATGTCTGTTTCCGGGGGCAGAACCATCGTCAGGGTCTCTTCGCACTCCATGCCGAATGCATCGGCCAGCGGCTCGTACCCTTCCAGCTTGAGGAAGGTGTCTCCCCGCTCTTTCTGGTAGGCCAGCGCGGCCCGGACTTCATCTGCCGAGGGCTGGCTGTAATAGCAGAACGCGTTGTGGTCGTATTTATCGCGCAGCTCGCTGTCCTCCCGCTTGGTCAGATGCTCTGAAACGGTGTGAGACGCGGAAAACAACCGGTAAAAGCTTTCATCGGTCTTTCTTGTAGGGTTCATTGCGCTCCTCCAAAACTTATCGCTCACTTCCATCCCCGGGCCGAGGGGTCGAGCATCTCGGCGGCGGAGTAGATGAGGGCGTTGCAGATGGCCGCAGCTACATTGCTGCCGCCCTTGCGGCCCATCGCCGCGATGGCAGGCACGCCATGCTTTTCGCAGACGGCGAAGAGCCGCTCCTTGCTCTCCACCACGTTCACAAAGCCCACCGGCACACCAATGACCAGTGCGGGCCGCAGGCCGCTTTCGATTTGTTCTGCAATCGTCAGCAGAGCCGTGGGCGCGTTGCCGACGGCGAGGATGGCCCCGGGATGCTCCTGCGCTGCCTTTTTCATCGCCGCGACGGCCCGGGTGGTGCCAGCCTCTTTTGCGGCGGCGGCCACCTCGGGGTCAGCCATATAACAGCAGGCCGTGCCGCCCAGCTTCGCCAGACCGGGTTTGGTGATGCCGGCCAGCGCCATATTCGTATCGGTCACGATGACGGCCCCGGCGTGGAGGGCCTTGACGGCCTGCTCCACCGCGCGGGGGGTGAAGTGGAGATTCCGCGCATAGTCGAAGTCGGCGGTGGTGTGGATGACCCGCTTGACCACGGCTTCGTGCTCGGGCGGCGGGGTCAGGCCCATCATTTCCAGCTCTTCGGTGATGATGTGGAAGCTCGTCCGCTCAATGTCAGCAGGTAAATGATGTTGCGGCGTCAATATTCTATCCCCTTTCGTGCTTTTATCCCCTTCTGGTAGGGGTGGCGGCGGCAGCACATCTCTGTGAGGTAATCTGCGGCGTCCAGCATCCACCCGGGGGCTGCGTGGGCGGTCAGGACGCATTCCTGCCCGGCGGGGCGGTGCAGCACTGCCTGCTGCAGCAGGGCTTTGTCCACCATGTCCAGCTCCCACGCGCTGCCGGCTTCGTCCAGCACCAGCATATCACAGGGCTGCGCCAGCGCCGCCGCAAGATTTTTGTTCTGTAAAGCGCGGGTAGCGGCCTTTTCAGCTTCGTTCATCTGAAAAACGAATTTCTGCCCGGCCTTGCCCCGGTAAACGGTGGCGCCCAGCTGCTCCAGCAGCGGGATCTCGCCGCTCTGCCCGCCCTTTAAAAACTGCACGATGACCACACGTTTTCCGCTGCCCAGCGCCCGCAGAGCAAGCCCCATGGCGGCTGTGGTCTTGCCCTTGCCGTCGCCGTAATACAGATGCAAAAGGCCTAAGCTTTCCATCGTTTTTCTCCTTTTCCCGGCTCTTCCGGTTTTGTAACAAAAGGCACCCGCAGCAGAACGGCTGCGGATGCCTTGTTATTTATGGTTTGCTTTTACTGGTACAGCGGGAACTCCCGGGTCAGGCGCAGGACACGCTCGCTGATCTCGTCCTTCTTTTCCTCATAGTGCCAGATGCAGTCTGCAATGCAGTCCGCGATCACCTGCATCTCGGCTGCGCCCATGCCGCGGGTGGTGACAGCCGGGGTGCCCAGACGCACGCCGGAAGTCACAAAGGGGCTGCGGGTCTCGCCGGGGACGGTGTTCTTGTTGGCGGTGATGTGCACGCTGTCCAGACGCTGCTCCAAGTCCTTGCCGGTGCACTCCTCGTCCCGCAGGTCAATGAGCATCAGGTGGTTGTCGGTGCCGCCGGATACCAGCTTGACGCCGCGCTGCTGCAAAGCCGCAGCCAGTGCCTGTGCATTTTCTACGATCTTGCGGGCATATTCCTTGAACTCCGGCTTCAGTGCCTCGCCAAAGCAGACGGCCTTGGCTGCAATCACGTGCTCCAGCGGGCCGCCCTGCGTGCCGGGGAAGACGGCAGAGTTGATACGCTTGGCCAGCACAGCGTTGTTGGTCAGGATGAGGCCGCCGCGGGGGCCGCGCAGGGTCTTGTGGGTGGTGGTGGTCACGACGTCAGCATAAGGCACCGGGCTCTGGTGCATCCCGCCGGCCACGAGGCCCGCGATGTGGGCCATATCCACCATCAGGAAGGCCCCGTATCCGTGGGCGATCTCAGCCAGCTTTTCGAAGTCGATGGCACGGGGGTAGGCCGAAGCACCTGCCACGATCATCTTGGGACGGACCTTTTTGACCTGCTTTTCCAGCTCAGCATAGTCGATGCGGCCATCTTCGCCGACGCCGTAGGATACGAAGTGATAGTTCTTGCCGGACATATTCACCGGAGAGCCGTGGGTCAGATGACCGCCCTGAGACAGGTCCATGCCCATAACGGTATCGCCCAGATCGAGCAGAGCGAAGTAGACGGCCAGATTGGCCTGTGCGCCGGAGTGGGGCTGGACGTTGGCGTACTTTGCGCCGAACAGCTTGCAGGCGCGCTGGATGGCGATGTTCTCCACCTCATCCACATAGACGCAGCCGCCGTAGTAACGCTTGCCGGGCAGGCCCTCGGCGTACTTGTTGGTGAGGATGCTGCCCATGGCGGCCATGACGGCGGGCGAGACGATGTTCTCGCTGGCGATGAGCTCGATATTTTCCCGCTGGCGGGTCAGCTCACGGTTCATAGCCGCAGCCAGCTCCGGGTCGGCCTTTTCCACGAGGCCGATGGTATCCATCATATCGTTGTACATACTATTTACCCCTCTCTCTGATGCAAAAAATCAGTTCGCGCGGGCGTCCGCTCATTCCGGCCCGTCTATTTCCATGATACCAGACATCGTGGATTTCTTCAACAGCATTTCGCACAAACCGATACGGTTTGATTCGTTTCTTTTCGGTTGGATGAAGATATTTCACCCATCCTGCCAAAGCCTTGCTTTTTCTGCGCCCAGCGTTTATTATACATCTATAAAAATCCGTTCCGGTTTTTGTGCAGTTCTGCCTGCCGGGCGCAGAGAGGGGCGTTTTTCCATGACCATCGCGGAGCAAAAAGCGGCGCAGCGGAAAGCGGGCATTGCAGCCCGCCGGGCGCTGTCGGAAGCAGACCGGACCTCGGCCAACGCGGCGCTCTGTGCCCGCATCGCGGGGCTGGACTGCTTCCGGACGGCGCAGAATATCCTGCTCTACGCCGCATTCGGGGGTGAAGTCGACCTCTCCGCGCTGGCCGGACAGGCCGCAGCACAGGGCAAAACGCTGGCATGGCCCGTCTGCGGCGAGGGTTTCTCACTGACCGCCGCCGTGCCGGAGGCCGACGGCTGGGAGGTCGGCGCATATGGCATCCGCACCCCCGTCCTGCGCCGGTCGGCCCTCCTGCGGCCCGACCAGCTCGACCTCGTGCTGGTCCCCTGCACGGCTTTTGACACCGCCTGCCGCCGCGTCGGGATGGGGAAAGGCTATTATGACCGCTATCTCCCCCGCTGCACCCGGGCTGTGAAACTGGGCGTGGCCTTTGAGGCCCAGCGGGTGGACGTGGCGGCAGTGGACGCCCATGACGAAAAACTGGACGGATTCGTGACAGAGGGAGGACTTTACTTTGGATTTGACACAACTGAGCTGTGAGGACTTTCTGAGCCGGCTTGCCAGCAAAGCCCCCGCCCCGGGCGGCGGCGGCGCAGCGGCCCTCGTGGGCGCGGCAGGCGTCGCGCTGGGCAATATGGTGGGGAATCTCACCACCGGCAAAAAGAAATACTCTGCCGTGGAAGAAGAGATCCTGGCGCTGAATGCCCGTGCTGAAACACTGTGCAAACGGCTGGAAGCCCTCGTGCAGGCTGACGCCGACGCATTCACGCCTCTGGCGGCGGCCTACGGCCTGCCCAGAGAGACGCCCGAACAGCAGGCCCGCAAGGCCGCTGTGCTGGCCGAGGCGCTGGACGGGGCCTGCGCCGTGCCGCTGGACATCATGGACGCCTGCTGTGAGGGCATCCGTCTTGCGGCCGATTACGCCGAAAAGGGCAGCGTGCTGGCTGTCTCAGACGCAGGCTGTGCGGCGCTGTTCTGCAAGGCCGCACTTCAGGCGTCGGCGCTGAATGTCGCCATCAACACAAAGCTCATGACGGACCGCGCCCATGCCGCCGCGCTGGACGAAAAAGCGGCCCGGATGCTGGCAGAATATCTGCCGCTGGCCGACGAAGTCTACCAGTCCGTGGCAAACCGCCTGCGGGCCTGATGCATAGAAAGGGAACGTATATGTCTACCATTTTGAAGGGTGCGCCCGTCGTGGCCGCCATGAACGAAGCAAATGCTGCCCGCTGCGCCGCACTGCGGGAAAAGGGCGTTGTCCCCACGCTGGCCGTCGTCCGGGTGGGCGAACGCCCCGATGACCTCTCCTACGAGAAAGGCGTCATGGCCCGCTGTGCAAAAGTGGGCGTCGAGGTGAAGCAGTTCCTTCTGCCCGCCGACGCGGCGCAGGAGGAGCTGCTGGGCGTCATCGCCTGCATCAACGCTGACCCCTCCATCCACGGCTGTCTGCTCTTCCGCCCCCTGCCCAAACAGTTTGATGACAGGACCATCCGCGCCGCGCTCTCGCCCGAAAAGGACATTGACGGCATCACCGACGGCTCGCTGGCCGGCGTCTTCACCAACACTGCCGTCGGCTACCCGCCCTGCACGGCGCAGGCCTGCCTCGAGATCCTGAAGTTCTACGGCATCCCCCTCTCGGGCCGGCGGGCCGTTGTGGTGGGCCGCAGCCTCGTGGTGGGCAAGCCCGCCGCCATGATGCTGGACCGGGAGAACGCCACCGTCACCCTCTGCAACTCCCGCACCCGGGATCTGCCGGAGGTCTGCCGCGAGGCCGACATCGTGGTGGTGGCCATGGGCAAAGCTGGCGCTATCGGTGCCGAGCATCTGCGCGAGGGGCAGGTGGTCGTGGACGTGGGCATCCATGTCAACGAGGAAGGCAGGCTCTGCGGTGACGTCCGCTTTGGCGAAGCAGAGCCGGTGGTGGAGGCCATCACCCCCGTCCCCGGCGGCGTCGGCACCGTGACGAGCACGATCCTCGCAAGCCATGTCGTCGAGGCGGCGGAGCGCGCGGCGAACCAGTAATTTTCGCAATTCAACCCAAATAGAAGAGAAAGGAAACCAGCGGATAAGAGAACAGGAGGAAACTCATGGGACTTTACGATTCCGTTGACCGCGGCAAGCCGAAGCCCAAGCGTTTGACCGGCCCCATCGCGCTCTGCTGCGCGATGTTTCTGCTGTTCGGCGGCCTGACGTACTGGGCCTGTCACTACCAGTTCCGTTTTCATGCCTTTATCTCCGATTTGACGGACAGCACGCGCGATGCGCGAAGCACAGAGACGTTTCGCGTCACAGTGAACGGAAGCGAAACGGACGTATCGATCGACGATCTCAGTGACCTTTTATACCTTATCGACAAGGCCGGCGCGGGCCGCACCGCCAAAAGTGCTGCACCCGCCGCCGGCCCCGATGCGCCCGCCGCCCCCTCCGACGCCGAGGATGCGCCCGAACCCGCAGGC
>OHJN01001097.1_pt1 | contig 11014 bp, 10 predicted proteins | sample 1568531 | NCBI WGS metagenome assembly OHJN01 (sample SAMEA3879594, study PRJEB24766) | human gut metagenome | biome: human-associated habitat; feature: feces | place: USA | collected 1985/1987
TGGCTTCGGTGGGGCCAGCCAGAAAGCTCTCGTCACCATCGTAGGGTGTATAATTCTTCTGGATAAAGTCGCGGACATTGACTTCCTCTTTCCAGATGCGGCCCTCAAAGCCTTCCCACTGTTCAAAATTGATCATTGGAACCTCCTTGCTCCATTACGCAGTTAGCGTTTTCTAACTAATGAGCCTTTGAAAAACCGCTCTGTCTGGGCGGTTTTCTGGGGGCGAAACGGTCTTGCGCTGCCGGCTGCGGCAGCCCTTACTACAAGGTGTAGACAAAAATAAAAACCTGCCCACAAAATCTTGCGTTATTATAATAGCAAGAACCGTTTTAAAAAGCAATAGAAAACAAGTGGGTTTTCTTCCAAAGCAAGGGACTTTCTTTGGGCAGAATGTAGAAAAAACGCCGAAACCCCGGCGGTGCACACAATTTGCGAAAAAATTTGCAAATTAAGGGTTGACAAGACTAACTGTCTGTGGTATCCTGTTCTCGCAGCGGTGGTTAGCTAATTCTAACCACGTTGCACCAGAAAAAAGGAGCGTCTGCAAGCGCTCCGCTCCATTCCTCCATTCCTTTCTCTTTTCTACGGGAAGCGGCAGCACGGTTTGCTCTGCAGCTTCCGGCGCGGCACCGGCTGTGTTTGGTACCACAGCCGACGCAAAGAAAACAAAAACGGGACACTCAGCTTGACCACCTGAGTGCCCCGATTTTTGTTTTTGTGAGGAAACTCCCTCAGTCTTTGCTGCGCAAAGCCAGCTCCCTCTGGGAGGGAGCCTCTGGCGCAACGGAAAACTTTCCGGTTTAACAGGAAACTGTGCCGCTATGCCAAAGGCCCCATCTCCGAGGGGGCTGGCTGCGACCAGCGGGAGCAGACTGGGGGAGTTTCGTTTTTACTTCCCCATCCCCGCCAGCTGTTCATACAGCTGCGCTGCGCCGCCGCCGGGGTATTTTACGCTGACATAGGCGCTGTTCAGGATGCACACGCCGTCGGAGTACACCGTCAGCAGAAACTTCTGGTTTTCGGCATCGTCATAAAAGCTGACGGTGACCGACTGCACCGGGAAGGTATCGTGGGTGTAGGCAGAATAGTTCTGGTTCAGCTTTTTGCAGCAGGAGACGGTGGAAAGCAATTCTGCCGTTTGTTGGAACTCTTCGCTGTCCATGGAGAGGAGGTGATAGTCCATGTCGTTTGTGCTGCCAAAATGCGCCACTTCCTCGGTGCGGAGCGTGCCCTGCGAGCTGGCGCGTACCAGTGCTTTCAGGTCGATGGGATGGTATAGCACCGCAAAAGCTGCCAGTGCAAACAGGATAAAAAATAAAGCGGTGCGGGGAATGTGGAAGCTTTTCATCTGCTCACCCCTCCTTTGGCGGCTCCATTTGCGCCAGATGCCGCTGAGCGATGAAAAAGCCCACGGCGCTGGCGGCAAATACCACATAATAGCTGGCGATGCGGTAGAGCATCAGCACGCTCATCACCTCGCCCTGCTCCAGAAAGCTGCCGAACACCAGCAGAAAGGCGGTTTCGATAGAGCCCATCCCGGCTACGTTGGGCAGGGCGTTGGAGACAAAGAGCATCAGGCTGGTGAGCAGCTGCACCTGCCAGAAGCCCAGCGGCGAAAGCCCCATGAACCGGATGCACAGGTAGGGCAGGCAGAACAGCCCGAACAGCTTGAGCGCCTGCAGGGCAAAGATCTGCACACAGCGGGCCTTGTCGGCCAGCAGCAGGCGGCTCTCGGTGCCCAGTACATCCAGCTGCTCCAGCCAGTCGGCGCGGCGCTGCTGCCACTTTTCGGTCTTGGGCAGAAAGCCAAGCAGCCAGCGGGCGAGGTTTTGCACCAGCGGCGAGACGCACAGCAGCACCAGCGCCACGATAATCACCGCTACCACAGCGTATGCCATGGGCAGATACCGCATGACACCGGTGGTGTTGGCAGCAAGCCAGCGGCGCTGCAACAGCAGCATCACGGTGGCGTATAGGAGCACCGTGCTCTTGTGGAAAACGTATTCCAGCGTCATCAGCCCTGCGCCGGGGCCCAGCGGCAGCCCGGCCTTGTGCAGGTAGTACAGCTGCACCGGCACCCAGCGTGACCACATTGCCAAAGGTGCCGCACCAGCCTACATCCAGCCCCTGCCACAGTTTGAACTGCGGCAGACGGCTGCGCACGATGACCCACGCCACGCACCCTTCCAGCAGGGGGTAGCTGAGGCCGACCGCCAGCACCTGCCACACCGAAAGCTGTGCCAGCGCCGCAGTGATCTCGGCCCAGTGATCCTTAAAAGTGAACACGATGATGCAGGTAAGTGCCAGCAGCACCAGCAGAGAGATCACGGCCTTTTTGCGGGAGGGCTGCTGCGCGGCGGCTTGGCTCATGGAAACAAAACTCCTTTCACAACCGGAAATTCTGGAACCAGTATAGCACATCTCCCGCCGCCCTTTGTGAACGGAAGCGGAACTTTGTTGGGCAATTTGGGGGATTTGATAAAATGGGGAGACCTCTCCCGTGAAAAAGCAATGCCGGGCAGCGTGCAGCTGTCCGGCAGTGTTTTTTTCATGATTCTTCCCCGTCCGTCAGCTCTTTTACCAGCCTTGTCAGGGTAGCCACATAGGATTCGTTGGAGAACTGCTGCTCGTACAGGCGGCGGCAGCTGCCGTGCATGGCGGCCAGCGCCTCCGGGTGTTCGATGGCCCAGGCCAGCTTGTCGGCCAGCTGCTGCGGGTCGTCGTCCTTGTAGAGGAAGCCGTCCACGCCTTCGGTCACCAGCCCGGCGGTGCCGGTGTGCTCCGATACGATGGAGGGCTTGCCGAAGATCAGTCCCTCGGTGACGAAGGTGGGCATGGGGTCATCCCGGGAGGCGCACACCACGCAGTTGCACTGCTCCATCAGGGATTTGACCTCCGGGCGCTCCAGCCGCTTGCGGTAGAAAACGGTCTGGGGATAGTCCCGCACCAAGCTGTCCACGGCGTTGTACATCCCCTTGTCGGCGGCTTTGCCCACAAAAAGGAAGGCAGCTTTTTCCCGCACTGCAGAGGGCAGCAGCCGGATGGCGTTGCAGAAGATGTCCGGACCCTTGCGGTGCTCCAGCGAGCCTACCGTCACAAAGAGGGGACGCCCCCCGGCAAAGCTGATGTCATAGCGGGGGAATTGCTCGGCTGCGTAGTCCGGCAGACCGTAGATCAGCTGCTCGATGGCAAAATCCGGCCGGACGGAATGCATGGCGGCGGTGGCGTGGGAGCCTACGGCGCAGAGGTGCACGTTTTTGCCCAGCGCCTTGGGGATGCTGTGGGAGATGAAGGGGTAGCCCGCAAAGGCATCGTGCAGCCACCACAGCACCGGCACAAAGGAGCCGTTCAGGGTGTTTACCACCGGTGCTTCCACCACCGTGTTGGCCAGCACAAAGTCTGCGCTGGTGGCCAGCCCCCACAGGGCGCTGGAAGTAACGCAGTCCGGGCGGGTGACCACAGCGGCCCCGGCGTCCAGAAACAGCGGCAGCGAGCCTTCATCCGAGGGCCCCAGCACCACCACCTCAAAGCCTAAGCTGCGCAGCACCGGCACGGCACTTACCAGCACGATGGGCGCACCGGTCATGGTCAGCTCATGGCTCAAAATCAGCGCACGGCGGCCCTTGGCAGAGAATACATCGTCGGCGCACAGCTCCCGGCGGAAGTGCAGCAGCGCCTGCGGGATGCAGCGGCTGTGCTGCGCCATGGCGTGGGCCAGACGCAGCAGTTCGGTAACGCTGTCCTTGCCCCGGGCGGCGGCGCGTACCTTGTCCAGCAATGCGCGGGACACCAGTGCGCAGCTGCTGCCGGGCAGGTGCCGGGTGCTCAGGTACAGGGCGGTGGAGCCGTCAAAGCCAAAGGAGGCGTCGCAGACCGCAAGGTCTGCGCCCTCCCGCAGGGCGGCGGCAAAATAGGTCAGGGCGGTGGGGGTGCACTCCACATCCTCGCTTACCAGCAGCACCCCGGCTACATCGGGGGTCAGCTCGTCCTCAAGCCGGGTCACCAGACGGAACTTGCGGTGCAGCTGGTTTTGCAGCGCCGCTTGCAGCGCCTTGTGACGCCCCGGCGCATAGACCAGAAGATAGGTGCTCTGGGTATCGGTATAGACCTGCTTGGACAATTGCTTGCGCTGCAGGGTACTGTAACTGGTGTACATGATCCAACTCCTCCGGGCAGAATATCGGGCGGGCTCAGTGACCGCGCACTAGGTTCAGCAGTCTGCGCAGCGGGGCGGTCAGCCGCCAGCTGCTGCTGGCGCGCATCGTTTCCAGCGAAACCTGATATTCGTGCTGGATGCCCTGCAAGGTCAGCAGCTGCTGGTTCAGCCGCATACACTCGGCGCGGCTGGCCTGCAATACTTCCTCTGCCTCCTGCGCGGCAGCGGCGTTCTCAAGCTTCAGGTCGTTCAGCGCCCGCAGCAGAGACTTGCCGGGCTGCTCGTGCAGAAAACGTCCCAGCGGGTAGTAGTGATAGTTCACCGCAAACTTCATGCCGGCACCAAAGCCGGTGGTGCAGTGCAGCGAAAGGTTGGGGTCTACGTCCAAAAACAGCAGGCTGTCCTCCTGCAGCAGAAGGCCGTTGACCGACTGGAAGCTGATGCGCTCGTCCGAGATGGCAAGGTCGGTGATGCAGCAGGCCAACTCGCCGGGGTCCAGACGGATGGCGCGTGCGTCCTCCGGCAGGACAAAGGTGACCGAGACCTCGTGGGTCAGTTCGTTGTAGACATCCTCGGTGGCAGTCAGGCATTCCCGGGGCGAAAAGCCGCTGCCGGTGTCGTAGAACAGCTGCGGCAGGGTAAGGGTGATATTCTCAGCCTCGGCGCTGTGCTTGGCAAGCTCGGTCTGGCAAGCCAGCAGCTGCTGCTCCAGCTCCAGACACCGCTGCGCCAGCTGGGAAACACCCTCGTCCGAAAGCTTGAGCTGCTGCTCCAGCTCGGCAATGTGCGCCTGCATGGCAGCAGGGGTCATGGGGGCATCGTGGTCCTATAACAGCTGCACCGCCGCAGCCAAAACATTCAGAAAAATCAGTGCCGCGGGGCGTAATGTACCTGAGGGGTGCGCCGCCGGGCGGGGAACAACTTGATGATCAGATCCCGCCGCCGCTGCAGCAGGGCGCAGATCAGCCAGATGGAGCCCAGCGAAAGGATGTATTGCAGGCTGATGCCCAAAACAGGGCGGTCGGCGTATTTGGCGGCGAACAGATACCACGGAATGGCGATCAGCTCCACCGTATGTACGCAGAAGATGTACAGGGAACGGCGGCCGATGGCCTCGAAAAAGCGCACCAGCGGGTTGCGGCGCTGGCTCCAGCGCAAAAACAGCCGGATAAACAGCAGACCGGCAAGGCCGTCCAACAGGATGCTGATGGGGCCCAGCGACCACTCGGCCATGGATACACAGTCGGTGCGGCGGGTGGCAAGGGCGGCTGCCGGGATCAGCAGTACGGCTGCCCACAGGATGCAGGACATCCGGCGGGACAAAGGCTGATCCAGCCAATGCTGCCGTTTGGCAAGGTAGCCAAGGTACAGGTACGGCGTGATCACCGCGCCTTGGATCAGGCAGAAGGGCAGCTCCCATACAAGGCTGGCACCCCAGCCCAGCAGGGCGGCACCGCCCACCGCCCAGGGAATGTACCGCTCCGGGAAGATGTTCAGGATAACGTCCAGTAAGATCCAGCCCATCAGCAGCGCCAGCAGATACCACATGGGCCCACAGGAAAAGAACTCCTGCCCGAAGTAGGTGGCAGTATGGGGCAGACCCAGCAGAAAGCCGCCTGCCACCTTGATGCTTTCAGTCATGGAGCCAGGCAGATAGTGAAAGGTTTTATAATGAATGATGAAGTGCAGCACCGTGGTGAACACCGCAGTGTAGCAAAAGGGCTTGAGCAGGCTTTTGAGCTGCTGGTGGATGCACTTGCTGATGGAGCGCTTGCGGAAGCCGTAGCCGCTGGCAATAAAAAAGGCCGCCATCAGCGTTTCGCGGTAGATAAAGCCGACAAAGGCCGTCAGCGACAGGCCGCCCTCCAGCTGGAGTGGGTAAAGCTCCGCAGTGTGTCCCAGCACGATGGCCAGCATCCCAGCGCCCTTGAGCATATCAAACATCCCGATGGAGTTGACAGTGCGGGGCTTGGTTGTTTCCATGAAAGATTCCTTCCCTGCGCCGGGCCAATACCCCTCGAGAAAAAGCCGGATACGGCGCAAATGATCAGTTTTTATACAGCATTGCCATGATATATGGCTAGTATAATGCTTTTTATAGAGACTGTCAATTTTGTTTTGCAGTCTGCACCATACCGGAACTGGTATTTTGCGCTAAAAATTGTAGCACGAAAACCGGCGGATTGCAACGAAAGGTAGAATTTGGCCGGGGCGTATCCCAAGATGTGCAATTGAAAGTTGTCAAAGTGAGAAATTAAATGTTGCAGAAGTATTGCATTGCATTGGAAAATATTGTATACTGAGCACAGTACAGCGCACTGCCGCAGGATGAAATAACAACGCAGGAGGAAAATACAATGATCAAGGTATTGGACAACGTGTATGATCTGGTCACCCTGAATATGGAACAGCGTTTTTCGGAGCGTGTGGCGCTCCGCTTTTATGATAAGGAAACGGACGAGGTGACCGCAGTCCATTATAAGGACTACGCACGGGACATCCGCCGTGCGGTCAGCTACTTCCAGAGCACTATCCCGGATATCAAGGGCAAAAAGATCTGTCTGCTGAACAAGAACTGCTACGAGTATGCCGTGAACACCTTCGGCATCATTCTGGCGGGCGGCGTGCTGGTACTGCTCAACCAGCACAAGAGCTGGGACGAGCTGTCCTACGAGCTGGGGCTGGTGGACCCCGCTGCCATCCTGACCGACGGCGACGACTACGGCACAAAAGAGCAGCTGCAGGCCGCCTACGGCAGCATTCTGCGCCCCATGGACGGCTTCCGCGCTTATGAGCCGGTGGCAGAGATGCCCCGCTGCATCGGGCACGATGACCTGATGATCCTGATGTTCACCTCCGGCACCACCGGACGCAGCAAGGGCGTGATGCTGAGCGAGCGCAACTTCTTCAGCGTGATGCGCGCCCACGTGCAGATCGGTGAGCGCATGATGGAGTATAAGCACGACCCGGAGCTTGTGGTCAGCCAGTACACGGTGCTGCCCATGTTCCATCTGGGCGCATTCATCTGCCTGTTCTCTTGGGCACACGGGGGCTGGGCGCTGAACATCAGCGGCGATATCCGCAACTTCTATAAGGAGATCCGGCGGATGCCCAGTCAGGTCATGGCGGTGGTGCCGGTGATCATGAACTCCCTGCACAAGGACGTGATGCGCGGCCGCAAGGAGCGCTTGGGCGAGCTGTGGGTGCCCATCTGCTCCTCTGCCATGTTTGACCCGCAGGTGATGCTGGATATGGCCACTAACGGGATGTTCGTGGTGCAGACCTACGGCGCTACCGAGACCTGCGGCGATGGCATCATCAACTACGCGCAGGATGCAAAGCACATCGGCGCTGTGGGACAGGGTAACGATTATCTGGATTACAAGCTCGAGCCGGACGGAGAGCTGTGCATCCGGGGCGACAGCATCATGCTGGGCTACTACAAGGACCCCGAGGCCACCGCTGCGGTCATCGACAAGGACGGCTGGTTCCACACCGGCGACCTTGCCCGGGTGGACGAGGACGGCTACTACTACATTACCGGCCGCAAGAAGAATCTGATCATTCTGGACAGCGGCGAGAACGTCAGCCCCGAAGAGCTGGAGGGCATGTTAGAAAAATGTCCTGCCGTACAGGAATGTATCGTAAAAGAACTGGGCAAAAAGATAGGTGTTGTGGTATACTGTGAAAAGGAGCACCAGCAGACGGTGCGGGACTTTATTGCCCAGATGAACCGCACCGTCCCGCTGTACAAGCGCATTGGCGTGGTGGAATTCAGCGAAACGCCGCTGCCCCGCAACGGCGCAGGCAAGCTGGTGCGCAAGTAATACGCAACAGAAAGGAAGCATAATACGATGGAACGTGCAGAAATCATTTCTCAGATCACGGCTATTCTGGAGGATGTCGCAGAGGTATCGCCGGAGGATGTGACCGAAAGCAGCGTCCTGATGGACGATCTGGATCTGTCCTCTATGGAGATCCTGACCATTGTGGCAGATCTTGAAGAGACCTTTGGCCTGCGCATCCCGGAAAAGGAGCTGCGCAACTTTGTCACCATGGGGGATCTGGTGGATTATCTGGCAGCAAACGTGGGGTAAAAACCAATGGAAACACAGCAGCGCTCGACGGAATATAACTTTCAGGGAATCATGTACTTTTTCCGTCGGGAAAAGATCCAGTGCCGGTACCAGTTCTCGCTGCGGGATGCGGTGGATATCACCCTTTTGCAGCGGGCACTGACAGCGGCCTTGGCAAGTGCGCCCTATTATACCCAGCGTCTGGTGCAGGAAAAGCGGGAGATGTGGCTGGAGCCCAATACGGAGCCCTGCCTTGTGTACCCCGGCAGCACCATGCGCAATATCCCGGAACAGACGAACGGCTACCTGTTCTGCGTCAGCTGCGAAGGGGATACCGTCTACTTTGACTGGCATCACTTCCTGCTGGACGGCCACGGGGTATCGCCCCTGCTCACCAGCATTCTGGAGCAGTACTGCAACCTGCGTTACGGCACGGCCTTTGCGGTGCCGCAGATCGTGTGCGACCCGCCCTATGATATGGAGGCCATGCTGGCAGAGTACCCGCCTGTGGAGTACGGGAGCGATGTCATCCAGCGGGATGTGGTGCAGACCTACGAGGGTGCGCTGCGCCGCACCCGGGTGTGCCTGAGCAAGCAGAGCCTTGTGGAAAAAGCGTTGGCGAACAACGCAAAGCCGGTAAGCGCTCTGATGGGTCTGCTGTGTATGGCCATGCGGGAGTATCTGGGCAAGGAGAAGATCCGGTATTCCTACTCGTCTGATACCCGCGATGTGGCCGGTGTGCCGAATGCGCTGTACAACTGCGTGTGCAGTTTCGGGCATACGGTGCAGCTTCAGGCCCAGACCCGCCTGGCAGATTTTGTGGCTGATGTAGATGCAGACATCAGGCGGGACCTGCAGCCGGAGTCCAAGCGTCACCGTATGGCCGACCAGATGGGCTGGGTGTACAAGGTGGATCAGCAAAAAGCACCCCTGCGCATCAAGCAGCGGGTGTTCCAGATGGGCGAGTACATCGGCGGCACCATTTCGGACTTCTGGCTCAGCTATCTGGGCAATCCGCTCATGCCTGCCACCCCGGAGCTGGCACAGTACACCACGGATTTTGGCGTCTGGGTACCGCCGGACGGTGCATCCGTGGGTGTGGAGGCTGCCAGCCTGAACGGAAAGATCATCCTGTGCATCCACAACAAGGCACCCAACCCGGGTCTGGCTGATATCCTCCGCAAGACCTTTGAAAACGAAGGCGTTGCGGTGCTGGAAGCCGAAGATCTGGACTGAGAAATACTTATTATAAAAGAAAAAACTGCTGCACGTTTTGTGCGGCAGTTTTTTTGCTGCTTTTTGTAAGAAAATCCGGTTGCAAAGATGCGAAAAAATGGTTAAATAGAGAAAGGATATTTCCGCAAGGAGAGGAACACCATGGAACAACAGAACACGCGCCTGCGCAATGCGGGCTTTGCGACCTTTTTCTTCAGCGGCATCTGTGCCATCAGCGCAGGTGTGGTGGTCAGTCTGCTGCAGGAGCGCTACGGCTTTGCCTACGGCATGACCGGTACGCTGCTCTCCCTGATGAGCGTGGGCAACCTGCTGGCAGGGCTGCTGATGGGCATGCTGCCCAGTGCGCTGGGCATGAAACGCAGTGTGCTGCTGCTGACCATCGGCTATGCGGTGGGCTACGCCGTCATGGGACTGACCGGCGCAGTGGCGTTGCTGGCAGCAGCCTTTTTTGTGGTAGGCATCGCCAAGGGCAGCGTTATCAACACCTGTACCATTCTGGTCAGCGATCACTCTGCCGACCGCACCCGGGGCATGAACCTGATGCACAGCTGCTACGCCTGCGGCGCACTGCTGTGCCCCTTCCTCATTGCGGCGGCAGCCCGGGTAAGCACCGAGCTGGCGGTTTTTCTGTTGGCAGCCGTGGGCCTTGTGCTCTGGCTGGTGTACGTCTTTACCCCGCTGCGCGGCGGAAAGAGCAAAAGTAGTGCCGAGAAGGAAGCCATCGACTGGAGCTTTCTGCGCTCTGCCCGCTTCTGGCTGCTGACCGGATTGCTCTTTTTCCAGAACGCCGCCGAGCAGAGCGTCAACGGCTGGATGGTGACCTACTTCAAGGGCAGCGGTATCATTGCGGGCACGCTGGCGGCCTACACCGTTACCGTGATGTGGGGCGCTACGCTGGTGGGACGTCTGCTCATTGCCTTTGTGTTCCCCTTAAAAAATCCCCGCAAGGCCATGGTGGGCATGAGCGTGCTGTGCACCGTGTTCTATGTGCTGCTGGTCATGGCGCACACGCAAGGCGCAGCCATTGCGCTGCTGTTTGCCTTTGCCATCTCCATGTCCGGGCTGAACCCCACCGCCGTGGCCAGCGCGGGCCGCATGACCAGTGTGACCAGCATGGGCATCATGCTGCCAGTGGCCTCCAGCGGTGCCATCCTGATGCCGTGGGTCATCGGCATGGTGGCCGAGCGTGCGGGGCTTGCCGCCGGTATGGCCTCCAACATCGTGCCCTGCGTGGGGCTGGTGGTCTTTACCCTGCTGGTGGCAAGACTGCCGGAGGAATGATGCGCCGCCTCCCTATAACCCTTTCTGTGAAAATGGGGTTCAGGAAAGTCCGCAGACTTTCCTGAACCCCGAAATTATAAATAATGATTCCGCTGATGATGCGCAAAGCGAACGCGGAGCGCATTTTAAATCCTTAAATCGTCAAAATCAAAAGCATCCCTCAAAAGAGAAAGAGAGTATCATCCCTTATGAAAATTGCGTGTATTTCCCTTGGCTGCCCGAAGAATCAGGTGGATCTGGATGTGATGGTGCACATCCTGCTGTC
>OHJN01001113.1_pt1 | contig 10851 bp, 5 predicted proteins | sample 1568531 | NCBI WGS metagenome assembly OHJN01 (sample SAMEA3879594, study PRJEB24766) | human gut metagenome | biome: human-associated habitat; feature: feces | place: USA | collected 1985/1987
TTCTCGACCGACTGCCCACTGCAAAGGTTTTGCAGGTGACGGAAAAGGGCTGGATCGTGGAAGCCGAGGTGTTTGGAACCGGTATCCAGATGTGGGTGCGGAGTCAGGGAGACTATATAAAAATTATAAATACATAGGGAGACTATCATCATGAGCAAAATTCAGGTGGAAGTACGTTTTACAGATAAACTGGAGTCTATCCGTGTGGGTGGGCAGGAGATGGAAATCCCGAATGCCATCAAGACAAAATCTGTTGAAGAATGGTTTGAACCGGCGGCTGGCCGTGTGAATTGGGATGGTCTGGGGGCTGAAATCAAGGCTATGGGTTTCAGCGATGAGAAAAATGCCGTGTACAGTTTCCTGTTCAACGGTCCGGAGGACAAAAAGCAGGAGTTTATGGAGTGCGTGGAGCGCTTCTGCCTGGGCGAGGAAGCACAGCAGGAAACGCAGGAGGAAACCGAGCAGGACTACCTGCAGGATGCCAGTGATTTTCAGCAGGTTGGCAATGCCGAGATGGCGTTTCAACGCTACATGGTTGCGGCCAGTGATTACGGACACCCAGAGGCGCAGTTGGAAGTGGCACGGTGCTATCAGAACGGCACGGGTGTGGAAAAAAGCGAAGAAAATGCGCTCGTGTGGTACAAAAAGGCCGCAGAGCAGGGCAATGCCGAGGCGCAGTGCGTTCTGGGCGGATGCTTCTATTATCAGACTCTGGGCGTTGAAAAGGACGACAAAGAGGCCCGCAAGTGGTACGAAGCGGCGGCGACTCAGGGAAATGTGACGGCCCAGTATATGACCGGGCGGCTGTATGCGGAACTCTCGTACAATGTACCGGCTGTGAAGTGGTACACCAAAGCAGCAGAGCAGGAATGCCCGGAAGCACAGTATGAGCTGGGTGTGTGCTATGAGGCCGGCGACGGCGTCGGCAAGGACGAGGCAAAAGCCGCAGAACTGTACCGCAAGGCGGCAGTGCAGGGCTATGCGGAGGCGCAGAACGAGTTGGGCGCTTGCTATAGTAATGGCACAGGTGTCGCAAAAGATTTGGAGCAGGCGTTTGAATGCTACCGCAAGGCGGCAAAACAGGGCAATGTGAAAGCGCAGTACAATCTGGGCGTTTGCTATGAGTGTGGTTGGGGCGTAACGAAAGACCCTGTGCAGGCCGCTGAATGGTCTGCGAGAGCCGCAGAGCAGGGATTTGCGGCGGCACAGTATAATCTTGGCTATTTCTACAGGAACGGAGAAGGCGTAGAAAAAGACCCGAAAAAGGCTGCGATGTGGTACGAGAAAGCCGCAGAGCAGGGACTTGCGGAAGCACAATATATGCTTGGCTACTGCTATTGCTACGGCTTGGGTGTAGATGAAAATGAAACGGAGGCGGTAAAATGGTATAAGAAAGCAGCAGAGCAGAACCATGTGGAGGCACAGCATGATCTTGGTAATTGCTACTACTATGGCTGGGGCGTGGCAGAAAACAAAGCAGAAGCGGTAAAGTGGTATCAAAAGGCCGCAGAACAAGGCGATACAGATGCACAGTTTGCGCTGGGTAAGTGTTATTATTATGGAAATGGCACCGAAGTGAACTATGAAACAGCCGCAAGGTGGATTCAGAAAGCGGCAGAGCAAGGCAATGCGGACGCACAGAATCTGCTTGGTGATTGCTATTGTTATGGCTATGGCGTAGAGCCAAACAATGAGGAGTCCGCAAAATGGTATGAGAAAGCAGCGAATCAGGGCAATACGAAGGCACAGTACAGTCTGGGACGCTGTTATAGAAATGGTACAGGCAAAAGAAAAGACCTTGCTGAAGCAGTAAAATGGTACGAGAAAGCAGCAGAAGGGGGCAACGCGGACGCTCAGAACAGTCTTGGCTATTGCTATGAAGTGGGAGAAGGTGTAACAGAAGACTTGGCCAAAGCAGCAAAGTGGTATCGCGAATCAGCAGAAAATGGCAATGAAGTTGCACAGTGTAATTTTGGCCTTTGCTATGAGTATGGAAAAGGAATAAAAAAAGACCTGGCCGAAGCAGCAGTATGGTACGACGAATCTGCAGAGCATGGATACGCAAGAGCTCAATTTAAGATTGGTCTGTTCTATGACAAGGGATATGGCGTGGCACAGAACAAAGAAGAAGCGGCGAAATGGTATCGGAAAGCCGCAGACCAGGGTGATGCGGATGCGCAATGTAATCTTGGCTATTGCTACAAGACAGGAGATGGTGTAACAAAAGACCCTGTCAGGGCAGTGGAGTTGTACCGTAAGGCTGCAGATCAGGGAAATGCAAGTGCGCAGAACAATTTGGGCTATTGCTATAAAAATGGAGAAGGCGTGGAAAAGAACAGCGCGAAAGCAGTTGAATGGTATCGTAAATCTGCGGAGAATGGTAATGCATTTGCACAGTACAATCTTGGGTTGTGTTACGAATATGGTACAGGTGTAACGTTATCGAAAGCAACTGCGGCAGAGTGGTACCGGAAAGCTGCAGACCAGGGCGATGCTGATGCACAGTATCAACTTGGCGTGTTCTATGAAAATGGATACGGAGTGACGCAGGATAAAGAGCAGGCCATGCAATGGTACAAAAAAGCGGCTGAGCAGGGCAATGAAAGCGCAAAGAACGCTATTGACAGGATGCAGGGCGGCGGCCTTGGCTCTGCCGTCGCAGCAGGTGCGGCACTGGGTGGAGCTGCCCTGCTCTGGAAAATTTTGAGGGGTTAACAGCAGAAAGGAAAATAAATCATGGCAGACGAGCTTGAGGTGCTTGAAAAACAACAGCTTTCCGCGCAGCGGTCGCTGAATGACCTGACGGACCAGCTGACCCTTGCAGACCATCTGGTGTATAAAAAATATCTGACGGAACTGCAGAACTACGGTATGGTGGAGCTTTCCCAGAAGATGCTGGAGGTGCAGGATCCCGCTCAGTGTATCCGAATGTTCCAGCTGAAGAAACTGACCCTGAAAAAGGGCGAAGATATGTTCCAGAAGCTTTCCACGGTGTATTATTCCAGCATGGCACAAGGCTGTAGTCTGGCGGTGATGATCGATGTGCCGGAAGGAAATGCCGGTGCCAATATCTATCTGGGCGTTCGCGAGGATCCCCTGAAACAGAGCATGAAGAGCCGCAAGCTGGAAATTTCCAGCAAGGCGTTGCAGAAAGTGCTGCTCTCCAACTTTCCCGGTTCCGATATAAAAGGCATTTCTCCAGAGGCGGGAAAAAAACTGTTGGAAGAAGCCTTTGGCGAAGAGCAGGAGGCGGTGGCCTCAGTGTCCTGTGTGGCAGCGCTGCGCGATAAGTCCAAAACGGAAGACAAAGCTTTTGTGCAGGGCATCGAGCGCTTTATGGATGCGATGGAAGGAGAAAAGTATACTGCGCTGTTTTTGGCAGAACCTGTTTCCAATGAAACGCAGGCGGCTATCCGCAGCGGGTATGAAAATCTGTACAGCACTCTTTCGCCCTTCCGCAAGAGTACATGGTCTTATACCGAGAACCAGAGCACTGCTGTGATGGAGAGCCTGTGCAGTGGAACTTCCCATACCATCAGCGATACTGTCAGCACGACTACAACGGACGGTACGAACCAGTCCTCTTCGGTGACGGACGGCACACAGAAAACGAAAGGGGTCAGCGGCGGTATCAACGGCGGTGTCGGCAGCAGCTTCGGCACCTCGGTCACAAAAATCTCGCCGGTGGTTGGCGGCATTGCAGGCATTCTGGGTCTGGGCGGCTTGGCAGCTTCGGCCCTGATTCCGGGCGCGGGGGCCGTCATCGGCCCGCTGCTTGGCACGGCGGGCAGGGCCATAGGAGGCATGACGCCAGCCAGAACGGCTTTCAACAGCATCGCCCGGAACATCGGAGGCTCCATGGGCGTAAACGCCTCGCGGGGTACCAGCCACTCTACCACCGAGCAGACCGGCACTTCGCACAGCACCTCCGATGGAACGTCGCATGGAACATCGGACACCACCAGCCAGCAGGAGAGCCACGGCACAACGGACACCCGCGGCACGGGCCGTACTCAGCAGGTGGAACTGTGCAATAAATCGGTAGAGGAACTGCTGGAACGCATTGAAAACCAGCTCAAGCGTGTAAAGGAAAGTGAAGATTATGGCTGCTATAACTGTGCAGCGTATTTCCTTTCGTCTACTCAATCCACAGCACTTTTGGCGGCCAACACTTACCGCGCATTGATGGTAGGCGAGGGCTCCTCGGTGGAGAGCGGTGCCGTCAATGTGTGGAAGAACAATGAAGCAGAAGTGGCACAGCTGCGGGAATATCTCAAGCGGTTCATGCAACCGGTCTTTGCTCGCCCGCTATGGGAGAATGCGCCGGATAGTCTGCTTTATACACCTGCAACGCTGGTCAGCGGGCGGGAACTGCCGATGCACCTTGGTTTGCCCACCCGCTCAGTGCATGGTTTGCCGATTATTGAGCACGCGGAGTTTGGCCGCAATGTGCCGGATGAGGCGATGCCGGATGAGGACAAGATGAATCTGGGCAAGATTTACCACATGGGCAAAGAGGAAGCGGCAGGACTGCTCTTGAACCGGCAGGCAATGGCTTCCCACACGTTCATCACTGGCTCGACCGGCACAGGCAAATCCAATGCGGTCTACCATCTGCTGGATGAGATCACAAAGAACGGACAAACGACGTTTCTTGTGGTGGAACCGGCCAAGGGCGAATACAAGAACGTGTTCGGCAATTGTACAGATGTGCAGGTGTTTGGTACAAACCCCAGAGAAACGCCGCTGCTGCGCATGAACCCCTTTGCATTCCCTGAGAATATCCATATTCTGGAACATATTGACCGTCTGGTGGAGATATTCAACGCCTGCTGGCCGATGTATGCAGCCATGCCAGCGGTGCTGAAGGATGCTATTGAGCGCAGCTATCAGAAAGTAGGCTGGGATCTGCGCAATTCTGAGAGCGAGAAGGGAGTTTTCCCAACCTTCTTTGACCTGCTGGATATTCTGCCGGGCGTCATTGAAGAGTCGCATTATTCCAAGGATACCCAAAGCGATTATGTGGGCGCATTGTGCACCCGCGTAAAGTCGTTGACAAACGGTATTTATGGAAGTGTGCTTTGCGCAGAAGATGCGCTGACGGACGAAGCGCTGTTTGACCGCAATGTTATTGTGGATTTGAGCCGAGTGGGTTCTATGGAAACAAAATCGCTGCTGATGGGCATCTTGGTGATGAAGTTACAGGAATACCGGATGTGCAGCAGCGGGATGAACAGCAGGCTTCGCCATGTCACAGTGCTGGAAGAAGCGCACAACCTGTTGCGCAAGACCTCGGCAGAGCAATCACAGGAAGGTGCAAATTTGCAGGGCAAGTCGGTGGAAATGCTGGCAAATGCCATTGCGGAAATGCGTACTTATGGTGAGGGTTTTATCATTGCAGACCAGGCACCCGGACTGCTGGATATGTCGGTCATCCGCAACACGAACACCAAAATTATTCTGCGCCTGCCGGACGAAGAGGATCGCAAGCTGGTAGGCAAGTCTGCCGCCCTGAAGGAGGCACAGATCGATGAATTGTCCAAGCTGCCGCTGGGTGTGGCTGCCGTTTACCAGAATGAGTGGCCGGAGGCGGTGCTCTGCAAGATTGAGGCGTATCCCATGCCGGAAAATGCTGTTTACCACAAGCCTTCAAAAATGCCGCATGAAATCAACGCAGAGTTTGTATTCGGACAACTGGCAGTGGGCAAAGAGCTGGAACCGCTGAGCAGTTCGGAGATGGAGCAGCTGAAGCTCTGGCTGAAACGCCATGAGACTGTGCTGAAGCCGGAGGACGACCGCTACCTGGAACGGGTCTTTGCAGGCGGAGAACTGGATGTGGCTAAGACTCGGAAAGCTGTGTTCGATTTCTTTGGTGGGATTAGCACGGTCGTTGATTACTGTGCCGCAGCCGAAAAATCGCTCACACCCCGTAAAGAATTTCTGGAACAGCTGCAGGGACAGTACGGCCTGAAAGCTGCTGCTGCAGACTGGGTGCTAAATAGCGTGATAAGCATGGGCATGAGCCTGAACCCGGATGCAAAGGCTGTAGATAATCTAAGGACGAATTTTGAACAGCAGGGAGGTCGTGTGCTGTGAGGCGAGAAATCTCAGAAGCGAAACCGATGGAAGCAAAAACGCACATTGGGTTGGATGATGTCGTCAAACGGTCATTTGAGCGTCTACAGAAAGGCGTGATAGAAAAGGCAGAAGAAAAACTGGATGCTGCTACGGAAAAGTCATTTGCAGAGCTAGAAAAAGAGCTGGAATACAAAAATAACGATGATGGAATGCCGTACCGTATGGAGCAGGATCTTTTGACGGATGCAGAGTATAAAAGAAACGGATATGAGTACACTACCGATCACCTTGGAAGGCTGTTTACAGCCGAAGGAAACCTGCATCTGAAAGAGCATGATGGTCGTCTGCAAATTAAAGACAGCATCCATGACATTGGAAAAGGATATGAAAAAAGTACCGATGATCGAGGTCATGCAATTGCAGATCGCTTTGATGGGGCAAACGATTTGGAAAATCTCATTCCGCAGGATTCTGGACTAAATCGGAACGAATTCAAAAATTTTGAGAATAAACTGGCACAGGAAGTGGAAGCTGGGAAAAAAGTCAATCTGAAATTGGAAATGCATTATCCGGGAGACTCCTTCCGCCCGGATGCCATTACTGCTGTGACAACGATTGACGGAAAGCAGGAAGTTAAAGTATTTCTGAACGATTAGTATTTATAAGTCCACTGCACTTTCAGATTATTACAATCCCGGTCGATTGCACATACAATACAAGTATCACTTCACAAAACGGAGGGTACTTGTACTATGGTGGACTACGCCGACATCGGAAAACGCATCCGTGCCTGCCGCCTTGCAAAGGGCATGACGCAGGAGCAGCTGGCCAATGAGGTCGGCGTTGTGGTCACGCACATCAGCCATATCGAGACAGGAAACTCCGTGCCCAGCCTGAAAACGCTGATCGATATCATCAACGCGCTGGACTGTTCAGCGGACGAGCTGCTCTGCATCGAGATCAAAAAAGCAAAGCCGGTGTTCGACAGCTGGATGACGGAACAGCTTGCAGATTGCTCTGCCGATGAAGCTAAAATCATCAAAGAAACAGTGGTCAATCTGAAAAAATCGCTCCGAAAAGTGTACGGAAAGTCCTCTAAATACAGATATGACTAAAACTTCAAAAACTGAATGCCAGTTGGTAGGCATTGAGTGTCTGAAAGAACACCAATAAACAGAATGAACCGCCCCGGTTTCCGCAATGGAAGCCGGGGCGGTTTTTATACAAAAAAGAAATCGTTTTTTTGTAGCTTTGATGAATTGGCGCAGAGTCATTGACAGCAGAAGGGCAGAAGCGTATCTTTGGAACAGAAGGCGGAACAGGGCCATAAATAGCAGTTTTCTTTACCTTGCAAGGACACTTTCGTTTTGATGAGGCACGCCCCGGTGTGCCGCTTTTTTCATTTGCGGAGATAAAATGCAAAAAGTACGGATTATAGTACACATTATCTGCTATGCTCGGTACACGGAAAGCACACACCGGAAAAGGAGCAAAAATGCGCTGGACGTTGAATAAAACAAGGCTTTTGGCTGGTAAAACGGACCCGGAGAATACCAGCCTGTGGCTGCCGCTCTGGATGCACCTATGGGATACGGCGGGCATCATGGAGCGGCTGGTCCGGCAGTGGCTCCCGGAAAGTGCAAAACGGGCCATGGGCTTTGAGCGCGAGGAAGCGTTGCTCGCGCATGCCCGGTTTCTGGGCGGGATCCATGATATAGGCAAGGCTACGGTAGCCTTTCAGGCAAATATCCTGCGCACCCTGCCGGAGGCGCGGCAGCGGCTGGAAATGTTGACGCCGCTGGACTGTCCTGAACAGAACCGCCGGGAGTCGCCGCATGCCCGGGCGGGCGAGGCAATTCTGCTGTGGAATGATTGTCCCGGCGGGCTAGCCTCCATTGTGGGGGCGCATCACGGCAGGCCACAGAGCTGCGCGGCGGTCGATGACCAGTTGGAGTGCTGGGAGAGCAACTACTACCCCAAGGGACAAAAAAAGGTCTGGGAAAGCTTTTGGACAGAACTGCTCATGACTGTTTTGCAGGACTGCGGCTTTGATGATACGGCGGAACTGTACGACCTGGACCCGCAGGAGGAAGTGCTTCTGACCGGACTTCTGATCATGGCAGACTGGATCGCCAGCAATACGGAATACTTCCCCCTGATCCCGGTAGAGGAGCTGGGCAGCATGGAGGATTACCCGGCGCGGGTGGACAGGGCTTGGGAAAAGCTGGCCCTGCCCTTTCCGTGGGAGGCACAGCCGGGCATCGCAGACCCGCAGGAGTTTGCGGTGCGGTTCGGCTTTGCGCCCAATGCGGTGCAGAGGGCTGTTCTGGAGGCTGTGGATACCGCAGCGGAACCGGGCATTCTGATTTTGGAAGCACAGATGGGCGTGGGCAAAACCGAGGCGGCGCTGGCCGCTGCGGAGATCATGGCCAGCCGGTTCGGGCTGGGCGGTGTCTTTTTCGGGCTGCCCACACAGGCCACGGCAAACGGCATCTTTCCCCGGCTGCTTGGCTGGGCAGACACGCAGACTGAGGAGACGCTGCCGCAGGCTATAAAGTTGGCGCACGGCATGGCGGAACTGAACGAGAACTATTTGCGGTTACAGGGGCGCGGGGTGCAGCTGGAGGAAGATGCGCAGGAAGAGCATCGGGTACAGGTACACCAGTGGTTTCGAGGAAACAAACAGGTACTGCTGGCAAACTTCGTGATTGGCACAGTGGATCAGCTGCTGCTGGCGGCACTTGCCCAGAAGCACGTTATGCTGCGGCATCTGGGGCTTGCGGGCAAGGTGGTCATTATTGATGAGTGCCACGCCTACGATACCTACATGAACTGCTATCTGGACCGGACACTGGAATGGCTGGGCTGGTACAAGGTGCCGGTCATTCTGCTTTCGGCCACCCTGCCTGCCCGGCGGCGCACAGAGCTGGTCGAGGCCTACCAGCAGAAAAAGGCCGCCCCGGACGCTCCGTGGAAAACCAGCTGCGGCTATCCGCTGCTGACATGGACGGACGGCGCAGAGGTAAAGCAGACGGCCATCCCACCGGACGCACCCGGTCAAACGGTGCAGTTGACCACGCTCACAGAGCCGGAGCTGCCCGCGCTGCTGCGCCGGAAACTGGTCGAGGGCGGCTGCGCGGGGGTAATCGTAAACACGGTCAAAAAAGCGCAGAAGATCGCACAGCTGCTGCGGGAAAGCCTGCCGGACAAAGAGGTGCAGCTGTTCCATGCGCAGTTCCTGATGCCGGACCGCGCAGCGCGGGAAAACCAGCTGATGGCACGCGTCGGCAAGGGCTCTGCACCGGAGTGCCGGAATGACCTGATCGTGGTGGGCACGCAGGTGATGGAGCAGTCGCTGGACATTGATCTGGACGTTCTTGTCACAGAGCTTTGCCCCATGGATCTGCTGCTGCAGCGCATTGGACGGCTGCACCGCCACCACCGCAGCCGCCCCGCTCCGTTGCAGCAGGCCTGCTGCGCGGTGCTGGACACCGGGGAAGATGCCTTTGACGCGGGCAGCGAGGCGGTATATGGACGGTGGCTGCTCTGGCGCACCCGGAACTTTCTGCCCCGGAGCATCCGGCTGCCGGAGGAGATCTCTCCGCTGGTGCAGCGGGTCTACGGCTGGGAGCGGGAAGCTCCCGGCGGGGCGCAGGGCGAGGAAATGCGCTGCGTATATGAGCAGACACAGGAGAAAAAGAAAGCACGCGCCGAGGCGTACCTTGTGCCGCAGCCGGAAACGCACCGGCTGGCGCAGCTGAACACGCTGGACGACTGGATGCAGAACGAGGGCGCCCGCTCCGACCCGGCAGCCCGGGCGGCAGTGCGGGACGGCGACCCCTCGGTAGAGGTGCTTGTAATGCAGTGCCGGGCAGACGGCAGCATCCACTTTCTGCCGTGGCAGGAGGGCGGCAGTGCCGTAGCTGCCGACAGCCCGCCCCTGCCGGAAACGGCACTGAAGATCGCCCGGCAGAAGCTGCGGCTCCCGGCGGTGTTCGGCAAGGCGTGGAAGGTGGATAGGGTCATCCGGGAGTTGGAAGCGGATAACCGCAGCCGCCTTGCGTCGTGGCAGCTGTCGCCGCTGCTGCACGGAGAACTGATCCTGCTGCTGGACGAAAACCTGACTGCCCGGCTTGCGGGCATGGAACTTTGTTATGACCGTGAAAACGGCCTGTATTACCAAAAGGAGGAGACGGATGAAGGAAATTGAATTCAACTTGCTGACCGAACCGTGGATACGGGTGCGGCTGCGGGACAACACGGTGCGGGAGGTGTCCCTGACCGAGGCACTGGTGTCGGCGCAGGATTATGTGGACCTTGCGGGCGAGATGCCCACCCAGAACGCCGCCGTGCTGCGGCTGCTGCTGGCGGTGCTGCACACGGTGTTCTCCCGCGTGGATGGGAACGGTGTACTGGCACCGTTTGAAGAACCCCGGGATACTCTGCAGCGCTGGGGCGAATTGTGGCAGTTGGGGCACTTCCCGGAACAGCCGATCCGGGATTACCTGGACAAATGGCAGGACCGCTTCTGGCTGTTCCACCCGGAGCGCCCCTTCTGGCAGGTGCCGGAAGCGAAGATCGGCAGTCCATTCGGAGCGAAAAAGCTGAACGGAGAAGTGTTTGAAAGCGAGAATAAAACCAGCCTGTTTTCTGCCTGTGCGGGAACAGGAAAGGAAAGCATGGACTACCCGCAGGCTGCACGATGGCTTGTGTCTTTAAACAATTATGACGATGCGGCGGCTAAGAAAAAGGCAAAAGACCGGCCGCTGCCGT
>OHJN01001116.1_pt1 | contig 10760 bp, 8 predicted proteins | sample 1568531 | NCBI WGS metagenome assembly OHJN01 (sample SAMEA3879594, study PRJEB24766) | human gut metagenome | biome: human-associated habitat; feature: feces | place: USA | collected 1985/1987
CAGACCCTCCTCGGCGAAATAGTTCTCCATCAGGCGGCCCCAACGGTCACGCTCGTCCTTAGAGACCTTGGCGTAGCCGTAGCCCGGCAGGTCGACGAGGTAGAGCTTGCCGTCGATCTTAAAGTAGTTGATCTGCGAGGTCTTGCCCGGGGACGCACCCACGCGGGCAAAGTTCTTGCGGTTAACGAGCCGGTTGATGACGGACGATTTGCCGACGTTCGACCGCCCCGCAAACGCGAGCTGCGGCATCCCGTCGCGCACGAACTGCTTTTCCGACGCCGCCGAGAGGATGAATTCGACCTTGTTGAAGTTGATCGCCATGGTTTTCGTTTCCTTTCAGCTCATTTCGCCCGCACGCAGCGCGCCATGCGCGCTCTCCTGCACGGGAGGAAGATAGCTCTCGTGCGCGGCAGCGGTGCATTTTTCGGGCAGCACCAGCGCTTCGGCAAAGACGGCGTCCACCGTCTCGACCGGTACAAAGCGCAGCTTTTCGCGCACCAGCGGGTCGATCTCGTCGAGGTCCTTTTCATTCTCCTTCGGGAGAATGACCGTATGTACGCCCGCGCGCAGCGCGCCCATTGTCTTTTCGCGCAAGCCCCCGATGGCGAGCACACGGCCGCGCAGCGTGATCTCGCCCGTCATGGCCGTGTTCTTGCGCACCTTGCGCTGGGTCAGCGCCGAGGCCAGGGAGGTGGCGATGGTGATGCCCGCAGAAGGGCCGTCCTTGGGCGTGGCGCCCTCCGGCACGTGGATATGGATGTTCCACTGGTCGAAGAGGCGGTAGTCAACGCCCAGGGCGTCGATATGGGCCTTGACGTACTCCAGGGCGATGACGGCGCTCTCCTTCATCACGTCGCCGAGATTGCCCGTGAGCGTCAGTTTGCCGGCCTTGCCCTTGGAGAGCGAGGTCTCGATGAAGAGGATCTCGCCGCCCACGCTGGTCCAGGCCAGGCCCGTCACCACGCCCGCGTAGTCGTTGCCCTGGTAGATGTCGCGGTAGAAGGGCGGTTTGCCCAGCAGGCCCGGCAGCATGTCGGGGGTGATCTTGTTGGAGGGCAGCTGGCCGTCGGTGGCCTGGCGGAAGGCGAGCTTGCGCAGCGCCTTGTTGATATGCTTCTCCAGCTGGCGTACGCCGCTCTCGCGGGTGTAGTTTTCGATGACCTTCTCCAGGGAGGCCTTCGTAAACTTCAGCTTGGGCTCCACCTGGTCGAGACCCGTGTTCTCCAGTTCGCGGGGGACGAGGTGGCGCTTGGCGATCTCTATCTTCTCCTCGGTGATGTAGCCGCTGACGGGAATCACCTCCATACGGTCCAGCAGCGGACGGGGGATGGTGTTGAGGTCGTTGGCCGTGGCGATGAAGAGCACCTTGGAGAGGTCGTAGTCGGTGTCGAGGTAGTTGTCGTGGAAGGCGTTGTTCTGCTCCGGGTCGAGCACCTCCAGGAGGGCCGACGCGGGGTCGCCATTGACGGTGTTCTGCGTCACCTTGTCGATCTCGTCGAGGATGAAGACGGGGTTGGAGGAGCCAGCCTTGAGGATGCTCTTGATGATGCGTCCGGGCATGGCGCCAATATAGGTGCGGCGGTGGCCGCGCACCTCAGCCTCGTCGTGGAGGCCGCCCAGCGAGACGCGGACGTATTTTCTGCCCATGGCCTCGGCAACGCTCTTGCCCAGCGAGGTCTTGCCGACGCCCGGAGGACCGTAGAGGCAGAGGATGGGGGACTTCAGGTCGCCACGGAGGCGGAGCACGGCCATGTACTCCAGGATGCGCTCCTTCACCTTCTCCATGCCGTAGTGGTTGCGGTCGAGGACGCGCTGCGCACGCTTCAGGTCAAGGCGGTCCTTGGTATATACGCCCCACGGCAGCGAGACGAGCGTCTGCAGGTAGTTGAGCAGGACACTGTAGTCGGGCGACTGGGGATTGATATTGTCGAGCTTGGCGAGCTCCTTGGCAAAGAGCTTGCTCACCTCATCGGGCCAGGGCTTGAGGAAGGCCTTCTTCTTGAGCTCCCTCTTGTCCTCAGACTCGCCGCTGTCGCCCAGCTCCTCGCGGATGTTCTTGATCTGCTGGTGGAGGAAGTACTCCTTCTGCTGCTCGTCGATGTCGGCGCGCGTCTTGTTCTGGATGTTCTTCTTGATGTGCAAGAACTGGGTTTCGCGGTTGAGGACCTTCAACAACTTGAACAGTCGCAGCTTCATGTTGTCCTCCTCCAGCAGCATGATCTTGTCGTAAATGTTGCTGACGATGTTGGAGGCGACGAAATTGACGATGGAGAGGTGGTTGCTGATGTTCTGCAGGGCGACCATCGCCTCGTTGGGGATGTCGTCGTTCATCTTCACATAGATCTCGACGCCCTGGCGCAGACCTTCCACGGCCGCGGCAAACTCCTTGTCGTCTTCTGCGGGGAAGACCTCAGGGATCATCTCCGTCTCGGCGGTGAAGAAGTTGTTGGCGTCGTCGAGCGACTTGAGACGGCAGCGCGCCGAGGCGATCACGATGGCCGAATGCTCATTGTTGGATCCGGGCACCTCAAACTCCTTGACGAGCTTGGCATAGACGCCCACTTCGAAGAGGTCCTCCTGGATGGGGTAGTCCACGCTGGCGTCTTTCTGTGCGAACACGGCAAAGGTCTGGTCGGGATGATCGCGGAGGTAATCCAGCAGCTAAAAACTCGGCTGGCGCCCGATGAGAATCGGGGTCATGACGCCGGGGAAGGGGATCAGATTGCGGGTGATGAGGACGGGGATGGGACCATCCACGGAACCGACCTCCTTGGCCAGTGCCGAGGGGTCGCCGTCGTAGTCCGACAACATCATCCGTATCGTTGTATTTTGCTTCATTATCTTATTGTCTTCTGTGTTTTGGCGTGCAAAGGTACAAAGAAAATTCCTATTTCATGGAAAAATCCGTGCGAAACCTTGACTTTGCCCGCACAATGCGGCATTAGGTTGGCCGCAAGGCAGGCAATGGGGTGGCTGCAAGCGCGGGCGACAGGCTGGCCGCACGCGTGCGACAGAATCCACAAGGCAGGCGATGGGCTCAGTCTAAAGTCTGATCACCTGCTTCACGCCCTTGACCGTGCGCAGCTTCTTGATCAGCAGGTTGAGCTTCGACTTGTCGTCGAGCTGCACGACAAGATTGCCCGAGAACAGGCCGTCATGGGAGTCGATATTGATGGATCGCATCACGATCTTCTCGTCCTTGCTGATGATGTTGGTGATGTTGCTGACGATGCCAATGTCGTCGTTGCCGATGACGCGCAGCGTGATGTCGTAGTGGGAACTGCCCTTGCCACTCCACTGCGCACGGACGATGCGGTAGCCGAAGCGGCGCTGCATCTCGGCGGCGTTGGGGCAGTCGGCACGGTGGATCTTGATGCCGCCATTGACGGTGACGAAGCCAAACACCTTGTCGCCATAGATGGGGTGGCAGCAGCGGGCGAGCGAGAAGTCGATGCCCTTGAGGCTCTTGTCGATGATGAGCACGTCGTCGTTCTTCTTGGCCTCGGTGGTGGCGGGGTGGGCATACTCGAAGTTTTCCGCGCTCTCGGCCTCGCGCTCCTTGACCTGGCTCTGGTCGACCAGGGCCTGGTATTCGTCGAGGACGCGGGTGGGGTCGAGGCGGCCTTCGGCGATCTGGTGGTAGAAGTCGCTCTGCTCCTTGAAGCCCATCTTGCGGATGAGGTGGGCGACGGTGGCCTCGTCGTAGTCGAGCTTCTTGTTCTTGAGGCGGCGCTCCAGCAGCTCCTTGGCGTAGAGGCCCTGCTTCTGGCGTGTCTCCTTGAGCGAGAGGCGCAACTTGGCGCGGGCACGGGAGGTGACGAGGATGCGCAGCCACTCCGGCTTCGGAGTCTGGTTGCTGGCCGTCAGGATCTCGACCGTGTCGCCACTGTGGAGGGGCGTGCGGAAGGAGACATTCTTGCCGTTGACCTTGCCGCCGACGCAGGTGTCGCCGACGCGCGAGTGGATATGGTAGGCGAAGTCGAGCACGGTGGCTCCCTTGGGAAACTTCAGCAGATCGCCCTTCGGGGTGAAGGCATAGACCTCGTCCTCGTAGAGGTCGAGCTTGAACTGGTCCATCACCTCCAGGTTGTCGCCTGCCTCCAGGGCGGTGCGGATCGAGGCGAGCCACTCCTCCATGCCGCCACCGTCGGCCTTCACGCCCTTGTAGCGCCAGTGGGCGGCGAGGCCGTGCTCAGCCACCTCGTCCATGCGCTCGGTGCGGATCTGCACCTCCACCCACTTCTGCTCAGGACCGAGCACGGTGATGTGGAGACACTCGTAGCCATTGGACTTCGGCACGCTGATCCAGTCGCGCAGGCGCTTCGGGTTGGGCTGGTACATGTCGGTGACGATGGAGTAGGCCTGCCAACACTGCATCTTCTCCTTCTCCAGCGGGGAGTCGAGGATGATGCGGATGGCAAAGAGGTCGTAGATGCCATCGACGCCACACTTCTGCTTCTTCATCTTCTGCCAAATGGAGTGGATCGACTTGGTGCGGCCCTTGATATGAAACTTGAGTCCGGCCTCGGTGAGGTGCTTGCTCACCGGACCGATGAAGCGCTCGATGTAGGCGTCGCGGGAGCGCTTCGTGGCGTTGAGTTTCTCCTTGATCAGATAGTAGGCGTCGTGCTCGAGATACTTCAGCGAGAGGTCCTCCAGCTCGCTCTTGAGCTGGTAGAGGCCCAGTTTGTGGGCCAAGGGGGCGTAGAGGTAACTGGCCTCCTCGGCCACCTCGTGCTGCGCCTCCTTGTTGGGCGTGTCGCGTATCTGGCGCATCAGGCAGACGCGATCGGCGATCATGATGAGCACCACGCGCATGTCCTCGGCGAAGGAGAGGAGCAGGTTGCGGAAGTTCTCGCTCTCCACGACGGGAGTCTTGCTGTAGAGCTCCTGGACGCGGACGAGGCCCTGGAGGATCGTCGCCACGCCCTCGCCGAAGTCCTTGCGTGCCAGCGTCGTGTCATAGTGGCCGCGAAGCACGCTCTCGTAGAGCATGATGGCCAGCAGACTGTCACGGCGCAGGCCGATGTCGCCGACGGCCACCTTCGCCGTCATCAAAGCCTTGAGGACGGGATTGAGGCCGAAGCGGTCGCGCTCGATGTGGCGAGCCTCGATCTCAGAATGGATATGGGTGCGCAGACGCTCCACGTCAGTACCGGTCAGGGTGTCGTTGAGCATCTCGTGAATCTCCTTAGTAAGTGCCTCGCAGGCGTGCTTTTCTTCCTCGGTGAAAACGAATTTTTCTTCCATTGGCTGACGTTGCTTTGATGAATGATGCTACAAAGTTACGAAATTTCATCTGAATATTTCCCGATTTAAGAAAAAGTAAGTATATTTGTGCATTGGTTAGAGGACAACAAATAGACCACCTTATTTATAATATTAATATCGCAAAAGGATATGCTGACACAACAAGACTTGCAACAGATTGCTGCCAAGGGCATTGCCGAAGAGCAGCTACAGAAGCAGATGGATGATTTCAAACGCGGATTCCCCTTTCTGAGGCTCGACTCCGCAGCCACCGTGGGTCATGGCATCCTGGCACCGACAGACGCCGAGCGCGAGGAGTACATCCGCCAGTGGGACGCCTACAAAGCCGGGAAGCACCGGGTGACGAAGTTTGTACCCGCCTCGGGCGCTGCCAGCCGCATGTTCAAGAATTTGTTCGCCTTCCTCGACGCCGACTACGACGCCCCGCAGACGAGTTTCGAACACGAGTTTTTCGACCACATCCACCAGTTTGCCTTCTTCTCCGAGCTCGACGCTGCCTGCCTGAGGAATGAGGGCAAGGGAATCGACGACCTGCTGGCCGCGGGAGGACACAAGGCCGTCGTGGCCAACCTGCTGGAGGAGCGCGGCCTCAACTACGGCCAACTGCCGAAGGGCTTGCTCCGCTTCCACCGCTATGAGGACGGGGCGCGCACGGCCATGGAGGAGCACCTCGTGGAGGGCGCACGCTACGCCAGCACCAACGGCGAGGCCCACATCCACTTCACCGTCTCGCACGAGCACCTGCCTTTGTTCAAGGCGGAGGTGGAGAAGCGGGTAGGGAAGTATGCGGAGAAGTATCAGGTGCGCTACGACATCTCCTTCTCGGAGCAGAAACCAAGCACGGACACCGTGGCAGCCAATCCCGACAACTCGCTCTTCCGCAACGAAGACGGGTCGCTTTTGTTCAGACCGGGTGGACACGGCGCGCTCATCGAGAACCTCAACGACCTGGAGGCCGACGTGGTCTTCATCAAGAACATCGACAACGTGGTGCCCGACCGGTTGAAGGAGGACACCGTCACCTACAAGGCGCTGCTGGGTGGCGTCCTCGTGGCGCTGCAGGAGCGCGTCTTCGACTATCTTAGATCGCTCGACGAGGCAACGCCGACGAAGGAGAAACTGGCCGAGATGGAAGACTTCCTGGAGCACACGCTCTGGTGTTTGCCACCGAAGGAGAAGGCGGGATGGAGCGACCAGGAGCGTGCCGACTACCTGCACCGCAAGTTACACCGACCGATCCGCGTCTGTGGTATGGTGAAGAATGTGGGTGAGCCCGGCGGAGGACCGTTCCTCGCCTACAACCAGGACGGCACGGTGAGCCTGCAGATCCTGGAGTCGAGCCAAATCGACAAGGCCAACGAGGCCTACCAGCGGATGTTCTCCGAGGGTACGCATTTCAATCCCGTGGACCTCGTCTGTGGCATCATCGACTACAAGGGCGGGGCGTTCGACCTCCCGAAGTTTGTGGATCCCTCCACGGGCTTCATCAGCACGAAGAGCAAGAACGGACGCGAACTGAAGGCCCTGGAGCTCCCAGGACTGTGGAATGGCGCGATGAGCGACTGGAACACGGTCTTCGTCGAAGTGCCGCTCTCTACGTTCAATCCCGTCAAGACGGTCAACGACCTGCTCCGCGAGCAGCATCAGTAGGCAGAGGCCTGACCAGCCCAACCATGTTCATGGGAGGACGGTCTGCCTACGACAACGGTAGGCAGAGGGCCTGGCCAAGACGCTCGATAGCGCTACCTAATATAGGTATAAATACAAGCACGAATATAAGTACAAGAAAAAGTACAAGTAGAGTACAAGTAGGAAAAAGTACGAGAAAAGCCGCTGAATGGTCAGCGGCTTTTCTCGTTATAATGCAATTTACTTGCGATGGTTCGTTTTCTTGATTATCCGAAGTTATCGTACATGATGCTCTCCGGCTCCACACCGAGACTGTCGAGATAGTCGGTGACGGTCTTGATGAGCATGGGAGGACCGCAGAGGTAGTACTCGCAATCCTCGGGAGCGTCGTGGTCCTTCAGATAGGTGTCGCGGATGCAGTTGACGGCGAAGCCCGTGTAGTACTTCACACCCAGCTCGTCGGCCTTCGGATCCTGACGGTCGAGGGAGAGGTGCATGTGGAAGTTGGGGAACTCCTTCTCCAGCTCCCAGAAGTCCTCCAGGAAGAAGGCCTCGGTCAGCGAGCGCGCGCCATAGAAGAAGTGCATCTCGCGATCGGTGCAGTGGAGCGTCTTCGTCATGTGCATGATCTGGGCGCGGAGCGGAGCCATACCAGCACCGCCACCAATCCAGATCATCTCGCGCTTAGACTCGAAGTTGGGATGGAAGTCGCCGTAGGGACCCGACATCATCACCTTGTCGCCAGGCTTCAAGGAGAAGATGTAGCTGGAACCGATACCGGTCGGCACATCCTGGAATCCTACCTCGGGACGCGGCTTGAACGGCGTCGTGGCGATACGCACCGTCAGGGTGATGATGTCGCCCTCGGCGGGGTAGTTGGCCATGGAGTAGGCGCGGATCGTGGGCTCGGGGTTGCGAGCCTTCAGCGAGAAGATGTTGAAGTTCTTCCAGGCTGCGATATAGTCCTCGCCGATGTCGTTCTTGTCGAAATCCTTGTCGTAGTCGATGCAGTCGTAGGCAGGGATCTTGATCTGGGCGTAGGAACCCGGCACGAAGTCCATGTGCTCGCCCGGGGGCAGGGCCACCTTGAACTCCTTGATGAAGGAGGAGACGTTCTTGTTGGAAAGCACGGTGCACTCCCACTCCTTGACGCCCATCACAGACTCGGGGACCTTGACACTCATGTCGCCCTTGACCTTGCACTGGCAACCCAGGCGCCAGTTCTCCTTGATCTGCTTGCGCGTGAAGTGGGGACGCTCGGAGTCGAGGATCTCGCCACCACCGCTGAGCACCTGCAGCTTGCACTGTCCGCAGCTGGCCTTTCCGCCACAAGCGGAGGGCAGGTAGATGCCGTTCTCGTTGAGCGTGGCCATGATGCTCGATCCCTGATCGACGTTCAGCTGCTTGTCGCCATTGATCGTGATGGTCACTTTTCCGCTCGGGCTAAGAAACTTCTTGGCCAAGAGCAGGATGACAACCAACAGGAGTATTACCGCAAGGAACACTCCTACACTGCTGATAATGAAATTGATATCCATACGGTAATATTAAATTTTAAGTCCTGAGAAGCACATCATGGCCAATGCCATGAGGCCGACGGTGATAAATGTGATGCCGAGACCCTGCAGGGGCTTGGGCACGTCGCAGTACTCCATCTTCTCGCGGATGGCACCCATCGAGGCGATGGCGAGCATCCAGCCCAGTCCTGAGCCGAAGGCGAAGGAAATGGCGTCCCAGACGTTGCCGATGTACTGTGAGGAGGCGGGGTCGAGACCGATGCGCTGCTGCATGAAGAGCGAACCACCCATGATGGCGCAGTTCACGGCGATCAGCGGCAGGAAGATACCCAGCGCACCATAGAGCGACGGGGAATACTTCTCGACGGCCATCTCCACGATCTGGACGATACCTGCGATGACGGCGATGAAGAGAATGAAACTCAGGAAGCCCAGGCCCAGCGGGTCGAGCACCTTCGTCTGAAGGAGATAGTTGACGGGCAGCGTGACCACCAGCACGAAGGTGACGGCGGCACCGAGTCCCACCGAGGTCTTCACGTTCTTGGAAACGGCAAGGAACGAGCACATGCCGAGGAAGAAGGCGAATACCATGTTGTCCACGAAGATGGACCGGAAAAATAGACTGATTATATGTTCCATAACTTATATCTCCTCCTTAATTGTTCTCCTTGTAGAAATAGGCACGGTGTACCCAAATGACACATCCCACGAGGATGAGGGCCGTAGCCGACATGGTCATCATACCATTGTTCATGTAGCCAGCCTGATAGACGCTCTCGGGGATGAGCTGGAAGCCCAGCAGCGATCCGCGGCCGAAGAACTCGCGCACGCCACCGACGATGACGAGGATGAGCGCGTAGCCCAGTCCGTTGCCGACGCCGTCGAGGAACGAGGGCCAAGGCTTGTTGGTCATGGCAAAGGCCTCCAGACGACCCATGAGGATACAGTTGGTGATGATCAGACCGACATAGACGGAGAGCTGCACGCTCACGTCGTAGGCGAAGGCCTTGAGCACCTGGTTGACCACAGTCACCAGCGCGGCAACGACCACCAGCTGCACGATGATACGGATGCGGTTGGGGATGGTGTTGCGGATGATGGAGATGATCGTATTGGAAAATGCCGTGATGATTGTTACGGCAAGGCCCATGACGATAGCCGGCTTCAGCTGCGAAGTGACGGCCAAGGCGGAGCAAATACCCAGCACCTGAACCAAGACAGGGTTGTCAAGGTTGAAGGGATTGGTCAGAGCCTCTTTGTTTTGTTTACTGAATAAAGCCATCTTTTCTTACTTAGCATTAAAGAATTTAACATAGGGCTGCAGGCCGCCTTTCTCGGCTTTGAGCATATCGGCCACACCGTTGGAGGTGATGGTGGCACCCGTCACGCAGTCCACCTGCGTCTTGGGGTCGGTGACCTTCTTCTCCACGGAGAGAGCGACGTGGTCGCGGTCGCCGTTGGCGAAGAGCTCCTTGCCCTTGAACAGGTCCTGCCACTTCTTGCTGTCCTTGATCTCAGCACCCAAGCCGGCAGTCTCGCCCTCATGGTTGAAGTAGGCGCCAAAGACGGTCGTCTTGTCGCCATTGACGGCGATGAAACCGCTGATGGGGCCCCAGAGGCCGTTGCCATAGACGGGGATGACATACTTCGTCTCGCCATCCACCTTGCAGCGGAAGACGACGAGCTTGCCGTCCTTGGCCTCGGCGGAGTTGAGGTGCTGGAAACCAGCCTCCGTGCCGCCCTGCTTGCCAGCCTCGACCACGTTGCCGTTGGCGTCGATCATGTCGTCGGCCTCGACGAGGTTCTGCCAGAGCTTGGCAGCCTCCTCATTGGTCATGTCGCGGTCCTGGTTGAGCGCATAGAGGATCTGCTTCTGTGTGTCGAGCATCACGTTGGCATCCTGCTGCGGCTTCAAAGCCTGATAGACGGATGCGAGCATCAATGCCACGACCACAACGAGGACGACCGAATAGATGATGGTGTATGAATTGGTGTTTGTTTTCATCTTTCTTTCCTCCTTACTTATTGGTTAGCATTCTTTTGCGCTCCACGCTTGCTGCGGCGGCTGATGTTGCGGTCCACCACGCAGTAGTCGATCAGCGGAGCAAACATGTTGCCGAAGAGGATGGCGAGCATCATGCCCTCGGGGTAGCCGGGGTTCATCACGCGCACCACAACGGCCATGATGCCGATGAGCGCACCATAGACCCACTTACCACTCTCGGTACGGGCCGAGGTGACAGGGTCGGTGGCCATGAAGACGGCACCGCAGCAGAAACCGCCGAGCACGATGTGCTCATACCAGGGGATGCTGCTCATGCCCAGCTGCTCGAAGACCACGGC
>OHJN01001142.1_pt1 | contig 10461 bp, 8 predicted proteins | sample 1568531 | NCBI WGS metagenome assembly OHJN01 (sample SAMEA3879594, study PRJEB24766) | human gut metagenome | biome: human-associated habitat; feature: feces | place: USA | collected 1985/1987
TATTTCCAGTATTTTTTACATATATACGATAGATTCTGCTATTTCGTCTGCTTTTTCCTTTCCATATAAAACACTCACCAGTTCCAGTGAAAACCTGACGGCAGTTCCCATTCCCCGAGATGTCGTGATCCTTCCATCCGTCACTACCGGCTCGTAGCTTACTTCAAGACAGTTCAGTTTCTCTTCAAAGGACGGATAACAGCATGCCCTTTTTCCTTTCAGCATTCCCAGTTCTCCAAGGACACTCGGTGCTGCACAGATCGCCGCAATGTGCTTTTCCTTCTTTTCTGCCTGATTCAGCAGTCTGCAAAGTCCTGCATGCTCTTTCAGATGCAGCGTCCCCGGCATTCCTCCCGGAAGTACATACAGATCCGCTTCTCCTGCTTCCTCGATCATCCGGTCTGCCTCTACCTTGATCCCATGTGCTCCTGTAATCTCTTTTCTATCCATCACAGAAACCATTTCCACCTCTGCTCCGGCTCTACGCAGGACATCTACGACAGTAAGTCCTTCAATTTCTTCAAATCCATCTGCCAGAAATACATAAGCTTTCTTCATGTCTATGCCTCCTCATTCTTTGCATACGCAATTAGTGTAACAAATGTCTTCTTTAAATGCAATGGTTTACATTTATTCTTCCCTATACTATCATAAAGAGAAGAGCTGTATTTCAGTCCTGAACATCAGAATTTTTTTTATAAAGGAGCATACCTATGGAAATCGAACGTAAATTTCTTATCAAAGACCTGCACTCTCTTCCTTTTTCAATAGAAGCTTATCCTCACCGTGAACTGGAGCAGGCCTATCTCTGTACCGGACCGGTCGTGCGGATTCGTAAAGATGATGAACAATATTTTCTCACTTATAAATCCAAAGGGCTTATGATCCGGGAGGAATATAATCTTCCTCTCAACCGCCAGGCTTATCTGCATCTCCGCGAAAAAGCTGACGGCAGGATCATCCAGAAGACACGGTATGTCATTCCCCTTGACGAAGTCACTGATTCATCCCCGTCACAGAAAGAAAGTCATCTTTCCCCACAGTTCAGGGAAAAAGGTGTTTCTCTTTTCCTTGAACTGGATATTTTTAAAGGCGATCTTGCCCCATTGTTTCTCGCAGAGATTGAATTTCCTGACGAGGAAACTGCACGTAACTATCAGGCTCCTGACTGGCTTGGTGAAGATGTCACACACCTGTCTCTGTACCACAACAGTACTTTAAGTCAGTTAAAATAATGCAGACAGATCCGGTATTTGCAACAGTTTATTGAATTTTGCATATTTTTCACATTCTGTTGCATTTTAATTCCTGTAGCTAAAATCTTGGTATAATCTATTCACATTACTATCGATTTTATGCAGGGAGGTACGGCGTTGGCAAATATTCAGCTTGCGAAAAATCTGCTCCAGCTCCGACAGGAACATCATTACACGCAGAAGCAACTCGGAGATAAACTTAATATCACACATCAGGCGTACTCCTATTACGAAACCGGACATCGTGATCCCAATATTGATATGCTCACAAAGCTTTCTGCTCTTTATGGATTTTCGATTGAACAGCTTCTGACAGTTCCCTGCAGTATAAAAAATTCTTTTGCAAAAGAATCTGCAAATACTTACCATACCGGGCTGATCATCACAACCGGTGATACGATCTATCTGACTGAAGAGGAGGCCGAACTTCTCATCCGTTTGCGGGAAGCGTCTGATGATGATCGGAAACTCATTAAGAAAATCCTTGATTAAGTGTATGCTGGTTTTCAAAAAAAGAACCGAAATCTCTGATGACTGAGGAAATCCCTCATCACCTTAGATTCCGGTTCTTTTTATACTTTTTCAGCTTTTATCCTTTTCTTACAGATCTTTTTCAGAGATCTTCCTGCAGAAAATATTCTTTTCCGATCAGTCTGCCAGACGGATCATATGAATAATCTCCGGGAATGCCTCTGCCTTTTTAGAGTAAGTTCCTTCCGTCATTACTTCTGTTATAAATCCAAATTCATCTTCCAGGCCCTCTGTCTCCACAATCTCAACAGAACCAAATGCTTCTCTGATCTGTTCCTTCTGAGCTTCTGATCTGCCCTGAACCCTTACAAAGAAACGATGCTCTGCCTCTGCATTCGGGATCAGCTCCAGCTCTCCTGCATCCCATCTTGTCACAACATTTCTGTGAAGATGCTTTGCCGCATCTACCACGTCTGCAACAACGGCACTTGCTGTCGGAAGTTTACCTGCTCCACTTCCGTAGAACATTGCATCTCCAAGCATATTGCCACGGACAAAAACTGCATTAAATACATCATTTACATTACAGAGCGGGTGCTCTTCTGAAAGAAGCATCGGTGCAACCAGTACACTGAACGTATCTCCCACACGTTTGCTTGAAGCAAGGAGCTTGATCGCCATATTCAGTTTCTTGGCATACTTCATATCTTCTGTCGTGATCTTTGTGATTCCTTCTGTATGGATTTTTTCAAAATCTACGTGCTGACCGGAGATCAGAGATGTAAGAATCGCAATCTTTCTGCATGCGTCATGTCCCTCTACATCTGCCTCAGGATTTCTCTCTGCATATCCCTTATCCTGAGCCTCCTTCAGAACTTCTGCATAATCTGCACCCTCAAAGAACATCTTTGTCATCATGTAGTTCGTTGTTCCGTTCAGGATTCCGATTACTTCATCAATACGGTCTGCTGTCAGAGAAGAATTCAATGCACGGATAATCGGAATGCCTCCTCCTACACTTGCCTCAAACATAAAGTTGATCTCCCGTTCACGGGCAATCTCAAGCAGCTCCGCACCATGCTTTGCAACCAGTGCTTTATTGGATGTTGCCACACTCTTGCCTGCTTCCAGGCACTTCTTTACAAATGTATAGGCAGGTTCAATTCCTCCCATCGTCTCTACAACGATCGCTACTTCAGGATCATTGAGAATCGTATCAAAATCATGCGTCAGAATCTCTTCCACAGGATCTCCCGGAAAGTCTCTGAGATCCAGTACATATTTTACATAAATCTCATCCTGTACTCTTTCATTGATCAGGCTGCCATTCGTACGAATCACTTCTACAACACCTGATCCAACTGTACCGTATCCCATTACTGCTATATTTATCATTCTTTCTTTCCTTTCTGTGCTTCTGCATCCATGCTCAGATATGCATTGATAAACGGATCGATATTTCCATCCATCACTGCCCCTACATTGCTGATTTCTGCATTTGTCCTGTGGTCTTTTACCATTGTATACGGCTGCATAACATAAGAACGGATCTGATTTCCGAAATTAATATCACTGACTTCACCCCGGATATCCGACATTTTTTCCGCCTGTTCCTGCTGCTTAAGAAGAAGCAGCTTGGATTTCAACATCTGCATTGCCTTATCTTTGTTCATATGCTGCGAACGCTCATTCTGACACTGTACCACAATTCCTGTCGGGAAATGTGTGATACGGATCGCAGAAGAAGTCTTGTTGATATGCTGTCCACCGGCACCACTGCTTCGGTAGGTATCAATACGGATGTCCTCATCATTGATCTCTACATCCAGATCCTTCTTGATATCCGGCATAACATCACAGGATACAAAAGATGTCTGTCGCTTACCTGCTGCATTGAAAGGAGAAATACGCACCAGACGGTGAACTCCCTTCTCTGATTTCAGATAACCGTAAGCATTTGTTCCGTTTACCTGGAAAGTAACCGATTTGATACCTGCCTCATCGCCGTCCAGATAATCCAGCACTTCCAGGGTAAATCCTTTCTTATCTGCCCAGCGGCTGTACATACGGTAAAGCATACCGCACCAGTCACAGGCCTCTGTTCCGCCTGCACCTGCATTCAGCTTAATGATAGCATTCTCACTGTCATATTCTCCGGAAAGAAGTGTCTTGATACGGATATTGTCAAAATCCTTCTGAAACTCATCCAGCATTTCCTGAATCTCAGGAATCAGTGCAGGATCGTTCTCCTCATATCCCATCTCGATCATGGTTTCCATATCTTCCATCTGTGTAACCAGATTCTGATAGGTCTCCATGTCATCTTTCATGTCTTTTAATTCTTTCATTTTCTTCTGGGAAACTTCTGCATCATCCCAGAAATCAGGCGCTTCCATTTCGCGCTCTAATTCTTCGACCTTCTGCTCTTTGTTAGCCAGGTCAAAGTGAATCCCTCACTTCCACTAATGGTTCTGTATAAGTCGCAAGAATGCTCTTGAACTGGTCTAATTCAACCACAGCTTCACCCACTTTCTTATTATAAATATTCTCTGTCGGACTCCCTGTGGATGACCGACTGAATTGCTATAGATTATAGCAGTCCTGATAAATAATTCGTTTAAAATAATAACATATCTTTAAGCAAATTACAAACAAAGAATTACCCACAGCGGAAATGATCATTTATCGTAACAATCATTTCACACTGTGGGTAATCATACTTTACACTGAATTACGCATAAAGCCTGTATAATTTACGAGAAGAAGCTCTCTGCAACACTTATATCTGCAATATATCCCACTGTTCCTGTCATATAGATAGTTCCGTCCTCTTCCATATCGATCTGTATCATTCCGCCCGGCTGATTTACATTAATACGGGATTCCACCAGTCCCAGCTTATAGGCTGCCGCTGCTGCCGCACAGCTTCCTGTTCCGGAAGCCTTTGTATATCCGGAGCCTCTTTCCCAGATTTCAATCTCCAGATTTCCCTTGTCGACCTGACGGCAGATCTGCAGGTTCATTCTCTCCGGAAATTCATCTGCATTTTCCACATAAGGTCCCAGATTCTTTACAGCTTCTGCACTTACATTGTCTGTAAAAATAATGCAGTGTGGATTACCAACTGTCAGGCAGGTAGCCTTGTATTCTTTTCCATGGAATACGAAATTCTCCTTAATTACTTCACGAACTTCACCGGAAACAGGGATATCGCTGGAGATAAAAGATGGTTTTCCCATGTTTACTTTAAATTCCGTTGCCCGGCTGTTCAGGCATTCCACATGAATCGTGCCTGACATAGCTTCAATGTCAAATTTTTTCTCAGTAATATATCCATTATCCATCAGATATTTGGCAAAAATACGCACGCCGTTTCCACTGATGGCAGATTCACTTCCGTCTGCGTTAAAAATACGCACACCCAATTTCCCATCAATTTCTACCGGTCCATAGAGCACACCGTCAGCGCCAAGCCCAAATCCTCTCTGGCAGAGAAGTGCAATCTTCTTTCCCTGAAGCTGTACCTGATTTTTCTTCGGATCAAGAATCAGATAATCGTTTCCAAGTCCCTGATATTTACTCATAATAATTGTATTTGCCATAACCATATCTCTCCTTCTGATTTATAATCCCGGATACTTCCCGCTTTTGTATCTGCATCGATAATCAATTGTCGGGCAATCTTTCCAACTCACTTCGCCACTTGTCTGAGTCCCCACCCACTGCTTATTGCTCTTCGCAATTGAAGCAGGGAACTTACTTGATTCGGTTAAATTTTGTGTCAGGCAATTTTCTCATATCACATCCTGATTTTACAGTCATTATATTCTATTATTTTTACCATGTATATAGAGTAAAATGCTTGAAATATTGCAAAAAATGCTCTGTAAGTGTTACAAAAAAGACCATTATATCAGTTCTCTGATATAACAGCCTTACAGCAGCATCACTCCTCTCTGTTCAGTTTTCTATTTCTTTACCCTATTTCGAAATAGTTACAAAGTTTTTACGATTACTTTGTAATTGCATGATACTATTATCGTGTAATAATGTCAATATCTTTGTAGCATATTTTCTCAGAAATTATAAAATATATTCGTTACTATTTGTTACATTCTTAGTAATAATTGTACATTTTCGCATTAAATGATATGATTATACCATGAATCAAACTTTTCCCTCCGCTTATTGCTTTCCACTGCTTATTTCTTTTCACAATCTCCACAGGGGACTTGCTTGATTCGATTAAATAATCATTGCAGATATCGGAGGCAGATATGTTATTATCAGAACAGTTCTATCAGACAGAAAAAACAGGATACCTGAACGAACAATTCCGACTTTTTCATCTTAAAGACCAGACCAGAAAGGAATTCTCTTACCATTATCATGATTTTCACAAGGTAGTTATCTTCATCTCCGGCAAGGCTGCTTATCATATAGAAGGAAAAGCTTATCAACTGAAACCATGGGACATTCTTCTGGTAAACCGCCATGCCATCCACCGCCCGGAGATTGATCCATCTGTTCCATATGAACGTTTTATTCTCTGGATCCAAAACGATATTCCCTGGCAGGAACTGCTGAAATGCTTCCAGAAAGCAAATGACCGAAGCTACAATCTGGTACGTCTGAACTCTGCTCTTCAGGAAAAGATGAAAGACATCCTGTTTGAACTGGAAAATTCTGCAAAATCCGATGAATATGGAAAGGAAATCCTGACACAGTCACTTTTTCTTCAGTTTATGGTTTATCTGAACCGTATCTTTCTGGAAAAGCAGTACATTTTTGATAAAAAATCCTACACCTTTGACTCGCAGATTGCCAGTATCCTTCAGTATATCAACCACAATCTGAAAGAAGATCTGTCTGTAGAAACGCTTTCTGCCAGATATTATGTAAGCAAGTACCATCTGATGCGGAAGTTCAAACAAGAAACCGGCTATACCCTTCATAATTATATTGTAAACAAGCGGCTTCTTATGGCACGTACTCTGATCTCAAATGGAATGCCTGTGACAAAAGCAGCACAGGAAAGCGGGTTCGCAGAATACAGCACTTTTTCCCGGGCATACCGTAAACAGTTCAAAACCACCCCCAGCGAAGAACTGCCTCATTATAGCAATCCTCTAAAATAATGCATCCACTACCTTTACACAACAATTCCATAACACAAAAAAGATGTAACCATGTCTGAAAGAATCTTTCTTCTCAGACATAATTACATCTTTTATTGTTCTCAGGTCGGGCAGATATTCGCGCTCCGCTTACTGTTTCACTTTCTTCTTCGCTGTCGCACAGTAGAATACGAATCCCAGCAGTACCAGTGCCACGATCATCCATCCGGCCAGTGCTGCTGTTCCCAGACCTGCAAATTTATCATAGTAACCTTTCAGATAGATCACAATGATAATCGCCGGAATTCCATAGGCAACATAATTTTTCAGACATTTCGGGAATTTCATACCTGTACCGGCATTCACCTCTGCAATGAAATTGTCCCATCCCCATCCGTTCTTTCTGGTACAAAACAGAAGGTAACCAAGACTTCCAAGAGGAAGAAGGTTATTAGAAACAATAAAGTCTTCCAGATCCATGATGTTGCTTCCATCTCCGAATGGCTGGAATCCGGAAAGTACATTGAATCCAAGCACACATGGAATGCTTAAGATCACAACAAGAACTGCGCAGACAACAACACTCTTTTTACGGTTCCAGCCAAACAGTTCCATATTAAACACGATCAGGTTCTCAAATACAGCAATGATCGTTGAAACCGCAGCAAATGTCAGAAACAGGAAGAACAGACTTCCCCACAAAGCCCCTCCGCTCATCTTTGCAAAAATATTGGGCAGAGTGATAAAGATAAGGCTTGGACCTGCATCCGGCTGAATTCCATAGGAGAAGCATGCCGGAATAATGATAAATCCTGCTGTCAGCGCAACAAAAGTATCGAGTACGGTGATGCTTACCGCCTCTCCGGTAAGGCTTCTGGATTTGTCCAGATAACTTCCGAAGATCAGCATGGCACCAATACCAATGGATAATGTAAAGAATGACTGACTCAATGCCGCAAATACTACATTACCAACTCCTGCTTCCTTAATCTTCTGAAAATCAGGAATCAGATAGAAGCGGATTCCTTCTCCCGCGCCTTCCATCATTACTGAATGAACCGCAAGGATCACCATAATGATAAGCAGTGCACTCATCATTACTTTGGAGATTTTTTCAATACCATTCTGCAATCCCATGAAACAGACTGCAAATCCGATCAGACAGATGATCACCATCCATAACATCATCGTCGGTGCATTTCCCAGCATATCGGAAAAAGACTGTGTTACTGCTTCCGGAGTCGCTCCAACGAAATCTCCCCGCAGACTCTTCACACAATAGTAGATCATCCATCCTCCTACTGTTGTGTAAAACATCATCAGCATATAACATCCAATAATACCAATAAATTTCAATGGCTTCCAGCCGCTTCCTGCAGGTGCCAGTTTGTCAAAACATTTCGCAACACTTGTGTGGCTTCCCCGTCCTACCGCAAATTCTGCTACCAGAACCGGAATACCGAGAATAACCAGAAAACATAAGTAGATCAGGATAAAGGCCGCGCCTCCATATGCCCCGCAGATATACGGAAACTTCCACACGTTTCCAATACCGATGGCACATCCTGCTGACACCAGGATAAAACCAAGGCGTGAGCCGAAAGACTCTCTTTTCATACTGTTTTTCCCCCTTTATGGAATTGTTATGTGACTGTTCATCAATCATAATCACATAGCTGTGGATGTACTGAACAGTTCAGACAGATATTCACAATCTGCCAATTCAACGCGCTAACGTGTTTTTGCGCACGATAAAAGGGCCTCATGATTCAGCCCTTTTATTTTGCAGCAGACATGATCTGCTCACAATGTTCTGTTTACAAAATCATTACTGCCCGCTCTGTAGTAATGAACTCACCACTTACAGAAATGGGAATCTTCTCAACTGAGATAAACGAGTCAGGCCTTATTCTTACGTCCACAGCACTGTTTGTATTTCTTACCGCTTCCACATGGGCAGGGATCGTTCGGATATACTTTGATTTCTTTTCTCTGAACCGGTTTCTTAGGACCGGCACTGTCATCCTTGTTTGTTCCGGTAACTTTAGCTACCTGTTCACGCTCGATCTTCTGCTCTACATGTACATGGTACAGCATACGAAGAGTATCTTCCTGAATGGATGTGATCATCTCGTTGAACATATCAAATGCACTCATTTTATATTCAACAACCGGATCTCTCTGTCCATAAGCAGCAAGTCCGATACCCTGACGAAGGATTTCCATATCATCAATGTGATCCATCCACTTGCTGTCAATGCATTTCAGAAGTACAACTCGCTCTAATTCACGAAGCTGCTCCGGTTCCGGGAACTCTGCTTCTTTTTCTTCATAGAGCTTCACTGCCTCTTCTTTCAGTTCATGTCTGATCTCATCGCGTTTCTTGCCTTTTACACTCTCAGCTGTAAGCGGTCTGATCGGAATGATCGGAGTAAGAACACCGTTAAATTCATTCAGATCCCACTCTTCAGAATCTACATCATCAGAGAAACACATATCAACATAGGTATCCACTGTATCCTGGATCATCTTATAGATTGCTTCACGCATATTCTCACCGTCGAGAACCTGACGACGTTCTTTGTAGATGATCTCACGCTGTTCATTGTTTACCTGATCATAATCAAGAAGATTCTTACGGATACCAAAGTTGTTAAACTCAATCTTCTCCTGAGCTTTCTCAATTGCATTGGAAAGCATCTTGTGCTCAATCTGTTCATTCTCTGCAACACCAAGAGATGTAAAGATCTTCATCAGTCTCTCAGAACCGAACAGACGCATCAGGTCATCTTCCAGGGAAATATAGAAACGGGATTCACCCGGATCTCCCTGACGTCCGGAACGTCCGCGAAGCTGATTATCAATACGTCTGGACTCATGACGTTCTGTACCGATGATCATCAGACCACCTGCATTTCTTGCCACATCATCCAGCTTGATATCTGTACCACGACCAGCCATGTTAGTGGCGATCGTAACTGCTCCTGCCTGACCTGCCTGTGAGACAATCTCTGCCTCAAGTTCATGGAACTTGGCATTCAATACATTATGTTTGATTCCCTGTCTCTTCAGCATACGGCTGAGAAGCTCGGAAGTTTCAATCGTAATGGTACCGACCAGTACAGGCTGCTGTTTCGCATGAGCTTCCACTACAGCATTGACAACTGCGTTGAATTTCTCTTTCTTTGTCATATAAACAGCATCTTCATGGTCAACTCGGATAACCGGTCTGTTAGTCGGGATCTCTACAACGTCCATTGCATAGATATCACGGAATTCTTTCTCCTCTGTGACAGCTGTACCGGTCATACCGCCCTTCTTATCATATTTATTAAAGAAGTTCTGGAAAGTGATGGTTGCCAGAGTCTTGCTCTCACGTTTGATCTTAACATGCTCTTTCGCTTCGATTGCCTGATGAAGACCATCTGAGTAACGGCGTCCCGGCATGATACGTCCGGTGAATTCATCAACAATAAGGATTTCATCATCTTTAACTACATAATCCTGATCCTTATGCATCAGGTTATGGGCGCGAAGTGCAAGTGTAATATTATGCTGAATCTCAAGATTCTCAGGATCTGCATAATTATCTATATGGAAGAACTGCTCAACCTTGT
>OHJN01001143.1_pt1 | contig 10455 bp, 16 predicted proteins | sample 1568531 | NCBI WGS metagenome assembly OHJN01 (sample SAMEA3879594, study PRJEB24766) | human gut metagenome | biome: human-associated habitat; feature: feces | place: USA | collected 1985/1987
CATTTTCTTAAAAATAAAAGTACATTTTGTTTTGTATTACAAATATTATTCGTATCTTTGTAATACAGAAAAGGAGATAAAAGACCGGATCACCTTCCACAAATTCCGCTTTTACTTCTTCTTGGTTGAATGTTTAATTTAAAATATAAGATCATGGAAGTATTACTAAACTTACAAAACAAAAATGTAACGTTAAACGCCGTACATGTAGCCCCAGAGGGCACAAACTGCTGTAACCGTTTGAAAGTTCATTTTGATGTGTTTCAAGAAACAGCGAAAAAAGCCGCTATTATAAGACTATCAACGGCAAATAGTTTTGAACTTATTCACTATCAAGATAAACATATAGCGTTATTAATTCCTTTTGATCGCATTCAAAAGATTTCGTATTAATAAAAAACCGGGTCGAGTTTGGCGACTCTTCCCGGCCTCCCTTTAAACTTTGCGTTTATCGGATCACCTTCCACAGTGATAACGCAAAGTTAAGGGAAAAACAAAGACAAACCAAGTTTCACCCTTTAAATTTTGCGTTATGAACACAGATTTATTAATTATCTATATTCGCAATTCTCGCGATATTTACGCGCTTACTGAATGGCTGCAAAATACACTTTTGAAAAAAGTAAACCGCGGTTTAACTCCTTCCGTTGAATATCTTGCAAACTGTTCCACTATGAAAAAGATCGTTCGGATGGCTGCAAAAATGCTTTCCGATCAGGATCATAAGACCGCAACCAAGCAAGAAAAAGAACAAGCGGCAAGAGAACACGCGGCCTATATTATCGGATGCGTGGAATATCTTTCTAAATTCTAATAATAACTATTTTTCCGGGGCTGTCATGGCTCCGGGTTACTTCTTACTTTCATTATTCACCCTTTAAATTTTGTATTATGACAACTACAAATAGACTTTGTTACACAGTATCAAAAAGATATATTCAAGCCGGGACAACCTTTAAAATCAATGTTAAAATATTACTGGCTGATGATTGCAAAAATAATATATGCGATTGGAGTATAACGGCGGATATTTACGAACAACGCAAAAACGGGCGTTTCGTTTGGTGTGCTGGTGGTTGCTGCCATGAAGAAATACTAAAGCGTTTCCCACAGTTTAAAATGTTCGTTGATCTTCATTTGTCTAATCATTACGGCGCGCCAATGTACCCAGTTGAAAACGGGTTTTACCATATTACGAACAGCAGCAAAGAAACTGCAATTAACTATTTGCGTATCACGGAAACAGAATATAATTTGCTTTATCAGGCAGAAGATAAACAATACTTTAAATACCTTCTTTATACGCTTGGTATCGTTGAACGCTGGAAAAGAGAATCTAACGAGGCTTTAAAAAAGCTGGAAGAGTTAACCGGGCAAACATGGGAAAACCCATATAAGCCGGAAAACGAACGTTTTACTTTGAAATTGACGGACGAAGAACGTACAACTATAACTAACAGAATAAACGATGGTTATTATCGCCCTGAAGCTGTACAAGCGCGAAAAGACGAAGAAAAGCGCAAAGCATACGAGAAAAAACGCGCTGAAATAATTAACGATTGCAAAAAGAAACAACAAAAGGCCGAAAATGAAAAGCGGGTTATGTTGGCCGTTCTTGATGCCGGGTTATCAGTTAGTAATGTAATATATTACGATCATAGTAACGAGCTTGTTTTTAATTGGAAAGACTACGAAACAAAAGTAACGGAGAACGATTTTAATAAATTCGTTTCCAGTGTTAACCGTTCTTTGTTGCCTGCTGGCATAACTTTTAAAATGAAATAGCCATGGCAAAATACACGATAACCAATCAAAAAGAGTTACGCCGATCTTTTGGGGAGTTCTGCAAAGAGTTCGGAGGCGAATTTGAAAGAGAAGCCAACAAAAAGAAACATTCTTTTAAACTGGATTTTAATATAGCTTTCGGAGAATATAAAGACGGACTTTGTAAAGATGGTATTATATCGCAAAGTTTATACCAACGTGCAACACTTTATTAATAATAAGCTATGTTTTGTTTTATGCTGCTTTTATTCGGTGCCGTGGTGTTTATCTCCGGCACCGATCCCAAGAAATTAAAAGACTTCATAAATAAAAACGATCAATCAGACAAATTTTAAATTTATGGAGAAAAAGATATTATATCATATTGGGTTATATGGATTTAGAAAACTTATAGTTTATGTAATTAAGGATAACGGGGATAATACATCTATTGTTAGCCTTAACAAAGACGGTTCATTCCCTAAATACGTTTGGAACTGTAATTTGCATAACATAAACGAATAATACAAATATTCCACCGCGCCGGACGGTTTTCCGGCATTCCTTTAAACTTTTATATTATGACTACTTATATAATAGAATCCCCAAACGGAGAAACGCACAAATTAGAAGTATTCCGTACCGCAACCGGATTTAGTGTTTATGTTGATGGCTCAAATATATGTGAGAGTATAACGGAGGAAGATTTTTTGCAAGAGCTTGAAAACCCTACTTTCTAACATGGTGGGCGTAATTATTTGGCTAATAGTAGTTTTATTAATCTGCTTTAGCGTGTTTGGCGGTCTTTGGCTGCTTCCTATTTACTTGCTTTTTTGCCTTGTTTTAGGCTTTTACTTTGGTGTAAAATATCTAACTATTTAATGTTATGAATGAAAAAGAATTTAACGGCCTCATTTTGGCCGAATTGGTTAAAATAGCAAACGACGTTTTTACAAATGAAATAGAAATAGCTCCCGGCACCTATACCGCCGCGGAGCTTGCAAAACTGAAAGATGCCAACGGGAACGAGATAAATATAAAATATCTTTGCGTTGATGCCAAACTAAATATAACGGATTTTAGGACTGTACAAATAAACAGCTTTAAATGTTCCTTTCCAGTGGATCAGGTTTTTAATCTTGTTTGGCAATTTGAAAAGCTGATAAGCACCAAACAAGCCAATAAAACAAGGTTTACCAAAATAGAAGAGCGCGAAAATATTGTTTGCTCCTTTGATATGTGGATTATAAAGGAACATCTAAATATCACTAAATTAGTAACAAAAGATCCTTTAAGACCGGCATTTAATTATATTTATCTTGATCCTTACAAATCGGCTTTAGTTGCTTCTGACGGGCGTACATTAAAAGAATACCCCGTAATTATTGAAACATCCGGGCTTTTACCTGACGGTCTAAAATTATTTATCAATCCCAAACATTTAAAAGAAATGGTTGGCCGGTGTTCTGTTTGTGTTTGTAATCAGGACGGCGGCAATATTACAGAAATAACCAACGACAAGAAACAAACCTTTGTTTGTGATTTTGCCGGATATTTCCCTAATTACCGGCTTGTGTACCCCCATCTTTCAAAAGACGGATTTATAAAGATTCAGAAAAGCGAATTAAAAGCGGTTGCCGGTTTTGTAAAAGAAATAGCCAAACGAAACAAAAAAAGCGGTTTTTCACTTCGTACTATTGCCGGAGATAATAAAGTTTATTTATCTTATAATGATGCAGACAGTAACGGACACAAAGAACTTTGTGCAACATTGGAAAAAGCCGCTTTAATTGATATAAAGTTAGGTTTCTTTGCATCAAACGTTATCCCCTTGCTTTCCGGCTGGACTGGTGGCGTGTGGCTGGTTGCACCTGATCGGGCGGCGGTCTTTGATGATAAGACGGCGCGTATAGGTGTGGTTATGCCTGCATTTATAAATGATTCTATTTGCCCGAACTTAAAATGTAATATAAAGGCTTTAGATCGCGCCAAAGCTCCGATCATCCCGGAAAAAGAACCGGGAACACATTTACCGGCCTTATATGTGGATGCACAAACGAAAACACCGGCGTTTGTCTTTGCTTTGGTAGCTCTGATAGATTTTATTTCCCGTTGGTTTTATCAGGATCAAATAAACAAAGCATTACAGAGGCTAACAATGTTAACCGAACTATCCGGCATTTCTTTGCCTGAACTATTAACCGAACCAGTAAGCGAAGAAACAAACGCAAATGTACCCGAACCAATAACAGAGGATGAACCAGTACGCGCATACACACCCGAACTATTGTATATTGATCGGCCTTTGGTTTTCCCAGTGCCTATCTTCATACATAAACATGAACGAACTATCAGCCGAATCGTTGTGCCCGAACTATTGAATCACCAATGTATAGCGTTACTATTTGTTTCCATGATGTTGCCCGAACTATTACGGCGATATGTTTGGGGAACAATCCGACCAAAGGCAAATGCAGATGAACTATTTTGGGGAGATTTCAGACGTTTTCACACCAAAGGTAATCATCGAATCAGAGACGGAACAAAAGAGGCAAACAAACCTAAATTACAGCCATTTCAAACGAATTATTACATATATCAATGAATCATTATGGAAGAGAATAAACAAGCCAAAAGAAGTTATCGCCGAAACAAACCGGTTACGAAAAGTAAGGTCTATGCTATTAGACTGGATATTGATTTGGTTGATTTTGTCAGAGAGCAACCGAACATGAGTAAATTTATTAATGAACTGATCCGAAAGGAGAAGGAAAATACCCTAAAGTATGAATGAAAAATCAAAAGCTTTTGAACTGATAGAATTTGTTTGGAACAATGAAAAGACTGATTCTTATTTACGAGTCAACATAGCCATGTATGAAGCAGTAAAGTTGGCTATAATATCTCAAATGAAATTCAATAAAGAGGATTTTCAGAATATATTTTCAAAATTCAGCGGTGGTTACTGGTTTGGAGTCAACGCCAACGGTAAGGGCTATGGTGAAAATTTCTATCGGGAAGCTGTTACTTCGGGAAATATTTCAGCCTGCCAAAGCTATGAAGCATTCTGCAATATTAAACCCTTCATAGACTCCAAAGGCAGAAGGTTATACAAAGGGGCAATGTACCGGGATAATGAAAAACGTTATAGGGTGACAGGATTTGATTTCAGCACTAAAAAAGTTTATTTAGTAGGTTATGCCATAAGTGATTGGGAAGAAAAAGGCAAAAAGACTCTTTTCAACTTTACCAACAACGAATGGAACGAATTTAGAAAACAAATAAAGCAATTTTAGCATAATTATGAATCAAAAAGCAAAAGATTATATCAGACGTAACACTTTGGATTTGGAAAGTGACAACCGGATGGATTCTACCGGCTATGTGCAATATGCCATATCAGAAGCAAAAGCCTATGCAGCAATAGCGATAGCCGAAGAAGGAATGAGACAAAAAGCCATTGAAGCATTCAAATTTGCCGTTGATGGTTATTTTATAATTGGCGGTACCGATTATTCAGCCAGTAGATTAAATGAATTTATTAAAAAACTTGACTCTTAATATTTATGAGAATAATAAAATTCAGAGGCAAAAGCCTTAATACAAAGATGTGGGTATATGGTGATCTGAACCATAGAGGTAAAAGAACATTCATAGAGTATGAGGTTGATTGCAAAACAATCGGCCAATTTATAGGCAAAACAGATAAAGAAGGTACAGAAATTTACGAACATGACATTATTAGTGTTAATGGTAAATATCCCAAATTGGTTAAATACATAGATGAATATGCCTGCTTTTGCCTTGCCAATATCAGCGACTTAAATAAAGAATGGATGAACCCATGGCAACAAATTTCACCTGATTGGTGGAATGATTTCAAACGGGAAATTCGAGTCATAGGAAATGCTTTTGATAATCCTGAATTGATGAAAGAAGGAGCCAACCATGAATATGCCATATAGAACCAGTCGTGACTATCAGCTTCTTAAAAAGCTACTGGATGAAGGAAAAGAGATCGTATGTTTTACAGACTTTCCGATAGATAACCGGATTTTCCGCGATGTTTGTAAAGCAAGAAAAATAGGAGAAGGCCGATACTCTGTTACTTGCCGTGGTTGTGAATATGCTTCATTTTGGGAAAATCACAATTACAAATGGACGTTTGAAGATGAAATGCGAATGGCTAATATAGAATTTATTGAACCAAATATTTAATTGATATGAAAGCTATTATAATATATTCAGGCAAAGGCGGCGTAGGCAAAACCACAACAACCGCAAATATAGCAAGATTACTTGCAAAACAAGGGAATAAGGTGTTTATCATTGATGCAGATATAAACACCCCGTCAATGAACACCGAATTTGAAGGCGATCATCCGCATGAAATGATTTGGGTACACTCTTCTGGAAATATGTTTTCCAAGTTTATTTACTTGGAAAAATCAATGGTAAGGCAATATCTTGAACTGGCTAAAAAGAAAATACACTCTATCAACCCGGATTATGTTCTTATTGACACGCCTCCAAGTGTTACAAACGTGCATATAGAACTTCTTAGTAGGGTAAAAGTAAGTTATGTGCTGTTTGTCACCCAACCCACGAAATTAAGCAACCAAGATGTATTGCGTACAATGGACTTCTTTCATGAAAGATGTGGGAAGGTTAATTGTGGTATTGTGGAGAATATGTGCTACGGTACAGAACATAATGAATACCCAATAAGACTTGTTGCACAAATACCCATGCAGGACAACATGAATACCGAAAACCTGCTAACCAATGCCTATAATGAGTTTCAAAAGATAGTTGATGAAATCGTACAGAGTGATATTGTTGTTCTTGAAGAATATTCCACCGAAAACGGATATGATGAAAACTTTGATGTTACGGATATACACATTACCGGCTCACGAAAACATTACTTTACCCATGAACTTAAATATGATAATGGTGTAGAAAAAACTCTTACTCTACCTGCTATGAAATTTCTGTCTGTAAGAACATGGGATAAAGTAAGAGATTATATCCGGTTCCATGATGATTTGGGACATCTTTGGGACGAGAGAATGAGAAGATGTGATACAGAAAGGGTGGGCAGAGTAGTAAATCATTTCCAAAATGACGATAACGCCTATTTTATGGTTATAAATGCGCCAAACACGGAAGTTCATCTCATTACTGGAGAAATCGGAATCTGTTCTTTATTGACTGGGCAGAGAGGGCATTTTGAACTACCAAGAGTCAGTTATCAAACGAGTAAAGGAAACGTGGTGCTGTTCCCTGATGAAATTATGCCAGTAGATATAAACTTGCTACAACAAGAAATAAACGAAGGCTATATAATGTTAAGTGACGGGAGATACTTACCACCGAAAGAAGCGGTACAACAATGTTACAACGCTTTCGGCATAAGGGTTGGCTTAGGTGATAATTGGGAAGATATTTATGATGGTTGGAATAAAGAAATGAAATAAAAATGAAAGACTTACGCATAGCATTCTTGGCAAAATACCCAAAATATGAAATTATACTCAACATGTATAGTCGGGCAAATGATTGCCCGGCAACATGGGAGAATCTTTCAAAAATCCGATTGCAGACTTTTGTTGATTATATGGAAGAACGGCTGGCACCAAACTCTGTTCGCCAATATGCCGCCAAATTAAAAGCTGTATTGAACTTGTATAATGAAGAGGTTGAGCTACCTAAAGACTATAATAAAATCCTTTCAGTAAAAAATGTGAGAAGCACTAATGTTTGGCTTACTGATGAAGAACTTGAACGAATTATCACCTATGTTCCCAAGAATGCCAACGAACAATTGGTGCGCACACAATTTTTAATAGGAGCCTTTACCGGTTGCCGTCATAGTGACTATACACGGTTGAATAACCGTAATATAGTGGGTGGAATGATCTCTTATGTCAGCCTAAAAACTAAAACTCATGCCACAGTGCCATTGAAGCCAATCGTGAAAGAGCTACTAACAAATTTGCCTAAAGAAGAAGTTAGTGATCCGACATTCAACAATAATATCCGTAATATTTGCCGGAAAGCCGGAATCACAGAGGCGGTTAAAGTATTCAAGGCTGGAAAGGAAGTGGAAGGTGAAAAATGGGAATTTGTTTCAAGCCACACGGCACGCCGGAGTTTTGCAACCAATTTGTATTTACGCGGTGCCGATTTATACTCAATAAGCCAAATGATGGGACATGCAAGCGTGGAAATGACTCAAAATTATCTTTGCTGTGGTCTCCGTGAACAATCGGCACAAGTTATGGAGTATTTTAAATGAAACAAGCCACGCTAAATATCGGTAGAACTATTTTAGCGTGGCTCTCTTATACTATGACAAAATCCGTTCCAGCATCTCAAAGTCTTTTTCCACTTCGGCATTCAGAACTTTAGCATATTGTTGTGTGGTGCGTACATTTGTATGACCGAGCATTTTACTCACATTTTCCATTTTAACCCCATTGTTCAGGCACATTGTCGCAAATGTGTGCCGACTCATGTGGACGGTCAAATTTCTATCAAGCTCTGCATAATCAGCAACTATTTTAAGCCGCAAATTGTATTGTTGATTACTGATAATCGGAAGCACATAATCATATTTTCTCAATATTTCCATTGCAGGAGGCAGTAATACGATAAAATAGTTTTCTTCTGTCTTTAAACGAATATCCAATATAACATACTTATTGCCGCGTTTTTGTACGTCACGTTTGAAATTGAATTTAGCAAGATCAGCATAGGATATTCCAGTATATGCCTGAAAAATAAAAAGGTCACGGACTCTACAGATCGTTTCCGAGTCTATTTGAGCATCTTTCACTTTCTTCAATTCTTCGGCAGTCAAATATTTCCTGATGGCATGTTTGCCACGGGAAAAACGCTCACCCTTATACGGATCATTTTTTAGCAAATCAAACTTTATGGCCTCGTGGATATAACGTTTGTTACGTTTATGATAGTTATATATTGTCGGCTGTGAATAGCCCTTAGCATGTAACCAATCATCATACAATGTGATATTGGCTTTTGTGAGATCAGAAAAATATATTATTCTGTCAAATTCACGTAATGAGGCCGCAAATGTCCGATGGGAAGCTTTGGTACTTTCCGTTATATCTCCACGTTCTTCAATCCTTCTTTCTACAAAGTCAACAAAACTTTCTGATTTATTGGTATATCTCAAAAATCTATCCAGCTTATCAAAATCAAAAACTTCCTTTTTGCTGATAAGTTCATTAATCCAATTTTGGATAACCCGGAGTTGTTCGTCAAGACACTGGTTCAATTGAATCATTTCAACCGAATTGATTATCTTCTTTCGATCATTCCATTGGTCGGAATAGACTTTAACGCCGGTTCCGATCCATTTTCTCTTACCTTCGCTCAAAACTTCAATTTGAACGAGTCCCTTGTGTGTCTTTGTCGCAACCTTTTTACGATCAAAGACGAATCTCATTGTCGGATATTTCATATTCTTTTGAGTTTTGGTATCTACTGATTATCGCTACAATAAAAAAAATGGTATCAAAGGCGGTATCATTATAGGTGAAAATATCGGTAAAAATCGGGAAATACTGGTAAGTTTCCGGTAAATATGCACCCAATTTTTGTATGTTTTTCATCTACTTCCAGCACTTTAATTGCCTGATACACAACAAAAAAGGGAGTAACCAATGTTACTCCCTTTCGCGGTGCGTACGGGACTCGAACCCGTGACCCCATGCGTGACAGGCATGTATTCTAACCAACTGAACTAACGCACCATGATTTCATTTTTCCGTCGCTATCTCTCTCGATTGCGGTTGCAAAGGTAGATGTTTTTTTTAAATCTGCAATAGTATAAAAGAAAAAAAATCATCTTTTTTTTAACATTGGTTGATTATAAGAGATTTATACTACCTTTGCAGAGATAAAAAAAATAGAAATCATGAAAAATACCCCTATTGAACGTAGATTAATCGATGAGACTATCGAAGATTTTCATATTGCAGACTTTGCAAAAGCTACTATCCGCGAAGTAAAAGCCATTGCAGCTAAAGCAGAGGCGGCTTCAGGTGTGGAATTCATAAAGATGGAGATGGGTGTCCCCGGACTCCCGCCCTCGGTCGTAGGCGTAAAGGCGGAGATCGACGCACTGCAGCAAGGAATAGCAAGCCTTTATCCGGACATCAACGGGTTGCCTGCATTGAAAGAAGAAGCATCCCGTTTCATCAAAGCATTCATCAATGTAGATGTGGCGCCGGAAGGATGTGTACCCGTAACCGGCTCCATGCAGGGAACTTTTGCCTCATTCCTTACATGCAGCCAGTGTGATGAGAAAAAAGATACAATCCTGTTTATCGACCCCGGTTTCCCCGTACAAAAGCAGCAATTGGTGGTAATGGGACAGAAATATGAAACTTTTGACGTGTATGATTATCGTGGCGACAGAAAAGTTGGAAAGTTATCTCAAGAAAGGCAATATTTCCGCCATTGTTTACTCCAACCCGAACAATCCGAGCTGGATATGCCTGAAAGAAGAGGAGCTCCGTATTATCGGTGAACTTGCCACTCAATACGACGTAATCGTTTTGGAAGACCTCGCCTATTTCGCTATGGATTTCCGTCAGGATTTAAGCAAGCCGTTCCAAGCACCGTATCAGCCTTCCGTAGCTCATTACACCGACCATT
>OHJN01001152.1_pt1 | contig 10409 bp, 7 predicted proteins | sample 1568531 | NCBI WGS metagenome assembly OHJN01 (sample SAMEA3879594, study PRJEB24766) | human gut metagenome | biome: human-associated habitat; feature: feces | place: USA | collected 1985/1987
CAAGAATTGGCTAAAATCAGGAAGATGATTGATGAATTAAAGTCGGATCCGAATGTGAAGGTCAATCGGTTGGATATTATCGGCTATGCTTCTCCGGAAGGAACGTTAGTGACTAACAAACGTCTGTCCGAAGGACGTGCCATGGCTTTGCGTGATTATCTGGCTTCCAAATATGATTTCCCGAGAAATCAATATTACATCATTTTTGGTGGTGAAAACTGGGACGGTTTGGAAAAAGCACTGGATACAATGGAAATAGAGTATAAAGATGAAGTATTGGATATTATCCGAGATATACCTATTGAAAAAGGGAGAGAAACAAAACTTATGCAGCTTCGTGGGGGAGTACCCTATCGATATATGTTGAAATATATATTTCCAAGTCTGCGTATAGCTATTTGTAGAGTGAATTATGAGGTCAGGAATTTTAATGTGGATGAAGCAAAGGAGGAAATAAAGAGACGCCCGCAGAACCTGAGCCTGAATGAAATGTTTATGGTTGCCAACAGCTATCCGAAGGGTTCTCAGGAATTCATCGATGTGTTCGAGACTGCGGTCCGGATGTATCCGAAGGATGAGATCGCCAGTATTAATGCTGCCGCTGCTGCTCTTTCGCGTAATGACTTGGTATCTGCGGAACGCTATCTGAATATGGTAAATGTCAATAAGCAGCTACCTGAGTATAGCAATGCTATGGGTGTATTAATGTTATTAAAAGGAGAGTATGAACATGCGGAAGAATATTTGAAAGCCGCAGCCAAATCGGGTCTGCAAGCTGCCGGACAGAATTTGGAGAAAACTATGTCTCAGAAAAATATGGGCCGTCTGGCGCAGGACATGAAGCGTGAGCTGATCGCCATCATCGGACGGCTGAAGGACCCGCGGCTGGAGGGCGGTCTGCTGACCGTCACCCGGCTGGATGTGACGCCCGACCTGGACGTGGCGAAGGTCTATGTGAGCGTGATGGGCCGTGAGGACGGCCCCAAGCCCGCCATCGAGGCCCTGAACCGCGCCGCAGGCCATGTGCGCACCGAAGTGAGCAAGAAAATGCACATCCGCAAGGCACCTCGCTTCATCTTTGTGGAGGACGACGGTGCCGCCTATGCAGCCCACATCAATGAGCTGCTCCGCACGCTGAATGTGAACGGCGACGCTGAGGACTCTCAGCCCGCCGAGACTGAGGAATAAATCCAGCGCTGCGGAAAGGATGGATCCATCAAATGACAGAACAGCTCAATGTGCAGCAGATGGCCGAGCGCCTCTGTGCTGCGGACAACATTCTGGTCCTGTGTCATAAAAACCCGGACGGCGACACCATCGGCTGCGGCAGCGCCCTCTGCCACGCGCTCAAGGCGCTGGGCAAGACGGCAGCTGTCCTCTGCTCCGATGCAGTGCCTTCCCGCTACAGCTTTACCGCACCGGTGCCGTTCCGGGGCGAGTTTGAGCCCAAGACCGTTGTGGCCGTGGATGTTGCCAGCGTGCAGCTCTTTGGCGAAAACAACGGTGTGCCGCAGTATACCCGCCACGTCGATCTCTGCATCGACCACCACACGGGCAACAGCGGCTATGCGGATTTCACCCTGCTGGACGGCAATGCGGCCGCAGCGGCAGAGCTTCTGTATGAGGTCATCAACGAGATGGGCGTGGAGATCACGCCCCTCATCGCCAACTGCCTCTACACCGGCCTCGCTACTGACACCGGCTGCTTCCGGTTCTCTTCCACCACTGCCAACACCCACCTCGTGGCTGCAAAGCTCATTCTGGCCGGTGCGCAGGTGGAGGAGCTGAACACCCTGCTCTTCGACACCAAGCCCCGGGAGCGGATGGAGGCGGAGCGTATCGCCCGCAACCATCTGGAATATCATCTTGAGGGCCGCTGCGCCCTGATGTATCTGACCCGGGACGAGATAGAGCAGAGCGGCGTGGACCCGGCTGACCTGGAAGAGCTGACCAGCCTGCCCATCAGCATTGAGGGCGTGAAGGTCGGCCTGACCCTGCGCCAGCAGCCCGGCGGCAGCTACCGCATCAGCGTGCGCACTGCAAAGGGCGTGGACGCCTGTGCCATCGCACGGCGGCTGGGCGGCGGCGGCCACACCCGCGCAGCGGGCTGTGAACTGCTGGGCGACCTTGAAAACGCCAAAAATGCGATCCTTGCAGAGGTGGAAGCCGAACTGGACGCACCACAGGAGGAAGCATGATGCAGGGCATCCTGATCGTAGACAAGCCCATGGACTGGACCAGCTTTGATGTGGTTGCAAAGCTGCGCGGCGTGCTGGGCACCCGCAAGCTGGGGCACAGCGGTACACTGGACCCCATGGCCACCGGCGTTCTGCCGGTGTTCTGCGGCGGTGCCAGCAAGGCCGTGGACCTGCAACTGGACCATGACAAGGCTTACCGCGCCGTGCTGCGGCTGGGCCAGCGCACCGACACCGGCGACATCACCGGCACGGTGCTGGAAACGGCCCCCGTCACGGCAGGGGAGCGGGAACTGCAGGCCGTGCTGCCGCAGTTTGTGGGCAAGCAGATGCAGGTGCCGCCCATGTACTCGGCGGTCAAGATCAACGGTCAGCCGCTGTATAAGCTGGCGCGTGAGGGCGTGACCGTGGAACGCAAGGCGCGCCCTATTGAAATTTACGGCATCGAGTACGGCGGCAGTCCGGAAGAAAACGAGTATGTGCTGACGGTGCGCTGCTCCAAAGGCACCTATATCCGCACCCTGCTGGAGGAGATCGCCGCCGCAATGGGGCAGAAGGGCACCATGAGCGCGCTGCGCCGCACTGCTGCCGGTCTGTACACCGAAGCAGATGCCCACACGCTGGAAGAGATCCTTGCAGCAAAGGAGCAGGGAACTGCCGCGCTGGAAGCACTGATGCTGCCGGTGGAAAGCGTGTTCACCCCGCTGCCGCTGCTGGTGGTGGAGCCATGGGTGGAGCAGCATCTGTACAACGGCTGTCCCACCAGCCGCTACCCCGCAGCGGATGGCCGCTACCGGGTGCGCAATGCCGCCGGGCAGTTCCTTGGCCTTGCTAACATCAACGGCGGGGTGCTCCGGGTGGAAAAACTGTTCGTGGAACGTAATTGAGCAATAAAGGAAACAAGACCCATGCAGATCATTTCTCAGTTTGCCCCGCTGCCGCTGGCACAGCCTGAAAAAGGCACCGCCGTGGCCATGGGCTACTTCGACGGCATCCACATCGGCCACCGCGCGGTCATCAATGGCGCAGTGGAGTGGGCCAAGGCCCATGGCGCGGCACCGGCGGTGTTCACCTTCCGCCTGCCGGTGGAAAATAAAATGAAGGGCAAGCGCCTGCTCTCCACCGAGGACAAGCACGCCCTCATCGCCAGCCTCGGCGTGGAGCACTATCTCTGCCCTGATTTTGAGGAGATCAAGGCCATGACGCCGGAGCAGTTCGTGCTGGGCATCATCCGGGACTGCAACGCCCGGGCGCTGTTCTGCGGCGAGAACTTCACCTTTGGTGCCAAGGCGGCGGGCACGCCGGAGCTGCTGCGTCAGCTCTGCGAGCCGCTGGGCGTGGAGGTAGTCGTCCTGCCGATGGCACAGTTTGAGGAGAAGCCTGTTTCCTCCACCCGCATCCGCACCGCGTTGGAAGGTGGTGACATCCCGGCGGCCAATGCCATGCTGGGGATGCCCTACGCCATCCGCTTCACGGTGCACCACGGGGCGGGCCTTGGCCGGACGCTGGGCGTGCCGACCATCAACCAGCTCTATCCGCAGGGCTTCCAGCTGCCCCGGTACGGCATCTATATCACCCGTACCAGAATAGGGGACAGGTGGTACCCCTCGGCCACCGGCCTTGGCACCCGGCCCACCGTCAACAGCGACGAGAGCAAGGTGACCTGCGAGACCTTCATCCCGGGCTTTACCGGCGACCTTTACGGCACCGACCCGGTGGTGGAGTTCCATGCCTACCTCAGCCCCAGCAAAAAGTTCGACACGCTGGATGAGCTGCGCGAGTGCATCGACCACGCAGCCCAGCGCGCGCAGGAATACTTTGCGGAGTGAACTTTATGAAAAAAACAAAACAGAAATGGTGCCTGCGCATCCTGGTCTGGCTGGTGGCGCTGCTGGTCCTTCTGGGGGTGGCAGACTCCTGCCGTGTTCAGGAAGACCCCCACCGCACACTGGTGCAGGGCAGTCTGCAGGAACTGAACGACAGCTGGACGCTGGAAACAGACCAGCAGGCCGTGTATGACATTCCGGAAAGCATGGGGGAAAGCCTGATGCTGAGCATCCGCAGCACGAAACAGAAGTTCAGCCTCGGGCTGCGGGCGGCGGACGGTCAGGAGACGGTGTTCTATACTTATGACCCGGGCAGCGGCCCGGCAGAGATGCGGCTCTTTGCTGCTCTGCCGGAGGGCGCGGCCGGAAAGACGCTGGTGCTTCGCTGTGCGGAGCCGTCGGCCCTCAGCGTGATGCTGAGCAGCGAGTCGGTGCTGGCCACCCAGACGAAACTGAGCAGCTATTATTTCAGGCGCAGCCTTTACGCGCTGGTGCTCTTCCTGCTCTGCGTCCTCTGCGCCGTGGAGCTTGGCGTTCTGATGGTGACGATGCGCAGCATCTTCACTCCGGAGGTCTGCCATCAGACCTGGGTGATGATCGGGCTGATGCTGGACGTCGGCATCTGGGCGCTGACCGATTCCGAGCTGCTGGCACTGGTGACGGACAGGGCGAATCTCGTCGTGTTCGTCTCACTGGTCACCTTCAGCCTCACAGCGCCTTTCGTGCTGGAATTCATCCGCTGCACCGTAAAGAATGATGGCTGGCTCATCCGCCTCCCGCAGATGGCTGCGCTGGTACTGCTGGCAGCAGACGCTGCGGGTTGGCTGCTGGCCGGACAGCCCATGTTGTGGCTGCTCATGCCCATTCATATCACCGTCATTGCCAGCATTCTGGCAGCATTCCATACCCTCATGGTCTCCTATAAAAAGAACCACAGCGGCGAGGTGAGAAACATCCTGCTGGCTTTCGGCGCGCTGGCAGTGGGTACTCTGCTTGCGCTGGCGACCTTCTACAGCGGCTACCGGGACCGGACTTACGCCGTGTGCTACTGCGCCGGTCTGCTGGGATTTCTGGTGATGCTGGGCCGCATCGTGCTCCACCGCATCCGGCAGGCCAGCGACGAACAGGCCCAGCTGGAAAACTACAAAAATCTGGCCTACGTCGACTCGCTGACCGGGCTTTTCAACTATACGGCCTTCAAGTATATGAAGTCCCGCTGGCCCGAGCGCACGGACTGGACCTACATCGTTATGGACGTCAACTGGCTCAAGCAGACCAACGACCAATACGGCCACCGTGCCGGTGACGAACTGCTCTGCTGTGCGGCCCGCTGCATCCGGGAGGCCTTTTACCGGGCCGAGGACTGCTTCCGCATCGGCGGCGACGAGTTCGCGGTCATTGCGGCTGCAACGGATGAGGACGCTGTGAAAGCAGCAGTCGAAACGCTCCGGCGGCTGTGCGCGGAGTGGGATGCGAAGGAAGAGTATCCCGTCTCCATCGCAGTGGGCTATGCCATGCAGGCAGGCCGCACCATGACGGCGGACGAGCTGTTCATGGAGGCCGATGCTGCGATGTATCAGAACAAAGCCGAGATCAAAAAGGCTGTGGGCGGCATCAGCCGCTGAATAAAACAAGAACGCACCTCACCGATGAAAGCGATCGGTGAGGTGCGTTTTTGCTTCGTCAGAAAGAGAAACCGGAAAAATAGAGGTGCTCCACCGTTTCCTTTTCGGCGGCGGAGAGGGATGTGTCTGCGGCCATGGCGGCACGGATACTTTCCTGGGTATCCGGGTAGGAGTTGAAGGTGATGCAGGCTGTTTCGCTGTCGGCATCGAAGTGGAGGGCGTCGCGGTCTTGCGGCGTCCAGACGTCCCAGCCCGGGGAGCCGCTGGTCATGAAGCCGGCAAGCGCCTGCTTCAGCCGGGCCGAAAGGGCCTGCGCACCTGCCGAAGACAAATCAGCACAGGCAGAATAGCTGCTTTCGGACGAGAAGAGCGCCAGCGGCAGGCCGTGGAAGGAGCCGAGGCCCGGGATAGTCGTCTGACTGTCGGCTCCGCCGTAGTCGATGAGGCCAAGCCAGACCGGAGCACTGCCGCCCAGCGCTTCGGCGACGGCTTCGGTGCTGCTCCAGCGGCAGAGGGCTGAGCCGTATTTTACGGCATAGGCCCGGGCCGCGCTGGAAGCGGGCCGCAGGTCGTCCCGGACAAAGCCGCTGAATTCGGTGGCGCTGCTGAGCAGCAGGAGAGGGACAGCACTCCGGGCGTCCCGGGAGAGCACCACATCGTCTGCGTAGAGGATGGCTGGTTTGCCGAGGGCCGCAATGCGGGCCGGTTCGAGGCCGCAGAGCCATTCCCGGACGTCCGCCCCCGGCGTCAGCAGCCATTCGGCGGCGGAAGCCGTGTCAGCGAACCGCCCGTCTTCCACGGCCAGCGGTGCGAAATTTTCGGCCAGCTTCTGGGCGGCGGCGTCCGGGTCGGCGAGGGACAGTCCGCCGGAGATGGCAACGGCTTTCTGGAAGCGTCCGCGGAAGAGCGGGCTGCCCGCAAGGGCCGCTGCCATCCGCCCGCCGTCAGAGAAGCCGCAGAGGGTGATGTTGTCGGCGTCGCCGCCGAAGCGGTGGATATTTTCCTTCACCCAGTCCAGCGCCCGGGCGATGTCCAGCAGGGCGAAATTGCCGGCGGCGTCGGAGCCGGAAGTAAGAGCGGGCAGACAGTTCCACCCGAACAGCCCCAGCCGGTAGTTGAGCGCGACAAAGACGCAGCCCGCGTCCCGCACGAGTTCGCTGCCGGGCAGCTCGAGAGATGAGCCTGTGGCGGCGCTGCCGTGCAGATAGACGAGGACGGGCCGCTTTTTGGCCTCGGCGGAGGAATAAATGTCCAGTGTCAGGCAGTCCTCGGTGCCGAGGGGGAATGTGGTGTACTGGTACGCCGCTGGAGCGGGGCTGGTGCAGTCCCGCACAGTGAGCCAGCGGGCGGGCTCCTGCGGCGCTGTCCAGCGGCTTTCGCCCGTGGGCGCGGCACCGTAGGGGATGCCGTACCAGCAGAGCAGACCGTTTTCGCCCTCTCTGCCCTTCACCGGGCCGTACTGGGTCTGGCAGAGAGCAGAGACAGGGGAGAACAGGCCGTTTTCGGTTTCAGAAAAAGCCGCATCAGCCGGGAGGAGCGGGCTGGTGAGGGCCGCTGCGGCGGCTGCGCTTCCTTTGAGGAAGCTGCGGCGGGAAAAGCAATGTGTCATTTGATCTACCTCTTTATTACAATAGACAGATTATAACATGATTTGACAGGAAAACAACATCCTCATTTTTGCGAATCTGTAAAAATTTTTCTTGCTTTTTACGTTGGTTTCTGTTATACTAGCCCTGTTACCGCGATACGGGGCTGGGAGTATGCCCACTCGGGAGTACCGTTTTCCCGCTGCTGTGTCGCTGGCAAATAAAAATTTTATAAAGAGGTACTGTTACTATGAACAAGCAGGAAGTTATGGCCAAAGTCGCTCTGACCGAGAAGGACACTGGCTCCCCCGAGGTTCAGGTCGCTCTGCTGACCGCTCACATCAACGAGCTGAACGAGCACCTGAAGAAGAACCCTAACGATCACCACAGCCGCCGTGGTCTGATGAAGATGGTTGGCCGCCGCCGCAATCTGCTGGCCTACCTCCAGAAGAAGGACATCGAGCGTTACCGTGCTCTGATCGCAACTCTGGGTCTGCGTAAGTAATAGAAAACAGAGGGCAGGTACCGCAATGTGGTGCCTGCCCTTTGCTCTTTTTTGTTGGATTTTCCCTTGTATCCCAAGCTCTGGAACAAATAGGCCGCTGCTGCGTGTTGCAGCAGTAAATCGAACGCCTGTGTGAAGCGGCACGGACGCTGGATTTATTGCTATGATGCGCGGCGGGCAGCCTTTTGGAATATCAAACGGACATAAGGAGGCAAACCAAATGGCAATCGAATTTGGTTCCCGCAAAGAAAACTTTGACAACTTCAAAGTTTACGAGACTACGCTGGCAGGCCGCCCCTTCAAGGTGGAGATGGGCAAGATGTGCGGCTTGTCCAACGCAAGCGCCCTCATCCGCTACGGCGAGACCTGCGTGATGTGCAACGTGGTCATGAGCCCCAAGCCCCGCGAGGGCGTGGATTTCTTCCCCCTGAACGTGGAGTACGAGGAAAAGCTCTACGCCGCAGGCCGCATCCCCGGCAGCTTCATGCGCCGTGAGGGCCGCCCCGGCGAGCGCGCCATCCTGACCAGCCGCGTGGTGGACCGCCCCATGCGCCCGCTGTTCCCCAAGGAGATGCGCAACGACGTGTGCATCACCATGACCGTCATGAGCCTTGACCCGGACTGCAGCCCCGAGATCGCCGGTATGATCGGCGCTTCTCTGGTCACCGCTGTGTCCGAGATCCCCTGGAACGGCCCCATCGGCGGCGTGCAGGTGGGTCTGGTGGACGGCGAGATCGTCCTGAACCCCACCCAGGAGCAGCGCAAGAAGAGCGACCTGGCCCTGACCGTCGCCGCCACCATGGACAAGATCGTGATGATCGAGGCCGGTGCCAACGAGGTGGACGAGGACACTATGCTGACCGCCATCAAGACCGCACACGTTGAGATCAAGAAGATCATCGAGTTCATCAACAAGATCGTGGCCGAGCGCGGCAAGCCGAAGATCGACTTCCAGGTGGTGGGTCTGGACATGGACGTGTTCCACGCCATCCAGAACAAGTACTTGGACGACTTCAAGGCTGCTATGGACACCGACGACAAGAACGTGCGTGACGCAGCCCTGCTGCCCATCATGGACAAGATCGCCGAGGAATACCCCGACCTGTCTGCCGCCGATCTGGATCTGGTAAGCTACAAGATGCAGAAGTTCGTGGTGCGCCGCTGGCTGCTGGATGAGGGCAAGCGCGTGGACGGCCGCGGCATCAACGAGATCCGCCCGCTGGCTGCCGAAGTGGGCATCCTGCCCCGCGTGCACGGCTCCGGCATGTTCACCCGCGGCCAGACGCAGGTGCTCACCACCTGCACCCTCGGCGGCACCAAGGACAACCAGCTCATGGATGACCTGACCGACGAGCAGACCAAGCGCTACATCCATCACTACAATTTCCCGCCGTACTCCGTCGGCGAGGCCCGCGCACCCCGCAGCCCCGGCCGCCGCGAGATCGGCCACGGCGCACTGGCTGAGCGCGCTCTCGTGCCTGTGCTGCCCTCTCTGGAAGAGTTCCCCTACACCATCCGCTGCGTGTCTGAGGTCCTCTCTTCCAACGGCTCCACCTCTCAGGCTTCCATCTGCGGCTCCACGCTGGCTCTGATGGACGCAGGCGTCCCCATCAAGGCTCCTGTCGCTGGTATCTCCTGCGGCCTCATCACCGAGGGCGACCGCTGGATGACCATGCTGGACATTCAGGGCGTCGAGGACTTCCACGGCGATATGGACTTCAAGGTGGGCGGCACCCGCAAGGGCATCACCGCCATCCAGATGGATATCAAGATCGACGGCCTGACCTACGACATCATTGCCGAGGCCTTCGAGAAGTGCCGCAAGGGCCGCCTGTATATTCTGGACGAGATCATCAAGCCGGTGATCGCCGAGCCGCGTGCAGAGCTGAGCCGCTGGGCACCCAAGATGTTCAGCATGATGATCCCCACCGATAAGATCAAGGACGTCATCGGCAAGGGCGGAAAGGTCATTCAGGACATCTGCGCCACCTGCAACTGCAAGATCGACGTGCAGGAGGACGGCCATGTGTTCGTCTCCGCCGTGGATCAGGAGGACGCAAAGCGCGCCATCTTTACCATCAAGACCATTGTGGAGGACCCCGAGATCGGTGCCATCTACAAGGGCAAGGTCACCCGTCTGATGAACTTCGGTGCCTTCGTCGAGATCGCTCCGGGCAAGGAGGGCCTCGTCCACATCTCCAAGCTGGACACCAAGCGTGTGGAGCGCGTGGAGGATGTGGTCGCCGTGGGCGATGCCATCGTCGTCAAGGTGACGGACATCGACCAGCAGGGCCGCATCAACCTGAGCCGCCGCGACGCCATCCTGGCTCTGGAAGCCAAGCGCGCAGAGCAGGCCCAGCAGTGATCTGATGGGGACCCCGTCAGGCAGACCGTAAGAATATGATGAAAGATCCGCTGTTTCTCCAAAGGAACGGCGGATTTTTTGTGCTGGACGCACTGCGTCTGTGCGCGGTATCATCAGAAAAAAGCGGACAGCATGAAAGGAAGAAAACCCATGGAAGAACATCACATTCCGCAGGCGGTGCAGATCCGCAATGCCCATGTCCACAACCTCAAGAACATTGATGTGGACATCCCACTGCACCAGATCGTGGGCATTGCGGGCGTGTCCGGCTCCGGCAAATCCTCGCTGGCACTGGGCGTGCTGTATG
>OHJN01001162.1_pt1 | contig 10312 bp, 11 predicted proteins | sample 1568531 | NCBI WGS metagenome assembly OHJN01 (sample SAMEA3879594, study PRJEB24766) | human gut metagenome | biome: human-associated habitat; feature: feces | place: USA | collected 1985/1987
AGTTTCTTTTTCCCAGAAAGCATTTTATGTCCTGAATAAATAGCCATCCGGCTTCTTCCTATTATTTTTAAATTTGTATTATTGAGTGGATACGCTGTGGAGTCAGAAAAAACTTCTTACTGCGACTGCCAGCGGAAAGCAGCGTGTTCCTGAGCAGGTGCATTAGCAGGGCTCTAAAGCGGGCCTGCACTGCGAAGGAATATCTCTGTTTTTCGCATCCGATTCGCCACAAAGAAGCTTTCTGATTTACAAGCGTATCTCTCCAACAACTACAAATTTAAAATACAACCACCAGCAGCATTTTAAATTGTTCTTGTCCATAAACTGCATGTGGATGTTTTGCCGGCATTACTATCGATTCTCCTTCATGAAGAATATATTCTTCTCCATCAATCGTAATCTTTCCCACTCCGTCCAGGCAGGTTACAAATGCGTCTCCACCGGATTCATGTGTGCTGATCTCTTCATCTTTATCAAACGCAAATAAGGTTACACTGAGATGCTCGTTCTGTGCCATCGTCTTGGAAACGACCTGGCCTTTCTGATAATCGATCTGCTCCTTTAATGTTACTACTTCTGCTTTTTCAAAATTTTTAATTCCTGCCATCTTTTTTCCCCTTATAAAATTCTTCCGTCAATCGAGATCGTTATGACCTGCCATGGAAGAAATTTTCCACTATTTTTTAAAGCTTTTACTGCTGCATTCTCCAATCCGCCACAGCATGGTACTTCCATTCTGAGTACCGTCACACTTTTTATATTATTCTCTGCAATGATCTGTGTCAACTTTTCACTGTAATCAATTTGATCTAATTTAGGACATCCGATCAATGTTATTTTTCCTTTCATGAACTCCTCATGCATATTTGCATAAGCATATGCAGTACAATCTGCAGCAATCAGTAATTTTACATCTTCAAAATATGGTGCATTAACAGGAACAAGTTTAATCTGACACGGCCACTGCTGAAGCTGGGACTGCACCGTCTCCCGAGATACCTCTTCCTGTAAACCACGCCTGTTAAATTCGCGGATTGCCTGTCCAGGGCAACGATGCACAGCGGAATGAAGTTGATCTGCTTTATGGGTTTCTTTTCTTTCCATATTAGCTTTTACTGCTGCCTCATCATATGCCGCAGCTTCTCTTTCTATAAAACTGATCGCACCGGTCGGACAATTTGGAAGGCAATCTCCCAGTCCGTCGCAATAATCATCACGCAAAAGTTTAGCCTTACCGTTTACCATTGTAATCGCACCCTCGTGACAGGCATTTGCACAAGCACCGCAACCGTTACACTTTTCTTCATCTATATTTATAATTCTTCTTATCATCTTAAATACCTCCATATTGATTTTGCAAATAAATTATAATATAATCAGAAAAGAAATTATGTTGTTATAGCAACGAAATGAGGCTTTTATGAAATTTTGTGATATACTTTTATTTAAAAATATGTCCGAACAGGAAATTACTCAAATGAACAAGAGTAAATTTATGAAAAAACGCATTTATGCAAAAAACACACATATTTATCATATGGGAGATGTTATAGACAGCGTAGGAATTGTGCTCTCGGGAAATGTCATTATAGAGAACATTGATATATGGGGCAATAAAAGTATAATCAGTTATGCAAACGAAGGAGAAATTTTTGCGGAAACCTATGCCCTTTCGCAAACTCCGATGATGGTCGATGTTGTATGCGCCGAATGTTGCGAAATTTTATTTATAAATTTAAAAAACGCTCTTAAACCGGAAAACAGCAATCAGCCGTGGTACCCGAAATTTATGAACAGTCTGCTTATGCTTTCGGCTCAAAAAAATCTTGCTCTTTCACGAAGAATTTTTTGCACTTCATCAAAAGCAGTGCGTACAAGAGTTCTTGCCTATCTGTCGGAAGAATCGGTAAAAGCCGATTCTACAGACTTTGAAATACCGTTTGACCGTCAGCAGATGGCAGATTACTTAAATCTCGACCGCAGTGCTCTTTCTAAAGAACTTAGCAAAATGAAATCAGACGGTATTTTAGACTACAGAAAAAATCATTTTGTTTTGCTTGATACAGAAACTGATTTGTAAGAGGTTATTTGGGATTTATAGTATTGGGAAATTTTTTAATTGCATAACGCAACACTACGCTATCCCCTAATTATCATACTATCATAAAAATTCATTATAACTTATCGCACAATTAAATATAAAAGCAAAAAGGTGACTGAATTTTCAGCCACCTTTTACTCTGCTTTTAAATTTCGCAATCATCAAGAATACTGCGCAAAGTATCAGCAGATTTCTTAAGATTGATTTCTTCGTCCTCGCTAAGAGAAATCGGAACTTTAGTTTCAATACCGTTTGCACCCACAATCGACGGCATACTAAGCACTACATCGTCAATACCAAACTCGCCGTGCATCAGTGAAGAAATAGGAAGTATGGATTTTTCGTCACGGATAATTGCCTCGCAAATTCTCTTTACCGCCATAGCAACACCGTAATATGTAGCACGCTTTTTCGCAATTATTTCATAGGCACTGTTTTTAACCTTTTCTGCGATATTTTCCTGCGATTTATCGTGATTATAGTGACCTCTCATCTCGCAGAAATCATCAAGCGGAATACCCGAAACATTCGCACTGCTCCATACGGCAATTTCGCTGTCACCGTGCTCACCTATAATATATGCGTGCACACTCTGACTGTCAACCGACAAATGCTCACCGAGCTGACATTTAAGTCTTGCGGTATCAAGCACTGTACCCGAACCGATAACCCTGTTCTCCTCAAAACCCGAAAGTTTAAGAGCCGTATATGTAAGAATATCAACAGGGTTTGCAACCACAAGCAATATGCCGCGGCAGTTTCTTTTTGCAATTTCAGGAATAATACTCTTAAAAATTCCGACATTCTTATGTACAAGGTCAAGTCTTGTTTCACCCGGCTTTTGTCCCGCACCGGCAGTAATTACAATAATTGAAGCGTCAACTATATCGTCATAGCTACCTGCATAGATTTTCATATTTCCGACAAAAGGAATACCGTGGCTTATATCCATAGCCTCGCCCTCTGCCTTATCTTTGTCTGCATCAATCAACACGATTTCCGAAAACATTTTGCTCTGCATTAACGCAAAAGCCGATGCCGAACCTACAAATCCGCAACCTATTATTGCGATTTTTCTTAAATTAACTTTATCCATTGTTTAACCCCCTAAAATAAAGTTTCTATTACGCTAAATCAGATAACTTAGTAATCACTACTTATTTTACTTTATTATATCACATATTTTGGAAAAATCAAGCAAAATAATAATAATTCTTATTTTATTTACTTTATTTTTAAATTGCTTGACAATGTATATTAATATTTTATATAATTATAATGTATTTTGCCTTTTAGGAGATTATTTATGGAAAGAGAAAATTTTAAATCCAAACTCGGATTTATACTTGTCAGCGCAGGCTGTGCAATCGGTATCGGCAATGTATGGCGATTTCCTTATGTTACAGGTCAGAACGGCGGCGGAATATTTGTACTCCTTTACCTGCTGTTCCTCGTAATTATGGGCATACCCGTGCTGACTATGGAACTTGCAATCGGCAGAGCAAGTAAAAAAAGTGCCGTACTCGCATACAAAAAACTTGAAAAACCAAAAAGCAAGTGGCACATTCACGGTTGGTTCTGCATACTCGGCTGCTATCTGCTTATGATGTACTACACACCTGTATCGGGTTGGATGCTAAGCTACTTTTTCAAATTTGCAACGGGTACATTTGAAAGCGGAATGACAGCGGAACAGGTCGGCAATGTATTTTCAAATCTGATGTCTAATCCTGTTGAGATGATAATATGGATGGCTGTTATGGCTATTGCAGGATTTTTTGTGTGCAGCAAAGGCATACAAAACGGAATTGAAAAAGTCAGCAAGGTTATGATGATTTTATTGCTTGCACTGATTATTATTCTTGCGATAAACAGTCTTACTTTATCGGGTGCTGCCGAGGGCATAAAGTTTTACCTTGTGCCTGATTTAGAAAAAGTGCAGTCAATCGGAATCGGACATATAATTACATCCGCAATGAGCCAGGCATTCTTTACACTAAGCCTTGGCATTGCTTCTATGGAAATTTTAGGCAGTTATATGACAAGAGAAAAAACTTTGCCGAGCGAATCAATTAAAATTTGCATACTTGATACTTTTGTCGCTATCACCGCAGGACTTATCATCTTCCCTGCCTGTTTTTCATACGGAGTTGAACCGAATCAAGGTCCTGCTCTTATATTTGTTACACTGCCGAATGTATTTGTAAATATGGCAGGCGGCAGAATCTGGGGCACGCTGTTCTTTATGTTTATGACCTTTGCGTGTTTCTCAACCGTAATTGCGGTGTTTGAAAATCTGATTTCATTCTGTATTGATATGTTCAATATGAGCCGCACAAAATCCGTAATTATAAATGCGATAATTATGCTTATAGGCTGTCTGCCTTGCATTTTCGGATTTAATCTTTTAAGCGGATTCAATATTTTAGGCAAAGGCGTGCTTGATATTGAGGACTTTGCGGTAAGCAATATTCTTCTTCCTGTAGGCGCATTCTTGTATTCGCTCTTCTGTTCAACAAAATTCGGTTGGGGATTTGACGGCTATTTGAATGAGTGTAATCAGGGCGAGGGTATCAAATTTCCAAGATTTTTTAAACCGTATATTAAATATGTATTACCTGTTCTTGTATTGATTGTATTTATTTCGGGATTCATTCCGCAGGGATAAATTTAAAGCTCATAGGTTTTAGATTATTTGCAAAACCAATGAGCTTTTCGTTTTATTTTTAACCGAAAAATTTTGATTATCCCGAAAAACCCTTGAAATACAAGCACATTCGCAGGATTTCAGATTGATTTTACTACCAATTTACTACTTTTAACGGATTGCGCCTTGATATGTCGGAACATCTTGCGAGCATGAAACAACCCAATACAAACGCGACGCACTGGCGGCGCGGCACGTCGGCAATCACACAATTTCATATAGCACCGCACTGGCGGCGTTACCTTATCCCAACCGGGAAACAAGGAACGCCGCTATTTTTTTACCCTCATGTTACGCAGTAGGGGCAAAAAGAGTCTTGCTACACAAGGCTTTGCGGGTACGGTTTTCACAGGGTAAGGGATTGATACCTAAACCCTTAAAATCGCTGTTCTACCGCGTAACAAATATGCAGCAAAGGAGTTGATGAAGCTATGGCAGTTTTCCGCGTGGAGAGAAACACAGGATATACGGTTATGAGCAACCACCATTTACGCAACAAAGAACTTTCCCTAAAGGCAAAAGGGCTGTTATCGCAAATGCTGTCCTTGCCGGAGGATTGGGACTATACCCTTGCGGGACTGTCCTATATCAACCGGGAAAAAATCGACGCTATCCGCGAAGCTGTCCGGGAGCTTGAAAGAGCCGGATATATTCAGCGTTCAAGGGAGCGCGACGAGAAAGGACGCTTGCGGGGAACTGATTACATCATCTATGAGCAGCCGCCTAACTTGGATTTACCTACATTGGAAAATCCAACATTGGGAAATCCAACATTGGAAAATCCTACGCAGGAAAAACCTACGTTGGAAAATCCAATGCAATTAAATAAAGATATACAAAAGACTGACTTACCAAAAAAAGAAAAATCAAATACGGATTTATCAAGTAACCATTCCATTCCTATCCTTTCCCCTAACCCCTCTCCTTTGAGGGAAGAAACGGCAGAGCCGGAACGGAAAGGAACGGAAGCGGCAGACGCATACAGCGTGTATGAGGAAATCATCAAGGACAATATCGAGTATGAGCATTTTATCAAGCATACCAACATTGACAGGGAACGCTTGGACGAGATTGTGTCCCTTATCCTTGAAACTGTCTGCACCAAACGAAAGACAATTCATATCGCCGGGGACGATTATCCGGCAGAGCTTGTCAAAGCAAAGTTTATGAAGCTGAACAGCAGCCACATTGAATTTGTCTTTGACTGCATGAAAGAGAACACCACGAAAATCCGTAACATCAAGCAATATCTGAAAGCGGTACTTTTCAACGCGCCCAACACCATTGACAGCTATTACACCGCCCTTGTCAACCACGATATGTACGGCGGCTATTAAAAAACAGGAGGATTTTAATATGACACAGAAAACAGGAGCTTTGATTTTTGATGAAACGGCAGACCGTTACGACATTCGCTTTGACCTTAACGACTACTACGGAGGATTGCATTGTGGGGATTGCCTTGAAGTGTTTGTACGCGGCAAATGGAAGCCGACCCGCATGGAGTACGGGGACAACTGGTATCTTGTCGGTGTGAGGGCTTCGGATTTGAACGGGCTGCGGGTGCGTATCTAAAGGCGGCATGAAAAATGTACGCCTTATTTTTATGCCCCGAAGCGGCACACCACCCTAACCAAACTATGAAAGGAGGGATTTCATGCAAGATGAAGTCAATGAAAAAGTCGTGTCTTTAGCAATCAAAACATCTAAGCTGACCGCCGAAGTGCTGCAAAAGGCTATGAAAGCCCTGCTTGCCAAAGGCAAAGGGCAGCTAACCAAAGCCCCGCATGGGAAAATCACTATGCGGCAGCTTATGAAGCAGGGAGAAAAGGTTTCCAACATTGAGATTACCGACCAAAATATCAAAGCCTTTGACCCTATCGCAAGGAAAAGCGGGCTTGATTACAACGTCAAGAAGATTGAGAACGGCAAGCCGCCGACCTATCTTGTGTCTTTTAAGGGCAAGGATATTGACGTTATGACCGAAGCGTTCCGGGAATTTACCGCAAAGAAATTAGGCAGGGATAAAAAGCCCTCTATCCGCAAGCTGCTTTCCACTCTGAAAGACAAGGCGGCAGCTCTGAACGCACAGAAGGACAAAGTGAAGAAAAAGGACAGGGAGGTATCGCTATGAAGCCGGAACTTAAAAAGCTGCTTATCCTAAATGCCCCCTATCTGCTCTTTGTCTATCTCTTTGACAAAATCGGACAAGCGGTACGCCTTGCGCCGGGGGCTGACCTTTCCGGCAAGGTGCTTTCCCTTGCAGACGGCTTTTCCGCTGCTTTTGCAACCCCGCTTCCGAGCCTTGCCCCTATGGATTTGCTTATCGGTATTGTGGGGGCTGTCCTTATCCGGCTTATGGTGTACTTCAAAGGCAAGAACGCGAAGAAATACCGAAAAGGTATCGAATACGGTTCAGCCCGTTGGGGCAACGCCGAAGATATAAAGCCCTATACCGACCCGGTATTTCAAAATAACGTGCTTCTGACACAGACGGAACGGCTTACCATGAACAGCCGCCCGAAGCAGCCGAAGTATGCAAGGAATAAAAATATCCTTGTTATCGGGGGAAGCGGCAGCGGCAAGACGAGATTTTTTGTGAAGCCCAACTTAATGCAAATGCACTCAAGCTACGTTGTAACTGACCCGAAAGGTACGGTTTTAGTCGAGTGTGGGAAGCTCTTACAGCGCGGCGGGTATCGGATAAAGGTGCTGAACACGATAAATTTTAAGAAATCCATGCGTTATAATCCCTTTGCCTATATCCGCAGCGAAAAAGACATTTTGAAACTGGTAAATACCTTGATTGCCAACACCAAAGGGGACGGGGAAAAAGCCGGGGAGGATTTTTGGGTAAAATCGGAACGGCTCTTTTACTGCGCCCTTATCGGCTACATTTGGTACGAAGCCCCGGAGGAAGAAAAGAACTTCACGACGCTGCTTGAAATGATAAATGCCAGTGAAGCCCGCGAGGACGACCCGGAATTTCAATCCCCGGTAGACCAGATGTTTGAACGGCTGGAAGAAAAAGACCCGGAACACTTTGCGGTGCGCCAGTACCGTAAATTCCTGCTGTCGGCGGGCAAGACCCGCAGCTCCATTTTGATAAGCTGCGGAGCCAGATTAGCGCCCTTTGACATCCGGGAGGTGCGGGAGCTGATGGAGGACGACGAACTGGAACTTGACACCATCGGGGACGAGAAAACGGCGCTGTTCCTGATTATGTCGGACACGGACACGACCTTTAATTTCATTCTGGCAATGGTGCAAAGCCAGCTTATCAACCTTTTGTGTGACCGGGCCGATGACAAATACGGCGGGCGGCTGCCCGTCCATGTGCGGCTGATTCTGGACGAGTTCGCCAACATCGGCCAGATTCCAAACTTTGACAAGCTGATCGCCACCATCCGAAGCCGGGAAATCTCGGCTTCTATTATTTTGCAGTCACAAAGTCAGTTAAAGACCATCTACAAGGACGCCGCAGACACCATTGTGGGCAACTGCGACAGCACCTTGTTTTTGGGAGGCAAGGAGAAATCCACCCTGAAGGAGATCTCGGAACTGCTGGGCAAGGAGACCATCGACAGCTTCAATCAATCCGAGAACCGGGGCAGCCAGGTTTCTCACGGCCTCACATTTCAAAAACTTGGAAAGGAGTTGATGAGCCAAGACGAGCTGGCAGTGATGGACGGAGGCAAGTGTATCTTCATGCTGCGGGGCGTGCGTCCCTTCCTCTCGGACAAATACGACCTGACGAAGCACCCCAACTACAAGTACACCGCCGACGCCGACAAGAAGTACCTCTTTGATATGGAACGGTACATGAAACGCAGACCGGCCATCGTAAAGCCGGATGAGCCTTTCGAGATGTACGAATTGACAGCAACGGACCTTCAATAACGATTCTACAACGAAGAAAGGAAATATGATTTATGGATTTTTTCACTAACGCTATTGACGTGTTGCAGACTCTGGTGATTGCCCTGGGCGGCGGCCTGTGCGTGTGGGGCGGCATCAACCTTCTGGAAGGTTACGGCCAGGATAACCCTGCGGCCAAAAGCCAGGGCGTCAAACAGCTCGTCGCGGGCGGCGGCGTCGCCCTGATCGGCGTAACCCTTGTCCCCCTGCTGTCCGGCCTGCTTGGCTGAGCGGCGGCAGGACCATCCCACCCGGAGGCTCCCGTTTCACGGCGGGAGCCCCCGAAAGGAGGTGTGACCACCCGTGATAATCGACACGATCCAGGAATGGTTCAAGGAGGTGCTGATCGACGGCATCATCTCAAACCTTTCCGGGACCTTTGATACCGTGAATACGAAGGTGGCCGAGATCGCAGGCGAGGTCGGCATGACGCCATCCGGCTGGAACGGCGGCATCTTCAACATGATCCGCGGCCTCTCTGAAACGGTCATTGTCCCCATCGCCGGCATCATCCTCACCTTCGTCATGTGCTATGAGCTGATCCAGTTGATTGTCGAGAAAAATAATCTCCATGATTTTGACACCTGGCTTTTCTGGAAGTGGATATTCAAGACCTTCTGCGCGGTGCTGATTGTCACGAACACTTGGAATATCGTCATGGCGGTGTTCGACGTAGCGCAGAGCGTGGTCGATCAGAGCGCAGGCGTCATCATCTCCGACGCGGGGATCGACATTTCCGGCGTCGTGGGTGATCTGGAAACAACGCTGGCGGACTGGAGCATCGGTTCTTTGCTGGGTCTGTGGTTTCAGAGCGTCTTTGTGGGCCTCTGTTCGCATATCCTCACCATTGCCATTTTCCTTGTGATCTACGGAAGAATGATCGAGGTGTATTTGACCGTATCCGTGGGGCCGATCCCGTTTGCCACGATGGTCAACCGGGAATGGGGTCATACGGGGCAGAACTACTTGAAGTCCCTGCTGGCGCTGGGCTTTCAGGCATTTCTTATTATGGTCTGCGTCGGCATCTATGCGGTGCTGGTACAGAATATCGCCGTGGGGGATGATATTACCGTGGCGATCTGGGAGTGCATGGGCTACACGGTGCTGCTGTGCTACACGCTGTTCAAAACCGGCAGCCTTGCAAAAAGCCTGTTTGGAGCGCATTAAAGGAGGTATCAATTTTGGCATACGTAACGGTCCCGAAGGACCTGACAAAAATCAAGAGCAAGATGCTGTTCGGCCTGACGAAGCGGCAGCTTGTGTGTTTCGGATCGGCGGCGCTTGTGGGAGTGCCGCTTTTCTTTTTGAGCAAGGGCAGCATGGGTACGACCTCGGCGGCGCTGTGCATGATCCTTGTCATGCTCCCGTTCTTCCTGTTTGCCCTCTATGAGAAAAACGGACAAACGCTGGAAGTGATCCTGGGGCACCTGATCCAATGCAAGTTCATCCGTCCGAAGCGGCGCATCTATCAGACCAACAACGCCTATTCCGCCCTGGTGCGGCAGGCAAAACTGGAAAAGGAGGTACGGGCGATTGCTGAAAAGAACGGCAAAACCGGAAAACTCGCAGCCCTCCGCAAAGCGTAA
>OHJN01001165.1_pt1 | contig 10283 bp, 7 predicted proteins | sample 1568531 | NCBI WGS metagenome assembly OHJN01 (sample SAMEA3879594, study PRJEB24766) | human gut metagenome | biome: human-associated habitat; feature: feces | place: USA | collected 1985/1987
TTAAAGCGGTACGCGAGCTGGGTTCAGAACGTCGTGAGACAGTTCGGTCCCTATCTGTCGTGGGCGCAGGATATTTGATGGGAGCTGTCCCTAGTACGAGAGGACCGGGACGGACGTACCTCTGGCGCACCAGTTGTTCCGCCAGGAGCATAGCTGGGCAACTACGTACGGATCGGATAAACGCTGAAAGCATCTAAGCGTGAAGCCGACCCAAAGATAAGATATCCCATTGTTTCAAACAAGTAAGACCCCTTGAAGACTACAAGGTTGATAGGCACGATGTGTAAGTGGAGCGATCCATTCAGCAAGCGTGTACTAATAGGTCGAGGGCTTGACCACAATTCGCTTGAGACTCTTAGAGTCAACGAAAAAATGTAAGCAGTGATTATTCAGTTTTGAAGGCACGTCCTTCTGAAACACTAGACAAAGTAAATCAGAAATGATATACTTAGCTAGTCATATGGTCGGTGACGATGACGGTGAGGTTCCACCTGTTCCCATTCCGAACACAGCAGTTAAGCTCACTCGTGCCCAAGATAGTTAGCTGGAAACGGCTTGTGAAAATAGGTAGTCGCCGACTTGAATATGCCGCTCTGAGAGTTCTCAGGGCGGTTTTTGTTGTGTCTGCGGATTGTAATTTCTGTCTGAAATTGTTATAATGGATAAAATCAGAAAGGGGAAGCGCATGATGGGAAATGAGGAAAATAAAACACTTTATGATATTTATCGGGGGATACTCTGCAATAACCAGAGCTTTCAACTCGGAAAGCAGGCACAGGTAGAATATCGTTTTGACTGCCCGGAGTATGCAGAGCTGAAAGAAAAATATCATCTCAATGAAATTGCCGGAAACGGGACAGAGCTGGAGCACAGTGTGCGGCTGTTGAAGTATCTTGCCCCGAAACTGACACACAGTGCGTGGTACGATAACAGCGTTCCGTGCAATGGGCTGGCGCTGCTGGAATACAGTCTGGAGCAGCCGGAGCATGGGATCAATTGTCTGAACAAATCCAAGATACTGGAGGAATGCTGTCTGGCACTGGGAATCTACGCCCGGAGAGTGAGAATGCTGCCCTATTCGCCCTTTGACAGCGACTGTCATGTCGTGACAGAGATTTTTGACAGGACTCTGGGAAAATGGTGTATGCTCGACCCCACGACCAACGGCTATCTGGTCGATGAAACGGGCAGCGTTCTCTCTTTGCTGGAAGCCAGAGAGAGGATGGCGCAGGCAGGGTTTGTGACGTTCTGCCGGGCGGATGAGACGGTGCAGGACCTGCATGAAGTGGCTCAGAAAGAAATGGAATGGAGCGCATATTTTGCCAAAAATCTGTTCCGGCTCCAGATCGACGCGGTTTCCCAGTTTGGAGAGACAGGGAAATGGCTGGATGTGATCCCGGAACACTTTTTGGTCCGACAGTGGAGCAAGGCAAAGGCGGAGTACCGCATCACGATGGCACCGGAGTATGCAAAAACAGAGAATGGCTTTGAGATGGCGAAGATGCTTCCGCTCTTTCAGAAAGCAGTAAAAGAAGCAGAGACGATGCAGGAGCCGGAGAGTATTTCGGTGCGATGCATAGCAGAGGCCCCTCAATAAAAAGATAAAACAAAAGCGACCCCGCTGTGCTGAGCTCAACACAGCGGGGTCGCTCTTTCTATCGGGTGGAGTATTGTTCAGAAGGGTAGCGCTGGCTTAGCCCTTGCCGGCGCAGCCGAACAGCTCGATCTTCTCCTTGCACTTGGCCTCGATGGCCTTTGCGCCGGGAGCCAGCAGCTTGCGGGGGTCAAAGCCCTTGCCCTGCTGATCCTTGCCCTCTTCGATGTACTTGCGGGTGGCCTCAGCAAACACCAGCTGGCACTCGGTGTTGATGTTGATCTTGGAAACGCCCAGGCTGATGGCCTTTGCGATCATCTCGTCGGGGATGCCGGTGCCGCCGTGCAGAACCAGAGGAATGTTGTTGGTGGCCTTGTGGATGCGGTCCAGAGCCTCGAAGTCCAGACCCTTCCAGTTTGCCGGGTAGACGCCGTGGATGTTGCCGATGCCGGCAGCCAGGAAGTCGATGCCCAGATCGGTGATCTTTGCGCACTCTGCGGGGTCAGCGATCTCACCGTTGCCCACAACGCCGTCCTCGACGCCGCCGATGGAGCCGACCTCGGCCTCGATGCTCATGCCCTTGGAGTGTGCCAGAGCGACCAGCTCCTTGGTCTTTTCCACGTTCTCCTCGATGGAGTAGTGGCTGCCATCGAACATGATGGAGGAGAAGCCGGCCTCAACGCAGGCCTTGCAGCCCTCGTAGGTGCCGTGATCCAGATGCAGAGCGACCGGAACGGTGATGCCCATCGAATCGACCATTGCGTCCACCATTGCGGCGACGGTCTTGAAGCCGGTCATGTACTTGCCGGCACCCTCGGAGACACCCAGGATGACAGGACTCTTCATCTCCTCGCAGGCGGTCAGAACAGCCTTGGTCCACTCCAGGTTGTTGATGTTGAACTGAGGCACACCGTAGTGGCCGTCACGAGCTTTGATGAGCATTTCGGTTGCATTTACCAACATTATTATTACCTCCAAAAATTATCGGGGTCTGTTCGTACCCACACACCGCTTTGTGTATGGTTTAACGAAGTTGCACCCTAAGTATACCCCAAACAGCGGGTAAAATCAATGCACCGGAGAGTTTTTGTAACCAAACCGAAGCTTTCTCGGCCAGCAGTGTGCTCGAAAGACTGAGAAATAAGTGGGATGCAACATTTTATACAGGCTTCGACAACATCCGGCCAGACCGGCGGCGGAGATGCCAAAGCGGACGATTTTCAACAGGGATCCACATTCGTCAAAATGATGTTGGATAAAAAGGCAAAACAAGTGCCGCTCTGCTTCAAAATTTTGTCATAATTCTGACTTGAAAATTACAAAATGTATGCAAGGTTCTGAGCCTGTCGAGATGAGAATGTGGAAAACCTTGTGGAAAGTGTGGAATTCAACCTGAAAAACAGGCATGAGCGCTTGAGTTTTGAACTCTTTCCACAGGGTTTTCAACTTGTGGAAAAAACAGGGCCGATATACGATGGGTAAAACGCTTTAGATGTGGAAAACTTTTGCCTCCGGCAAAAAGACGGATGCTCGGTGTGTAGAGGGACAACACTTACCCCATGCGGTGCTGTCCGGACCGCAGCACAGAAATTTCACGGGAGAAAAATCACAATTCTATGGCGAACACCGGCTTCTTATGTTATACTTCAAGATGAGTCATCATCGCCTGCCGCACTGCGGCATGGAAAGATTGCTGAATGAAACACAACGGCGCCGGGCCGGAAGAGCCACGGCGTCCTGCGATAGAAATGGAAGGAGCACTTCATGGAAGAACGCAATACGTCCCGCCGCCCCCGCCGCGAAAAGGCCGAGGAGCAGCCCCGGAACGAGAGCCTTGTTTACGGAAAGAACCCGGTCACGGAGCTGCTGAAGAGCGGCTCCGGCGTGGATACCGTGCTGCTGGCAGAGGGCATGGCCCCCGCTGTGGCGGCCTACTACACCGCAATGGCCAAGGAGGCCGGTGCCACCGTCAAGCGGGTGCACCCCAATAAGCTGCGCCTCATGACCGGCACCGAGAGCCATCAGGGCGTGGCTGCCTTTGCCAGCGAGATCGAATACGCAACGGTGGAGGATCTGCTGGCCGCAGCCAAGGAGAAGGGCGAACCGCCCTTCCTCGTGCTGAGCGACGGCATCGAAGACCCCCACAATCTGGGCGCTGTTATGCGCTCGGCTCTGCTGTGCGGCGCTCACGGCATCGTCATCCCCAAACGGGGCGGCGCATCCGTGACCCCCACCGTCATCAAGTCCAGCGCCGGTGCGGCTGAGCGTCTGCCCGTGGCCCGTGTGGCCAACATCGGCGAGACCATCCGCCGCCTCAAGGAGCAGGGCGTTTTCGTCTACTGCGCCGACATGGACGGCGTGTCCCTGCGCAAGAACAACCTCACCGGCCCCATTGCGCTGGTGCTGGGCAGCGAGGGCAGCGGTGTGTCGCAGCTGGTCAAAAAGCTCTGCGACGGCGTTGTGAGCCTCGATATGACCGCACAGGGTACCGGCGTGGACAGCTTCAATGTCTCGGTGGCCGCAGGCATCATCCTGTATGAGATCCAAAGCCAGCGCGCCGCACAGGGCTGAGCTGGCCCGTGCCGAACGAAACAAGGGAGGGAAGATCAGGATGCCAAAGGATGACGAGCGGAAGGAAATGACGCAGGAAGAGCTCGACGCCCGCGAAGAAAAATTCCGCACCTTTTTTACCACCAGTGTAGCCCAGGTCCCGGAGGAGATGACCCGGCGGGACGATGAGAATGAAGAAAAGCCCAAGAGCCTGCTGGGCCGGCTGTTCTGCCGTGAAAAGGGCGAACAGCAGGAAAGCGGCACACCCGAAGAGAGCCGTACCGGCGAGATACAGCTGGGCGGCGAAGAGCCGGAGGAACCCTCCGACCTGGAGCTGGTCCTGACGCTGGAAGAGGAAGTCACAGAGCCGAAGCCCGAGCAGCCGAAGCCCGCCGAGCCGGTCGACGCCCCCCAGCCTGAGACGGAAAAGCCCCAAAAGTCCGCAGAACCCATCAAAGCGCCGGAGCCGCCTGCTCCCAAGCCGGAGAAAAAGCCGGCAGAAAAGCAGGCTGCACCCCGGAAAAAGGCGGTCCAGTACGAGCCGCGCACCCCGCAGGAGCAGTACGAGGACCGGGAGATGCAGGCGCTCAAAGCCATGCTGTTTGGTGCAAAGCTTCCGCCGCAGGAGGAAGAGCCTCCCCAGCCGGTGAAGCCCGCAAAACCGGAAAAGAGCACCCCGGCAGTCCCGGTCATTGCAGCGAAACCGGACGCAGAAAAAGAGCCGGATGCAGCGCCGGAGAAGCCTGCCGTGCCGATGCCCGAGATGGTGTTTGCAGAAGACAAGGTGTCGAAGCCCCATGCGGCCCCGGCGATGCAGTTCTTCGGCAAGGGCGACGACGAGAAAGCGCCCGCAGCCCCGGCCCGCGCGACGCCGCCGGACAATGACGACAGCATGAGCCTGCCGCTCATGTTCCTGAACGACGGCGACGAGGTGGCTCCGGTGGAGCCGCCGAAGGAGGAAGCGCCTGCACAGCCGGCCGAAGAGGCCGGTACTGCCCCGGCTGCTCCGGAGGCTGCACCCGTCGAGGAAGCGCCTGTCGAAGAGGAAAAAACGCCCGAGACGCCGGAACAGGTGGGTGAACGGCTGCACCAGATGGGCGCGGCCCTTACATTGCGCTGTGCGCTGGGCGGCATCCTTGCACTGGTGCTGCTCCACTTCGGCCTCGCCGCGGAGGGCCTTGTCGGCCCGCTGGGCGGCCTTGACCCCGTAACTGCCCCGGCGGCCTTCTATGCCGCTGATCTGCTCTTCCTGGCGCTGGCGCTGGCTGTGGGCTGGCCCGTCGTGAGGGACGGCCTGAAGGGGCTGCGGGGCGAACGCCCCAGCATGGAGACCATGCCCGCGATGGCAGCCTGCGCTGCGCTTTTGCAGGCTGCTGTGGCCCTGCTGAACGCGCAGAACTATCAGGCGTCCAGCTTCACCCTTCTGTCCGGCATTGCGGCGCTGGGGCTGTTCCTTGCGCTGCTGGGCGACCGTGTCCTTCTGGCCTCGGTCCAGGGCGGCTTCAAACTGGCGCAGGCCGGTCCGGAGCATCACGGTGCGTTCCGCGCCAAGGACAAAGACCTTATCCGCATCCTCTCCAAGGACATGGACGAAAAAGACCCCTGGGTGCTGCTCAGCCGACCCGCTGAGTGGGACGACGCGATGGTGGAGCAGGGCTTCGGCCCCCGCGCCTGTGAGCGCCGCGCCCGTAAGACGAATTACATCCTGCTGGGTGCGGCTGTGTTGGCCGGTCTGGTCTTCTGCGTCTTTGGCGGCGGCCTCAACGGCGGCGCTGCGGCGCTGACCGCTGTGCTCTGCCTGGGTTCGCCTCTGTCCTCCACCCTTATCGCAGGTTTTGCATCCCTGCGGCTGCAGCAGACTGCCGCTGCCTCGGGTGCGGTGATCCCCGGCTGGGCGGCTATCGAGGAACTGGGCGGTGTGGATACCGTTCAGGCTGACGCCGATGAGCTGTTCACCCCGGACAGCGCCATGCTCGAGGACATCCGCATCTTCAAGGGCGGCCGCATCGACCGGGCCATCCTCTATTCGGCCAGCGTCCTGAGCAAGTGCTGCAATACCCTGAGCGGCCTGTTCCGCCAGATCATCGAGGACCGCACCGACATCCTCTACCCGGTCAAGGACCTGGAAGTCCATCGCGGCCTCGGCTTCTCTGCATGGTGCGACAACAACCGCATCCTCATCGGCACCCGTGCGTACATGGAAAAAGAAGAAGTTCCCCTGCCCGACGAGGAATATGAGGCCAAGCATTCCAAGAACGGCGAGCTGCAGATCCTCTATCTGGCCGTGTCCGGCAGTCTGCACGCCATGTTCGTGCTCCACTATGTGGGCGGACGGAACGCCGCCCGCGGTCTGGAACAGCTGCAAAAAGAGAATATCCAGCTGCTGGTGTCCTGCCAGGACCCCACCCTGACCGCACGACACATCACCGACGCCTACCATCTGCCCGAGGGCATGGTCGTCCTGCTGGACCAGGAGCAGTGTGCCGCACTGGGCGCTGCCACCGCCGAAGACACCGGCTCCGAAGGCTGCTGCATCCTTTGCACCAACGGTTTTGCCAGCCTGACCGGCGGTCTGCGGGCCGCAGAGCAGGCCCAGAACGCCGAGACGACTGCCACCACGGTACAGCTGGTGTCGGTGTGGTTCTCGGTGGCCATTGCCGTCCTGCTGACCTATGCGGGCAGCGTGGGGATGCTGAGTGTGGCCGCAGTGCTGATGTATCAGGCCGCGTGGAGCGCCCTCAGCATCGCCGTCTGTGCCCTCAAGCAGCACAGTTGAAAAAATAAATAGGAATCATTCTTGATTTCTGTTCCAAATTCTGTTATACTATCCTCAGAGAGAAACAAGACCTAGCGCACACCCGGTACCGAACAAAGCGGGCTGCGCGTAGAATAAACCAAACCGGACACAGCCCATACTGGCAGTGTCAGACTATCTGAGAGGAGAACAGATTATGGAACTCAAGGGAACCAAGACCGAGAAGAACCTGATGGAAGCTTTTGCAGGCGAGAGCATGGCCCGCAACAAGTACACCTACTTTGCAAGCGTCGCAAAGAAGGAAGGCTACGAGCAGCTGGCCGCTATCTTCGAAGAGACCGCCGGCAACGAGAAGGAACACGCCAAGATGTGGTTCAAGGCCCTCTGCGGCGGCTCCATCCCCGACACCCTGACCTGCCTCGAGATGGCAGCCAGCGGCGAGAACGAAGAGTGGACTGATATGTACCCCCGCATGGCAGCTGAGGCCAAGGAGGAGGGCTTTGCCCAGCTGGCCGCCCTCTTCACGATGGTGGGACAGATCGAGAAGGAGCACGAGGAGCGCTACCGCGCCCTCGCAGCCAACCTCAAGGAGGGCAAGGTCTTTGCCCGGGAAGAGCAGCAGGTGTGGGTCTGCCGGAACTGCGGCTACACCCATATCGGCAAGTCTGCTCCCCTCAAGTGTCCGGTCTGCGCACATCCCCAGAGCTACTTTGAGCTGAAGGCCAGGAATTACTAAGTTTTTTCAGATATTCCGTCCGATGAGAGCCGCCGCACCTGTATAAAGTGCGGCGGCTCTTTTGCTGTCTGGTGAAATACAGTCTGCACGATTTGTATAAATTTGGCGGGGGTGTTTTAGTGCCTTTCACGAAAAGGTGCGCGAAATTGTGACACTTCTGGCGAAGAACTTGACCCTTCTTTTGGGTGCGTGTACAATAAACAAATAGTGAGAGGGATTTTGTGCAGAGCACATTGCGATAAAACTTATCCAAAGGAGGGAAGTTCTACCCTATGAATAAGATCACACGGCTTGCAGCGGCGTTTGTGCTGAGCGGGCTGCTTCTGGCAACTCCTGCTGCACAGGCGGCCCCCGCATTGCTGGGAGCATCGGCGAACTTTGAGCTGGAAGTGAACGAGATGGAGCTGGAGATCACGGCAGACGACCCCCGCCCCAAAGCCTATCTTTACACCGGCGGGCAGAGCGACTACTACTTCATCGTCTGGATGAGCAGCAACCCCACCGTGGCTGCCGTGGACGGCGATGGCCGTGTCACCGGCCGCAGCGCCGGTGAGGCGACGATCACCGCCATCACTGACCGGGGCGAGTGCGCTGCCTGCAAGGTGACTGTCCGCAAGGAGAGCGGCAATGCGGCCAGCAAAAAGCCTGCCCTCGACCACACCACCCTCAACCTCGTTATCCAGTACAACAATGCCCACCCCAGCCAGAAACTGCAGCTCATCAACACGAGCGGCTCCTTTGTCTATGCCTACCAGTGGATGAGCAGCAACCCCGAGGTGGCAACGGTGGATCCGGAGGGTCTTGTCACGGCCCAGAAGCCCGGCACCACCACCGTCACGGCGCTGGCCACCAACGGTCAGGCGCTGCGCTGCGCCGTTACCGTCAACAGCGATGTCGGCAAGGTGACTCTGAATAAGCGCGACCTGCTGCTCCGCACGGTGGGCAGCAAAGAGGCACTCACAGCGTCTGTCGCTGTGGAAGACGGCACGAATGTACCCATCACATGGGTCAGCAGTAATCCCGGCGTCGCTACTGTGGACGCTTCTGGTGTCGTAACTGCCGTCGCCGACGGCGAGGCAAAGATAACGGCGCTCTCGCCAGATGGACGCTTCGACAGCTGCAGCGTTTTCGTGGGCCTTGCGGCAGACAAGTACGACACGGAAGAGGACCTGGCCGAGGAACTCAAGCTTCCCGACCCCTATGTGGCCGTCCGGATGAACCGGCTGAGCTGAGAAAAGATCTGCAAATGAAACGCCCCACACTTGTCGAAAGACAGGTGCGGGGCGTTTGTTTATTGCTCCACCAGCGCAATGAAGGCCTTCATCTGGGGCGTGAGCCATTTATCCTTGTGGTAGAACAGCTGGCGGTGCATGGTGACGGTGCAGTCGGGAACGCGAAGGCGGGCCAGACGCCCGGCGGAGAGGGCCGGGCAGACGATGTACTCGGGCAGGAAGGAGAGGCCCATCCCGCGCTCTACCATCTGGCAGAGCAGGGAGGCGCTGCCCAGCTCGATGTAGGGATGGATGGCCAGCCCCCGGGCCGCAAGGCGCTGGTCGAGGGCGTCGCGGTAGCTCATGCCCCGCTCTGTGAGAAGAAATTCCTGCTGGGCCAGCACATCCAGCGGCACGGCCTCGGCTTCGGCCAGCGGGTGTCCGGCGGGGGCTACGAAGCAGACCGACTCCGGCACGTTGACGGCCAGTGTCAGGCTGGGCAGGAGCAGGGGCTGGTCGAGAGTGTAGGCGAGGTCGATCTGGTTGGCTCCCAGCAGCCGCAGCATCTCGTCGGCGGTGGCGGTGCGGAGCACCAGCTCCACCTGTGGGCAGAGGGCGTGGAACTGCTGCAGCAGGTCGGGCAGGAAGGTGCTGCACACCGAGTCTGCCAGCGCCACCCGCAGGGTGCCGCTGACGGCCCGGGCGGGCATCAGCGCGGCCTTGGCCTGCTGGGCCGTGATGAGAAGGGTGCGGGCGTAGCTCTGGAAGGTCTGGCCCGCGTCGGTGAGGCGGACGGTCTTTCCTACCCGGTCGAAGAGGGGCGTGCCAAGCTCTGCTTCCAGCTGTGCGATCTGGGCCGATACCGCCGACTGAGAGTAACCCAGCTCCCGCGCAGCGCTGGAAAAGCTGTGCAGCTCGGCGATGTGGAGGAAAGTGTTGATATTTCGCAGCTCCATTGCAGTCCCTCCGGCGTCAGCAGTGGTCGATGCCGGTGACGGTCAGCGTCTCGCCGTCCACCTTGAAGTGGACCTCCAGACCGCCGAACTCCATGCCGTAGACCCGCGCAGGGTCGTGCTGGTAGGAGGGGCGGGGGTCGTTGGCCAGTACCCCGCGCAGGGCGTCGCGGTCGGCCTGCGGCACGGCGGCCCAGAGTTCTTCCGGACAGGACACCTCCAACAGGTGGCGCCGGGTCTGGCCGGTAAAGCCCTCGGCAGCGTCCGGGTGACAGTCGGCGTAGGGGATATAGGGCTTGATGTCATAGATGGGGGTGCCGTCCATCAGGTCAGCCCCGCGCACCAGCAGGACGGGGCCCACCTCCGGGCGCATCTCGATGCCTTCCAGCTTCACGCTGGAAAGGCCCAAGGGGTTGGGCCGGAAGGGGGACCGGGTGGCGAACACGCCCATCCGCGTGTTTCCGCCCAGGCGGGGCGGGCGCAC
>OHJN01001170.1_pt1 | contig 10218 bp, 9 predicted proteins | sample 1568531 | NCBI WGS metagenome assembly OHJN01 (sample SAMEA3879594, study PRJEB24766) | human gut metagenome | biome: human-associated habitat; feature: feces | place: USA | collected 1985/1987
TCTTGTTCCGGAAAAAAATAAAGATATTGCCATTCGTTTTCAGACAAGTGAAGGAACTTTTTCCGAACGTGAAACTGTTTATGACATCGACATGCAGTTACAGATTGAAGTGGATCTTGAGACAGATGGACTTGACTGCCATTACTGTCCGGTTGACCTGTCCATTGCAGTTCCTGCCAACACAACCAAAAAAGTTTCCATCCTGTGCAGTATCGGTGACGTGAACGAGCGTCCTGCCCCTGTGTCTGCTACGGAAGCATTTTCCATTTTAGAGAAAAATGCCCGCTACCATGCAGAACTTTTTGAAAAAGCCGGATACCGCGACTCGTTTGCCAACCAGCTGGTGCTTGCCAGCGACCAGTTTCTGACTTACCGCGAGTCCACGAAAATGATGACCGTTCTCGCCGGACTTCCGTGGTTTACTGACTGGGGCAGAGACACAATGATCGCCTTTACCGGTCTGACGCTCTGCACGAAACGTTTCAAAGAAGCTGAGGAGATCCTTCTGACATTTGCCAGATATATCCGCCACGGAATTGTGCCGAATATGTTCCCGGACGACAATATGCCGCCGCTCTATAACACGGTGGACGCCTCTCTCTGGTACTTTTATGCGGTCTATCAGTACCTTCATTATAACCCGGCTGCCGAGGCGGAAGCTTTTGTAAAAGAACAGATTTTCCCTCATTTAAAAGAGATCATCTCCGCCTATGAAAAAGGAACGGATTTCAGCATTTATATGGAAGACGACGGGCTGATCCACGCCGGAAGCGGACTTGACCAGATCACCTGGATGGATGTCCGCGTTGGTGACTGGGTAGCAACACCGCGCCACGGAAAACCGGTGGAGATCAACGCGCTGTGGTATAACGCTTTACGGATCATGGAATCACTCTGCGAAAAATTTGACGAAGATGCTTCTGCCTACCGCACACGCGCCGAACAGGTAAAAGAATCCTTCAATGCCAAGTTCTGGGATTCCGCCAACCAGTGTCTGTTTGATGTTGTGGATGGTGACGAGCCGGACGACCATATCCGTCCAAACCAGGTTTACGCCGTATCCCTTCCATTTTCCCTGCTCCCGGAGGAACAGGAAAAAGCAGTTGTCGCACTTGTGGAAAAAGAGTTGTTTGTCGGCTGTGGACTTCGCTCCCTCGCACCGGATCATCCGGACTACCATGGCATTTACTGCGGTGCTCTTGCAAAGAGGGACGCCGCTTATCATCAGGGAACTGCCTGGGGCTTTTTGCTCGGTGGATTTTTCAGTGCCTATATGAAAGTGAACCACCACTCCTCCTCTGCTGCCGAAAATGCCGTCCGCATGTTAGAGCCTGTGAGAAAACATCTGACGGATTCCGGCTGTATCGGTTCCATCTCAGAAATCTTTGACGGGGATGCACCACACAATCCCCGCGGCTGTTATGCCCAGGCCTGGAGTGTTGGTGAGGTACTGCGCTGCTACTGCGAAGATATTCTTCCTTATTTATAATTTTCATTTTTTGCTTGACAACAAAGGTTCCTTCCTTTACAATAATCTTTGTTGTGAGCAACAAGCCCAGTTAGCTCAGTTGGTAGAGCAAAGGACTGAAAATCCTTGTGTCTCTGGTTCGATTCCGGAACTGGGCATCTGCGGGTGTAGTTCAATGGTAGAACACCAGCCTTCCAAGCTGGATACGTGGGTTCGATTCCCATCACCCGCTTTTTTGTTACCCTTTTTTGTTTGTCCACTAAGTATTTATGCATTTAAACTGTCATACAGCTGCTTTTACACATACTTATACACAAAACAAAAGCCGATACACCGTGTCTCCACGAAATGTATCGGCTTTTATTATGCGCTAGATAAAATATGTATTCCCTAATAATGTCTGACTAGAATAAATCTACACGACCTGAAAACTTATCATTTATAACATAGTATGCAGAATACTCTTCCGGCTTGATGTAGATGTTAAGCTTTCTGATGAAGCCTGCCTTGTGTCCCTCAGCAACGAACTGAGCCTTAACGCGCTCCTCGACAGCTGCTGTATCAACCTCGCTGTTCTGGTACTGAACAATAATCTCCGGCTTTACCGGCTCCTTCTTTGCAGGTTTTGCCTCTTTAGCTGTCTTTGCAGCTTTTGCTGCCTTTGCTGTTGTCTTCTTAACAGTGTCCTTAACCTCAGCGGCCTTCTCAGCAACCTTCTCAGTTGTCTTTTCAACAGCCTTCTCAACCTTCTCGGTTGTCTTCTCTACGGCTTTTTCTACCTCAGCCTTTACATCGGCTTTTGCATCAGCCTTAGGCTCTGAAACCGGCTGTGCCACTGTTTCCTCTTTTTTAACTTCAACCGGCTTTACTGCCTGCTTAACTGTCTTTGAGTTATTCTTTTTACGCATACTATTTTCCTCCTCATGCTCATTATTCACATACTAAAAAATTTTCAATTGCAACTAAAGCTTCCTGCTCATCATCACCCTTTGTAACAATATCAACAGACATTCCATCTGAAGGATTAAATGCCATAATACCCATGATGCTTTTTGCATTGATTTTGCGATTGTCACTCTCCAATGTAATCTCACTATCGAACTTGCATGCCACTTGAACAAGCTCTGCGATTGGATTATCATGACCTTCACATACTTTTGTAACGACAATACTCTTCTTACTCATACGTTCTCCTTAAACAAAAAGTATTAAACCTGTTTCATACTTATTTAATATATCCCAATTGTAACCGCTTTTCAATCCTTATGAAAATTTCTGTTAAACTTTACCTAAGGAGCTTACATTTAATGTCACAAAATCGGCATTATTACAACATTATTCTGTTTATTTTGTCATGTACGTGATAAAATGCAAGCCACCATTATAAAACATTCTGTCAGCATCCTCATAGCTCATCGATGTTGTTGCGCCATTATCCGGATTATAAATATATAAAGCTCCATTTGAAGAGTATCCTGTCACAAGCACTGCCGACGTATTTCCCGTCATCGCAAATACCGGATTGCCCTGGCTGATATAAAAGATAATATCCTCAGAAGACACTCCCTGTAAATCCAGGATTTCCTTGTCCGGCAGGTTGTTTTTGAGCACATCAACAGCACTGCTGCCTGCTCCAATCAGCTCAGACACACTTACCGTAACATCATTGTAGGTAAGCATTGCACTTACTGATTTCACGACACTGTCAGCATCCTTATCGATTTCATTACATGCAATATTCGCAAATGCATTTACTGCATTTTTTCTTGCCCTCATCCATACATACTGCTGGTTTGAGTCAATTACCACTCCCATGCTATCATTTGCCTGTTTTATGGCATCCGAGATGTTATCAGATGCAAAAATCACATCCCCCTTTGCATAAACATAGAAATGGACTGTATTGTCATCAAACTTTAAATCAACAGCAGTATCATGCGAATTTATAGTCATCTGTGCTGTCAGCTGCTTCAGCTTATCCGGCTTTTTACCACCTGCTATACTAATAGCGCTGACCGTCAGCTTTGTATCGGACTGACTCGTATCAAGAGCTATCTTCTGCTTCGAATCAGCCTCCCGGTTCATAATGGTATCCTGACCGATTTCTGCATACACACCATTGTTTTGTGCAATCAGATCTATCGTTACCGTATATCCATCCACAGAAATTTTCTCGACATAGCCGCCCGAAGGGGTATATGTCTTAAGCTCCGACTGGTCAGATGTATCAAGAATAATAAGGCCATTCATAGGAAATGTCGTGTTTCCGGCTGCATCAGAGACCACATCAGCAGCATTCGCCTGTCCATATATGAAATCCTCACCTATGAAGCCAAGCGGACGCAGATACTGGTCGTCGCCCTTTTTGACCTCAAAGGTCTTGCCACTCTTTAAATCCATCACTTTTATGGTATTTGATGAGTACTGATTTGCAGAATCCACCCATGCAAAGTATCTGTTACTCTCCGATGCGCAGTAAGAGCCTGTGGACAAGCCCTCAACCACCTTCTTTACTGACATCGAGCCTAAATTAATCCTATAGAGACTGTCATCCATCATGAGATAGAATTCATTCTTCTCATTAAGATAAAGCATCTTGCCCATCTCAGCCTTTAGCACCTCATATGATGTCTTAGAAGGAATAAACGCTTCCTCATCTATAGTATGTGCCAGGCCGTCATAATGGTACACACCGGTTCCCACCTCTCCCTCGTGGGTGCCTCTGTTCATATATCCGTATACCACAAAATCAATACTGCCCGCTTCGTCTACACTGACAATCTTTATATCGTGATGATTCCAGTTTTCACGCTCATCAATGCCCTCAGCGTCCCTGAAGCTGAATACCTTGATTATCATTCCATTGTTGATATCATAGGAGTATAAATCTCCCTCCTGGACAAAGCATATCACACTGCCTGCTTCATTTGCCCTGTACTCTGCCTCACTGCTTCTGATGCCAAGCATTACGCTGCCTGAATCCGATATAAAGCTGTTTTCACTGTTAAAAATCTGATTTGCCGTTCTCTCATAGTTGAGCACGTACATACGGCTTTCCGTCTGGCGCAGCCTGAAATATTCTCTTACATTGTAATACTCAGTCTCACCCTTACCGTCCACACAGCTCATCACATAGTCTATTGTGACCACATCATAAGAATCGTTTATTTCCTTTAGGGCTATGACAGGATTCGTATACTGTGCAGCGGCCATTGAGCCCCAGGTAATCTGACTCACCGTAGATGTCAGATCCACATGTGCAAGCGTATTTCTGTCACCGGTTGTTGTCTCCATATATGTTGTAAAGAAGGATTTGTCATCCTTTATAAACGTCTCATCATGAAACTTCTTTGCAAACTCAACAACCTTTGCAGCTGCCTTTCCGTCAGTCTGCATAATCCTGCTGTAATAATATACATTATCCTGACCGCTTGTGATGGTAAACACCAAAAGATACTCAGTATTTTCATCCATAACATTCGGCATGCTTACGTCCGCCTGAATAGTATTATCCTTATTAGAAAAAGAAGATATCTCGTCATCGGCCACCAGCCTCTTGCCATCCATGCTTCTGATCTTGTATGATATCCTGTCAACAGCCATACCATATGTTGAAATGGATAATGAGAGCTTCCTGTCATCCGAAATTGGAATAACGCAATCGCGCATCTTTGTCGGATCCATCTCAGTAGTATATCCATGGAGGGTGTTTATCTTTATTTTATCCAGATTAAATGACATAACCGGCAGCGTTGCATCCGCCTGCTTCGTGGTCATATCCTTATTTCCCTTGTTTGTAGTTATGCAAAATGTAATTAATGCTGCAATAAATACTACTATAAGTACTATCGGCTTTATCACTTTCTTACTCATAAAATCATATCCTTATATCTACCAGAATCTTTGGTACCTTCTGTATCTGCATCTGCGTCTGCAGAGTTCACAGTTAAAAAGTATGCCCGCTATTGTACAGATAAAGCACCTGCTGCTTTGCTCTGAGATAAATCTTCCGGCAATCCTGTCTGCCTCATCGAAAAGACGCTGCCTGTCAGGCACCTCATCATAGATAAAGCTGCCCTCATACTCCAGCTCATCCATGCGCTGCTCTACTGCAGACTGTATCATCGCCGTATCATGCGGATACATATCCTTTATCATCCCCAGGTCCTTTGCAAATGCATCCTCATTTTTATAGTAATCCATAAACGGAAATGTTTTATAAAAAGGTAACATCAAAAAACCTCTTTTTAATCATTATATGCTATATTCAGCTATTAGTTGCATGCTATAACAAACAATGCTGCAATAAAAATGCATGCGCCCAGGAATTTCTTTCCCGATACCTTCTCCTTCAGTATCACGCTGGAGCATATCATCATCACAATAATCGTCAAATTAAAAATATACCCTGCATAGCTGCCGGACATTGAAACTGCCCTGCCATAAAAATCATATGCTAACGGGTATGCAATGCCTGCAAGAATCAGGCATATACCATCAACAAATGACATGGATCTGATTTTCTTCATGCCTCCTGTTGCAATAGTAAATATAATAAGCACCAGCGTTCCTATAAATACACACCAGAACGCAATAAAGCCCTTATCCGGCTGTATCCCGCCAAGTGACACCAGAATATGTGCTGCCGACGCACAAACTGCAGCAAGAAGCGCAAACAAAATACCGGTTCCATCCAGATTTAAAATAACCGTTCCAGCAATCATGAGTGCAATCGCTATATAGTCAAAAGTGTCAGGAGTGTTATGAAACAGAAAAAATCCCACTGCAAGCGTGATTATATAGCTGCATTTAACTATAGCTGTAACCTGAAATGTGTAGCCCTCATGTATGGATTTAAAAAAACAGATGCCAAAAAGCCCTGTTGCAAGCCCTGCCAGAAGTATAAATATAACGCTCCTTTGGCCGAGTGCAATCAGGCTGCTTCCCATTATATTATCTTTCCTGTAAAAAAATATAGACGCACATAAAACAATCCCGGCAATGCTTCCCGCCAGCGCCGGGTCTGTCTTTTTAGTTCCAACCTTGGCCAAAATAGGCACACATGCTGCAATAAATGTTGCAGCACATGCCCATATAATTCCTGTCATATACATTACCTCACCACGTATCTATTACTGTGACTGTGCAGCACTATCTGCAGCTCCTGTTGTACTGCCATCTGCTGTACCCTGACTGGCAGCCCCGCTATTTGCCGCACCTGATGTGCCGCTGTCTGTAGTGCTGTCAGCCATATCTGACTTGACGTAGTCAGAGCTGACATAGCCTGTCTGTCCCTGGAAGATAACCTGTGTCCATCCATTGTCCTCTGATACAAACTCAAGCTTCACATTCTGTCCTATAACAGTAACTATATTTGCGTTTTTATCAGGCTTCTCTCTCATGTTTACACTGCTTGTAGTAGTGACGTAAGTTTTTTCGGTACCCTCTGTAGTCTGCTGTGGCAGATATATGGCGCCTATCTCCGTATCACTATCGCCGGCACTGTCAGTTTCACTTTCGCTAACTGCATTCTGTTGTGCCTTGTCCTGCTCCTTTTTTTTGCCGCCCTTTGAGGTAACGGTAATCACTATTGTAGCAATCAGGGCAATAAGAAAAAGACATATTGCTGCAAAAATCAGTCTGGCGATTATAACATCTTTTCTGTGGCTTGCTTTCATATTATTCTCCTTTTGTATTATCTGTGTTTTGGCTCATTATAGCATAATAATCTAAAAAGAAAAAGGCAGTTAATAGAATGTTTATTGGTAAATTTCTATAAATTACCTTATAATATTTTTAAACTACAGCACATCATATCAGAGGGAGATAAAATCATGGAACAAAAGACACCTTTTAAGGAGCTGACATTCAGTCAGAAAATACAATATATATGGGACTATTACAAAATACCGATATTTCTTGTCATTATCGGAATCATAGCAGTCACAACCTTTATTCATGGTCGGCTTGCGCAGAAAAATACTGTTTTGAGCGTATTATGCGTAAATGCAGAAAACAGCACCACAGAGGACAACGGCGCCGATATTTTCAATGACTTTCTCACAGATAACGGCTATGATTTGTCAAAGGATGAAATTGCCTTAAACAAAAATATCTGTGTCGATGTAGACAAAAGTGGCCTAGACTATCAGAACATGGCAGTCCTCACAGCATACTTTGCTTCTAACGAATACGATATATGCTTTATGGATGATAAGACCTTTGATTATTACGCCAAAAATGTCTGCTTTGAAGATATAAGCAAATATCTGGATAAAGCCGCCCTTGAAAAATATAAGGACAGGCTTGCATATGTGACAATAGATGGTAAGGAATATCCTTGTGGTATCAGGCTTTCAGCAGATGACAATGAATTTGTCAAAGCCTCCGGCTTATACTCTTCATGTACTGTCGGAGTGTGCTGTGACTCCTCCCACGATGCTATGGTCAAAAAATTATGCGGCTACATATTACAGTAGCCGCATTTCTATTTCTTCTGCTTTTATCTTATGAATTTCTCCTGTTTTTAAGCTTCAAGATTCCACCTATTGCAAGAAGTACTACACTCAGGCATGAAACAATAAACAAATCAGGAACATAATCCTTTATTACCCAGTATGGTATGCCTCCGACAATAGGCGCAATAACTATGCCCACCGGCAAAAACAGATGCAGAAAAATATTCGCTATCAGGTTTCCGCTATTGTCTGTTCTCCATTTGTGCGACTTGATAATCTCCATCAGCGCAACCAATATAAATGCTGCAAAAACAAGGTCATAGAACAGGTGCGCATCGACATAATCCTTTGGGTCAAGCTCGTCTGTTGCATATCCCATAAGCGTCATCACAACCTTTGAGGTTACCTTGTTCATCAGATTGTTTGTGACCATATAGTCATTGGTATTTGCGAGGAATACAACACCCACGCCGCTCTCCGGAAGCAGATACATGTCTGCGATATAGTTTTCCGTGAGACCTGTGTGATTGTACACTGTCTCGACATATTTATCCGAACGTACCCAGCCCATACCATAGCCTGTCTCACCGGACTCATCCATAGGAACTGTTGCCCGAAACATTGTGCTAAGGCTCTTGTCAGAGAGTATTCCATAGCCGCCACGCAGATACATCTGAAGATATTTTCCCATATCATTTGCGCTTGATGCAATATAGCCCGCCGGTACAGTGGACCATGAATCGCTGAGCGGATACTTCACATCGCTTTCCACCGAAAAACCGAAATAATTGTTGTGGCCTGTAATCAGACCATCCTTCTTCGCTTTTGCATAGGCTGCGCTGCTGTGAGTCATGCCAAGTGGTGTAAAAAATGTCGCTGTCAGATAATCGCTGTAGCTAACACCTGATACTTTTTCCACTATAAGACCAAGTATGTCATAATTGACATTCGCATAGGTATATTCTCCATTTTTGCCAACAATCTTTGCATTTCCCACATGCTGGTACACGCCAAGTCCACTGGTATGATTGAGCAGCTGTCTTATTGTAATCCTTGTCGCATCCTTTGGATTTTTGAATACCTCAGCTGCATCCAGATAAGGATTTACCGGGCTGTCAATATTCAGATGTCCTCCCTCATACAGCTTCATGATGCATGCCGCAGTAAACGACTTGCTGAGTGAACCGGTGATAAACGGCGTGTCAAGGCTCTTGCAATCCCCATATGTACCGGAGAAAAGCACGCCCTCTGCATCTACCACCTCAACAGCCATGCCCGGAATCCTGTAATTGTCACAGGCTGCCTTTAAGGTATCCTCTATCTCTGTATATTTCGGCGAATAATTGTTGTTGTCAAGCCTTGGAATCATATCTATCACAAGACCCACTATAATAGCAACCACTATTCCCATCAGAGCTCTCTGTGGTATCAGTCCGATATAATGTGCATAATTGGTATATGTCTTTTTCGCCATATCCTCGGTGCCCTTTATCCACACCTTCGGTGTATGTGCATACCAGCCACAGTATACTACCAGTTCAAGAAACAATAGGACTGCCATCCATATCAAAAGCGCAAACACAAAGCCCGTTGAAAAACTTGTTGCCCCTGCTATTGATGTCAGTATGACAAGCGCTATCGTCCAGAATATAAGTGTCGGAAGCTTCTTTACAAACTTCTCCCAGTCTGTCATGATACGGATATTCCGATTTCTGTAGCCACGCATATGCATGACCTTTTTCTGCAGCTTCTCGGGCATATTGCTTATCTTATATGCCGGATCCCGCTTTATCCGTATTACTCTGTATATGCCAAATATTAAGCAGCAGACTATTACCTCAACTGCCAGTACCATTCTATCAACCACCTTATGTCTTATTTACAGTCATTTGAGACTGTACTTTACATAAAAATTTAGCACATTTTTTGTGCTATGTAAACACAAAATAATATTAATACTACGGGCCGTAAGCCCCACAAAGCAGTGACGCACACGGACTCCCATTCGAGCTACGCTTTGCTGTTAAGTGGCTGTACGAATTATGCTTTTTACGTTTTCTATGCTCGACGAAACCGTCGAAACTCGCCCTCCATGGCTCGATTTCTCCTTGCCCTGCCCTCCATGGCCGGGCATTTCTGTGTTTCTATGCATAATTCTACAGCCACTAAACAGCTCCGCTATGCGCTCTCACGGGAGTCCGTGTGCGCCACCTCTTTGCGGGGCTTACGGCCCTTAGGTTGTGGATTTATATACTTCGTAAGGGACATAAGTGCCGGTTTCCGGGGTGCACA
>OHJN01001198.1_pt1 | contig 9976 bp, 9 predicted proteins | sample 1568531 | NCBI WGS metagenome assembly OHJN01 (sample SAMEA3879594, study PRJEB24766) | human gut metagenome | biome: human-associated habitat; feature: feces | place: USA | collected 1985/1987
CTCCGGTATAGGTTCCATCCTTGTATCCTGCTCCATCTTCTGAATCACTCCCTGACTCAGAATCACTGCCGGCACCAGATGACTGTACCTCCAACTGTGCATTCAGTTTTGCGATTTCCTCATCCTTCGCACGGACATCTAACACTTCGTTATATCCGAAAAGGACACCGACGATTGCCAGCAGACTAAACAGTCTTACGATAAACTCTTTCATCCTACTGCGCCTCCGTCTCTTCTGGTCTTAAAGCCATTTCCAGTGCCTTTTTGCATCCGTCAATAATCGCATTCGAAGAACAGGTTGCTCTGGATACCGTATCAATTTCTTCCGGCATTCCTTTGGTAATAATCTGGGAAACGACACCTTTTTTGCTTGAAGTTCCATTTGCCGCCTTCTTGATATAGCTGTCATTTGCTGCATCCCCATCTCCTGACACGTCAGTAATGGATACAATTTTGTCATTTCGTATTGTCACCTTCATAGAAAGCTGATACTCTGTAAAATCTTCATCCTCAAGCTGCGTGGATGTGAAATTCTCCCAGTTAATTCCATTGCTGATCATCACTGCCTCTGCCTTCTGATTCAACGGCTCCGGGAAAAGTACAACTAAGCCTCTGCACTCTATTGTCACCGGGTGCTTTAATGTGTATTCACTTAAAATCCCTGCTGCCATGGGCGCACGGGATGTGCCGCTCTCTGCCACAAACAGGATTCGGTTATATTGTTTCATATAAATCATGCCTTTCTGATCTCTGCATCGGTCATCAAAACTACACTCGTAATACTTGATGTCCCGCCGCCTTCAAAAGACGGTTCATGATTGCCTGTCCAATCCTTGGTGTTGCAAAACTCTCTGAATAGATTGCATCTACATTCCAGTCATCAAATTCCCTTAAAATCTTATAGAGATGCTGCGCGATCGCGTCTTCATCCGCCCGCGCTCCAATGCTCACAACAATATCTGCCTGATACTGATCTTTTGTCTCATCCGTTGCGATCACTCCGACTTTCAGACCATTTTTCTGCTTTTCGGCTACGAGTTCGTTAATCTTTTTCACAACGTTCTCTGCCTCGCCATCTACAAGCACAAGATCTGCTTTCGGTGCATAATGTTTGTATTTCATTCCAGGTGCTTTCGGCTTTGTGAGCGAATCCGAGGCTATAATTCCCGGATCGATCTTCACTTCCTCACCAAGAACCTCTTCTAACATTTCTTTCGTGATATAACCAGGGCGTAAGATCATCGGAGTATCTTCGGTCAGATCAATGATTGTTGACTCAATGCCGATTCCTACCGGTCCTCCGTCTAAGATCATCGGTATCTTGCCATCCAGATCAAGCTTCACATGGGAAGCCTCTGTCGGGCTTGGCTTTCCGGATGTATTTGCACTTGGTGCTGCAATCAGGCATCCGCTTTCCTCAATTAATTTTAATGCTACCGGGTGTTTTGGCATACGGATTGCTACGGTCTCCATACCGCCGGTCGTCTCATATGGTACTTTTTCATTCTTCCAGACGATCATCGTGAGCGGTCCTGGCCAGAATGCGTCTGCCAGCTTTTCTGCCTGAGCAGGAACTTCTTTTGCAATGGAAACAAGTTCCTCAAATCTGCAGATATGCACGATCAGGGGATTGTCTGATGGCCGTCCCTTTGCCGCATATATCTTTTTTGATGCTTCCGGATGCAGCGCATCTGCACCCAGACCATATACGGTCTCTGTTGGAAACGCTACCAGTTCTCCTTTTTGGATGAGTTCTGCCGCTTCTTTCATTTCATTTTCGTCTATCTGAAATGGATCTATTTTTACAACTTTAGTCTGCATGTTATTCCTCCGAACATTCATGTATTATTATCTCACAATTCCAAAAATTAGGCAACATACTTGCTATGTTTTTCTAAATGTGGCATAATAATTTTAATTAGGTAAAGAATATTGATGCAGCAGTTATTTTCAAATAGTAACTGCTTCTTTTCCGGTATTATATGCTTTGGCAGAAATATCAGCAATCTTTCTTACAGGAGGGAGATCGTTATGAAAATTACAAAATCAGAATTTGGAACTACAAAAAACGGTTCTATTATCAATTTATTTCATTTGGAAAACACAAGCGGCGCTTATGTTGAGATCATTGACTTTGGCTGCCGTCTGACAAAAATTGTCGTGCCGGACCGCAATGGTGATCCGGTAGATGTATGTCTTGGATTCTCAACAGCCGATCACTATGCAGACGATGATGCAAGTCTCGGTGCTGTAGTAGGCCGGGTTGCCAACCGCATCAAAGATGGCCACTTTTCTCTGAATGGAAAAGAATACCAGCTTGCCATCAACAACGGAACAAATCATCTGCACGGCGGTATCGTCGGTTACGCTTCTAAGATCTGGGAATCGAAGATCAAAGATGACAAATTAATTTTTACCATGAATTCAGCAGATGGGGAAGAGGGATATCCCGGTAATCTGACACTGACAGTCACTTATGGATGGTCCGAGGACAATGAGCTTTCGATTCTTTACGAGGCATCCACAGATGCGGATACACTGTTCAATGTGACAAATCACGGTTATTTTAACTTAAACGGTGAAGGTCATGGCGATATTATGTCGCATGAATTATTTATTGATGCAGATGAGATCACGGAACTCGATGACTCCCAGGCTCCAACCGGAAAGTTTATCCCGGTAGATGGCACTCCATTTGACTTCCGCACCATGCACACAATCGGAAAAATGTACAACTCCGATTATGAGCAGTTTAAAAAATTCGGCACTTACGATCACAACTTTGTCATCAACGGAACCGGTCTCAGGGAGGCTGCCGTTCTCCAGTCCAAAGAGACGGGAATCCGCATGACCTGCTTTACGGACCAGCCGGGTCTGCAGCTTTATGTCGCAAACCAGCCAATGAAGCTTCCGGGAAAAGAGGGCGTTCCGTACGCAGAGCACTCCAGTGTCTGCCTGGAAACACAGCATTTCCCTGATGCGATCAATCACGGAAATTTCCCAAGCATCGTGCTTCATCCCGGCGAGGATTTCCGTTCCAAGACGCTGTATCACTTCTCAACTTTTTAATTTTTGTTATTGAGCAATATTTATCATTTACGCTTTCATTATCGTGTATTTTAATGGCTTGTGCTAATTAAAATACACGATTTTTCATGTTATGGACTTGTAAACCGTGTCTGTTTGTATTAAAATGTGTGTTAAAGTTATTGGCGACGATAACCTTACATCATTTATGATGTGATGCGTATTCTTAATACGCAGAATAATGATTTTTATTTAATTATAAGGAGGGAATATCAATGGCATACGTAATTTCTGATTCATGCGTTAGCTGTGGAACTTGCGAACCAGAATGTCCAGTAGGCGCTATCAGCCAGGGAGACAGCCAGTTCGTTATCGATGCAGGTTCTTGCGTTAGCTGCGGAACTTGTGCAGGAGTTTGTCCTACAGGAGCTATCAGCGAAGAATAATCCGCAACAGGCTTTGCAAAAGTACATAAGAAAAACCGTCAGGCTTCTGACGGTTTTTTCTTTGTCCATTTTTTTAATAATGGTGTTTTTTTCTTTTTTAAATTGCCGCGGATTGCCTCATCCAGCTGCCGGAAACGTTCCTCTTCCAGTTCCTCACGCTCCCGCATCAGATAATTCATCTCCTTGAGTACCTGTTCCCCCACATCTTCGCTGATCGTCCTGCTTAAATTTTCATTGTTTGCTGCGATCGCCTTGCCCACAATATCTGTCATGAGTTCTGTGAATTGCGCCATGCGGTCCGTATTGTCCAATATGCTCTGCTTTGCCTCTGCCAAAGCTAAGGTCTCCGGGTTTTTAAAATAAACCTGATGATTTTTTACGCCACCAGGCTTATCTGCCTCATTTCCGGTAAGTTCCGGAAGTCTCTGCTCCATATCACCATTATGTACGATCATTTTTATGGCTTTGAGCTGATAGCCCTTCTCTTTTAATTCTTTGATATATTGAAATTCTTTGATATTTTCCTGTGTATAGTAACGGTGTCCCATTTCGTTTCGCGGAATGTTTAACTCCAATTCATCTTCCCAGTAACGCAATACATGCGATTCCACATTTACCATGCTGGATGCATCTGAAATCATATACCGTACTTTTTCCATATTTTCCTCCCTTTAAGCTTACCATTATTATAAGCGTCGCAGGACAAGCCCTCAAGGAAAATCGGTCGCCTTTTTCAGACAAAAATCGGGGTGTTATACAAATTCCGACAGAAAAACAAAATCGTTTTTCTGCCGGAAACTGCACAACACCCCGACGGTACTGATTAATTTTTCTCCATATTGGCGAACTTGGTATACTGAGGCAGCCATACCAGATTAATCGTTCCAATCGGACCATTTCTCTGTTTTGCGATAATGATTTCTGCTATGTTTTTATTCTCTGAATCTTTATTGTAATAATCATCACGGTATATGAACATAACCACGTCGGCATCCTGCTCGATCGCGCCGGACTCACGAAGATCCGACAGCATCGGTCTGTGATCCGGTCTCTGTTCAACAGCTCGTGATAGCTGTGACAATGCGATCACCGGAACAGACAGTTCACGCGCCAATGCTTTTAAAGAACGGGAGATATCTGAAATCTCCTGCTGACGGGAATCGCTCCCCTTACCGGAACCGGACATTAACTGTAAGTAGTCGATAATGATAAGTTTTAAATCATGCTCTAATTTATATTTACGGCACTTGCTTCTCATCTCTGCAATGGAGATACCCGGCGTATCATCGATGATCAGCTTGGAATTACCGATCGTTCCTGCTCCCTCGATCAGTTTTTCCCAGTCGCTGTCCGAGAGGTTACCGGTACGCAGAGCCTGTGCATCCACTCTTGATTCCAGAGAGAACAGACGGTTTACCAACTGTTCTTTCGACATCTCTAAAGAGAAAATTGCGGTACACATATCTTCATGAAATGCCACATACTGTGCGATGTTCAATACAAACGCTGTTTTTCCCATAGATGGACGCGCTGCGATCAGTATCAGGTCGGAAGGCTGCAAACCGGCAGTCCGGTAGTCCAGATCGATAAATCCGGTTGGAATACCTGTTACCGTTCCGGAAGTCTTTGCTGCATTTTCAATCTTCTCCAGCGCATTCATAACTACCTGACGGATCGGAACATAGTCCCCGCCGCCACCTCTTGTGGAGAGCAGATCAAATACTTTCTTCTCCGTCATATCCATGACCGTATCAATACTTTCCTTACCGGCATAACACTCATTCTCAATCTCTTCATTCAATCGGATGAGTTTGCGCCGCATGGAATTGTCTTTTACAATTTTTGCGCAATACTTAATATTTGCAGAAGTCGGAACCGCATCCAAAAGTTCTTTCACATAGGAAAGACTTGAAATTTCCTCCGGCACCTCTTTTTCTTTTAATTTGTTCTGTAAGGTAATGAGGTCGACTGGAAGTCCTTTGCTGTAGAGTTCTATCATGGCATCAAATAAGATTCCATACTGTTTATGATAAAAATCATCACTCGTCAGCATCTCCATCGCCGTCAATATCGCATCTTTGTCCATGATCATGGATCCAATGACAGACTGTTCTGCATCCAGACTATTTGGCATGCTTCTCTTGATCAGAGTCTCCTCCATGAGATCCTCCCTATAATTCTACTACATGAACGGCAAGTTTTCCGGTTACTTTGGTGTGGAGTTTTACCGGAACTTCCACAACGCCAAAGCTTCTGATTGGCTCTGCAAGCTGCATTTTCTTCTTGTCGAGTTCTAATCCAAGCTGCTCTTTTGCCGCTGCTGAGATCTCTTTTGTGGAAACAGAACCAAAGGTTCTTCCGCCTTCACCGGCTTTCATCTTAACAGTTACTTTCTTATCTTTTAAATTTTCCGCCATTGCAAGCGCTGCCTCGTAATTCTCCTGTGCAACTTTATCTGCATGCTGATTCTGTAATTTCAGATCATTTAAATTTTTGGCATTTGCTTCCACGCCTAATTTTTTCGGAAAAATAGCGTTGCGTGCGTAACCGTCACTGACATTGACAACGTCTCCCTTTTTTCCTAATGCTTTTACATCCTGTAATAATATTACTTTCATTCCTGAATATCTCCTTCTTTTATCATCTCGTCAATGGTGTCCTGGATCATTCGCTTTGCCTCCTGGATCGTACAGTTCGTCAACTGCGCTCCCGCAACGTTTAAGTGGCCGCCTCCACCCACACGTTCCATAATGAGCTGGACATTGATCTCATCAATGGATCTTGAACTGATATAGATTTTTCCCTGATACTCCGTCAAAACGAAGGATGCCTTAATTCCCACAATATTTAATAATTCATTTGCCGCCTGTGCTCCTACAATTGTAGGGCTCTCAATATTGTCCGCCGGGCAGACAGAGATTGCAAATGCTCCCCGGTAGACCTCTGCATGACGGACCGCCTCAGCTCTCGCTTTATAAGCAGCCATATCATTTCGCAGCATTTTTCTGACACGCGTGACTTCCGCTCCGGCTCTTCTGAGATATGCCGCTGCCTCAAAAGTGCGCACGCCTGTTTTTGTCATAAAATTATTGGTATCAATGAGGATGCCTGCGTAAATACAGTCTGCCTCACTCGGTTCCAGCTTAATATTTTCCGAAAAGTACTGCAATACTTCCGCGATCATCTCGCATGCGCTCGACGCATATGGCTCGATATAGGAAAGTACCGGATTCTCAATGACTTCACTGTTCTGTCTGTGGTGATCGAATACACAGATCGTGTCGGTACGGTTTAACAGCTCCGGGCATTCTGTGTAGCTCGGACGGTTCGTGTCCACAACCATGACCAGTGTATTCTTATTTGTGATCAGAAGCGCCTCTTCATTCTTAATGAATAAATCTGCCGGGTAACCTTTTTCTTCCGTAAAACATTCTACCAGCGGGCGAAGGGATGTCGTGACTTCATTCAAAACGATCTGCGCCTTCTTGCCAAGCACACGGGCTGCACAGTACACACCGATCGCTGCGCCTAAAGAATCTACATCGCTGATCGTATGTCCCATAATGACCACATGTTCACGGCTCTCGATGATCTCGCGGAGTGCATGAGCCTTTACTCTGGCTTTTACTCTGGTGTTACGCTCTACCTGTTTTGCCTTGCCTCCGTAATAAGTGACTTCCTCGCCTTCTTTTACAACGACCTGATCGCCGCCACGTCCTAATGCAAGGTCAATTCCCATGCGGGCGTACTCGTAATTCTGTGTATAGCTGACACCTCCGGCACCGACTCCGATACTTAAGGTGATCGCCATCTCATTTCCGACTTTGATGCTCTTGACATCCTCGATCAGCTTAAACTTATCTGCTGAGAGCTGCTCTAAATACTTGTATTTGAATACAACAAAATATTTATCTTTCTCGATCTTACGCACCAGGGCATCGATCTCTGTAAAATATTTATTGACCTTGCGGTCTACAAGTGCGATCAAAAGAGAACGTTTTACATCTTCGATACTGTCTAACGCTTCCTCATAGTTGTCAATATAGATCAGTCCTGCAACAAGCTTCTGCTCCTCGTTCTCCCTGATATAACGATTCAGTTCTGTCTCGTCAAACAGATATATGGCAGTCAGATACTCATCCGTGTCGTTGATCGCCACGATAGCACTGTCCTTTGTCACGGAATCAAAATAAATGCGCTTCATGGAAATACGGTAATTGCGGTCATCCAGCATTACATTTATGGATCCTACCGCTTCGGACTTCTGCAGGATATCCTTGGTCAGGCTCGGAAATACTGTGGTCACTGACTTATGGTAATTTTTGTCCTTGCCTGTGATCTCTGTAAATTTTTCATTCATCCACAGAAATCTCGAATTATAATCCAGCAATGCATACGGAATCTCAAAATCATTCAAAAGCTGTTTCTGTACAGTTCCGTACTGTGTGGCAAAATTCACCAGCTCATTGATCAGAAGTGGTCTGTTCCGCCTGTTTGATATCAGTACAATGATAACGTATAAAACGATAAATCCTGAAAACTCTGCTCCCATCTGTATGTCCTGTGCATACATTGCAACATCCATCAAAATCAATACAATGGTGAGATACAAAGGCCAGTTCAAATATCTGCGAAGCTTTCCTTTTAATTTTATATTCGTTTTCTTCATATTCACACCCTTTAAAAATCCTGCAAAATAGTAACGATTTGTATTCCATTATATCATTGAAAGGGTATAATATAAAGCTTATTTTTCTGATTTAATTTCCCGATAAAGGTGTTTCACGTAAGGTCAGATAATTTCCCTTATCCATATCATCAATAAAATTGTCTGCGATCATCTTTTTTCCGCAAAAATTTTCGTCCATGTCTTCCATAAATTCCATGTTCTCATTCTGATAACCTATGCCATCCTGATAATGGAAAACCCGAAATCCAGTTCCCTCTTCCCCGCCGTATGCCGGAAAAATAAGATCATGCCATCCGTCAGTCATCGTATCGCTCACATACACCGGAGTACGGACATACGCAAACCTCTCCAGCACCTGGTATCCCTGTTCACTCTGCTCAAGGATCACTGCCGGATCACCGCCGTCACATTCCGTATATTCGCCAACCACCACCGCAAGGATTTCCTCGGTTCCATCTTCATTCAGATCGACCATATCATAATAATAACGCGTCTCCGCACAAAATTCCTCCGGTATCTGATAATAAGCAATCAGGAAATCCGCAAGTTCCTGGTTCTTCTCCCTGTCGGCATAAATCGTCTCTGTATCTGCCTCAGAAACAGGGTACTGTGTACTTTCCTGTTCTTTCTCTTCCGTCTCTTCTGTCTGACTTTCCGTTTCCGCTGCCGTATCAGGGATCGCTTCTGCTTTATCTGTCTCCTCTTTTTTACCGCATCCAAATAACCATAAAACTGCCAGCAATGGAAGTATGATATATTTTCTCAATTTCTTTTTCATATTGTGTAATCCTTTTGTCAGTCTCTTCCGTTTTCCTTAAACTTATGAAAAAAGCCTATCACATTATAACAAAAAAAGTCTTTAAAAAAACATTAATTTTTCTAAAGACTTTTGTATTATTTAAATCACGTGTTTTTCCATCCATTTGCCTGACAGGAAACGAATGGAGAAGATAATGCTTCGGATTCCCCAGTCTGCAAACATACCGATCCACACTGCGATCGGTCCAAATCCCTGAAAACGGATCAGATAAACCGCCAGTGCCACCCTGCAGAACCACATCGTGCACGTAGCTGTGATCATAGAAAATTTTACATCCCCCGCTGCTCTGAGTCCGTATGGCGGAATGAAAGACAGTGCCCAGAGAATCGGTTTTGCGATCGTGATCGCGATCAGCATCTGATAGCAGAGTTCCATGCTCTCAGCCTCCATGCCGGCAAGATGCATGATCGGACGGCTGATAAGGAATGTGACCGCACACGAAATAATCAGCACGATCTCTGCATATCCTGTTAATTTTATAATATAATATTTGGCTTCCTCTTTTCTTCCTGCGCCAAACGCCTGACCTGCCACGGTCATAAGTCCAATTCCCACAGCGATTGCTGCAATTCCATTGACATTTTCAAAAATTACCGTCATCGCCTGCGCCGCAATTGCCTGTGTTCCCAGGGTGGAAACCGTGGACTGGATTGCAAGTTTTCCAAACTGAAACATGCCATTTTCCACTCCGGCAGGAATACCGATCGCAAGTACTTTCCCGATCAGCGGAAAATCCGGCCGAATTGTGTGATATTGGTTCAGCACGATTTTCTGTTTTGGTTTTCGAAGGAAATACAAAACAACAATGGCACAAAACGCCCTTGAGACGAGCGTTGATATCGCCGCTCCTGCCACTCCCATATTACATCCGAAGATAAGGACTGCATTTCCAATGATATTCAACACATTCGAAATGATCGATATTTTCATCGGGAATTTGGAGTTTCCGCCTGCACGGTAAAAGGCTCCTCCTGCATTAAACAGGGCGATAAA
>OHJN01001202.1_pt1 | contig 9940 bp, 8 predicted proteins | sample 1568531 | NCBI WGS metagenome assembly OHJN01 (sample SAMEA3879594, study PRJEB24766) | human gut metagenome | biome: human-associated habitat; feature: feces | place: USA | collected 1985/1987
AAAACCCGAGACATACTGCGCGAATTTATGCGATTAGCATAAATTCTGTGCATCGTGAAGCGTGTTGCTGAGAACGGAGTGAACAGTAACGAGTTTTTCTATCGGTTGGGATTAAAAGATGGACTGAATCTAAAAAATACGGTAAAATCTGTATTAGAAATGATATCGTGAAATCGAGATTTGTAAGGAATAAAAAGGATAAAGAAATGAGGGTTCAACAACTAAAATATATTTTGAAGGTAGCAGAAGTTGGCTCTATTACCGAAGCGGCAAAACTGCTTTTTATATCACAGCCAAGTCTGTCCAATTCCATCAAAGAAACGGAAAAAGAGGCTGGTATTACCATTTTTCTTCGCAGCAGAACCGGAATTACTCTGACAAAAGATGGTGCTGAATTTCTCGGTTATGCTCGTCAGGTGATACAGCAGATGGAACTGCTGGAGGATCGGTATGTTACAAATCTTCCGGGAAAAGTGACATTTGGAGTATCTTCTCAGCACTATACTTTTACGGAAAACGCTTTTGTGGAGTTAGTTAAGCGTTTTGGCCAGAAACGATACGCTTTTTATTATAATGAAACCGGAACACATCAGATATTGGATGATGTGAAAAATCGTGTCTGTGATTTAGGCATCCTTTATTTATCGCATGAAAACGAAGTCGTCATGCGGAAAGTGATAGAGGAAAACCATCTGGTGTTTACCGAGCTATTTTCAGCAAAGCCTCATGTTTTTTTGCAAAAAGATCACCCATTAGCATCGAAAAAAGTAGTTTCCGTCCATGACCTTGCACCTTATCCACGGCTAAACTTTGTACAGGGAGAGTATGAATCTGTCTATTTTTCAGAGGAACTATTCAGCTCCATCCCGGTGGATAAGGAAATTCGGGTCAATGACAGAGGGGCTATTGTCAACTTCATGCTTGGACTGAATGCCTATACTATTTCAAGTGGCATTTTCCCGAAATATTTGAACGGAGAAAATATCATCTCCGTTCCGCTTGCAGAAAATGAAACAATGCATATTGGATATGTGCTGAATGAAAATCAGGAATTAAGTGAACTTGGAAAAAGCTATCTGGAAGAATTACGGAAATATGCTCCAGCCAATCCATAGTCATAGGTTATGGATAATCATATAAAATAGGTGTTATGTATGTACCGCTGTTTGCTGATATAATATCAGCAGAAAGGTGGTTGATGATTATGCCTATGGCGGTACTGAGCAATTTTCTGATTTATTGCGTTATAAATGCCTTTACTCCGGGACCGGGAAATATTCTGGCATTAAATACCGTAACAAACTATGGATATAAAAAAGGAAAGCCGTTGTTCTTTGGAATTTTTGCAGGCTACTATGTAGTGCAAATCTTATGCGCAATTTTCGTATATGGGGTTAATTCTTTGCTTCCAAATGTAATGGAAGTGATGAAGTACATCGGAGCAGCCTATATCCTGTGGCTTGCGATTCATATTGTTTTCAGCAAGCAGTCAACAGAAAACGCAGAGCAATCGGCATCGTTTCTGAAAGGCTTCATGCTGCAATTTGTCAATGTGAAAATCTATATGTTCGGAGTTACCGCACTAACGGGTTATGTTGTAGGATATATGTCCTCTTTTCCGGCTTTGCTGTTTTTTGAGCTGGTTATTGCAACAATCGGAACGATCGCAACCTGTACTTGGATTGGCTTGGGCGTACTGATTCAGAAGTTTTATCTGCGTCATTTCCGTGTTATTAACATTATCCTTGCACTAACATTACTGGAGTGTATTTGGGGAATGTTAAGATAATTGTTGCTTTGAGAGCAATTCTAATTAACAAATTCAAGTTTGTATATTTCATCAAAAGTTTCATATTTAAATAAACAAGGGGAGATGGTAAAATGAAAGCTCATGAATATTGGTCTGTCGGAGCATTGATAACGATGCTAGGAACTTTTTACACAGGCTACAAAGGAAACAAAATCAAGTCATAAATAATTTTACGGTTAGTTGTTTGATTTGCATGGTTATGGCTATTTATTCAGGACATAAAATGCTTTCTGGGAAAAAGAAACTCGAAGTAGCGAAAGACTGATCAAAAGCCCTTCGCTTTACATATTAAAGAGGAGCAACCTAAAGAGTAGCACGAAGCATGATCTTTGCAGTGAAGACTCCATTTTCATAAGTGAAATTACAAGAACCATCGTTCTTTTCTGCCATTCTGCGGACAGACTGGGTACCAATCCCCAGACCTTTCCGTTTGGTAGAATGGAGCAGATGGTTCTTTTCTTTGATGATTCCATCAAAATTATTCTCAACCCGAATTAAAAGAAGAGAAGCTGAATGCTGGCGGATCTCAAGCAAAATCTGCTGCCGTGACATTGTAGTCTTGCGGCTGGCTTCCAATGCATTTTCAAGAAGGTTTGAAAGGATAAGACACAGATCCATTTCATCTACAGAAAGCTCCTGAGGCAGATCGACACGTGCATCAAACGGAATCTCTTCTTTCTGAGCCAACGCATAATAATATCCGATCACATTATCAACAGACTGATTTTCACAGAAATGAAAATCAAAGCTAGGAATTTTATCCATTGCGTTCTGCAGATAGTCCTTTATCTTCTCGAGATTACCATCTTCGGCCATGACAGATAATTGAACGAAATGATGACGAATATCATGTCGTGCCTGCCTTGCTTCTTCGATTGCAGATCTTAAATTCTCATATCGTTCCTGCTGTACAGAAAGAAACAGATTTTCCTGCTGCAGTTTTTGGTTTTTATTCAAAATGTTAGCCATCATCAGAAACATTGTGTAAAACAGTGCGAGAATAAGAAGAAGGGCGTAAACAATCACAATGTATCCGTGCAAGAAACGCTGTGTGTGCAGAATCGTATTATATTTTGGAATGAGAACAAGGTTCAATCCGATGATAAGAACCGGAAGTACCCAGAATACATACCATGTCTGGGCAAGATTTTCATCCTCGACCATGTCCTTGACAACGTGAGAAGCCGGATGCCAGATCAATATAACAAAAAGGATACAGAAAATGTTATATAGGACAGCAAATACGGAGAATCCAGAAAAAGCCTGTTCTTCAGAATTAAAGCTAAGCATAGCAGACGTTGCTCTTGCGAGACTGTTAAAGCAAGAAAAAACTGCACAGACAGCAAGATAGATGCTGACGGATTTCCATAGTGAGATTCGCAGTGTTGCCTGATACAGGATAAACGTAAGAAACAGAAGCGGCAGAAGAATCATTCTTGTTGATAAATGAAATCTGTTGCATACAAATCCACTCAAAAAAGAAATTATGACAAGAAGAGGAAGCATCCAGGCAATCATTTTCTTAGGTTTTTGCTTTAAAGATGAGTTCACAGGGAGATATGCAAGCAACATGCCCGGAATCAGAACTGTAAATTCCAAAGCCTGAAAAATTATTGTACGCATTAGAAATCCTCCCTTTGAAATAAATAATCCATAAAGTGTTGTCGTGCCAGTTTGCTTAGTTCACGACTGACAACAATCTTGCTTCCGTCATCCAATAGAAACATCGTTCCATCAAAATCAACTGCATGTTCCATATTAATGATCGTTCCCCTGTTGCAGACAAAAAAGCGGGAATCTTCTTTTAATGGAGCAGTAAAAGAACTGAAGGATTGTCGGATGACAAGTTCTTTTTTTGCAGTTGTATGAATGTGGATCATATGAGAAAAATGATCCGCATGGACGATCGTTTTAAACGGTACTTGAAATTCACTCCCATTTACTTTCAATGGAAGTGTTTTCTCGGGAGTTGGGATTCTGGACAAAATCTCATCAGTTAAAGAAGAAAGTTCATCCTCGGTATAGGGCTTTACAAGATAGTGCATGGCACGAACCTGAAAACCTTCCAACGCATGATCCGAGGATGTTGTTGTAAAGATCAGCAGACAGTCTTTATTCGATTTCCTGAATTCCTTTGCAATTTCAATCCCATTTGCACCATCCATATAAATGTCCAAAAATAAAACTGTGATGTCCTGATCCTTCGAAGCTTCAAGAAATGCCTCCCCATTCTCATACTCACAGCAATGAAATCCCATATCTTTCTGATGAAAAATCTTTTCTAACCGTGTTCGTAGCAGAACACGTTCTTCCTTAATATCATCAACAATAGCGATTGTCATATGAAAATCCTCCCAGAGTTGTATCTGCTTGAAGGAAATATTACTTTACACACTACACATGACCGATAACAAGCAGATAGTTAAGTCAAAATCTAAAACTAGTATACCACAGAATGACGATTCGTGCCATTTTCGGGCAATTCGTGTCAGAAATATTGTAAAAAAAGATATCAAAAATATAATAAAAAGAAAGGTAGTTGCCTAAATACAATGAGGAGGAGAGACATACATGAAAAAAATCAAAAGAATAATGGCAGTGCTCATATGTATGACAATCACACTTACAGGAATACCAGTCAGTGTAAATGCAGAGAATTCCGGTGGAAAAAGTGTACAGACGATGGAGACAGGAAATGAATTATTTATTACACTTGAGGAAAATACGAGATATCGCTGGAATGTAAACGATAGTGCAGAAAAAAACAGTGTAGTTCATTTGGATACTTCAGGAGGAGATAATTGTCGTTTTCGGTTAGATCATATAGAAAATGAATGGTATGGAATTAAACATATTAAAGTTGATGGAACGGACCGTTTTGCAGATGTAGATGGTAAAAGTAAAAACAACGGTGCAGTACTTCATTTATGGGAGTCTTCAGACAGTAAAGTAAAGGGAAACAATCACCGTCAGTTTGCATTTTACTATATCGGTAATGATGCAAATGGAAATGCGAGGTACTATATTAAAAATAGAAACAGTGGAAAATGGATCGGATATGAAGGAAAACTGAATAATAACAATCCAAAGATCATTCAGACAGATGAGAAAAATAGAAAAGTCTGGTTGATTACAAAATCCGTGGTTCCGTTTACGGGAAAGGAAAGTCAGGTACTGCACGCAGATGATAAAACAGCCGTCTGTGAGATTCACAAAGCCGGAGAACTGGCAGCTTTAAACAGAATGGCGGATAGTCTGGTTCCTGGTGCACTTCCTCATTTTTATACAATGGGAACAACAAGTAAATGGAAGCTGACCTGGGTTAAGGATTATAATGCTTATTAAATCGAAAGCATTTCAGAAGGAGAAAAAGATACAGGACTTGCTCTTGATGTGCAATCAGAATCGGGAAGAATGAATACCACTATTAATTTGTGGGTAGAAGAAGAATTTGATCATAATCAAAATACAAGCCAGCTTTGGCGTTTTTTCAAACAATCGGATGGAACATACCTGATTCAGAATGCAAGAAGTGGTTTGTACATTCTGGAGACTGTTAATGGATTAAAGCTTGGAGAACAAGGAACGAAAATAGATCTGTCTATTTTGGCAGGAAACACAGAGGAGACGAAGTACTATTATGCAGAAAACTGGATGGCAAATATTCCGGATGATGCACTTTTATCATCTGTAAATATTCCGGCAACACATGATACAGGAACAGCAGGAGTTGTAGAGGATGATATACCACAGGTATCCATTACATCATGTCAGAATCTTTATTATGATGAACAGTTAAATATGGGAGCACGCAGCTTTGATATCCGTGCAAATGCGACAAAAGATGATGCTTCTGTGGCAGACGTAAAGATAGTACATGGAGGCGAATTATGGCAGTGTCAGGAAAAAAACGGAAGTGATCTTACATTACAGTCAATCCTCAATACCTCCCTCGGCTTTTTAGAGAAGCATAAGTCAGAAACAGTCATTCTTACAGTAAAATCAGATGCCGGTTCTACAATTGGATTAGAGCATGCGGTAGCTGAATTTATTGAAAAAAATAAGGACAAGGTCTACAGTGGAGGGGATATCCCATCAATGAAGGAAGCAAGGGGAAAAATCATATTTCTTCGAAGATTTAATCTAACCAAGAACTACGAAAGTTCGGTTGAACGTGCGATGGGATTTAACCTTGCGAATTGGGATGACATAAAATATAAAGATTATAAATATGCGTATAAATTATATGATGATGGAAAAAATCATGTGTATATTCAGGATGCATATAATACATATGGAAGTGAGAAGTGGCCGTATATATTAGAAACAATGAAGCAAACAACAGGACAGGATACAAGCCATCCGATCGAGTACAATTCTTGGGTATTTAATTATACTTCTTGCTCACGAGGAGCACCGTTAGGATTGACACGGGAAATTAATCCGAGATTATTTAAAGACGAAGGCAATTGTATTGACAACCGATTCCTTGGAACAGTAATGCTTAACTTTATTGATGATCCAATGGCACGGTTGATCTATGAGACAAACAGCAACCTGATATTTGAACCAAAGCTTCCGACACCGGAAGTAGAAGTTGAATATGGTCAGACACTGGCAGAAGCTACATTAAAAGGGATTGAAGATGCACCGGCAGGGGCATGGGTATTCAAAGATGCAGATCATGTTGTGACAGATCAGGAAGTGACAGATCAGACAAAATTTGAACTGATCTTTCAGCCGGCAGATAATAAAAAATACAAAAGTGTTACTATGAGCGTTCCGGTAAAAACAGTGAAAAAGTCGGAAGTCGTTTCAGCAAATGCAACAGATGAAATGGAAATCCAGGAGATAGAACAGTTGCAAAGTGAAGCGATTGATGAAAGCAGCAGTGCACGGAGAATTGTTGTCAATGCAGAAAAGAAAGCAAAGACATACGGAGAGATATTGACAAGTGAAGATCTTACATTTACGATCAGTGATTCAGAAAAGGAGAAACTTCTTCCGGGAGATACAGTTGATAGTCTTGGACTGACACTGAAAGCAACAACAATCGTACAGGAAGATATTTTGTCAGGAAGTACAATAGATGAAGATGGAGATGACATTCTTGGTGCTTATGGAAATGCAGGAAAATATGTTATTCTGAAAGATAATGCATCAAATAGTAATTATGATGTTGTAGTTCGTCCAGCATTCCTTAATGTATCACCAAAGGAAGCAGAGATAGAATGGAATGCGGCAGCACAGTATACATATACAGGAAATGCATGTGGAATAGAAGCAAACGTGAAAGCAGACAGTCTTTTAGAAAATGACAGCTGTGAGATTAAGAGACTGCTGAATGCACAGCGTACAGAAGTCGGCTCTTATAAAGCACTTGCAATAGGACTGACAAATGCGAATTATATCTTTTCCGGCATGAGACGTGTGTGTGTATGGAAATATGAGATTCTTCCGGCAGATCCGGAAGTGACTTTCCCTACAGTAGAAGTGACTTATGGAGATAGCTTGAGAAAGGCAGTTCGTACAGGTCAGTCAGGTAATGGTGTATTTCGTTTTGCAGATAATACTGCAATGCTTACGGTAGCAGAGAACCAGAGTGAGCAGGAGATGATCTTCACTCCATTTAATCCGAATTATAAAACAGTTACGTCATCAGTTCCTGTAACTGTATTGCCGAGAAAGCTTACGATCAGACCGGACCGTATGGAGAAAGAATATGGACAGACAATTACAGAGTATACCTGGTCAATCAGTGATGGAAGTCTGGCAGGGGATGATCAGTTAGAGGATTTGAAAATAAATGTCACATTGACAGCAGGAAATGCAGAAAAAGAAAACTGTAAGGTCGGTCTTTATGATATTACAGAAAAAACTCCGTTGACAGCAGATAATGTGAATTACACAGTACTGTTTAAACCAGGAACGCTGCAGGTACAGCCAAAACCACTGGGCGTTGCATGGAATACGGACGGAACTGTGATTGATACAGGGAAAGAAGCAAATGTGTCTGCAGAATTTACAGGGGTATTGTTCGAAGATGACTGCAAGGCGGTTGTAGAAGGTGGAAATGAAATCAAGACCGGAACATATACAGCCACTATTGTCGGAATGATCGGCGAACAGAGTGATAATTATGTGCTTCACGGAGAGGATACAGACTATCAGATAGAGTATCAGATCGTGAAGAAAGAAGAAACAAAGAATCCAACCGATTCGAAGGAAACATCGACAGGTACTGCCGGAAAGAAACCAACAGGAACTTCAGTGTCAGGAAAACAGGTGAAAACAGCAAAGACAGGAGACAGCATCAGCTACATCTGGATTCTGATGATTGCAGGATCAATCGCAGTGATCGGTGGAATGATTTATGTTATTAGAAGAAGAAAACAGAAGTAAAATAAAAGTGAATCTATAAACGATAGATAGAAAGGTGTCAGGCATATGTGGAAGCTGTTATTTTAAACTTCGGCCTGACACCTTTTGTTGAAAAAAGATGCGGTATATCCTAAATATGCAATAAAAAGTGTTTTTGACCGCATGTGTTGAGAGAAAAAGGAGGGGAAGAAATGAGCGAATTAAGTAAAAAAGCAAGAAATAGAACAAGAGTCCAGATGATACTGACAATGTTGGTTATTGTCTCAATTATCAGACAATTCTTTCTTGGGAACTATCACAATATGTTTCTTGGGATTCTAACATTGATTTTATTTATGGTGCCACAGTTTATTGATAAGAAACTTGGAGTGACAATTCCGGTTGGTTTGGAAACGGTTATTCTGATCTTTATCTTTTCGGCAGAGATACTTGGAGAAATCAATGCATTTTATGTAAAGATTCCGGTATGGGATACCATTTTGCATACAACGAATGGATTTTTGATGGCAGCCATCGGGTTTGCACTGATTGATTTATTCAACCGAAGTGATCGATTCTCAATTAAGATGTCCCCATATTTTGTGGCATTTTTTGCATTTTGTTTTTCAATGACAGTTGGTGTTTTGTGGGAGTTCTTTGAATTCAGTATGGATTGGTTCTTCGGAATGGATATGCAGAAAGACTGGATTGTTCCGGCAATCAATTCAGTAAAGCTGAATCCGACAGGAGCAAATATCCCGATCAATGTAGATGTTCAGTCCGTTGTGATCAACGGTGAGACTTGGAATCTGGGCGGATATTTAGACATTGGAATCGTAGATACAATGAAAGATCTTATGGTGAATTTTGTCGGAGCTGTTGTATTTTCTGTAATTGGAATTTTATATCTGACACATCGTGGAAAAGGGAAACTGGCAGCTTCATTAATTCCGCAGGTGAGAGATACAAACTCAGAAGTATCCGAGAAATAGAAAACATAAAGATAAGAAAAAGTGGAAAGCAAAAATTCCGTTGAGTGAACACTCAGCGGAATTTTTGTACTCTTTTTGAGATGTCTTCCAGTTCTTCTTTGGAAAGTTCCGGGAGACGTTCTAATTTATCCAGGAACATCATTGCTGTTTCACGACGTTGCATCTCTACGATCTGTCCGTAATAATTGACCACAACACCTGTCACGATTGCAACAACGAAGATCGTGTAGATTGTGACGAATACAGAAACCAGTTTGCCAATGAAAGTCATTGCGACAATATCGCCGGAAAGAATCTGGGGTGCTTTGGTTCGTTTTAGGATCATCCATAAAAGTTTGTAGTTGTTGGAATGATACGCTTGTAAAGCAAAAGACTTCTTTATGGCGAAGCGGACGCGGAAATCAGAGATATTCCTTCGCGGTGCAGGCCCGCTTTACCTCAGCCCGTTGACCGTTTGTAACTCGAAAGTGGAAATCTTCGTGCAATGGCACTCGATTTACTTTCTCTAACAAACGCTGCAAAGTGTCTTCGGAACGCTCCTGCTAATGCACCTGCTCAGGAACACCCTGCTTTCCGCTGACCATCTCGATAAGAAGTTTTTAGCTCCACAGCGTATTCACTCAACAATGCAAATTTAAAAAGAATAGAAAAAAGCCGGATGGCTATTGACTAAGATATTCGATCGTAAATATTAGACAGTAGATATTGTATTTACTAGATGCCAGGGTCAAAAGGTCTAAGCCCACATGAGCTTGCTCATAGGTGGGTGAAAGACCTT
>OHJN01001211.1_pt1 | contig 9839 bp, 10 predicted proteins | sample 1568531 | NCBI WGS metagenome assembly OHJN01 (sample SAMEA3879594, study PRJEB24766) | human gut metagenome | biome: human-associated habitat; feature: feces | place: USA | collected 1985/1987
CCTTTTCTACCTCATTCCAGAGTGTTTCCCTATCAGTCAGACGTTCCGGCACATATTCCGGCGTCAGAATTTCTGTAAAAACCACTCCAGACTTTTTTGTATAGTCATGCGTCTGTCCATAATAATCGTTATAAAGCTTCTGCCCTGAAATATACGCTGCGGAATTAACCACTGTCTGACCTTTTCCTCTGGACACCTGCTTTACCGAAAAATGATACAATGCCATTAACTGTCATCTCCTTTTTCTGCTCTTTCAACTGCTTCTGCAATCTGCTGTTGCTCTTTGTGTAAGGCTGCTATGTGAACCTGCCGCACGATACTCTTGTTGTAACTACTGTTCTGCAACTGTTCCATAACATCCTGAACTTCTTCCTGTTCCAGATCTCTGGATAATGGAAATGCTTTTTCAAACTCTGCTCCTTTAACAATCAATCTGTGAGAACGTTCCTTTCGCTCCACCAACTTCTTTTTCTGCTCCAGAATATTTTTATTGTGAATCGCATATTCCAATTGCTTTCTACTTTTTTCCATGTTGGCTTTCAGTTCTTCCAGTGACATGGATTCATATTTCGGATTTTTTGCTCTGCTCACTTTGTCGTTCTCCTTCATTTTTCTGTAAACAAAAAGAACCGGTCTTCTCATAAATGCCGATTCCTGAATATAAAAAACTGAGGTCGTCGTTCCACAATAAGGAAATACTGACCTCTGTAATTTTAAAAATCTTTAATTGCTACAACAAGATAGGCCTTGTGCCGCAAGGGAAAATTATCCCCTTGTCCGAAATCTATGATTTCGCTATATTCCCGGATTGAAATTCTTCAAAATCGGGAATGGCACCGCAGGTCGCACGATACAGGCAGATGGAATTGCCTGTATAGAAGTGCGCTCTTAGCTTTGCTAAGAGAATTATGCCGTATCCGGCTTGCTATCTTTAATCTGTAAATTCCATCATCTCGTCAATAGTACAATCCATTTTCTTACAAATTTTCTCGACTGTTTCCATTGATACATATTGATTTTTTCCCATTCGAGCAAGGATATTTGCACTAATCCCGGTGAGGTGTTGCATTTCTATTCGCTTCATATTTTTATCAATGAGCTGTTTCCACAATCTGTTATAACTTACACTCATAAATAACCTCCACATTTTTATTAGACAGATTTCTGCTTTTATTAGTCAAACGGAATTTCTCCATCCTTCGCTTCCATAAATCCGTCTTTATCTGTTTTCGGAGTTTCTGATGAATCTGCTCCAGCACCGCTGTCCTTGTTCTGGGCAAATTCATGTTCTTCCACAATCACATCTGTGGTATAAATTGTTTTCCCATCCTTGTCCTTATAATTGCCGGTGCTGATACGACCGCCGATCACAATCCGCATTCCCTTGTGAAGATATTTCTGTGCAAACTCTGCACTCTTTCCAAATGTGACACAGGAAATAAAATCTGCTTCCTGTTCTCCGTCACGTTTATATCTTCTGTTTACCGCCAGTGTATATCTTGCTACTGCCATATCATTATCTTTTCCGGCATATTTGATCTCCGGATTCTTTGTCAGTCTTCCCATTAAAACCACTTTATTCATAATCGTTACTGTCCTTTCCGCAGCTACGCTGCCATTGCATATTCTTCATCATCTGTTTCATCGTCCGGCATAAACATTGCACATGCTTCCGGTGGATTGGTATCATCCGGTGAAAATATTTTCCGGATCATTTCATACATGATCGGATACCGATATGCGATTTCTTCTCTTGCAAGGAATCTGCATACTCTGTAAAGATTCTTTTTCATTTCTTCATCCGTAGCAAGCATGGCAGCCAGATGGATTCTCTCCCTTGTATAAATCAGATTCGGGCATCCAAACCAGTTAATCAACTGCATTTCTTTCATTTTCAGTTCTGTCATAAACTGCTCCTTTCCGGGCATTTTGCCCTGTAAACATTGTCATCAGTTTCATTCGTCCGGCGGTCTGGCGTGCGTTTCCCTGTCACCTGCAGTCGTCTCAGACTGCCTCTGCCTGCATCAGCAGGTCACTGACCATAAGGCTTTGGTCAGCCGCCCATCATCGGGAGTGTCATTATGATTCCGCTCGCTCTCAGAAAAAGAAAGGTCATGGCAGAACTCCTGGTAGGCTTCCAGGGTGCACTTATCGGTTGTCAAGGTTCAGCGAAGGAACATTCCAAAACGTCCTCTGATTACTAAAGTCAAATGACCTGACAAGATGCAAAAGATTCGTGATATTTTTTTGCATTTTTATCATTTTTTCTTTTACTTTTGTTAGTCCCTTCACATACTCTGTACTGAGACAGGCAAAAGCGGACATCTTTGGGGTAAAATTTTTAAAATAATTGTTCCTCTACCTATAAAGCCTGAGAAACGGTATTTACCAACCCCCTTTTGCAAGTTTTTTTCGCATAAATGAAATATTCCCTCACTAATAGCAAGTTTCAGAGGGCATTTGGACGGTACTTTCGCAGAAAAATTTATTTTTTCTACTAATCACACGTGGCAGAGGCGATAAGGTCATATTTTTCATAAAAAATTTGATTTTTTTCATCTCAGCCTTGTCCATTCGCTTTTATGCGAATATTGATTATACTGTCATTATATTTCGCTTTAATGTTAATGTCAAGTTTTTTATTCGCTCAAATGCGAATGTTTCTGTTTACATTTTGAGATTTTGATAGTAAAATGGAATTATCAAATAGAAAGCAGGAAATCTGATATGACGATTGGTGATAAAATAAAAAAAATCCGGACATTCCGGAATATGACACAGGCAGAACTCGGTGCAGCTCTCGGCTGGGGCGATAAAGGTGCAAATCGCCTTGCTCAATACGAAACCAACTACCGGGTTCCCCGTAAAGATCTGGTTACTGAAATGGCTAAAATTCTCGATGTGAACCCAATTGCTCTGTATGAACCAACTATAATGAATGCCGAAGAATTAATGGAAACACTTTTTTGGATTGATGAATTTAATCCCGGTATGATCAAACTATTTCAATTAGAGACTTATCCCGGTGAAAAATGCAATTCCAGTGAAGATACCGCCGTCCGCTATCATGACTCTGACGACTGGCCAGTCCATCCACCTGTTGGCATGTGGTTTAATTATGGGGTTCTCAATGATTTTTTGAAAGAATGGACTCTTAGAAAAGAAGAACTGAAATCTGGCGTGATTACCAGAGATGAATATTTTGAGTGGAAAATCAACTGGCCACAGACCTGTGATGACTGTGGAAAATATGAACCCCAAAAGCATTGGAAAAAATCATAATTTATCTGTACTCACCGTACACTCGAAATAAAAAAGAGATGCCAGTAATATACTGATATCTCTTTTTCTCTACTATAATTTTGTATGATAGAGCATGTCTTCCATGTAGAAGATTAAGCTAGAAAAACTTCCAGCTCTTTTTAATCATTTCTTCCACACAGCGGCTGCATTTGACCTTACCATAAGCTCCTCCACCGGAATCCCTGCCGGACATATATTCTGGCATGATAGTGATTTCCCACATCCTTCAAAATAATGTTTCCTATATTTCTCTGCTATTTGTTCATGGTGTGAAGTATCCTGCTCCTCATTCAGTATCCTGTATGCGTTTACCGGAGCAATGGCACCTGCGAAGTCTTTCCCAAAATCAAAATTCGGACAGACCTCAAGACAACATCCACACATAAGACATCTTGCTGATTGATAGCGTATCTCATGAGTATACTCTGTCATATATGCATCGCTTTCAAGCCACAGGTTGATCTTCTTAAGATTTTCAAAAACAACTGACCTGTCAACGATCAGATCTTTTACTACCGGAAATTTACTCAAAGGTTCCAGTACAATTACTTTTCCCTTTAGAGATTGCAAAAATGTAGAACAGGCAAGTTCTGGCAGACCATTGATTCGCATCGCACATGCCCCGCATTTTTTCACCATACAGCCGCATTCCCATGAAATCGGTTCAGCTTCTTTGCCTGATTTATCAGTAAGTTTCTGTCTTGCATTCAGTTCATTCAGCATAGCTGCAATGGAAAGCTCACCCTCTGCTTCTATTTCAAATTCCTGCCAGAAAGGCTTTGCTTCTTTATTTTCCTGACGCTTTATACGAATGGTATATCTCATTTTTACTGCCGCCTTTCCGGAATTTCTTCAAAATGTATCTGTATCTTTTGTCCATTATAGCTTGCAATGGTTGTTCTTGCAAAATCATCATTTTTCTTCGGATAGTCTTCTCTGTAGTGTGCACCTCTGCTCTCTGTTCTTTCGATGGCACTCATGATTGCAGCCTGTCCCAGCAGTGAAAGTGAGCCTTTTATTTGGCATAGCTTCTCCAGTTCTTCTTCCATGCGTTTCCGATTTCTTACAACTCCAAGTGTATTTAGCATGATTTTATTTATTTTCTTCTTATCAGGCTGGCTGATGGATTCACACAAATCTGCCAGCTCTTGCGTCTCTGTTACCAGCATATCCTTAGCTGTCATTGCATCCTCGCAGGCAGTCTGTGCTGCAATTCTGCCACCATAGATTGCTCCAAGCAAAGAATTACCACCAAGACGATTTGCTCCATGATACTGTGCACAGCACTCTCCGGCAGCATATAGATTTCTGACAGGTGTACGATGCTTCTCGTCCACGTAAATACCACCCATAAAATAATGGATACCCGGCACAACCTGTACCGGCTCTTTTCTGATATCCTTATGAAGATAAATCTGACAATCCGATACCAGCCCCGCAAGTTTCCTGTCTGTCACATCTTTAGGTATCTCTGTCATATCCAGATAAACAGGACTTTCCTTACTTATTTTCCATATTTCTCTTGCAGTGATGTCTCTTGGCATCAGATTGCCAAGTTCCGGATATTTTTCTTCCATGAAATACCACGGCTTCCCGTTCCGTAATGCAAACAGCCGCCCGCCCTCACCACGGGCGGCCTCACTCAGAAGCATCCGTTTTTCGCCCAGTTCGACCGTGGTAGGGTGGTACTGGATCATTTCAAGATTTGCCATCGGAACGCCCAGACGGAACAGTTCTGCGGTGACTTCTCCGGTATTGGCAAGAGAGCCGGTCGTATCACCGAATAAGCCATGCAGCCCGCCTGTGGCAATCAGGACGGCATCGCATACAAACCGCAGCAGTTCGCCAGTATAGGTGTCCTGCACTGTGCAGCCACCGCAGATGTTCCCGGAAAGCAGCAGGGTGCGGAACTTATGGTGTGGAAAGCGTTCGACCGTTCCTGCGCTTTCTTCCCGGCGCACAGCATCAATCAGAGCGGTCATTAGCTGCTTTCCCGTATCGCTTTGTGCAAAGGCCGTCCGCTTTTTCTTCTGTCCGCCAAAATTCCGCAGGTCGAGTTCATCGTCATCTGTCACGTTGAATTGTACTCCCAGATGGTGCAGGCTGCGCACCAGTTCGGACGCAGCCTGCGTCATCCCCCAGACTGCATTCGGGTCAGCAAGTCCGCAGGCAGCGGTCAGGGTATCTGTATAATGCTGCTCCGGGCTATCCTCCTCTCCCTTGGTATTCAAGGCTGCATTGATTCCGCCCTCTGCCATAACAGACTGCGCCCGCTCGGAGGCAAGGGAGGACACCAGCTTTACCGTCCAGCCGTTTTTCACAGCAGTCAAAGCAGCGGAAAGCCCTGCCAGCCCTGCACCCACGATCACCAAAGTGTGTTTCATACATTGTTCCACCCGATATAATATAGAATGATCGAACCGGCAGCAAACAGCACCAGTATAGAAAGAATCAGATAGAGGTCGCCGCGCTGCTCCTTATCCCGGACGATGCCCAGCGATACCAGAAGGGGTCGGAGATTGAGCAGAAGATGCACAAATACCGAAGCAACCAGTAAAAGCTGCGTCAGCAGCCGGACCGTTGTGAACGGAAACAGAATGTATACGCCGTCCTGCACTCTGCCGAACACGCCAATATGGAAAAAGAGCATGAGCAAAATAGCAAGCCCACTGGTGCGCCTTGCCCAGAACAGAGCATTCTGCTTTCCGTAGAGTTTTCCGCCGGACCGGGAAGCCCGGAATGTCTGTGCGGTCAGCAAAAGCCCAAGGACGGTGTGCGCCGCCAGAATGCCAACGCCGATCCATGCCAGAAACTTTCCTGCCCCGGAACTGATGCCCAGCAACATAAAACTGCCCATCAGCCCATGAAGCAGACAGATGAAAAGTAGCAGAACGGAGAGAATGGTGTTCAGTTTTCGCATGAGGGGTCCTCCATTTCTTCTGCGGAGAGCAGAAGGATGTCTGCATCCGGCAATGCTGTTGCATCAAGCGTATTTTCCGAAACCAGCAGCAGTTGATACCGCCCATTGATTGCACGGGAACGCAGCATGGTTTCGCTGTACTGCTTCAACGTGACATCTGCTCCGGCAGCAGTCAGGCGTTCACAAAGAGCCGTTGCATAGCAAAGCAAGGGATAGTCTGTTTCGCAGACCGAAAGCGTCATGTGCGGCAGTCCGGCATCGGAAAGGACTTCTGTCTCACCGGAAACAAATGCTTTCAGATCATTCCGGAAATCCGCATCGGAAAACGGTTCCAGCGCAGGGTTGATGCAGAACAGATAGTTGCCCTCCAGCGGTGCGGCCATCTGTGCGGCACGTTTCGCTTTCGGGGTCGCACCGGTCAGCCCATCCAGAATAGAGGGCGGCGAGTGCATAAATACGCCAAACGCGGCAAGAAATCCCAATGTCAGAACCAGAGTGATGAATTTTCCTTTCACAGGCAGACCTCTTTTATTTATTGCATGGTTGTTCAAATGAAAAATCTTCTGCGCAAAATACGGCAGTTGAGTAAACGCTCAACTATATTGTATGCGAAATAAGGAGGCTGTCAAGGTCTGTTAGACGACAAATCGCAGGAAGCAGATGCTAACTTTTCCTCTTGACAACGGAGGAAGAGCAGATATAATATGATTGAACGGTTGTTCAACTACAAAACAAGGAGAACGTCTGATGTCAAATTCTTTATACACCTGTAATTGCGATGTGATCCATGAGGACATCGTGAACGATGTAAAAGGCAAAATGCAGCCGAAAGACGACTACATCCAGCTTGCATCGCTTTTCAAGCTGTTCGGAGATGGCACAAGAGTGCAGATCCTTCATGCTCTGGAACAGAGCGAGATGTGTGTATGCGACCTTGCGGTTCTGCTGGGCGTCACCAAATCGGCGATCTCTCACCAGCTGAAAGCACTCCGGCTTGCCGGACTGGTCAAATTCCGCAGAGAGGCCCAGATCGTGTATTATTCGCTGGCGGATGATCATGTAAAGGAGATCATCGACAAGGGATTTGAGCATTTAAGAGGATGATCGCGCAAGCGATTATCTTTTTGTCTTTTAAGTTGAGCGATTGAACAATTAAGAAAACGTAGTGGAGTTCAAAATGAAAAGAGTATTCATTCTGAAAGGTCTGGATTGCCCGAATTGTTCCGCCAAGATAGAAAAAGAGGTTGGAGCATTGCCGGGAGTGGAATCCTCGGTTGTGAATTTAATGCAGCAGACACTGACCGTTCAGTCAGAAAAGTCTGCGGATGCAACACTGGCGGAACAGGTCGAAACGATCGTTCACAGCCATGAACCGGATGTTGAGGTGTCGGAAAAGACCGAACCTGCGGTGACGAAAGTCTATCTCCTGAAAGGTCTGGACTGCCCGAACTGCTCAGCAAAGATCGAGAAAGAAGTCGGTGAGCTGGATGGCGTGACTTCTTCGACCGTGAATCTGATGAACCAGACGCTGACTGTTCAGGCTGGAACATCGGTAGCTGCTTCCTTGCTGGATACCGTTACCACGATCGTACACAGCCATGAGCCGGATGTTGAAGTGTCGGAAAAGCAGCTGGAAGCGACTGCACCTGTCAAAAAGGATGAAAAAGCGGCGGTCTATAACGATGAGGATAAGAAGCGCACGATACGGCTTGCCGTGGGTGCTGTGGTCTATGCAATCGGTATGGCATTGACCGTATTCGCAAAGCTGCCGACTCTGGCGGAACTGGCGTTTCTGATTGTGGCGTATGTGATTCTTGGCTGGGATGTCGTATGGCAGGCAGTGAAAAATATCACCAGAGGACAGGTGTTTGACGAGCATTTCCTGATGAGTGTTTCCACGATCGGCGCATTTGCCATCGGGGAATACCCGGAAGCTGTTGCAGTTATGCTGTTCTATCAGGTCGGAGAGTTCTTCCAGTCGCTGGCGGTAAAGCGTTCCAGAAAGTCCATCTCTGACCTTATGGACATCTGTCCGGATTCGGCGACCGTTAAGCGGAATGGCGTATTGCAGGTCGTTTCTCCGGAAAGCGTTGCGGTGGGCGAGATCATCGTGGTAAAACCCGGTGAAAAAATCCCGCTGGATGGCATCGTTGTGGATGGCGAATCCATGCTGGACACCAAGGCACTGACCGGCGAATCTGTGCCGAGAAGCATCCGCAAAGGCGATGAAGCCCTGTCCGGCTGCATCAACCAGAGCGGTTTGCTGACGCTGAAAGTCACAAAGAGCTTCGGGGAATCCACGGTATCGAAGATCACTGACCTTGTGGAGAATGCTTCTGCAAGAAAAGCTCCCACCGAGAACTTCATCACGACCTTTGCACGATACTATACGCCGGTCGTTGTTGGAATGGCGGCTGTGTTGGCGATCATTCCGCCGCTCGTCCTTGGCGGCGGCTGGTCTGAGTGGTTGCGCAGAGGTTTTGTGTTCCTGATCGTTTCCTGCCCGTGTGCATTGGTCATTTCTATTCCCCTGACCTTCTTCGGCGGTATTGGTGTCGCATCCAAGCGCGGTGTGCTGGTAAAGGGCAGCAACTATCTGGAAGCACTGAACAAAGTGAGCGTGGTGGTCTTTGATAAGACCGGCACCTTAACAAAGGGTGTTTTTGAGGTCGCAAATATCATTCCGGCAGCCGGATATCAGAAAGAGCAGGTATTGGAGTATGCTGCACAGGCAGAGAGTTATTCCAACCACCCGATCGCAAAGTCGATTCTTGCGACTTATGGAAAGCCAATCGACCAGAAGCAGTTCTCTGGCTTTGAGGAAATCTCAGGACACGGCATCAGCGTTATGGTGCAGGGAAAGAAGGTACTGGCTGGCAACAGTAAGCTGATGGAATCTGAAAAGATTGCCTATGCCGCTTGCGATGCAGCCGGAACAAAGTTCTATGTAGCAGCGGATGGTAGCTATGTAGGCTGTATCCTGATCGCAGATGAAGTGAAGCCGGACAGCAAGTGCGCAATCGCAGAGCTGAAAAAGATCGGCGTGGAAAAAACTGTTATGCTTACCGGCGATGATGAGCGAATCGGCAAGTCGGTGGCAGACGAACTTGGTCTGGATGCGTATTATGCACAGCTCTTGCCCGACCAGAAGGTCGAAAAGCTGGAAATGCTAGATAAGCAGAAACGGCAGGGCAGCAAACTCGCCTTCGTGGGCGATGGCATCAACGATGCCCCTGTTCTTGCCCGTGCAGATGTCGGCATTGCCATGGGAGGTCTTGGCTCGGATGCCGCGATTGAAGCTGCGGATGTTGTTCTGATGACAGATGAACCATCGAAACTTGTAGAAGCCATTGATGTTGCAAAGGCTACGAAACGGATTGTGATGCAGAACATCGTGATTGCTCTTGGCATCAAGAGCGTGTTCCTTGTTCTGGGCGCACTCGGCATGGCCGGTATGTGGGAAGCCGTGTTCGGTGATGTGGGTGTCACGATCATCGCTGTTCTGAACGCAATGCGGATTCTGAAGAAATAAGCACAAACAAAAACAGGGTGCGCCCACCCGGACGCACCCTGCAAAAATCCACACACGATAAGTAAGGCAGGGAGTTCCCCAGCG
>OHJN01001212.1_pt1 | contig 9836 bp, 8 predicted proteins | sample 1568531 | NCBI WGS metagenome assembly OHJN01 (sample SAMEA3879594, study PRJEB24766) | human gut metagenome | biome: human-associated habitat; feature: feces | place: USA | collected 1985/1987
TGTGGGTTCAAGTCCCATCTTCCGCATTTAAAGAATGAGGAACTATGAGAAGTCATGGTGCCTTATTTTTTTATTCTTTTTTCTACAATAATTCTTTTCTCAGGTAACCATTTTCCGGTCCCCTGCATAATTTATCGGGAAAGCATTATCTACAGGAGCTTGTATGGCTTTTTATCATATGCAGATGCAGCAGGAAAATATAGATACAGGACAATATCAGGTTACCGTATCAGACCGGCTGAACAATCGTCCCATAGAAAACGCACGCGTCAGAATCTCCTACACAGGAGCACCCGACAGTACCATTGAAGAAGTGGCAACAGATTCCTCCGGACGCACTCCTGTTATCGAACTTAAGGCTCCACCTCTGGAATACAGTATGGAACCGGTTGAACAACAGCCCTACTCAGAATATACCATTCAGATCGAAGCAGAAGGATTTGAACCAAAAGAAATCGCAGGAAGCCAGGTATTAGCAGATACTTTATCCAGACAGCCAACAACGCTGAATGTCATGGAATCCAGCGAAACTTTCCAGAGAATTGTAATTCCTCCGCATACGTTGTTCTATGAATATCCTCCCAAAATCGAAGAAGCCGAGATAAAACCAATAAACGAAAACGGCGAAATCGTATTAAGCAAGGTCGTTGTCCCTGAATATATAGTGGTACACGATGGGCCTGTCAACGATTCCGCTGCAGGCAATTATTATGTACGCTACAAAGATTACATCAAAAATGTAGCCAGCAGCGAAATCTATGCCACCTGGCCCGACGACACCATCCGGGCAAACATTCTGGCTATCATGTCTTTTACTCTGAACAGGGTTTATACGGAATGGTACCGGAACAAAGGTTATGACTTTACGATCACTTCCTCCACTGCCTATGATCACAAATGGATCTATGGCAGGAATATCTTTGCCAGCATTGACCGCATTGTAGATGAACTGTTTGAGAATTATCTTTCCAGACCAAACGTACGTCAGCCAATCCTTACTCAGTACTGTGACGGCAAACAGGTACAATGCCGAAGCAGAGGCTGGATGACACAATGGGGAAGCAAGGCACTGGGCGATCAGGGATACTCTGCCATTGAAATCCTACGGACTTTTTACGGAAATGATATGTATATCAATGTGGCGGAAGCAATCTCCGGGATTCCTTCCTCCTGGCCAGGATATGATCTGGATATCGGTGCATCCGGAAATAAGGTAAGACAGATTCAGGAACAGTTAAACACAATCGCAGAAGCTTATCCTGCTGTCCCTGTTGTTACCGCAGATGGAATTTACGGATCTGAGACCCAAAATTCCGTCAGGATTTTCCAGAGCATTTTCGGTCTGGACCAGACAGGGATCGTAGACTATCCAACCTGGTACAAAATCCAGGAAATCTATGTGGCAGTCAGCAGGATTGCTGAGTTGCGTTAGGGTTGTAGCAAAGCAGACAAAATATGCGCATCAGCCTGCAAAGAACTGATGCGCAAGAATATATCACCTATCCCTTTCCCTTTTCAGATATCATCTTTTTAAGATTACCTCATTCCTTATAAATTTTCGACAACTACCTTGCATTTCTTCTTACAAAAAGCAATTCCATATGCCAGAATATCATTTCTGTCCTCATTACGAAGCCGTTCATCATAACGCAGCTCCCGAATCTGGTTCATTGCTTTTTCACAGGCTTTTTCCAGTCCGACATAAACTCCTGATTTCGTTATCTGAAAAAATTATAGCACCATTGTATTTCTATGTTTCTCTTATACGTTTTGACTATATTTTGTCTTCCGTAATTGCAGTTCTTGTTCTAAGTTTTCGAGCAGTTGATCTAATATCCGGATTACTTCCATCAACTGTTCCTTTTCCAGATTATCATAATATACTCCTGCCAACACAGACACCGGTTGTTTGACAAGTTCCCATATCTGCTCAGCCCATTTTCTGGTAATGATATCTTCTTCCGGCGTTCTTTCAAGGTTATATCTGCTGCCCGTAAAACGAGATTATCACTGTACCCGCTTACGATTCCCGCCAGAGTTTTCATACTGCATGGAATCACGATCATTCCCATCGTACGGTAGCTTCCACTCGCCGGACCTGCACCGATGTTATAGTTATCATGTACCTCGTCCGCAAGAGCATATAGCTGTTCCAATGTATAATCTGTCTCCTGTTCCAGCGTCATTTCCGCACCTTTTGTCACGATCAAATGTATCTCTATTATTTCTTTATACTGCTGCAGTTGTTTCAGCAATTCTATTGTAAGGGGCGCTCCGGAAGCCCCACTCATACCGATGATAAGTCTCTTTCTCATCTTTCTTCCTTTCCTGACTCTTCCGTTCATATTAAAATATGTTTAAAAAATTTTCCAACAATTTGCACAAATTATACCCGTTCGTTTCCTATTTCCTTCGCAATTCTTCTTTTCACATGGATTATTCCAACAAGGAATACGTAAGAAAGAATCCTGTCCAAAAGACTGTTACATCACAGAAACATTGCAGAATAATCTTCTATGATATAAAAAGCTCCCCTCAGTATCACAAATAATAATCACTGAGAGGAGCTGTAATTTCAGAACAGCAGAGCTGTTTTCTTATTAAGATATCTTCTTAGATTAAGAATTTTCTTTCCCAATCTTTACTTTACAATGTTTCCGATAACAGGCAATGCCATAATTTACAATATTCTTCATCCCGTCACTCTTTAACCTTGCAGCATACTGACGTTGTTCAATCTGTTTCAGAGCTTCTGTACAAGCTGCCTCCATTCTGTCTTCCTGAGCATATTTCATCTCGATAACCTTCACCAGATTCTATATTCGACCAGACAGCCCAGTTCTCCATATGACTTAGCAGCCCCAGCAAAACTCCATGATAAAAATTTTCTTTTCTTCCCTTAACTGCCGTATCCCGAATACTGATTGTATTCCATAAATAGTCGTTAAGCAAATCTTCTATCGTTTCTGCATCTCCATCTGGAAAAGCCATGCATAATTTATCAAGCTTCTTTACATCCTCAGATGACTTTTCCTGAAACCATTCCCTGATCTGAAGTTCAAACAATTCTTTAATTTCTCTGTTAGGAATTGCCAGACGTAACTTTCTGCTGTCTATTCTTTCACGTTGTGTTAAATACCCTGTTGTAAAAAGTATACTCCAAAGATTCTCAATGGATTTATCCAGTTCATTATATGTCAGTTCCTGTTTTATTTCTTTTATAACCGTTTCTCCCGAAATCAGGTTTTCGATTTCATCTCTCGTCTGTTTATTCGCTTTATCTATAAAACGACTCACAATGCTGTTGCTGCTGGTATTAGACCAGAAATCTTCTGGTATCGCATCAGGATCTGCACATAAATTTCTGCAATAACTGATCACGTCCCAGGGACAATACACTGCTTTCTTTCCAAACTGATAACCATCATACCATTCCCTGATTGTTTCATGGTAGTCAGAAAGCCCAAAATATTTCAGCATTTCTGCGACCTCATCATCTGTAAATCCAAAGAACTCATCAAACTGTACACTCGTAATCGAAAAAACATTAAAATTGTTTAATCCTGTAAAAATGCTTTTCTTCGCAATTCTCAGGCATCCCGTAAGTACTGCAAAAAACAGGCTCGAATTTGTCTTCAAAACATTTCCAAACATGTTTCTGATCAAAGATACCATCTCGTCATAATATCCATACTGGAACGCTTTATCTAATGGCACATCATACTCATCAATCAAAAGAACCGCTTTTTTTCCATAATGTTTCTCCAGTAATACAGTTAATATAAGCAGCGCCTTCTCCATTGTGGCATCAGACATTTTGAAATCGCCATGATCATCAACGACAGTCAATGCTTTATAAGAGTTTTTTTCTTCCTCTGTAAGGCGGCTGCTCTCTGCCAGAGCACTAAGTCTCCACGCCTCCATTCCCAGAGTATTCTTCAGCGATTTCCGGGCTGACTCAAAATTTAATCCCTCCACATTCTTCAATGTAAGCGAAATTACCGGAAACTTTCCCATATATTCTTCACACAGTTCTTTTTCACGGGATACCTTCAGTCCATTAAACAGCGATTTATCACATCCGATTTCCAGAAATGACTGCAGCATATTCATATTCAGAGATTTTCCAAAACGGCGAGGACGTGTAAACAGATTCACTTCTCCCCAGTTATGAAGAAGTTCTGTTATCATTTCTGTTTTATCCACATAGTAAAAATTATGCCGGATTATTTTTTCAAAACTATCTATTCCAATTGGCAGTTTCTTTCTGTTCCGCATATTTTTCATCCTCCTTCATTACCAGATTTTGCATGTCAAACAGATATTCGCAATCCGCATTCGGTTAAAAAATTCCCCGAAAAACAGCTTCCCTGATTTTAGATAATGATAACATGAAACATTTGTAACGTAAAGCAGGAGTTACTGCCACTTCGAGCCCGACTAAGCCAGAAATAATAACAGCAATTTTTATTTCAGACAGGAATTATTTATGCTAAAATATACCTAATTATAACAATTCCGACGTAATTTCCTAAGCATAACAAAACAGCAGCCATTGCGGTACTGTTTAGAGTATCTCACAATGGCTGCCTGTCTGATATCACAATTTCATTTGTTATTTCTTATACCAGAATTTCTTACATTTCACCAGTACCTTTCCATCCGGAGCATCTGCCATCCTTCCGATTTTGAACCTGTAATTTTTTGTCTTTCCGGCCGGAATATTTACATTGTAGGTTTTGGTCGGTGTTGCAGTTTCATCCAGTGGTATCTCAAAATACATCGTTACCTTTGTAATCGTATAACTGGAAGTGTTCTGCATACGGGCAGTTATATACAGCTCTCCTGTGTTCGGATTGTACTCATATCCCTTGTAGCTGACTTTGAGCTGGTTTAGCTTAGGTGTCGCTGACTTATACCAGAACGATAAGCATTTTACCTTCGGCGCTTTATATGGCTGCTGAGTCATTTTTCCAATATAAACCGTCTTATTCACTGTCTTTCCGGGATTGATCGTTACACTGAAGGTCTGGGTTATGGTTCCATCCTCCATAATAGGTATTTCATATCCCATCTTCACTTTTGTAATCGTGTAACTCGAAGTATTTTTCAGACTCAGCTTCAGATATAACTTTGCTGTATCATTGTCATATTCGAATCCTCTGTAAGTTACTTTAAGCTGTTTGGCAGTTGGCTTGGAAGCAGCTGATGCTACCCTTGGAAAAAATAAAAGTACTGCAACTGCCGCCAGAAGAAAAAATACCAGATAACTTCTACATTTTCCTGCAAATCGATTTTTCATACTCATAAAAATCTCCTCCTCTCTTGATGTGCCATTATAGTTTCAGGCAAATATCAGGAAATACTTTTGATACACCTGATATTTTTTTCAGATTTATTATATATTTACAATACAATATCAGGAAGAAATTTTCTATTAACTATTGGTTAGTTTTTTATAAGCGCCATTACAGTCATCTATAATTTTGATTGTAATTGACCTAAAAAGAAGCAGATCTCCGTTTCTGAACTCAGAAATGAAAATCTGCCAGCTTAACTTATGATACTAACGGCAATATATAATTCACCCAGAAGCATGACATAGGCATGATCAGCACCATCGCCGGTATCATGTCCGCAGTTGGGAAGTTCTTCAGCTTCACCATCAGGAAACCTCCGCAAGCTTTAAAGTCATTGATCATGCCCGGCGTAGTCAGCGGAAAAATCGCCGTTGCTGCAAAGAACAGGATCAGGAAAATAATCACCTGCGGAATGGCGATCATACACACTACCATTCCCAGGCTGCAGGCAAAAATAGCTGCTGTAAATAAATCCAGAATAGATTTGGAGATCAGCACTGAATGATCCCCGCTCATTCCGGATACGATAGAGCCATAGATTCCTGTTCCGCTTGCACAGAATAATACGATGATCGTCACCAGTGTATTCATAAACTCATCCTCAGAAAGCTCTGAATTTGAATTCTTGATAAATTTGCCGATCACACGCTGCATAACACCGGCACCGGCATTGATCCTTTCTCCAAGATGAATCGCAAGTCCGATTCCCGTACCGATCACAACAGAAAAAATAACCGCCGGCATATTTTCCATCAGACCGATGGTGCTGATTCCCATTCCCATAGAGCATACCCCGAATACAAGAGTAATATCCTCTTTGAATTTTGGACTTAATTTGTGCCCCACAAAAGCACCCAGGATTCCGCCTATAACTATGGATAATGCATTGATAATTATTCCAATAGGCATAACCTTTTTCTCTCTCCTTTATCTTTATCTTTTTTCTTCTTCGTAAATATTATACCCATCTCTGCCATTCTGTTTTGTCTTATATAATGCAGTATCTGCATTTTTATACAGATCAAGATATCCTGTTCCATGTTCCAGAGCAAATGCCATTCCGGCACTAATGGTAATATTCTTTCCATTCATTTCCGGAAATGTTAATTCTTTAACTTTTTTTATCAGACTTTCGATTCTGGAAACAGCCACTTCTCTGCTGTCCGTTTTTCTCATAAATACTACAAATTCATCACCACCGATCCTGCCGACAATGTCTCCTTCACGAAAATGCTCATGAAGCACTTCACCAAATTTGTGCAGAACTTTGTCCCCTGTAATGTGTCCATATATATCATTTACTTCCTTAAAATGATCCACATCCATGATCACAAAAGTTCCCGGTTCCTGCGGGTGTTCCTGCAGAACATTATGGATCCGTTCTTCTGTACTTCTCTTATTGTACGCGCTGGTCAGTGCATCTGTCTCGGCTGCCTGAATAAGCTGTTTATTCTTTGATCTGTTCTTAACAAATCCCCAAAGGAACAACATGCTTACCATAACACAAAACCCGATTGTAAAAATCAGTTCATATTTTCGTACAAAGTTATAGGATTTCTGCGCTTCAGAAACAGGGATAACATAACAAATCATCCAGTCATTCAATCCCATATCTGTATAGGCCAGATAACGGTCTGAATTATAATCATTTCCAATTCTTATTTTCATCAGTCCATCGGCACCCACTGTAAAATCTTTTTTCACTTCTGTCAGGGACGAATCAAAAATAAGTGTCTGATCATCATAAAATTCAAAGAAGTTATCGCCATATTCAATCTCATGATAGGCAAAATCACCATCATACGCAATAATCTCACCATCACTGGTAGTAATCAGTGTATATCCTACATCTTCAAAGAAATCGTTAAACAGCATACGGCTTAATGCAGTTACGTTATAAGAACCACCCAGAACTCCTATCACTTTTCCGTTTTTCCAGACCGGTACGCCCAGAATTACACGGGTTTCTTTATCTACGCTGCTCTCCAGTGGATCGCTTAGTGTTTCTTTTCCCTCCATTCCTTCCTTAAAATATCTCCTCGAAGATACATTCTTCTCTGCTCCGTTATCATAATGAGCCGTACCATCTGCTTCAATCAGTGCTGTACGCTCTAAAGCAGTTTCCTCTTCAAGTGATATTAACATTTCCATATTTTCATCCGACACAAGTTCTTCGGATTTTCCAATCTCTTTTGCTATACCCCTCAGATATCCATAATGAATATCCAAAATTGCTTTAATATGTTCACTCTGTCTGGAAACATTCGTCTTAATTACTTTCTGCGAGTTACGCTCAATAGAATTCTGCGTGCATACCAGAAATATGCCCAGACTTACTGCTACCGCACACACAAATATAAGAGCAGCAGCTACATACTCAGTGATTTCATTTTTCTTTCTCATAAACATCTCCTTTCACCCCACATTTTTCTGTTTGTCTTTTGTTGGGTTACATTATACACACACTTTCCCGAAACTGCGGTCAAAATACTTTCACTGTTAATCCTCTGTAACAGATTTGTGTAATACATATATCTGTCGCTTAAACCTTCAGGACAATTTTAATATATCAAATCGAACTGTGAAAATCCAGATAAATCGTCAAATTTTCGTCAAAAAAAGACAGACTCTCTATTTTCTTTCAAGATATCTGTCTTTTTAATCATATACATTACATTGGTTCTAAAGTGTGTTTAAACTTTACGCAAGATATGCGTCACATTTTATGGGAGATTTTTTCAAACCCACACTGGTATGCCAGATGATCAGATCAGCTTAACAATATCGTTATACATAACAAATACCATCAGCGCCATCAACAGCATCAGCCCTGCGAAATGGATGCCGCCCTCCACCTGTCTGTTAATCGGTTTTCTGCGGATTGCCTCTATGACAAGGAATACCAGCCGTCCACCGTCCAGTGCCGGAAACGGAAGGAGGTTCATAACTCCAAGGTTTGCAGAGAGCAGAACTGCCAGATTAAGCATATTCATCCACAGGATCATGGTTCCTTCGCTTTTGCTTTCCTCATACGTAGTTCCGATTGCATCCACAATTCCGACCGGACCACTCAGATCTTTCATTCCAAGCTTTCCGCTGACCAGCTCTTTCAGGCTGAGAATCGTTGTACGTACCATATATTTTACTTCTACGGCACCATATTTGACTACATTCAGCCCTTTTGCTTTTTCAGAATACATATTGTAGGTAAATCCTGATTCTGCCGTACGGTATTCTTTTGGTGTAACCGTAATATCATATTCCTGTCCGTCCCTGGAATAGGTAATCTTTACAGACTTTTCTGTCAGCGGATTCTCCTGAATATATTTCTGGTAATCTGCTGCATTTGTAATCTTCACTCCATTAATGGATGTGATCACATCTCCCTGCTGAATCCCTGCTTCCTGCAACGGCATTCCATCCATTACAGATTCCACTGTCATGGCAGAAGTATCATCCCCGTTGAAATTGCAGCCCAGAAGGTATCTCACATTTGTATCCGACTTATAGGAAATGTCCATCTTCTTTCCATCACGTTTAACAGTCAGGTTAATGGTATCTCCCTCTTTCAGCTGGTTCAGATAGGAATATACATAGAGATCTTTTCCCAGATCAATGTGATATCCCTGATAACCGGTAATAATATCTCCCTCTTTCAGTCCTGCCGCCTCAGCCGCAGAACCTTCCTTTACGGAAAGAACTCTGGATGGTTCATATCCTACAGCACCTACAATGATCACAGACAATACAAATGCCATGATAAAGTTAAATACCGGTCCTGCGGCAACTACAGAAATCCTGCCCCACACAGACGCACTGTTAAAAGTTCCTGGTTCATTCTCTATGTCCGTATCCTCCCCCAGCATGGCACAGGAGCCACCGATAGGAAGAAGTTTCAGTGAATATCTGGTATCTCCTTTCTCAAAACTGTAAAGTCTTGGTCCCATTCCCAGAGAGAATTCTGTGACCACGATCTTATTCAGCTTTGCAAAAAGAAAATGTCCCAGCTCATGAAAGAGAATGATTGCACTGAATATGACAATTGCAATAATAATTTTCAATCTACCACCTGCTTTCAATCCAACGATAAGTTTCTTTCTCAATCTCCAGAATCTGATCCAGGTCCGGATCCTTTACTGCTGTATGTCTGCTCATAGACTGCCCGATAATCTCGTAAATATCCAGAAAGCTGATTTTTTTCTGAAGGAATTTGCGGACTGCCAGCTCATTTGCAGCATTAAAAACGGTTGGCATACTGCCGCCTGCCCTTGCCGCTTCCACCGCCATTGGAAGACCTTTAAAAGTTTTCCTGTCCGGCTCCTCAAAGGTGATCTGCTTCAACATATGAAAATCCAGTCTGTCGCCTTTTAAAAATCTTCTGTCCGGGTAGCATAATGCATACTGTATCGGAAGTCTCATATCCGGTGTTCCAAGCTGTGCCATCACTGCACCGTCCTCGAATTCCACCATAGAGTG
>OHJN01001222.1_pt1 | contig 9762 bp, 8 predicted proteins | sample 1568531 | NCBI WGS metagenome assembly OHJN01 (sample SAMEA3879594, study PRJEB24766) | human gut metagenome | biome: human-associated habitat; feature: feces | place: USA | collected 1985/1987
CACAGGAGCGGTTAATTTCAGTACAGCTCTTCCAATTATTATGGGACAAAATATCGGTACTTGTATAACAGCGATTATTTCCAGTATTGGTACAAGTAAAAATGCAAAAAGAACAGCTGCAGTACATCTTTTCTTTAATATTATCGGAACAATAATCTTTATGGTTGTTTTTTATACTTTAAATGTATTTGTTCATTTTCAGTTTTTAAATACTGCTGCAAGTCCCATACCTGAGAATACAGTAGATGCGTTAGCACCACCCTCTTCTCCGGCAAGCAAAACCTCTGCACACGCTGTTCCCTCCGGATACGGAAGGGTTCCATGCTCTTTTACGATCAATGCCTTGCGCAATGGCACCATGAAACAAATGCCTAACAGACCGCCGATCATTGCAATTAAAGCAATCTCCACAATACCAGGCATCTGTGCCTTACCTTCAGCTGCCCACAAAAACAATGCCGGCATCGTAAAGATCGCTCCTGCTGCAAGTGACTCACCGGCAGAACCGATGGTCTGTACCAGGTTGCTCTCCAGAATGGAGTTTTTCTTCATGATGACACGGATAACACCCATAGAAATAACTGCTGCCGGGATAGAGGCGGACACAGTCATACCTACGAGGAGTCCGAGATATGCGTTCGCTGCCCCAAATACGATTGCCAGAAGGATACCAATCAAGAGTGCTGTTACCGTAAATTCAGGAACGACTTTGTCGGCTGGAATATACGGCTTGAAGTCTTTCTTGTTGTTGTCCATTTCTCTTTTCCTTTCTTTTGTATATTTCTTGCTAATGATTAGCATAGCTTCACTATTATATCATGATAAAGTGATAAAAGAAAGCGAAAAAGATTAAAATGTCAAGGAAATAATGTCCAAATATGGATGAAATCGTAGAAAATGGGTCAGAAAGACCTGGCAGCAACTTCGTAAAGACTTGATTTTGAGAATAGATATTACACGAAATATGTGATAAAATAAAAAGAAGTATGTCATTTTTACAGAGAAATGGAGGTTACATCGGATGGAAGCATATACGGGGTTTGCAGCAGTCTATGATATTTTCATGGACAATGTACCTTATGAAGAGTGGAGCAGCTATCTCCATGGTCTGCTTCTGGAGCATGGAATTGAAGAAGGGATCGTATTGGATCTGGGATGTGGGACAGGTGCGATGACAGAGCGGCTGGCAGCATTCGGATATGATATGATCGGAGTGGACAATTCAGAGGATATGCTGGAGCTTGCCATGGAAAAAAGAGTACAGTCAGGGCAGGATATTCTGTATCTGTTGCAGGATATGCGGGAATTTGAATTGTACGGTACAGTGCGTGCGGCAGTGAGTGTCTGTGATTCGGTAAATTATATTACAGAGCCTGAAGAGCTGAAAGAGGTATTCCGGCTGGTGAATAATTACTTAGATCCTGAAGGCGTCTTTATTTTTGATTTTAATACAGTATATAAATATAAGGAAGTAATGGGAGATACCGTTATAGCGGAAGACCGTGGTGAATGTAGTTTTATCTGGGATAACTATTACTATGATGAGGAAAAGATCAATGAATATGATCTGACGCTGTTTATCAGGGAAGAGGGAAAAGAGAAAAATTTGTACCGGAAGTATCAGGAGACGCATTATCAGAGGGGCTATACATTAGACGAGATGAAAGAGCTGATTCAAGGTTCAGGGCTGATCTTTGAGACTGCTTATGATGCATTTACCCATGAAGCACCGACAGAAAAAAGTGAACGGATCTATATCATAGCAAGAGAATATGGAAAGTTACAGAAATAAGCAAGAAATTTTATGATGAGAAAGGAAAAGAAGAATGAAAGATTATATTGTCAGGGCAACCGCAGGAAATACGCAGATCCGTGCTTTTGCCGCAGTAACAACGAACCTGGTAGAAGAGGCGAGAGTCCATCATCAGACAAGTCCGGTTGCAACAGCAGCTCTGGGACGGCTTCTGACCGGTGGAGTCATGATGGGAAGCATGATGAAGAATGATACCGATATGCTGACGATCCAGATCAAATGTTCCGGAGATATTGAGGGGCTGACAGTGACGGCAGACAGTCAGGGAAATGTAAAAGGATATGTATTTAATCCGGATGTCATGCTGCCACCAAAGAATGGAAAGCTGGATGTAGGCGGAGCATTGGGCCAGGGAGTTATGACGATCATCAAAGATATGGGACTGAAAGAACCATATTCCGGTCAGACAATCCTTCAGACCGGTGAGATCGCAGAAGATCTGACGTACTACTTTGCAACGTCTGAGCAGGTTCCGTCTTCCGTAGGACTGGGTGTACTGATGAACGGAGATAATACGGTCAGAGTTGCCGGAGGATTTATTGTTCAGGTTATGCCTTTTATTGAAGATGAAGTATTAAATAAACTGGAAGAAAATATTAAAAAGATCCGTTCTGTCACAGCTATGCTTGATGATGGACATACGCCGGAACAAATGCTGGAGCAGGTGCTGGAAGGACTAGATCTTGAGATCACGGATACGATGCCGACACAGTTCTACTGTAACTGTTCTAAAAAGAGAATTGAAAAAGCAATCGTCAGTATTGGAAAGAAGGAAATTCAGGAGATGATTGATGAAGGAAAAGAGATTGAAGTAAAATGTCACTTCTGTAATACAGCCTATCATTATTCAGTGGATGAATTAAAAGAATTATTAAAAAAGAGCAGATAAATTTTTAAAGTTCTGCAGGAACGGACTGAGAATGAAAATGATAAAAATCCGGACTGAGGAACGGATCAGCGAAAGGAGAAGCATATGAGACATGGATTTGTAAAGGTTGCTGCGGCAACACCGGATATCCGGGTCGCAGATGTAGAGTTTAATAAAGAGAATATTTGCAGAGGGATTGAAGAAGCAGAAAAGGCGAACGCAAAAATACTGGTGTTCCCGGAACTGTGTGTGACAGGATATACGTGCAGTGACCTGTTTGACCATGCGGTTTTACTGAAGGCAGCGAAAAAGGCTCTGTTGGAGATCGCAGAGTTTACCAGAGACAGGGATCTGCTGGTGTTTGTGGGAGTTCCGCTTGAGGTGGATGGAAAGCTTTACAATGTGGCAGCAGCCCTGAATCATGGAAAGATCCTGGGACTGACGACAAAGACATTTCTGCCGAATTACGGGGAATTTTATGAGATGCGTCAGTTTACTCCCGGACCGGAGAAGGCGAGATATATTTCTTTTAACGGAGAAGAGATCCCGTTCGGACCACAGCTTCTTTTTCAGGCAGCAGAAATGGAAGATCTGATCGTTGCAGCGGAGATCTGCGAGGATGTGTGGTCACCGGTTCCGCCGAGTATCGGTGCGGCACTGGAAGGAGCGACTGTGATCGTAAACTGTTCCGCAAGTGATGAGACGATCGGAAAGGATACGTATCGCAGAGAGCTGATCGCAGGGCAGTCTGCACGACTGATCGCAGGATATATTTATGCAAATGCAGGAGAAGGAGAATCAACAACGGATCTTGTCTTTGGCGGACATAATATTATCGCAGAAAATGGAACAATCCTGAAAGAAAGCAATCGCTATAGAAATGAAATTATTTACTCGGAGTTTGACCTTGAGAGAATTACGGGAGAAAGAAGAAAGAATACGACATTTCAGACAGCACAGGAACGCAGCCTGATCCGGGTAGGATTCCAGATAGAAAAAGGAGAAACTTCTCTGACGAGAACATTTCCAAAGAAGCCGTTTGTTCCGTCAGATGAACAGACGAGAGCTGCACGCTGCGAGGAGATCCTGACGATCCAGGCAATGGGACTGAAGAAGCGTCTTGCCCATACCAATGCGAGAACCGCAGTGGTAGGAATTTCCGGTGGGCTGGATTCTACGCTTGCCCTCCTGGTTACTGCGAAAGCATTTGATATGCTTGGAAGGGATAAAAAAGATATTCTTGCGGTGACGATGCCGTGTTTTGGAACGACAGACCGTACCTATCAGAATGCCTGTGAGATGTCGAAAAAGGTCGGGGCAACTCTGATAGAGGTGCCGATCGCCGAGGCGGTGAATATCCATTTCCGGGATATCGGACACGATCCCGAGGATCACAGTGTCACTTATGAGAATGGACAGGCACGCGAGAGAACGCAGGTACTGATGGATCTTGCAAATAAGACGTGGGGCATGGTTATCGGGACAGGCGATATGTCAGAGCTTGCACTTGGCTGGGCAACCTACAATGGCGATCATATGTCCATGTACGGGGTGAATGCCTCTGTGCCTAAGACACTGGTACGTCATCTGGTCAAATATGCTGCGGATGATACGGAAGATGAGCAGCTCCGGGAAGTACTGTATGATGTACTGGACACTCCGGTAAGCCCGGAATTACTTCCGCCAAAAGACGGAGACATCGCACAGAAGACAGAAGATCTGGTGGGACCGTATGAATTGCATGACTTCTTCTTATATTTTATGCTTCGCTTTGGATATGAGCCTGCAAAGATCTATCGTCTTGCCTGCAGTACTTTTGAGGGGGAATACGACAGGGAAACGATCCTGAAGTGGCTGAAGACATTCTGCAGGAGATTTTTCTCCCAGCAGTTTAAGAGATCCTGTCTGCCGGATGGACCGAAAGTGGGAACTGTGGCACTTTCTCCGCGTGGTGACTGGAGAATGCCGAGTGATGCCTGCGTTGCTGTATGGATGAAAGAACTGGAGACTTTATAAAAAGAAAAGATACGATAAAGAGAAAATGTAAAAAAAGAAAAGATGCTTTTCCGGAAATGGCAGATACACCCGGTCGGGAGTAAAGGTCAGATCAAAGAAAAGCATCTTTTTCAGTATAGTCCTTATTGGCACTGAAGGAAGAAACTGCTGCAAAAAGCTTCACAGTAAAATTCTTATACAGCGGCGATCACTTCTACTTCGCAGAGGACTCCCTTTGGAAGATCCTTTACAGCAACGCAGGAGCGGGCCGGATTTCCGGTGAAATATTTTGCATATACGGCATTGAATGCTGCAAAATCAGCAATATCAGCAAGGAAACAAGTTGTCTTTACAACATCTGTAAATGCTGCATTCTGACTGTCAAGCAGTCCTTTGATATTCTTCATGACCTGTTCAGCCTGTTCCTCAATGGTAGTTCCGACCACTTCACCTGTCTGTGGCGAAAGAGGAACCTGTCCTGAAAAGAAAGCAAATCCATTCACAACAACTCCCTGGGAATATGGTCCGATCGCAGCCGGAGCCTCTTTGGTTTCTACATATTTTAACATGATCTCTACCTCCATTTTTCTGAGTAAAAATTACTATAAATCATTATAAACCCGGCCTCGGATTTTTGCCACCCTAAATTTAAAACCATATTGAAGACGAAAAAAGATAGTGATATCCTATATCTGAAAAAATGGTCAGTTGCGTATTGCAGCGTGAATGAAAGAGAAAGGAGTGCGGCAGTATTATGAAAGCAGTACAGCATGATATGACGGTGGGAAAGCCGATGAAAGTAATTATAAATTTTACATTGCCGATTTTTATCGGAAATGTGTTTCAGCAGTTTTATAATATGGCAGATGCTGTGATCGTGGGAAAGTTTGTCGGTACGAAAGCACTGGCAGCAGTCGGAAGCACCGGAACGATCATGTTTCTGATCTGGGGCTTTGTCGCGGGAATGACAGCCGGATTTACGGTTCTGACAGCACAGAAATTCGGAGCGGGCGATATGGATGGAATGAGGAAGACTGTTGCGGGGGCAGGCATCCTTTCTTTGGGAATCGGACTTTTTCTGACGATTGTATTTATGGCATTTATGAAACCACTTCTGATTCTTATGAATACACCGGAGGATATTTTCCGGGATGCATATGCTTATATTATGATTGTCAGCGGAGGAATCCTTGCACAGATGCTGTATAATCTTCTGTCCAGTATCCTGCGTGCGTTGGGAAACAGTAAGTTGCCGCTTTATTTTCTGATTATCAGTGCGGTGCTTAATATTTTCCTGGATCTGCTCCTGATCATCGTCTTCGGACTGGGAACTGCAGGAGCCGCCATTGCAACCGTTGTCGCACAGGGAATATCGGGACTTCTCTGCCTGGGCTATATCATGCTGAAGCTTCCGATACTGCATCTGAAAAAGGAGGACCGGCACGTAGGAGGTCAGATCTACCTGACGCAGATCCGCATCGGTCTGCCAATGGCATTGCAGTATTCCATTACAGCGATTGGAACTATGATGGTGCAGACTTCGCTGAATATTCTCGGTTCTACACTGGTAGCGGCATTTACTGCGGCAAATAAGATCGAGCAGGTAGTGACGCAGGCATATGTGGCAATGGGGACAACCATGGCAACTTACGGGGCACAGAATATGGGAGCGGGCAATGTCCCGAGGATTCGCCAGGGATTCAAAGCATGTACGATTCTGGGAGTTATTTATTCTTTTATTGCAGCAGCATTTGTTATGACTGTAGGAAAATATATGACTTACTTATTTGTTTCAGAAAATGTTGGTGTGATCATGGATTCGGTGGAGATTTATCTGTGGTGTATTGGAATCTGTTTTATTCCGCTTGCTGTAGTGAATATTTACAGAAATGGAATCCAGGGACTGGGCTATGGACTTCTTCCAATGATGGCAGGAGTGGCAGAACTGGTCGGAAGAGGTGCTGTTGCAGTGGCTGCGGCAAAGCAGAGAAGTTATACCGGAGCCTGTATGGCCAGTCCGGCAGCATGGATCCTTGCGGGATCGCTGCTGCTGGTCATGTATTACTATATCATGAAAGTTGATATGAAAAAGATTTTCAGAAAATCATCCTCATAATGCAGGGAGAGAGAACCGGAGTCTGCCGTTATATTCAGACTTTCTTCAGAAAAAGAAGGGAAAAGATACATACGATCCCCTCTGTTACCGGGAGTGACATCCAGATCCCGGTGAGTCCGAATAAATGAGCCAGAAGAAAAGCGGCCGGGATGATCAGCAGGAATCCTCTTAGAAGAGAGAGGATAAATGCCTGTTTTGGGCGGTCCGTGGAACTTAAAAATACTGCGGCAACGATATTGATGCCGGAGAAAAAGAGGCTGGTAAAGTAGATCCTCATTCCGTCGGCCGCAATGGAAGTAAGAGCGGTGTTCTGATCTTTATTGAACAGATCAGCAATGGGGTCAGCCAGCAGGAAGATAACTGCGTAAGAAAGCAGAGCCAGAAGCAGAGCGGTCAGGAGTGCATAGCATCTGATCTGATGGCGGACCGGCTGTCCTTTTTTTCCTGGATGGCTGCTGACGATGGGCTGGATTCCCTGAGCAATGCCGGTGGAGATGGCAATAAGAACCAGAGCGATGTTTGCAAGGACCCCATAGGCAGCGACACCGGTATTTCCGCTTAAATCCAGGATCAGGAAATTAAATACGAGAATCACGATCCCGGAAGAAACTTCAGTGATCAGGGAGGAGACACCTAGAGAACAGATCGAGGAAGCTGTGCTGAGGGAAGGTTTTGTCTTCATCAGCCGGAAGTGGCTGTTTCCTCTCAGAAAATGAGTGGAAAGAATCCCCATACTGATGAGCGGTGCGGTAGCTGTGGCAAGGGCGGCACCTACCATGCCAAGATTCAGAGGATAAATGAAAAGGTAATCCAGCAGGATATTGGAGAGGCTTCCGATGATCATTCCTGCCATGGATAAAGCGGGTTCACCGTCATTTCTGACAAAGCATACGAGAAGGTTATTGGCCAGAAATAAGGGGGCAAATGCCAGCAGGATACGGATATAGGGGACGGCAAAAGGGAGTGTCCGGCTGTCTGCTCCCAGGAGAAGGCATAAAGGCTCTGCCCCAAGAAGTCCTGTCAGTGCGAAAAAAATAGCTGCGATGACTGCCAGCAGGACGGACTGTGTAAAGACTGTGCGGTGCGTTTCTCCTTCCGGGTGCGTGGAGGAGAGGGAATAACGTGAACCGCCTCCCATTCCGATCATGAGACCGGTTCCGTTGAGCAGACTGTATGCAGGCAGAACCAGGTTCAGGGCGGCAAGTGCATCGGAGCCAATGCCTCTTGCAATAAAAAAGGTATCAGCAAGAATGTAGCAGGAAAAGCCGATCATTCCGAGAACATTCGCAGAGACATATTTCAGAAAAAGTGAAAAAATATGCCCGGAAGTGTCGGAACTGTGGATAACTTTTGTATCTGACATAAAAAACTCCCTTCTGAGTGCGGTTAGGTGCGGTTAAATGATGAAAAAGGCATTCACTTTTCGTCCCTTCTAATAACCGGTCTGTTACCTGTCTTCAGCCTGTGCATATCACCTGAAAACTGGTCAAAGAGGTATTAGAGCCTGTCGGTCCGAAAATGAATGCCTTACGATCTTACCCGGCGGCAAGATCCACATTTTCATATAAAACTGTAGGTATGATATCATAGATATCAGGGGAAATCAAATCTTTTTTTCAGGATGAATCAGGTGTAAAATAAAAAGACCGAGTGGAAAATGAAGGAGAACGACCGATGAATAAAAAAGAAGTACTGGAGATCCGTAAGCAGTTTTCGCCGAAGAACTGTGCGATCACGAGAATTTGTGGCTGCTATGTGGATCATGAGAAAAATAAAAAGATGGAATCGAAAGAAGCCTTTCTTTCCCTGCCGGAAGAAGAGGCATTTAAATATTTTGATATTTTTAAGAAGACACTTTCGGGTTCGATCGGTAAAAATATGATTAATATGGAATTTCCAATCGATGCGGAAATGCCGGGAGGAACGCAGGAGTTCCTGCTGAAACTCCGTGACAGCAGACTGGAAGATGATATGCTGCTGGAAGAATTTTACGACAAGGTGATCGCTACTTATGAATATGCGGAGAATTATTATATTATTCTGATCCATGCCATGTATGATATTCCGGGAAAGTCTTCTGATGATATGGAAATGTTTGACGCTTCAGATGAAGTATATCAGCATATCCTCATGAGTATCTGTCCGGTGAGTCTGTCCAAGGCGGGACTTAGTTATAATGCAGAGGAGAATTGTATTCAGGATCGTATCCGTGACTGGATCGTGGACAGACCGGATAAGGGATTTTTATTTCCGGCGTTTAATGACAGAAGTACAGATCTTCATAGTGTTCTTTATTATACGAAGAAGTCGGAAGATCTTCAGCCGGAGATGATCGACCAGCTTTTGGGAGCTAAGATGCCGATGTCTGCTGATACTCAGAAAGAGACATTTCAGATGATTATCGAGGATACACTGGGAGAGGATGGAGATTATGAAACGGTCCGTAATATTCATGAGACGCTGAATGAGCTGATTGAAGAGCATAAGGAAGACCCTGATCCGCTTTCTCTGGATAAGACGGATGTGAAAAAAATATTTGAGCAGAGCGGTGTTTCCAATGAAAAGATGGAAAATTTTGATCAGAATTTTGAGGAAAATGCAGGGGAAAAGGCATCGCTTCTTGCATCCAATATCGCAGAGACGAAGAAGTTCAATATTGAGACCCCGGATGTGGTGATCAAAGTCAACCCGGAGCGGATGGATCTGGTAGAGACCAGAATGATCGACGGAAGGCAATGTCTGGTGATTCCGGTGGATGATCATATTGAAGTGAATGGACTCAATGTCAGAACGATGAAAATAAAGACAGAGTGAGAAGCGAAAAGCCGAGAGATTGGTTAGGATACCCGTTCGGGAGTATTTCCTGCATGAGAAGAAATACTCCTGAACGGGATTTTTTTTCTTTGAAGTATTTGAAATCGTATCTGAACGGAATTTCTATGCATTCTGAGTTTATAGGATGGTATACTG
>OHJN01001243.1_pt1 | contig 9607 bp, 7 predicted proteins | sample 1568531 | NCBI WGS metagenome assembly OHJN01 (sample SAMEA3879594, study PRJEB24766) | human gut metagenome | biome: human-associated habitat; feature: feces | place: USA | collected 1985/1987
TAGGGGTCCATGACGCCCTTGGTCACAAGGTCGTCCACCAGCGTGCCCAGATAGCTGGTGTGCCGGGGCAGCACCAGCTGCTCTAAGCCCAGCGCGTTGCGGGCGGCGTTCAGACCCGCCAGCAGACCCTGCGCGGCAGCTTCCTCGTAGCCGGAGGTGCCGTTGAACTGCCCTGCCCCGTACAGACCCCGCACCACCTTGCTTTCCAGCGTGGCTTCCAGACTGGTGGGGTCTACGCAGTCGTACTCGATGGCGTAGGCGGGGCGCATGATCTCCAGATGCTCAAAGCCTTTGATGCTGTGGTAAAAGGCGTTCTGCACATCCTCCGGCAGGCTGCTGGATGCACCCTGCAAATACATTTCCTCGGTGTTCTCGCCGCAGGGCTCCACGAAGAGCGGGTGACGGTCCTTGCCGGAGAAGCGCACCACCTTATCCTCAATGGAGGGGCAGTAGCGCGGGCCGACGCCCTCGATCATGCCGCCGTACAGCGGGCTGCGCTGGATATTATCCAGAATGATCTTGTGGGTCTCGGGGTTCGTGTAGGCGATCCAGCATTCCACCTTGTTGTGCATGGGTGCATCGGTCAGGAAGCTGAAGGGCTGCAATTCGCTGTCCGGGTCGCCGGGCTGGCATTCCAGCTTGGAAAAATCAATGCTGCGGCGGTGCACCCGGGCGGGCGTGCCGGTCTTGAACCGGCGCAGCGGCAGACCGGCAGCTTTCAGGCTGTCGGTCAGGGCGTTGGCGGCGTGCATGCCGTCCGGGCCAGACGCATACCACGCATCGCCCACAAATATTTTGCCGCCGAGGTTCGTACCGGTGGCAAGCACCACGCACTTGGCGGTGTACTCGCCGTGCAGCTGGGTGACAACGCCCTTCACATGACCGTCCTCGACTTCCAGCGCCACCACCTCGGCCTGATGGATGGCCAGACCCGGGGTCTGTTCCAGCGCGTGCTTCATGTATTCGTTGTAGCGGCGGCGGTCGGTCTGCACCCGCAGCGCGTGCACGGCGGGGCCTTTGCCCTTGTTCAGCATCCGGCTCTGCAGGTAGGTGGCATCCGCCGCCAGACCCATCACGCCGCCCAGCGCGTCCACCTCCCGCACCAGCGTGCCCTTGGCGGTGCCGCCAATGCTGGGGTTGCAGGGCATATTGCCGATGGCGTCCAGACTCATGGTAAAGACGGCCGTTTTTGCGCCCAGCACAGCAGCTGCGTGGGCGGCTTCGATGCCCGCATGGCCTGCGCCGATGACGATGACATCATAATCTCCTAAGTGGTTCATATACTTTCGGGTTTCCTCTAATCAATGATTTGAATTTATTTTCCCACACAGAACCGCTCGAACACCTGTTCGATGACGGCTTCCGAAGCGTTTTCGCCGGTCAGGTCACAGAGAGCGTCCAGTGCGTCATCCACGCAGACCGAGACGGCGTCCAGTCCAAAACCGCCGGCGGCGGCATCCAGTGCACCGGCTACGGCGTCCCGGGCGCGGAGGGCGGCGGAAAGCTGCCGCTGCCCGGACAGGCTGGCGGCGTGGGGGTCGATGCTGCCGGTGCCCAGCAGCCGCGCCACCGCAGCGGCGATGACCTTGCGGCTCCCCTCTTCCCGGCAGCAGACCGGCAGTACCATGGCAAAATAGGGGGCGATGAGCTCTGCATCGAACTGGGTGGGCTTGTCCTCCTTGTTCACAAGGGCGATGGCGGGGCGACCGGCGCAGCGCTGCGCCAGCGCCAAGTCCTCCCGGCTGGGCGGCTCAGAGCCGTCAAAGACGGCGAGAATTAGCCCGGATTCTTCCAGTTTTTTCCAGCTTCGGCGGATACCCTCGGCTTCAATGGCGTCCTCGGTCTCCCGCAGACCGGCGGTGTCAAAGAGGTTCAGCCGGATATCCCCCAGCTGCACCGCCTGCTCTACCACATCGCGGGTGGTGCCTGCCACCGGGGTGACGATGGCACGGTCGAACCCGGCCAGCAGATTCAGCAAGGTGGACTTGCCCGCGTTGGGGCGTCCCACAATGGCGCAGTCCACACCCTCGCGCAGCACCGCACCGGCATCGTAACTACGGATAAGGCCGTCCAGTTCCTCCCGCACTGCGCCCAGCACGGTGCGCAGGTGGGCGGGGTCCAGCTCCGGCACATCCTCCTCCGGGAAGTCCACCCAAGCGGCCAGATGCGCCTGCAGGGCGGTCAGCTGGGCTTTCTGAGCGTTGATCTTTTTCGCCAGCGCACCGCCCAGCGCGGCGTTTGCCAGCGCTGCCCCCTGCCGCCCGTCCGCTGCAATGAGATCCATGACCGCTTCGGCCTGGGTCAGACCCAGCTTGCCGTTCAGAAAGGCACGGCGGGTGTACTCGCCGGGGGCGGCAGGCGACGCGCCCGCCGCGATGCAGGCTTCCACCAGCCGCCGGGCCACCGCACTTCCGCCGTGGCAGGAAAGCTCCACCACATCCTCGCCGGTGTAGCTGTGGGGCGCGCGGAAAAACAGCGCCACACCCTCGTCGAAAGCCTCTTCCCCCTCCACGAACGCACCGAACATGGCCGTATAGCCTTTGGCGTCCGCGACTTTTTTGGCTGGGTTGGCCGGACGGAACACCTTCGCTGCCACTTCATAGCTTTCCGGGCCGGACAGCCGCACGATGGCGATGCCGCCCGCACCCGGAGCGGTAGCAATGGCCGCAATGGTCGAATGCTGCATCTTCTCCCCTCCTTGTTCGCAGATGAATACAGTATATTCTACCACGAACCGCCAAAAAAAGAAATATGCTGCGCAAAAAAGCGGCACACCGCCGGAGAGTCCGGCAGTGTACCGCTTTTGCATTTTATCCTCGGGTCTTCCCGGCAAGACGATAGTGCTCTTCCTTTGCCAGATACATCCGTGTTTCGGCCGATTTGACGAGGACTTCCATGTCGATGCCGCCCGCGCTGTGAGTCGCTGTACCCACGGCCACCGAGTAACCGGCCTCGTCCACCTCCTGCACCAGCTTGTGGATGAGCGCGCGCATCTCTTCGGCGCTCTTGTCCATCGCAAAGGCCACGAACTCATCGCCGCCCACACGGTAGCTGTACTCTTCGCCGAAAATGTCCCGCACCTTGGCGGCTACGGTCTTGAGCATCTCGTCGCCTGCCGCGTGGCCCCGGGTGTTGTTCAGCTCATGCAGGCCGTTCACGTCCAGATAAACACAGCTCAGCGTGCTGCTGCAGTGCATCGGGTAGTCGTGCATCTGGCTCTCGTAGGCGTTGCGGTTTTTCAGGCCGACGTTCAAGTCCGTCTCCGCGATGCCCAGCAGCTTGTGCCGGATGGAAAAATTTTCGTGCATCGAAAGCATGATGAAGGTGGATATGATGCAGGACACCGCACCAAACACCATGCCGTCCAGAATATCAACTGGGAGCGTCTCTTTACTCTTGAACAAAAAGCAGGTCAGGATGAAAATACCATCGAAAAAGACGACATTCAAGATATGCTGGATGGGCCGCATGACGAAGAGCAGCGGCACTGCCAGCAAGAACGCAATAAAGCTCACCGTAGGAGTATCGGGAGAAGGATGGATGCCCAGATAGATGCCCAGCACATAGAGCAAAGCCTCAAAGGCGTACATCAGCCAGATCAGCAGCAGGCCGTTTTTTCTCGGGAATGTCCGGTTGACCGCCTGCAGGCCCATGCACACGGCCAGCGCTATCATATAGGCCGGCATATTGGGCCGCAAAAATTCCAGAGCCCCAGACAGTATCCATAAAACTGTAAGAAACGCACAGGCTATCCCCAGGTAGGCCGTCACACGTTGGCGGTTGGAGCGCTGTATATCCGGCAGACAGGCTTTGTACTCCTCCCGTGACATCTCCGCATACAGCAGCCTTCGCAATGCTTCCATAGCCATCCTCTTTTCAAACCGCATTCGTCCCCGCACTGCACGAGGGCGCACTTTCCCCTTTATTCTGCGGGTTTTTCTTATTTTATCATGAAGCTCCCAAAAAGAAAATATCCAGCTCATCCCAGCGTTTATTTTCTATGATATGCTAAAAAGCGGTAATTAAATTTAGCTATATTACCCATTGATATTTCACTTTATTGTGCAGCAAAAAAGGGTGTGCAGCCCCTGAAAGACTGCACACCCCGTTGCGTATGAAAGAAAAATCAGAATGCGGCAATATCGGCCGTGGTGATGGCCTTGCCGGGCAGGGTGCGGCTGTCGGCATTCTCCGACAGGGCCAGCTTGCCCTCGCGCAGCAGCTTGACGGCCTTCTCGTGGTCAGCAGCGTTCCAGTTGTTACCCACGATCTTCCAGTTGTTGTCCACGTGCGGCTCGATGGTGCCGCCCTTGACGGTGCGGATGTACTCGCCCAGCAGTTCGCGGACGCCGCCCACATCGCCGCGCACGTCGATCTCCAGCAGCTTGGGCAGCTCGTCGCCCTCCTTGAAGATGTCGGCATAAGCCAGCAGCTGGGTGGTGGCACGGTAGTTGTTGACGGCCACCACGAAGCTGTCATCGTCCTCCACCGGACGGCCATCCATCCAGGTCAGGTTCTGGATGCGGTTGCCGGGCTGCTTGGAGATGTCGAGGTCATACTTGACGCCTGCAAAGGCATCGTACAGGTAATAGCGGACGGAAGAGTCGAATGCGATGGTCACATCGCCCGGCTCCCAGGTCTTGAAGAAGGCCGCAGACCACTCCATGAACTGACGCAGCTGCCAGCCGTTCATCTGCAGCTTGTACAGGGTGTTCTGGTAGGTGTAGATGCTTGCCATGTCGCACTTGCGGATGGTACCCTCGCGCATCTGGGAAGTCATGGAGGTCAGAGCCGTTGCGGCCACCTGAGCGTCGGTGTAGTACATCTGTACCTCGTTGACGAAGTCCAGCAGAGCGGTATCCTGCACCATGGCCTGCGGCAGGCAGTCGATCTCGTTCTCGGGGGCCAGATCGCCGCCGACCAGCTGGCCGATGGGGGTCACGGCGTCGTCCTTAGCGCGCTGGTCGTACTCTGCCAGCAGAGCAGTCAGCTCGGGGTCGGGAGCGTAGTCCTTGATGGTCAGGTTCTCAGAGGTGCGGTCCTTCACCTTCCACTTGCCGTTCAGGCCGCGCTCCAGATAGACGTGAATGTCGGAGACAGTGGCACCGGCATTCTTGTTCTCGACCACCAGCACGCCGTTGATCATCTTGTTGGGGATGCTCTTGTGGCCGTGAGCAGCGACGATGACGTCGAACTCAGGGCAGGCATTTGCCAGGTCGGTGACGCCGGAGCCATAGACGCCGTACTCATTGTCAACATCCATATGCATAACGCCGATGATGACATCCACATCGTTCTTGATCTTATCAATGATCTTGCGGCTCTCGTCCACCGGGTTGGTAACAGTCCAGCCCTCGAGGTTCTTGGCGTCCCAGCGGGTGATGTTGGGAGTGACCATACCGATGACGCCGATCTTGACGCCGCCCTTTTTGATGATGGTGTAGCCGTCAGCCAGAGGCTTGCCTTCGGGGCTGTAGACGTTGCCGGTCAGCACCTTGGCCTTCTGCTGGGAGAGCACCTTTTCCAGCGTGGCCATGCCATAGTTGTACTCATGGTTGCCGGTGACGTAGACATCGTAGCCGATGGCGTTCTGAGCAGCGATCATGGGGTGGACATCGTCGTTCAGGAACAGCTCAGCGGAGTTTGCCTGAATGGTGTCGCCTGCATCCACGACCAGCGTGGTCTTGGTGCGGTTCTCCTTGATGGCAGTTGCCTGCTGGGCCACGCTGCCGGAGGCGTCGGCCTTGTTGGCGGCGTAATCCCAGGGGTCAAACTTACCGTGGGTATCGCTGGTGGCAAGGATCTGCAGGTCCATGCTCCACAGGTCTTTGATGCCGGTAGCGGAAGCAGCCGGGACCAGACCACCCATTGCGGCGGCGGTAGCCGATGCACCGGCCACGCGCAGGAAATTGCGGCGGGAGATCTTATTCTGTTCCATAGTAATTCCTCTCTTTTCGGCTTGGTATAGATTCCGAAGCACTTGTAGCTTTAGTATAAAACTTGCCTGCCCTGTTTTACAATGTACAAGTAGGAGAAAAATTTCTCTCAGAATTGGGCATATTCTCCAATTTTCCGACAAGAATGACTTTTCTTCCGAAACGATTCTCTCACAAATACTTTTTATCGTAAACCATCTTCATGAAAAAAACAGGTAAATTTATAGTATTTCCTTTTATGCAAAAAGACCCTCCCCCACAGCGTCTGTGCTGCGGGAGAGGGTCTTATCGTTTTTGCTTTTACAGCTCGATCTTGCCGAAGCTCAGATCAGCGAAGTCATCCACACGCTCGGTGCGCTTGGGTGCCATAGGGGCAGCATTCTCGGCATCGCGCGGGGTGTAGGTGCGCTCAGGCACATTGGAGCGGTAGCCGCCCCGGCCGCCGCCATTGCGCGGACCGCGGCCATTCCGGTCACCACGGCGCTCGCCGCCGCGATGATAGCCGCCGCTGCGGCCATTGCCGTTGCGGTCACGGCCGCCGCGGGGTCCGCGGGGACGTGCATTTGCGCTCTCGGCCACAGCGTTGGGGTCGGTGGAGTAGATGACCACACGGCGGTCACGGCCCTCGCCCTTGCTCTCGCTGCGGACGCCCTCCATCTTGCCGATGGCAGAGTGGATGATGCGGCGCTCGTAGGGGTTCATGGGCTCCATGGCAAAGCTGCGGCCAGTGCGGCGCACCTTGGCACCGATGCGCTGTGCCAGTGCGGTCAGGTCGCTCTCGCGCTTGTCGCGGTAGCCGGCCACGTCGAGGCCCAGCTTGATGTAGTCGCCCTCGAGGCGGTTTGCCACGAGGCTTGCCAGATAGGACAGGCTCTCCATCGTCTCGCCGCGGCGGCCGATGAGGGCGCCCATCTTCTCGCCGTCCAGACGGATGATGGTAGCCTCACCCTTCTGCACAGCGCTGAACTTGACGTCCTGTACGCCCATCTTCTCGATGACATCCTTCAGGTAGTCCACAGCGGCCTTGACCTTGGCGTTCTCCTCGATGTTGATGGGGACTTCCACCTCTTCGCCCTCTGCGGCGGGAGCAGCCTGCTCTTCGGCAGGGGCAGCTTCCTCAGCGGGAGCAGCAGGCTCTTCCACAGCAGCGGGAGCCTCAGGGGCAGTCTCTTCGACGACAGGCTCAGCCACAGGAGCAGCCTTCTCCTCCACAACGGGAGTGGGCTCCTCAACAGGGGCAGCAGGAGCTGCCGCAGGCTCGTCCGGCAGCTCGACGCTGACGCGGACCTTGGCGGGAGTGAGCTTCAGGCCCAGAAAACCGGTCTTCTGGGGCATTTCCAGCACTTCGTAGCTGACGTTGATGTCGTCCTTTTCCACGCCCAGCAGAGCGCAGGCGTTGGTGCGTGCTTCATCGACCGTCTTGCCGGTCGCTTCCTGAGTACGGATCATAACCGTCAATCCTCCTTCTTGTTTTCCAGCTCGCTCAGTGGAACGGTGCGCTCGTCCTTATAGCGCTCCTCATCCAGCTTGCGGGCATACTCCAGGCGGCGCTTGTTCATTTCGCTGGCGGAGATATTTTTTTCCACGACCTCGCCGGTCTTTTCATCCGTGACCTTGATGGTGGTGCTCTTTACACCGCGCTTCTGCTCCTTCTTGCGGGCAGCCATCTCGGCGGCGACCTCTGCCTTCATCTTCTCAGGGTCGTAGATCTTCTTCATCACCAGGCTCTGCACGGTCATCAGGATGTTGGAAACAACGTAGTACAGAGAGAAAGCGCTGGGCACGGTGAAGCAGAAGAAGACGTACATCAGCGGCATCATATACATGGTCAGCTTCATGCTGCCCTGCATCTCCTGGCCGGAGGCCTTCATGCTGATGTGGGTGGAGATGAACATGGTGACGACAGCCAGGATGGGGAAGATCAGCAGGGGCAGGTTGTCTGCTGCCAGGCTGTACTGCGGCACACGGGTCAGGTCGATGCCGAAGAAGTCCATGTGCTGGCCGAACTCAGTGATGGTGTTCAGCTGGTCTGCGGTGAACACAGAGGTGACGGTGGACTCACCGGCCAGCACCTGTGCGATGATATTGGTGTCGCGGGTCACCTGAGTGAAGCTAATGCCCAGAGCGGTCATGGCATCGCCTGCGGCGGTGATGGCGTCGGCACCGATGTGGAAGATGCGCTGCAGCGGGCGGTACACGACCTCGATGACGCCGAACATGACGAGGAAGTTGACCAGCATGGGCATACAACCGGCGGTGGGCTTATAGCCGTACTCCTGCTGGAGCTTGAGCAGCTCTTCCTGCTGCTTTTCGGGCTTGTCCTTGTACTTTTTCTGGATGTCGGCGATCATCGGCTGGAAAGCGGACATCTTGGCCATGCTCTTCTGCTGGTTGAGCTGCAGAGGGATGCTGATCAGGCGGATGACGATGGTGAAGATGATGATGTCCCAGCCGTAGTTCGGGATGAGGTTGTAGATCCACTCCATCACATAGCCGAGAGGTACACCGAGGATGTACAAAATATTCATGTCTCTGTCCATTCTGCCCCGCCTGTGGTGCGGGACGGTTATTTTTATCGTAGGACACGCCGCCCACAGTGCAGCGCGTCACAAGAAGCGAAAACTTTATCCCCTATGCCGCTTTTCAAACAGCTTTGCGGGCTGCAAGTTGCGGGCGGGGCTTTGCCAGCGGCCGGGCGGCGGCACGGGGTCGTAGCCCCATTTGCCCAGCGGATTGCACCGCGCAATGCGCCATGCGCCCAGCAGAATGCCCTTGATACAGCCGTGGGTCAGGATGGCCTGCATGGTGTAGTTGCTGCAGCTGGGCGAAAACCGGCAGCTGCGGCCGATCCATGGGCTGAGGGTATACTGGTAGATGCGGATGGGCACGCACAGCGCCCTGCGGCAGAGCATTTGCAGCCGGTTCACACGCGGGACTCCGGCTTTTGCTTGCGGGCAGGGGGCACGGTGGCGGGCGGCTTTGCGTCCGGGCGCTTTGCCTTATCCGGCAGACCGGCCTGTGCAAACAGCTTTGCCACAACGCTGCTCAGCTGCCAGCTTTTCAGTTTGGGGGTCATGCCCCGGGCCACGAAGATCAGATCGTAGCCGCCGATATTGTAATCCAGATGCTCGTCAATCGCAGCTTTCATCACGCGGCGGGCGCGGTTGCGCTGCACGGCGTGGCCGATCTTTTTGGTGGCGGTCAGGCCCACCCGGGTGTTGCGGCCCCGGGTCTTGAGCACATACAGTACCAGTGCCGGGTTCACATAGGACTTGCCGCGGGCGTACACACGGCCAAACTCGCTGTTGCGGCGAATCGGACGATAACGCATAACATCGGCACCTCCTTTCGTCCGGGTGCACATAGGTGCACTCTTTAGCCAGTATATCAAAAATTTTTGCAGTTTAAAAGCCCATCCGGGCATTTTTACGAAAAAACTTTTGACGGGTAAAAAAATAAGACCGCCAATGGGATATCAGCGGTCTTTTGTGCGCATATTCATTTCTGCGCCGAATCTCACCTGCAAGGCAGAGATCAGACAGTCAGGCTCTTGCGGCCCTTTGCACGGCGAGCATTGATGACCTTACGGCCGTTCTTGGTGCTCATGCGGGTCAGAAAGCCATGAACTTCCTTGCGCTGACGCTTCTTGGGCTGAAAAGTTCTCTTCATGG
>OHJN01001251.1_pt1 | contig 9570 bp, 7 predicted proteins | sample 1568531 | NCBI WGS metagenome assembly OHJN01 (sample SAMEA3879594, study PRJEB24766) | human gut metagenome | biome: human-associated habitat; feature: feces | place: USA | collected 1985/1987
ATGCTTGTCCGGCTGACCTTTGCGTGGTCGGCAAGCTGCTGACGGCTCCAGCCTTTTGCCTCCCGGTATCTGCGGAGGAAGGCTCCTCCGCCCCGGTGCAGAAACAGGGTGTAGTCGTCCAGAATGTCCTCCACCGGGATGCCGTAAAGGGCGGCGAGCTTGTCCGCAAGTTCCGGCGTAAAGCTGCGGTGAAATGTGCCGCTTTCCAGATCCCGATAGAGCCATTCCTCCATGCCAACCATGGCAGCAACCTCTTTTTGCAGCAGGTCAAGACCATAGCGGCACCAACGCAGACGGTCCCATGGGTTCGGGATGTCGGCGTAAGAGTGGTACATACGGTAGAACGCCTGCGCCTCTACGGTGGTGCGGGGGCCTGCCAAACTTACCTGTAAGATGTATAGAGGGGTTAGACCACAACCCTCACATGACACCCTCTGAAGCAGAAAAAAGGAACCGCTCTCTCGGCTCCAAAAAATCCATTTTGACGTAGATGCGTCATTGCGTGAAAGAGGTGGATTCTCTTTTCCATCCCAAAGTGCGCTGGGGAGAGGATACATAGGTTGGTCAATGGGCGGCAAATCCGCCTCTCCATCCTCCGCAAAGAGGTACACATAGGCATTTTTGCCGTCCCAGACCACCTTTTTGACGATGGTGCGCAGCAGGCGGCGTTTTTCCTCCAGCGTGGCAGAATCCACTGCGCTGGCGAAGGATTCGATCATTTCCTGATGGAAGGCGAACTCCTGATGGAGCATCCGGCTCTGCTCGGTGAGGGCTTCCAACTCGGAAAGCCTCATCTGCTGCGTCTCGCTCTCCTGATGGAGCGCGTCGATCTGCTCCATGACGTACTTCGCGGAGGTATCGCTGGCAACGGACAGGGATTCCACCAGCCGCTTAATGCGCTCCTCCGTTTCGGTGTGCTTTTCCCGGAGCAGCGCCAGCTCTGCGTCGTAGCCCTCCTTGCTGCCGCTGATGACCTTCTTGGTCTGCGCCAGCAGCTTAGCAAGGGTCTCTTTGTCGGCGGACAGCTTGCGGATTTCTTCAATGATCTTGGCGTCCAGCGTGTTGCCGTTGCAGTTTTTCATAGAGCAGACCGTGCCGTGACTGCGCTCCTTGGTGGAGCACATGTAGGTGTAGCTCAGCTCGCCCTCCGCATTCTTGCGGTTGGTCAGCTTCGGGCGCATATAGTCGCCGCATTCGCCGCAGCGCAGAAGCCCGGACAGCAGCGCCACGTTGCTGCGGGGCCTGCGGTAGCTTTTGGATTTGTTGACATCCAGCATGGCCTGCACCCGCACCCAGTCGCTGCCCGCGATGATGCCGGGATGCTTCCCCACCGCCACGATCCATTCCTCCATGGGACGGATCTGGTTCGCCTTGCCGGGGCGCTGGAGGGTGCGGTTATATGCCATGACGCCGTGCTCGCCGTCGAATTCTGCGCGCTCGGCAAACAGGTCAACATTATTTTCTTTCAGATACTGATACGCCGTCTCGTCGGCAATCATGTAAACCGGGTTCGTGAGAATGCCCCGGATGGCAAAGCGGGTGAACTGCTTGCCGCGCTTCGTGACGCAGCGGTGCTCCAACAGGTACTGGTCGGTCTTGCTGAGAGAGCCGGTCTCCATGAACACCTCAAAGATCGTCTTGACCAGCTGGATTTCCTCTGGAATGGGTTTGAGCTTGCAGGCTTTTTTCACCTTGCCGTCCACCGTCACGCTGGACAGGCTTTCCGAGGCGTAGCCCGTGGGTGTTGTGCCACCCAGCCAACGCCCGGTCTTGGACAGCTCGTGCATATTGTCCCGGATGCGCTCGGCAATGGTCTCCCGCTCCAGCTGGGAGAACACTGACGCAATATACATCATCGCCCGTCCCATGGGCGAGGACGTGTCGAACTGCTCGCGGATGGAGATGAAGTCGATGTGCCGGTCGCCCAAGTCCTCAATGAGCTTGGCAAAGTCGCCGATGTTGCGGCTGATACGGTCGAGGCGATAGACCACGATGGCGGCAAAGGCGATCTTCTGGGAGTCCTTCATCATTTTCTTGAACTGCGGGCGCTCCAGATTGCCGCCGGAAAAGCCCTCGTCCTCGTAGACCAGCACGTTTTCCGCCGCATCCTCGCCAAAGTGCATGGCGATGTACTGACGGCAAAGCTCGATCTGGTTCTCGATGCTCTCGCCCTTGCCGGTGAATTTGGACTTGCGGGAGTAGATGACATATTGCTTCGGCGTATCTTTCGTTTTCATGGCGGCACCTCGCGTTATTCGTTAGGTTGGTAGATATATTATAACGGATTGGAATCCATTTGAAAAGGTACCCAAGGGAAGAATCTGAAAAAATATTGGATTTCAGGGCATCGCTCATGCCATTTGATAAAATGATTGATGGAATGAGCGATGCGTGCTATAATATGGACAATCAAACTACGCTGTGAGGTACTCATGAAAAACAAACAGCCGCCTTTTCAAATTACGAACAAAATCATTGATGACGTTGCAGAGATTTCAGAACTGACCGGAAGACTTTCCGCGCACGATCATCTTTCCAGCAATCCCAATCTGCGCCGCACCAACCGCATCCGCACCATTCACGGCTCCCTCGCCATCGAGCAGAACACCCTGAGTCTGGAACAGGTCACTGCCGTTCTGAATGGCAAGCATGTTCTGGCTCCGCCCAAGGACATTGCCGAGGTCAAAAACGCCTATGAGATTTACGAGCGGCTGGACGACCTTGACCCCTACTCCGTGGACGACCTACTGACCGCTCACGGTATTATGACCCGCGGACTTGTAGAAGAATCCGGCATGTTCCGCACGCGACCTGTTGGCGTTGTGGATCAAGAGGGACATGTCCTGCATTTTGGAACGCTGCCGCAGTATGTACCTGATTTAGTCATGGAATTGTTGGATTGGGCGAAGCAGAGCGACCTGCATATGCTGATCCGAAGCTGCGCGCTTCATTATGAACTGGAATTGATCCATCCTGATGGCAATGGCCGCATTGGACGGCTCTGGCACACGTTGCTGCTCTCCAAGTGGAATCCCGTGTTTGCATGGCTGCCAGTCGAGTCCATCATCCACGACCATCAGCAGGAATACTACGATGCCATCAATGCCAGCAACGATGCAGGCGAGTCCACCGCGTTCATCGAGTTTATGCTCTCCGTCATCAAAGCATCGCTCATCGACGCCATCCATACGAGTGATGCAATGAGCGATGGGAAGATGGACAAGAAAGCCCTGCGCTGGCAGAAAATTGAGCAGTTCTTGCAGACGCATGAGTATATCATGAACGCCGATGTACGGGAGCTGTGCGGGGTTTCGGCAGCGACGGCGAATCGCATTCTTGCTGGATTCGTACAAAATGGTTTGCTTACCAAGTGCAAATTTGATGGGCATTGGGTATATAATCGCATATAGGGTTAAAGCGCAAAACTTTCACATATGCTATTCTGCATGAATACAATGGTTAACTTAATAGCAATAACGCATCGATACGAATCGGTTGTGCAGATTAGAAGGTATCCTTTCTTGAAATTCACATAACACTTAATAATGATGTGTTATGCAAATTCTATTGTCTATTGAAATGGTAAATAGTTATCAGCCCAAATGGGTTGCAGTTTTATGTATTATTTAGGAGGTTAATTTATGCATTTAGTTGACGGCTCTGTTACTGTTGTCCTTGTGGGAGACTGGAACAAGTTTTACATTAAGCCCGATTGGGTAGCAGGAAATATTTACGAAAATTCAGAAATTGAAATAGGCATTGAAGGTCAAGATACAGACTTTCGCATATCTTATCGAAAAGACAAGGTCAATATCAGGCCATCCCAGACAAAGATGGTTTTTTCAGCGGCAGATAGTCAATTAGATACATTGAATCTTCTGACAAAGTGCGTCAATAACTTTTTGCAAAAAGCAGTTACCCCGGCTTTTTCAGCTTTCGGACTCAATGTGGACTATGAAGACCAAGAAAACGCTCGGCTAGCAGATGTTTTTGATCACATGGAAGATACGGAGTTGTTATTGGATTTAGGCTATGAAATTGGAACAACTCAAGTGTCTCGATCTTTGACTAAAGATGGTAAGACCCTCAATGTAAAATGCACCATTGCTAACTCAAAAACAACTATCAGTTTTAATGAACACCATGCAACTCCAGCTGCTGATCAGCTTGAAATCACACCAGAGATGATGCAGACATTTCTCCAGCAAACCGATGAAATTGTCAGGAAATTTGGCTATGGAATAGATGGTGAATAATTATGACTAGTACAATTGAAGAAAAGGCTTCTTTTGATCAACAAGCACAATTTGTTGATCAAGAGGTCATACAAGAGCCAAAATCCGAAAATGAAGGTAGCATTTCAGACTCTGTTGTTCTCCACAAAATATTATCAAGAAATTCTAATGCTGATGTGGTTTATTTGAAAGTAGATTTTGAAAAAAAAATCAAAAAAGACACGTATAGAAAAATCAACAAAGTGTTGGGAGAAAAATAATGGCCTGCAGAGAAGGAAGCGCTTGTTCTGCCGGAGGGCATATTCATTTCACTTATAAAGACAGCCCCGATATGGCATCACTTTGCCAAGGCGACTTGTTAAAAGTTACAGATGAATTGCGAACAGTTTTAAAAGATGTGCATCCATATTTTCTAAATCCTCAATATCGCTATTTTATGGTGCTAACGCAGAGCTGCGATTTAGTCCGACGAAATGCAGGGAAATGCAAAACAGCATATATTACGCTAGCCGCTGTGCGAAGTTTCGATGATGCCTTTGAAACCCGTTTAGTTGAAGATGGGTATGCAGAACGAGTAAATGGGTATTTGCTAATGAATAGTAAGCAACGTGAGCGTGCATTTCAATTATTAGAGCGTCTTTACAATAATACAGAGCCGGACTATTTCTTTTTATACAAAGAAGACGCTTTGGATTTCCCTGAGTCAATGGTCGCCTCATTAAAAGTATCTATTGCACTAAAAAGTGAATTACACTACAGTCAGTGCTTAGCTGCCAAGTCCTTAGAGTTAAGCGACGAGTTCAAAGCGAAACTTGGATGGCTTGTTGGAAACATCTATTCAAGAGTTGGAACAACTGACTGGGAGAGTGTTATGACTCCAAACCAGCGACACGATATGCTTAATGATGAGTTATGCTCACATTGTATTATTGGATCTCGCGAACAGATTAGTGCATTAAAGCAAGAACTGAATGACCATGCAGAAACATACCAATCTCAAGAATCTGCCGCATTGTTCGTATCCCAAATCCACGTTGATTCAAAATATGAAAAAATGATTCATATTCTTGAGGAGATAGTGAACAGCTCAAGCAAAAACGTTCCGCCAGAAGAAAAGGATCGTCTCATCCGTACTATCAAAAGTAGAAGTGCACTAAAAGCGCTGTTTCCAAACAATACATAGTATAATTTGTATGTTTAAGCGCCGTAGAGGAAACTCTGCGGCGCTTAATAGGCTATTGATTTTTAATTAAGGCAACTTATACTTACTGCCAATTCCGTTTCAGGATCTCACTTTTGAGGTACAGCGTACTCTTTTCCGAGGATTTAATCGGATGGAGCTTTCCGCGCTTTGTCAGGTCAATGATGTTCTGCCTGGAACAGCCCAGTATCTCTGCTGCTTCCGCCGCATTGATAACTCTACGCGCAGCAAAGTTCCGGAAGTCTTCCATTGTCAGCGGAACACTTTTGCCAATTCGATAGAGCATCGTATCCGAAACGGTCATGTTCACATCCCACGCAACGCCGTATCCGCCCGTCTGCATCTGCACATGCTGAAAATAGTCCGGCTTCTTGAGAAGGATCTGAAACGCCTTCGTCTTTTCAAAGTGCTTCTGCAAATCGCACTTCTTCACCGCGCCATCCCGGAAAAACACCAGCAGACAATGATCCTCCAGCGGCAGCACATCTTCAATTCTCTTGGAGAAGCGCTTCGTAATTTCTTCCGGAAGCGCCTTCTCGTCAATAGGAACGAGATAGTAGTCATCCTGTGCGCATCGTCCCATCGCCAGCATCAGGAGTGCATACTCATCGTACTCCTTCAGGTGATTGTCGCGCAGAATCTCTCCGATGTTCTGGCGGTCAGGCGGAACAATCCGCTGCTCCACCCAGATTTTGCTCCAGTAAGAATTGACGGTGGTTTCCCCACGTTTCACGAAGGAATCCAGCAACAAGGGCGTTTCCCACGCGTCCGCGTTCTCAGGCAGCTCAATATAGAACCGCTTTTCCTGCTCGTAGTACAGGAGGTACGCCAGATCTTTCTGCTCCTGTGCCGATTCATCTCGAATGGCAAAAATCTTCATATGCGCACCACCTTTTCCAGATCATTTCCCATATCTTGTTCTGAAGCGTCTGAGAGATCACGCCGTCCAGTCCTTCCAGTAGAACTTGTCTGTCGCTCTCGTGAAGCGGCGTAAGCTTCGGCATTTTATCCTTCGGAATGATACGCAGGTTATCCCATGTGGATTTCGAGCCAATATAGTTGTTGCAGGGCTTATCGGCCATCACATCAAATTTTGCCGCCGCAGCATCGTCGGGACAACTGCAAAGCAGCGAAAGTCCGTGGTCAAACAGGGGCGCCAGACGAACGGTCTTCTTTCGGCTGTTGCGCAGCACCTCGATATTCGCGCCGTGGCGGTCCCGGTTCAGTATCAGATAGTCTACGATCAGCATCTGATAAACATAGTCTTCCCATCCCATACGGATGCAGAAATCCAAGGCAGATTCATCCGGCAGCGCTTCCAACTCCTCATAGGCATCCAAAGCGGTCTTGGACTCGCTCTTTGCCTTGAAATCCTCTGAAGCGCAGAGATAAACCTCATGGGTTCTGCCATCCACCGAAACATCCGCATGGATCAGCTGATAGGATAGATGAGGAATCCCCAGTATGGTTAGCAGCCGGTCAACGATCAGCTCGTTCACGCACTCATGCCCGATGACTCCACGCGCTTTATCAAAGTTTGAGAGTTTGTAATAGGTCTTCTTTCCGCCGAGTTCGGAGTATGCTTTCAGAAAAGAACCGGCTGTTCCGGACGAATTGCGATAAACGGACCACGACAAATACGTCAGGTCCTGCTTTTCTTTCATCAGCTGCATGTATACCTCACCTCAAAATCATTATATCATTTTGCTTGTCATACGTCAAGTTAATTTCGGCGTATAACTTGTCGTATGACAAGTTATACGCAATTTTGTGCCCGTATAAAACCGCCGCCCTGATTTTCAGTCGGGGCGGCGGTTCTGTCATGCAAGGCTTCTCAGATATTCTTCCACATTCTGATACTGAATGCCCTCAACCACTTGGCTTTCCCCGCGGTAGAGGACGAACTTTCCGGTGATCGGGCCGTAGCGGTGCTCGGTCTGGGCGCATTTTTGCTCGTCGATCAGATGGCGATACTGCTGCGACGCAGCTTCTTCGCTGTGCTTGATCTCGAAAATCCGGCAGGAGCCTGCCTCCGGGTCAAACACCACCATGTCAAATTCGCCCACGGGGAATTGCAGGACAAATACCTGCTTCTTGGGGTTTGCCAGCTTGGTTTCCAGCAGGACGATGTCCTCCAGCATCCGCCCTTTGATCTCGGTCAGGATGCGCTGCTGCACGGCGGTGCGCTCCGCAAGAGACAGGGCGCTGAACGTCTCATCCAGCAGCAGACTGCGGATCAGCGCATCCGCCTGCGCATAGCGGAGACCCGGCTGCGCGATCACCGTGCGGCTGGATTTCGTGCTGACATCCGGCAGGTGCAGCACGTCGATCTCCCGCGTTAAGTCCAGCAAGTCCAGATACTCCTTGATCTCCGCCGCGTGAACATCGTCCAGCGCTACGGTCTGCTCTGCCCTGTTGCGGATCTCCAGCAGCTTCCGCAGGCTGTCGGTGACAAGCGCAAGGTCGATGCGGTCGAGGATGTCCGTCGGGTTCTTCCGATCCCGGCGCAGGTTGCTGGCGGAAATGCCAAGGTCGTGGGACTTCCAATCCTGCGACAGCACCTCCAGCGTGAAGCGGTGGTTGATGTCCTCCACCACCCGGTTGATGGCGCTGGTCAGCTCGCCCTTCTCGTATAAATCCCGCAGATGGCGGAAATGCCCCTCGTACTGATAGCAGCGCAGGGAGTGCTGGATGTTGCGGGCGATGGCGGTGTCCACATATTCGTCGGTGCTTTCCTTGCTGGCAAAGGTGGAGGTCTCGTTGTAGTGGACGCCGCCGAGACTCATGGTGCCGCCGTAGCGGATATACTCGTCGATGCCGTGAACGCCGAGGACAGATTCAAACTCGCGGTAAGGGATGAATGTGGTGTGCAGCAGGATGCAGCGGTCATAGAGCTGTTCGTCCTCGGTAAAGAGGAAGCCCAGCGAGTCCGTGCCGGAGAGCACGATCTTCATACCGCAGGCCGCGAACACATCAGAAAACAGCGCCGCGCCCTCGATGAAATCCTCCATCAGAGTCACTTCGTCGAGGAACACATAGTGAAAGCCCTGCGCTTCCAACTGCTTGAGGTCGCGGTTTACATCTGCCAGCGAGTCTTTTGCGGTGATCTGAATGAACGCTGCCTTGGCAAGCTCTGCGTCGCTCATCTCCGCAAAAATCTGGCGGATCATAGTGGTTTTCCCCGTCCGGCGCAGGCCGTAGAGGATGAATACCTTGTCCTGCGGCTCGCCGTAGACAAAGTCGTGCAGCTGCCGGAAGCACTCGCGCCTGCGATAGCCGCAAACAGATGCCGCAAAGGAACGCAGCGCCTCGCCGGTGCGGACATTGGTGGTAAACGCAGAAGGGTTCGCAGATTTCGCCTTGGGCAGCTGCTTTTTCAGCGCCTTCAGCTCCTGCTCCAGCGCCTTCCGCCGCTCGATTTGGACGCGGAAATTCTCCAATTCGTCAGCAGGAATATACTTCTCTCGCCGCTTTTTGTTCTCCGTCCAACGATGGTAAAAGTACTCCTTACCATTGACGGTTTTCTTCGTGACAGAGCCTGCGGGCAAAGCAGAAATCTGCTGTTCCAGCTCCGCCGCACGGGTTTGCATCTCAGATAACTCCATAGCGCGCCTCCTGTGAGATACTATTCTATGCAAAATTATACCCTACTATACCCTCGAAGTCAAGGGTATAGTAGGGTATAATTATTTTCTCCGAGCTGCTTAGCTACTAATATTCAAAGCACTTTCCTCAGCGTCTTCCTTGATATTATACTTTCCCAAGTGAAATACAAATGGTGCCTTTGGCATAACCATCATCAAGCCTATATCAGTGAAAACGAACGACAACATGCATGCTCAACCGTGTGCCCTTCAACGGAAAGAAGGGCAAGCATACCCACGTCTTTATTGACGAGTTCCATGTGGTATTTGTGAATGAGTTCGCGGCGCAGTTCGTCAACTCTGCACGACGGCAGTTCCGTAAGCGCAGCGCACAACTCTGACGATAGCTTCCGCGTGAATCAGCACCCAGTTGGCATTATGAAATTCTCGGCTACGGTGTGCTGAATCCGTAAGCCGGGTTCAGAGATACGAGTTCGGTCCCCCCCCCCTAATTTTTGGTCGCGTTTAAATGCCAACTAAAACCGACAAC
>OHJN01001261.1_pt1 | contig 9540 bp, 7 predicted proteins | sample 1568531 | NCBI WGS metagenome assembly OHJN01 (sample SAMEA3879594, study PRJEB24766) | human gut metagenome | biome: human-associated habitat; feature: feces | place: USA | collected 1985/1987
AGAGGGGCGTTAAAGCCATGCAATGTCGGAGCTTTAAGAAAATACAAAGTCCACATTGCTCCCGCTGCTAAGGCAATGAGCAGGCTGACGGCAGTCTGAAAAACATAATATTGGTTTATATTCTTATACTTCATACTATTTCTGGCTTATGCTTCTTATGTTTTCAGAGCCCGTACTTTTTCATTTTGTTATAAAGCGTTTGCCGGGTAATCCCCAGTTGCGAGGCAACAGCCGAGAGGTTACTGCCACATTTCTCCAGTGTCTGGCGTATCATCTGCTTTTCCATATCTTCAAGGGTGGATACGGGCGTTTCCGGTGCTTCGTTTCTGCGTTGTAACTGGAACGATCCGGCAGAGAGAAATGTGCCGTCGCAGATAATAACAGCCTTTTCAATGGCATGCTCCAGCTCGCGGATATTACCGAACCAGGGATGCAGCGTCAGCTTCTCACGTGCTGAATTGTCCAGACGCAAAGCAGGCTTTTCATATTGCTTGCAGAAGCGTGTGATGAAGCGTTCTGCCAGTGGAATAATATCTTCCGGCCGTTCTCGCAGTGCAGGAATTTCAAGATGAATGGTATTGATGCGGTAGAGCAGGTCCTCGCGAAACTCTCCTTTATCCGCCATTTCAGATAGGTGGCGGTTGGTGGCACAAACCAGGCGGATATCTATCGGGACAGGCGTATTGCTTCCCACGCGTACAATGCTGCGGCGCTGAAGTGCAGTCAGCAGTTTGGCTTGCAGATGATAGGGGAGATTGCCTATTTCGTCAAGGAAGAGAGTGCTGTGGTCGGCAGACTCAAACTTACCGGGACGGTCGGCATGGGCATCGGTGAAGGAGCCTTTCATGTGTCCGAAAAGTTCGCTTTCAAAAAGGCTTTCGGTAATGGCGCCCATATCCACGCTTATCATTTCTTTATGGTGGCGTGTGGAGAGGGCGTGTATTTCGCGGGCAAGCATCTCCTTGCCTGTACCGTTCTCACCGGTAATAAGTATATTGGCGTCGGTAACGGCTACTTTCTCCACCAGCATGCGAAGTTGTTGCATGGCGGAACTTTCTCCCCAGTACATGGAAGAAACGGCAGTTGCAGCCGTTGCTTTCTTCTTTCCGGATGTAGGGGTGTCCTGTGCGGCATTGAGCAGGGTTTCTACCAGCTTTCCGTTGTCCCAGGGCTTGACGATAAAATCCGTTGCTCCTTCCTTTATCCCCCGTACGGCAAGGTCTATGTCGGCATAGGCGGTGAACAGCACTACGGGGAGCGCCGGATATTGTTTCTTTATTTCGTGCAGCCAATAAAGCCCCTCGTTTCCGGTATTGATGCCGGATGTGAAATTCATATCAAGAAGCACTGCCTGCCAGGTGTCTTCGCGTAAGGTGGCGGGAAGGGTGACCGGTGAAGAAAGGACGGTTATTTTATCAAAATAAGGCTTCAACAGCAGTTGCAATGCGGTGAGTACGCCGCGATTGTCATCAACGATAAGAATGTTTCCGGATTTCTTCATGGCAGAACGATGTCTTGTTATATTTGTGAGGGCAAATATATTCTATTTTCCCGAGAAAGAAGGGAAAGGAGAGGAATAATTCGGGGACTTTTTCATTGGGCTTTGCTGCCCGGCAAGACACATGGATGTTTTTTTATAAGGAGCGGAAGTAACAAAAGCAGTAGCAGAAGAGGGGCTGCGCTACGTTCCGCCTCAGGGTACATGCCGTACCACGACAAGGTAGGTGTCATACCACGGCATGGTAGGTGCTGTACCACCGCAGGGTACATGCCGTACCATAGCGAGGTACTTCTTGTACCACCGTGGGATACATTTCGTACCACTGCAAGATACAGCCGGCAACCTTGCGGTAACTGTAATTTCACTTGAAAGACATGTCTTACAGCAACTGTAGCTTCACTCCGAAGGACAAGCTCAGGTAGTCCTTCGGCTTCAGGTACTTGTTGGTGAATGCGCTTACGATGTACAGGTCGCAGGTGCTGATTTCGTAGAACAGCGTAATGGCTTTTGCCGTAAATCTGCGGCGCGGGTCGATGTCATACGTAATGCGTTGTCCGAGGAAAGCGTGGATGCGTACTTTGGACGAGAAACCGTAGTAGCCTTTCGGATAACGATCCGGTTCGTTCACCCAGAATTCATCGCCGAACACGGTGTTGAAGTACATACCGCAGGTAAGGGGTTCTGCCGAGAACCGGCTTTCTTTGATTTGCAGGCTCCAGGGGATGTAGTTCTGCTTCAAGGTAAATGTCAGTTTGGTGCAGTCGGACTGATATTTGGGCAGGACACCCAGAAAAACATCCGTTTCCCATTGGTTGCGCTTGCCGTAATCCCAGCCCGTACCCAGCGAGAGGAGTCCCATATTGCCGGCAAACTGTATCTTGGTGTGCGTCGGAATCAAAGCTTCCCATCGTTTGCGGTAGCGGTGCACGCGCCGGTCGTAACGGCTGTGGCGTGTACGGCCGGCAACGACGGTGTCGGGTTTGCGTTGCAGGTAAACGGTATCGTGCTTTACGATAATCACCGTATCCCGTTCCTGTGCGGAAAGCGGGCTGCACCACAGCAACAGCAGGCAGATGGCGGCGAGTGCCGGCAGATTAGAAATAGACCACTTCGCGCTCATATCCTTCGGGTGTTATGGTGAATACATAGTAGTTGCGGTTCTTCATGCAGTCGCTCATGTAGTACATGATGCCGTCCTCAAAGAGGTTTTCCTCGAAGACGTGGTGCTCGTGGGCGGCAGTGCAGAATTGTATGCCGGGAAATTCGGTTACGTAGCGGTGAAAGACGCGTGCCACGTTATTATTGAACTGGTCGGCATAGGGACGTACGTGCATGGACACAACGGTTTTGTCGAATTCGTCCTTGCGGTCGGTAAGCTCTTTTTCGAGGAACGTGAAGTCGGGAATGGGGCGGGAGTAGTCAAACTCCATGGCGTTGGTGTTGAGGCATACGAACTTCACCCGTCCGGCAATGAATGAGAAGTTAGGGTCGCCGAATACGGCGCGGTATGTTTCTTCTCCCGTGCCGAGGCAGTCGTGGTTGCCTATCAGGGCTACGTAGGGCACACGGAGCTTGTTCATGATGTCGCGCTGCCACAGAAACTCGTCCGTCACTCCGAAGTCGCTCATGTCACCGCCGTGGATAACGAAGTCGATGTCATCGCGCTTGTTTATCTCTCCCACGAAGTCCAGCGTTTCGTCGTACCAGCGTTGCGAGTCGCCCATGGTCACGAACTTAATCGTTGTCTTGTCCTTGCATTTCTGCTCTATCTCCGCAATATTATGGGCGTTTACATCGGTTTCACCGTTGATGCGTACATCATACGGATGATAGTCTATCATGTCGCAACTGCCCATAAGCAGGCAGAGGAATGACAGGAGTAAAGGTTTATATGGCTTCATCATAATAACTCTATACAGTCTATATCTATGAAAGTTGAATTATCTGTCAGTATATATCTATGGAAACTGAGGGCAAAGGTAAAGTTTTCATTCGATAGAAAAGTTGTCCTATTTTCCGTTTTTCTGTTCTGTAAGTGATGATTTGGCTAATCAGGCCAGGGGTTGCAAAGAATAAATGTCTGTTTATCTGATTTGTAGGCAGGCATTAAGCAGATAGTATTTGATTATTCGGCAGGCTGTGTCTAATTATTGGACGGGTGGTGTCTAATAATTAGACACTTGTATATGGATTATTTATGCGGGATTGACTGATAATCAAAACCATAACTCCTTTGGCACGCTTTCTGCATTATTATAGGCAGGAAAACATGGCGGCAAGCCATGTATTTCCGATACTGTAGGTTTACGAATTATAAATTAGTATACGATGAAACAAATCTATTATGTCATTCAAACACTGCTTCGGGGACGCGGCTCGAATATCATCAAGATAATCTCCTTGGGATTAAGCCTGACGATGAGTATCCTGCTGTTCTCCCGCGTGGCGTACGAGCAGAGTTTCGACACCTGCTACAAAGACTACGACAATCTCTACCAAATCTGGTCGGTATTTACCGTTAAGGGCGAGAAGTATCCGCCGCAAGAGCAGAATTGCGGCCCTGTGGCGGGCGCCATACTGGAGAACTTTCCCGAACAGGTGGAAGCTGCTACCAGCACCTGCCATTGGATGAATGCCCCGTTATACAATGAAAACGCCCGTTTTGACGAAAGAAAGATAGTGGCGGATTCACTCTTTTTCAAGACAATGGGTATCGAAGTGCTGAGCGGTAATCCGGTGAAAGACCTTCAGCAGCCCAATGTGATTTTCCTAAGCGACCGCTTTGCCGGGAAAATATTCGGCGGAGAGAATCCGGTGGGAAAGACCGTCAACTACAATCACGAGAAAGACTTTACGGTGAAAGGTACTTATGAGGCATTGCCCGAAAATGCAACCGTCCATCCTGAAGCCGTTATCTCTATGCCCACCTTGTGGAACGACGGAGTCGGCAACTACTCATGGCGCGGGGGAGACAGTTATCCCGAATACATCCGTTTCCGTCCCGGTGCGGACAAGTCGGTGGTGAATGCACGTATAGACGCTATGATAGAGAAATATCGCCCGGAAGAGGACAAAAAGAAGTATGGCTATACGGCGTTTGTAAAGCCTATCCGTGACACCTACCGCAATTATGAAAGCGTAGAGCGGATGCGTAATATCATGACCGTCCTCGGCCTTGCCATTCTTTTCATTGCGGCGCTGAACTACGTGCTGATTTCCATTTCCTCACTTACATACCGTGCCAAAGCGGTAGGCGTGCATAAATGCAACGGGGCAAGCGGCGGCAAGATATTCGGCATGTTCCTTTTGGAAACGGGCATTATCATTGCGGCGGCATTGCTCCTGATGGCTTTGGTGCTGCTGAATTTCCGGGAGTTCTTTGAAGATACCGCTGCGGCGAAACTTTCTTTGCTGCTTGCTCCGGAACGCATCTGGGTTCCGCTGACGGTGGTCGGCATACTGTTTATGGTGGGCGGAGTATTGCCGGGACGTTTGTTTGCCCGTATTCCCGTATCCCAAGTGTTCCGCCGCTATACCGAAGGGAAGAAAGGCTGGAAGCGTCCGCTGCTTTTCATCCAGTTTGCAGGGGTGGCATTCATTTGCGGACTGATGTGCGTGGTGATGGTGCAGTATCAATATGTGCTGAACAAGGATATGGGGTATAATCCGCAGCGGATGGCGTTTGCCAATGCCTATTGGAACGAGGATAAAGAGAGTGATGCCGCTCTCCGGTTCTTTAAAGGGCTTCCTTATGTAGAGGCGGTGACCAGCGCCAACAATACGCCTGTCAGCGGATATAGCGGCTCTATGATTCGTGACGCATCGGGCAATGTGCTTTTTTCCACACGTGCCTGTTTCTATATGCGGGAGGACTATCCGGCAATGATGGGCATGGCGTTCAAGGCGGGGCGTATGGCACGTACGAAAGATGAGATAATCGTAAATGAAACATTTGCGGACATGATGCATTGGGGAAACGATGCCGTGGGGCGTACCGTCGATGTAGACAATGCTGCACAGATGAAAGTGGCGGGGGTGCTGAAAGATTTCCAGATAGGGGATTTCACGGAAGCCAAGATGCCTTTTGTCGCCCGCTATAATCAACATTTCACGGGGACGGTACATGTTCGTTTGAAAGAACCTTTTGTACAGAACCTGCGGCAACTGAACAAGGATGCAGCCGATGCCTTTGGCAATCAGACCATCGACTTCGTCAGCTATGAAAAGCAGATTACCGATTCCTACAACAGTGTCCGCGTGTTCCGCAATGCCACACTGATGGCGGCCGTAACGATGTTCTTCGTCATGCTGATGGGGCTGATAGGATATACTGCCGATGAAGTACGCCGTCGCGGCAAGGAGATTGCCATCCGCAAGGTCAACGGTGCGGAAGCATCCTCTATCCTGGAATTGCTTTCCAAAGACGTGCTTGTCGTAGCATTGCCGGCAGTTGTTCTCGGAACTCTTGCATCGTGGTATATCAACGGTATCTGGATGGAGCAGTTTGCCGAGCAGGTTCCTCTCGGTTGGGTTGTGTATCTGCTGGTGGTAATCGCCAATCTGGCGGTAATCGTAGGCTGCGTCCTTTGGAAGTCCTGGCGGATAGCCAACGAGAACCCTGTGAACAGTATCAAGAGTGAATAAAAAAGCGTATAACATAGAAAAACAAAACAATATGATTAAGATAAACGACATCAGTAAAGTATTCCGTACCTCGGAAGTGGAGACGGTAGCGTTGAACCATGTAAACCTCGAAGTGAAAGAAGGGGAATTTGTAGCTATCATGGGCCCGTCCGGTTGCGGCAAGTCTACCTTATTGAACATACTCGGTCTGCTGGACAATCCTACGGAAGGCAGTTATAAATTGCTCGGGCAGGAAGTGGCGGACCTGAAAGAGAAAGAACGTACCCGCGTGCGCAAAGGCAAGTTAGGATTCGTGTTCCAAAGCTTCAACCTGATAGATGAGCTGAACGTTTACGAAAATGTAGAACTGCCTCTTACCTATTTGGGCGTGAAAGCGGGTGAACGCAAGCGCATGGTAGATGATATCCTGAAACGGATGAACATCAGCCACCGTGCCAAGCACTTTCCGCAACAGCTTTCCGGCGGTCAGCAGCAGCGTGTAGCCATTGCCCGCGCCGTGGTGACGAACCCGAAACTGATTCTTGCCGATGAGCCTACCGGTAATCTGGACTCCAAGAACGGTGCGGAAGTGATGAACCTGCTGACGGAACTGAACCGGGAAGGAACTACCATTGTCATGGTGACGCACTCCCGGCACGATGCCTCGTTTGCACACCGTACGGTACACTTGTTCGACGGCAGTGTGGTGGCGAGCGTAGCCTCGAACGATTTATAAGGATTAAGACTGGAGAGGAGACAACCTCTTCAGTTTCTTTACATATATCCACAGGGCAATGACCGCCGTAACGAATGCAAAGAAGTCCGATACGGGCATACACGTCCAGATACCGTCCAGCCCCATGTAGCGGGGCAGGATAATCAGTCCCGGCAGCAGGTACAACAACTGCCGGGTAAGGGACAGGAATATGCTGATTTTCGCCTTGCCGATGCTTTGGAAGAAGTTGCCGATAACGATTTGCGCACCTACCAGCGGGAACATGGCTATGCCGATACGCACTCCTCTGGAAGCCATGTCAATCAGTTGCCCGTCACTGGTAAAGACAGCCGATACGGCATGCGGAAACAGTTCGCAGATGATAAAGCCCGTACTGGTGATGCACACGCCCGTAAGGATGCTCAGGCGCAGCGTAGCCTTTACGCGGTCGTACTTCTGTGCTCCGAAGTTGTAGCCCACGATAGGCTGCATGCCCATGGTCAGTCCCAGTACAATCATTACGTACAGCACCAGCAGCCGGTTCATGATGCCGTAAGCGCCGATAGCCATGTCGCCGCCGTAACGTTGCAGGCTGTTGTTGACGATGATGACGATGACACATGCCGTTACATTCATCAGGAACGGAGACATCCCTATGGAGAAAATGCTGCTGATAATGCGCTTTTTCATCTTCCAGAAACCCGGTTGCAAGCGTACGATGCTTGTCTTTTGCAGGAAGTGGCTCACCACCCATATCATGCCGATAAATTGCGAAATGACCGTTGCCGTTGCCGCGCCGCGGATACCCCAGTCGAAGTGGAAGATGAAGATAGGGGCGAGAATAATGTTGCACACCACCGTAACCATCGAAGTCAGCATCGCCTTCTTGGGATACCCCGTGGCACGCATGATGTTGTTCAACCCTATCATTGTATATGTCACCGGCGTACCCAACAGGATTATCTGCATAAAATTCCGTGCATACGGCAGCGTTTCGTTGCTGGCACCGAAAAAGCGCAGGATTTCGTCCAGGAAGATAAAGGAGATGCCGCCGAACAGGAATGCGTTGACAAGGCACAGCATCAGGGTGTGGTTCAGCACTTCTGTGGCTCCGTCCGTATCTTTCTGCCCCAGGCGTATGGATGATATGGTGGAGCCGCCTGCCGAGACTACCGTACAGAAAGCGACCACCAGGTTCATCAGCGGAAAGGTGATGGCAAGCCCGGCAATACCCATGGCGCCTACGCCATGACCGATGAATATACTGTCGATGATATTATATAACGAAGTAATTGTCATACCGATAATGGCGGGGATGGAATACTGCACAAGCAGTTTGCCTATTCGTTCGGTTCCCAAAATATGCGGATCGTTCATTGGATATACGTCAATTAAGTGTTTGCAAAGATAGTGAAAGCTTCCTATCTTATCAAAAGATAGTGAATATTTGCTCAGTTCGATGATTATTCAGACCTTTGCGGCCGAATATTATATTTGTTTTTTTAATATGGATACAACAAAAACAACGGCCGTCCTGTTCGATTTCGACGGAGTGGTAATGGATACCGAAACGCAGTATTCCGTCTTTTGGCATAAAGCGGGGGTGGATTATCTGGGCATGGACGATTTGGAGAGCCGCATAAAGGGGCAGACCATGACCTACATCTACGACACTTTCTTTGCCGGAAAGACAAAGGAACAGCAGGAAATCACCGCCGCCCTCAACGCTTTTGAGCGGGACATGGCGTATGATTACATCCCCGGTGTGCTCGATTTCATTGCCGACCTGCGCCGTAACCACGTGAAAATGGCGGTTGTCACCAGTTCCAACGACCGGAAAATGGCTGCCGTCTACCGTGCCCGCCCCGAGGTAAGGACTATGTTCGACCGGATTCTTACCGCAGAGATGTTTTCCCGTTCAAAGCCGGCTCCCGACTGTTTCCTGCTCGGTATGGAAGTATTCGGCACTACTCCCGGCAACACCTATGTATTCGAGGACTCCTTTAACGGACTGAAAGCGGGCATGGCATCCGAAGCCACCGTGATAGGACTGGCAACGACCAACTCCCGTGAGGCTATAGCTCCGTTATGTCATTGTGTATTGGATGATTTTACGGGATTCACTTACGATAAAATGCTTCAAGTGCACAAGTAATGGGAAAAAGCGCTAACTTTGCGCGCTATTTTAATTGATAACTCATTAACACATTCATTAAGATTATGGCTGGATATATTTCAGACGACACTCGTAAAGTAACTACGCATCGCCTTGTTGAGATGAAACAGAGAGGCGAAAAAATATCGATGCTGACCTCGTACGACTATACCATGGCGCAGATTGTTGACGGCGCAGGTATGGACGTTATCCTGGTGGGCGACTCCGCTTCCAACGTAATGGCGGGCAATGTGACTACACTGCCCATAACCCTCGACCAGATGATTTATCATGCCAAGTCCGTCGTGCGCGGCGTAAAGCGCGCAATGGTAGTGGTGGATATGCCTTTCGGTTCTTATCAGGGAAACGAAATGGAAGGTCTTGCATCTGCCATCCGCATCATGAAGGAGAGCCATGCCGATGCCCTGAAGCTGGAAGGCGGGGAAGAAATCATCGGTACGGTAAAACGCATTCTCAGCGCAGGTATTCCTATTATGGGACACCTCGGATTGATGCCGCAATCCATTAATAAGTATGGCACTTATA
>OHJN01001273.1_pt1 | contig 9467 bp, 9 predicted proteins | sample 1568531 | NCBI WGS metagenome assembly OHJN01 (sample SAMEA3879594, study PRJEB24766) | human gut metagenome | biome: human-associated habitat; feature: feces | place: USA | collected 1985/1987
GCAGCCCGCAGATGCACCATGCACATCGCTATGTGGAGCAGTGGCAGACCATGCGCTCAGAGAACCTAGGACTGCTCCTCTGGGGCGGTGTGGGTTACAGGCAAGAGTTTCCTTGCCAGGTGCATTGCGAACGCTCTGATGGAGCAGGAGGTGCCTGTGCGTATGACGAACTTTGCCCGGATCCTGAACGAGCTGAACAGCAGCTTTTCCGGGCGCAATGATATTGTGGACGACCTCTGCCGCTATCCCCTGCTCATCATTGACGATTTCAGCATGGAAAGAGGCACCGAGTACGCAATGGAACAGATCTACAACATCGTGGACAGCCGATACCGCAGCCGGAAGCCGCTGATCGTCACCACCAACCTGACGCTGAACGAGATACGGCACCCACAGGATACCGCCCATGCCCGCATCTATGACCGCCTGCTGGAAATGTGTGTTCCTGTTTCCTGCATCGGCGTGAGTTTCCGCAAAGAAACAGCGCAGGAAAAGCTGGAGCGACTGAAACTTTTGATCGGATGAATCAAGGGATGTTTCTAAAATTCGCAGGACTGTCAAAGTTCTGCTACAAGGAAATGGAGTTGCCTATTGAAAAAATACTATGACACCGAAACTGACAATGCATCCTTTGTACGCTGTATCGATGTTATGGCAAAGCTGATTCAAAAATATGGCTCAACTGTACTGGAGCAAAAGGAGTCTCTGCTTTGCGCGACCAACAGTAAAGCTGCATAAGCAGATTTACACGTTGCGTAATTTTTATTTTTATGTTAAAATAATTGCGTAGCGTGTTTTACATATATGAGGGCAACTTTATGGACTGCAAAGACAAAATCCTCGAACTGCGCGAATCGACCGGGATGAACCGCCGGGAGTTTTGCACTTTCTTCCAAATTCCCTACCGCACTGTAACAGAATGGGAACTCGGCCACCGCCATGCGCCAGAGTATGTACTCCGGTTGCTAGAGTATTATATCCAGCATGAAAATCTCACACAACAACCAACCGCCGAAAGTGAGGATTTCTTATGAAAAAAGCACGCACCAAATGCTACATTTATACTCGCGTATCTACGGCCATGCAGGTGGACGGTTACAGCCTTGATGCACAGCGTGAAAAGCTGCGCAAATATGCCGATTATGAAGATATGGTCATTGCTGGAGAATATTCTGATGAAGGATTTTCCGGTAAGAACATTCAAGGTCGGCACGAATTTCAACAGATGCTGCGAGATGTGCAAGACTGTAAAGACGGCGTTTCTTATGTTCTGGTGTTCAAACTCTCCCGTTTTGGGCGCAATGCGGCCGATGTTCTGAACTCCTTGCAGCTTATGCAGGATTTCGGTGTCAATTTGATTTGCGTAGAAGATGGCATCGACAGTTCCAAAGATTCCGGCAAGTTAATGATTTCTGTTCTTTCTGCTGTTGCTGAAATCGAACGTGAGAATATCCGTGCTCAAACGATGGCCGGCCGTGAACAGAAAGCCCGTGAGGGCAAATGGAACGGCGGCTTTGCACCCTATGGCTATAGGCTGGAAAATGGCGAGCTTTCGATTGCAGACGATGAAGTGGAAGTTATCCGTGTTATTTTTGACCGCTTTATCCATACCAACGATGGTGTAGCAGGTATTGCCCGGTATCTGAACACCCATGGCTATGTGAAAAAGCTCCGTCAGAATGGAACTATTCCAAAGTTTTCTGCTGTATTTGTTAGAGGTATTCTGGACAATCCCATTTACTGCGGTAAGATTGCATTTGGTCGCCGCAAGGTTGAAAAGAAACTCGGCACTCGAAACGAAATGCACGTTGTGAAGCAATCCGAGTTTCCCGTCTATGTCGGTCAACATGAAGCCATCGTTTCCGAGGACGACTGGAATCTTGCACAGACTAAGCGTCAGCGTACCACAGGGCGGCGTGAAAAGGTCCGTGACCCAGACCACGCACATATTCTTTCCGGCATTCTGAAATGCCCCTGCTGTGGACGGAATCTGTACGGAAATGTCTCTAAGGCTCACAGCAAGGATAACAAAACTCGTTACTACTACTTCTGCAAAAGCATCAAAGGGCAGACTGGACACGAATGTTCTTTCCGGTTGAACATTGAACAGAACGAAATCAATCAGATGGTCGCATCCATCGTATCCGCTATGATTCACGACCCACGCTTCGTAGACGCCATCAAAGAGAAAATTGGTTCCGCAGTCGATACCAGCGAGTTGGAGCAGCAGGCCGATGCAATCAAAGCGCAGCTCCGCCAGCGACTCAGTACGAAATCTCGTCTGGAGCACCAGATGGACACACTGGACTTTAATGATCCCTATTATGACCGTAAGTCTTTGGATTTGCAGCGACGTTACGATGAGCAATATGAACTGATTGAGGACATGGAAACCCAGCTCGCTGAAATCCAAGGTCAGATTGATGACATTCATCAGGAGAAGATCACAGCTGACAACATCTATCACCTGCTTCTGGCCTTCGATGAAGTCTACAATGCCGCCACTGAGGTGGAGCAAAAGGAATTCATGCGCGCCTTCATCGAGCGCATTGATATTTTCCCGGAAAAACAGCCAAATGGCAACTGGATTCGGAACATTGTATTCGCCTTCCCTGTTCCCTATAATGGAAAAGAGATTCGAGAATTTCCCTTGGAATCGCAATCAACCGTTGAGTGCGTACTCTTGATGTCAAAAGTCCAGTAATATCGTTCGGTGATTCGTTCAATATCGTTCGGACATCATTTTACAGTCTGAACCGTTTTCGTCCAGTGTAGGATTTGGACGCCAGCGAAATACAGACACAAAAATACCCCTCCCAGCCATCATGGTCAGGAGGGTTTTGATTTGTCCTGTTCTTACTTAAAAAGTCGGGTAGTGAAAACCCTCCTCAGAGATTTAGAAACAGCATCCCAAGCACTACGCCGCCCACCATAAGCGCAGCAGCGGCCAAGTCGTACCAGTGCACCCGGGGCACTGTATAGTAGGTACGCGGTGCCTCCCCGCAGAAGCCCTTGGACTCCATGGCCATGGCGATGGACTCCGACCATCGGACGCTGTTGACCAGCATCGTGAAGACCGGCCTCATGGAGAGCGGCCCCATTTTCAGACCACGCACCGCAAAAGCTGTGCGCACCTGCGCATACTCCCGTGCCATCCCCGGCATCAGGTGGAACGCCGCCAAGATGCCATAGGCAAACTTAGGCGGGAGGCGGCACTGGTGGAGCAGGCTCGCAATAAAGAAATCGCCCTCGGTGGAAAGCGCGAACAGGATGCCCAGCCCCGCATAGGCCAGCAGACGGGTCGCCAGCTGCAATGCCGTATACAGGTTCTGGGACATTGCCGCACGCACCGACAGACTGCTCATATCTACGGTCTGCGTGCTGCCGCCCCGGGCATAGTAAAGGCCCATTACAAACAAGCCAAATGCCGCGACGCAGGCGGGAAGCAGGATGACACCGATCTTTTTCAGGCTTACCCGGGAGCAGAACACCAACAGCAGCAGACAGACGGCCAGTACCAGCAGGTTCAGGCTGACCAGATACTCGAATGAGAGCAGAATGACACAGACCAGCACCGTAAATGCTTTTACGGTAGGGTTCCAGCGTTCCAGCATTTACAGCACCTCCCCGGCGGTTTTTTCCACCAGCATGGTGTCTTCCAGCCGGTAGATTTTATCGGCCCAAGCCGCAGCCAGCTCGGTATCGTGGGTGATGAAGATCACCGTCAGTCCCTCCTGCTCCACTTTCTCCCGCAGATGCTCCATGATCGCGTTCACCGAGCGGGAATCCTGACCATAGGTAGGTTCATCCAGTAAGAGCAGCTCCTGTCCGCCTGCCAACACCGAGAGGACAGCCAGCCGCCGCTGCTGGCCCTGACTGAGCATATAGGGCGAATAGCGCCGCTGTCGTTTCAGGCCGTAGCGGTCCAGCAGTTCCTCGGCACGCTGGCGGCAGGCTTCGTCAGAGAGGCCCGGCTCCCAGAGTCGCAGCCCCACACAGACCTCGTCCTCCACATTCTGGGTGACGAATTGGTTCGCAGGGTTCTGGAAAACGATGCCAATATGGCGATACAGCTCTTTGAGCTTCATTTTTTCAATGTCCCGCCCCTGAAACAAAATCTGTCCCGTGTAGGGGTGCTGCCTGAGCACCGAGAGAAACGTGGTGGTCTTTCCGGTGCCACTGGGGCCAAGAACAGCGGTCATACAGCCCGCCGGGAAATCCGCATCCGTATTCTGCACCAAAAAGGGAGCATCGTACACCGGTCGGCCCCACTTGCGCCGGATGGGCAGCCCCTTGCGGATGCTGACTCCCCGGAACTGCAGCAGCGGTTTGCCCTCTGCCGGGCGGGGCACAGTCCGTTCCGACCGGGAGCCCGGGTAAAACAGGCCAAGCCGCTCAAAATCCGCGCGGTGCTCCGGCAGATTCTTGCAGTTGATGCTTCGGGCGGCCACTCTGCCGCCCTCTTCCAGCAGGATGATCTCATCTGCAGCCTCCAGCCAGAGGTCTGCCCTATGGTCGATGGCCAGAATGGTCCGGCCGGAGGCTTTCATCCTGAGCAGCATCTCCAGCAGCTGGATCGCCGCCTCGTGGTCCAGATTTGCAAAGCTTTCGTCCAGCAGGATGCAGTGGCTCTCCATGACATAGAGGCAGGAGAGGGCCGCTTTCTGCTTTTCGCCGCCGGACAGGGTCGAAAGGGGCTGATCCAGCAGCGGCACGATGCCAAGCTCTGCGGCGGCCTGTTCGATTCGTTCATCCATCTTCCCGGCAGGGATACAGATGTTTTCCAGACAGAAGCGCATCTCCTCCCGCAGGGTATTCATGCAGAACTGCAAGTCGGGATTCTGGAACAGCACCGTCAGGTAGGCGGCGCGCTTCTGGGGGTCCAGCGTCTTTAGATCCTGCCCGTACAGCCGGATGATGCCGCTTTCCAAAAAGCCGCCGTTCTCAGGGTAGAGTCCTGCGGCCACCGCAGCCAGCGTGCTTTTTCCGCAGCCGCTGCCGCCCATCAGGACCGTAAGCGTCCCAGCCGGAATGGTCAGGCTGGTATGATCCAGAATGTTGCGCCTGCCTTTTTCCTGATAGCGGAACACGACATCTTCCAGCTCCAGCGCGAGATCAGCCGACATTCCTTAGTCCTCCAGATCCATGTCCTGCCCCTGTGCCACAGCATAGCCCTTCAGGACGCCTGCCTTGACGAGGCCATCGGCCAGCATCGGGGTGATGAAGCCATCAAAGACGATGGCGCTGATGATCCGCACCACCAGCATGATGGCCAGCACGGGAACCGCGATCTTGCTGTAGCCGCTGATGAACAGGTTGTAGATCAGGGTGAGGACAGAGCAGATGACTGCGCCTTGGATCATGGTCAACCGGTCAAACTTTTTGTAGCGTTTCAGCGCAATGATAAGCTCAAAGCCAAGGCCCTGCACCAGACCGGACAGGATGATGATGGGTCCGAAATAGTTGCCGTACAGGCATTCCAGCACAGCCGCCAGCAGCTCAGCGATGAGGCCGGTGCCGGGCTTGCGCATGACATAGATGCCGAATGCGCCTGCCATGAAGTAGATGCCGTAGAACGGCTCATAGCCCAGAGATGCCATGCCGAACGGGGTCAGCATCCCGTACAGGACGCCGCCGATGTAGGTGCAGCCAAGGTAGACCACGCCAAACAACACGGCGCTGATGGCGATCAACAGAACATCTTTCAGTTTCCAATTCTTCGTATTCATTTTAGTTTTCCTCCGTCGGGCTGTTGCAGTTCATGGTAAAGTGCAGGACATAGTGGTGGACTGCCGGGGCATTCTCCATCAGCTCACACACATGGGTCAGGTAGGTGAACACATCCTGCACGTCGCCGTCAATGCGGGTAGCGTAGTGAATGGTCTTGGGGTTCAGGCCCTCCTCCTGTGCCATATACCACACCTTGGCGATCTCGTCGATATACTGGGCATCGCCCAGCGGATACAGAGCCAGCTTGCAGTGGACCGGGAAGTGGATGTCCTTCACCAGCTCTGCATTGGGGGCTTCGCCCTCACGATTCAGCACCGTATCCCCGGACACGTCCCCCGGGCAGCCCTTGGAGAACTGTCCTTCCAGCGCCATGTGGACGCCGGGGCGGTAAGCGTTCAGGAACAGGGCCTGTACAGCGTCTGCCACATAGGGCAGCTTGCCGCGGTAGACCGTCGAAAGGGCATCCGTCTCGCTCCACACGGCGGAGGTGTCCGTCTTTTCCAGCGCGCCCAGAATGATCTCGATGTATTTGTCCGACATCGGGTACAGGGTAAAGCGGCAGCCTGCAATGGGCAGTTCCGTGCCACGGCCTGCCCAGGGCAGGTCCGGACGGTTGCAGCCGGTACAGCAGTTTTCAGTTTTCATAGTCTTTCCTTCTTTTTTGTTTGTGCAAAATAAAAGGGATGCTTTTCGTCCGGAAAGCATCCCCCTTGCCAGCGAGTCCAACGGCCCACTGTATCAAGCAGCAGAAATGCATTTCCTACGCCGGTATTATCCGGATCAGGTGCAGGGAGTCGGGTGTGAACCCTCTCAGCATAAGGCCCCTCCAGCATTCTGATGATTCTCTTTTTATTGCCACTGCATAGCATACCGCAGCCGTGCAGAAATGTCAAATATTTGTTGCACTTTGATGAAGGGTGGCGGCTTCCACGGTGATCATGGAGACGTTCATGGGCTTCTGGCGATGTCTATCGGTTCACGAAATTCAGCGCCAGCACAAGCACCAGCATGTGCACAGGGTAAAAGGCATAGCAGGCATACTGGAATGGTTTGCTGTGGCAGCCCTGCCTCCCGCGATACAGCCAGATGGGCACCAGCGCCAGCAGCGCAAACCCCTGCTGGCAAAGCTCAAACTCCATGCCGAACAGCCGGATGGGGTACATCAACCCGCCCAGAAGCTCCACATTGATCCAGTACAGGGTCAACGCCTGTCCCAGCAGGCACCACCATTTCCTGCCCCGGAAGAGGTAGAAGGCGAACACAGTCAGCACGCCAGCGCCGTAGTAATCCGTCATACCCAGCGTCCCCAGCAGCGCTCCTGCTGCCACTACTACGGCACACACCGGCAGTGAGACCCAGAGCTTTTGCTTTTTGCGCACCGTTTCCATCAGGTGCACACCCAAAAGCCCCAGCAGCAGCGTCCAGATCACGTTCTGGTGCACCGGGTAGAACCATGTCCCGCCATACATCAGGTCAAAGGGCACTTCCGAAAGCAGTGCAAACAGCAGCAGCCGCAGGGCATAACGCTTCAGGTTTCGGGTGTAAAAGTAGCCTTCTACCGCCATAAACGCAAAGATGGGAAACGCCAGCCGCCCGGCACAGGTCAGCCAGTCCTGCGCCGGCAGAAGGGTCGCCCAGAGGTGATCCATCAGCATCAGTGCCATGGCAATGATATGAAGTGCTGCTGCGCTAAGCTCAAAGCGGCTGACAGCAGAAGGTTTGCGGCTGTATGTCTGCATTCTGTTCTCCTCTTTCTTTTGTCGGGATCCTGTCTCTTATCGTGTTTCCGTGCACAGCTCCTTCCAGCGCTGCGCCGGGATCATCGGCTCGGTGACAAACGCCTCCGGGTCAGGGGCAAGGACGTGCCGCGTCACTCGAAAAAGCTCGTTCGCGTCGCACAGGATGCACGCCGCGTCGCCAAATTTTGTGTTTTTCGCTGCGCCACAGTCCAGATACGCCTGCTCCAGCTTGACGAAATCCTCCGAGATGTGCGGCTGCTGTGCGTTGTAGTGGCGGCGCATATAGACGGTGTGCTGCGCCCCGGCTTCGTCCACCACGGTCATCTGCATGGGCTTGTCGGTCAGGCGGTTCGGCACGTTCAGTACCTCCTCCACACTATGGATAAAGGTGTTGCGGGCGTGGGTGACCCCCAGCAGCAGCACTTTGCCGTGGGCTGCCCGCAGCCGGTCGTAGCAGCCGCCGGGAGTGCAGGGGGTGTTGGCGTCCAACTCCCCTTCCAGATACGCAGCCGCCCCCTTGCCGTAAGCCGCCATGCTGTGGGTGGGGTGCAGCGAGCGCACCACCCCGGGGCGCTGCCGGAACAGCTCCGGCAGAATGCCCACACAGCACGGGCTGCGGCGCACATCGAACACCCGGTTTTCCTCGTTGATGAACCGCCATGTGTGGGTGGGCAGCAGCAGCAAGCCCTCCGCAAAAAACTCCATCAATGCGTCCAGAACCGTGTCTGCGCCGCCCTCCACCTGGCCGATGGACTTCATGGAGGAATGGATCAGGATGGTCTCGTTGCCTGTCAGCCCCATTGCTGCAAGGTCGTGCTTGAGGTCAGCCTTTGTATATGCCATGTCGTTTCTCCTTTTTGGGCATTTTGTCTGTACCCAGTTTACCGCCTTTTGTGCGGCAAAGCAAGCACGCACGCAAAAAAGGCAAACACCCTGTTGTATTTGCCGGAGACGAGCCGGTATCTGCGGGGTGTGTGCCCTTGCAGCTTTTTTAGTAAAATCCTGTATACAGCATATCATCTCGCAGCGTTACCGCGAAACAAGCACAGCGCCTTGCAATTATAGCAATTTGACAGTTGTTTCCTGTTTTCTTTGTGCATTTGGTACAACAGTCACTTGATTGCAGCATTTTATCAGCACTTTTCCCGCATTGCAAAGTGGTATATCAGTTTTTTAGTTTCAGGAACAGTTCCGTGCGCGAGTGCGCATTCTTGTATACAAGTATTCAAATTAAGTTCCATTCCAGCATTGACATTCAGTTGCTGTAACGGTACAATGATACTAAGATTACATTTACCGTATAAATGGAGAACAACTATGGCTACATTACAGCACACTGATGAGCTCTATCATATTCTCGAGGACGAGATCTGCGCGTTGAAGATCCTGCCCGGGGAAGCGCTGAGCGAAAACCAGCTGTGCAAGCGGTTCGGCGTTTCGCGCACTCCTATCCGCAGCGTTTTGCAGCGGCTGGAGCAGAACCGCTTTGTGCAGATCATTCCCTGCAAGGGCACCATCGTTACAGCCATCGACACCGGCGTGGTGGACCAGCTCATCTTCCAGCGTGTTGCAGTGGAGGGCATGGTGTTCCGGGACTTTGTGCAGAGCTGCTCGCCCATGGAGATCCTTGCGGTAGAACACCTTTATAATATGCTGCTGGAAGCCGCTGCAGGGCGCAGCGACCCGGAGAACTTTGATTTCAACCACTTCCTCAGCTGCGACCTTGCCATGCACGAGTACTGGTTCCACAAGACCAGTAAGGAGTACCTCTGGGAGCAGATGACCCGTCCGCAGGCAGACTACTCCCGCTTTATCCGTCTGGACATCGTGGGTGCACGCAACGTGTCCAGCGTCGTCAGCGAGCACGCCGAGATGCTGCGCATCCTGCGTGAGAAGGATCTGGACGCCATCGAGCCGCTGATGCGCACCCACCTGTACGGCGGTGTGAGCCGTATGGGCAGCAAGATCTACTCGGACGAATACCGCGGCTACTTCAAG
>OHJN01001283.1_pt1 | contig 9430 bp, 4 predicted proteins | sample 1568531 | NCBI WGS metagenome assembly OHJN01 (sample SAMEA3879594, study PRJEB24766) | human gut metagenome | biome: human-associated habitat; feature: feces | place: USA | collected 1985/1987
GCCCGCCGAACCCGTCACCTTGTGCGTACCATACCGAGAAGGCGCACTGACACTCACAACGTACTGCCCGGCTTGTCCGCCTTTCATCTTGGTATATACCGTATCGGGCACACCGTATTCTTTCGGGACTTCCGTCCGCTGCAACACCTGTACCGCACAGTTCTCAAGAGCCTTTATTTCTACCTGAATCATTCCGGCGTAAGGCATATTCCTCAACGCACGAATACTATACTTCACTTTCACCTTATTCAGCGCATCAAACGATGTGATGTGGGCAGCAGCCTTCATGTCAATCTCCTGCCGCCAACCGGCAATGTTCTTCCCTTCAACAGCCACATCATCCACCTTCAGCGAAAGCAAAAAAGGATTTATACCCCGCAACACCCGACTGACACCATGTTTACCTCCGTTCTCGAATACGTGGTTCAGAATGACATGCCGCACCGAAAAAGGTTCTTTCCAAGGCAATATTCCGATACCGCCATTGGCTACCGGAGCACCGACATAAGCTGCATCGGCATCGGTAGCAGTCAACTTCCACCCATTATCTTGCGCGGCCAATGACACGCAAGTGAATAACAGAATTGCCAGAACAATATTTCTCATCCACATTATTCGTTAATCTTGAAAATCACAGCAGATACGGGTGCCATCTTTATGCAGTCCTCTGTTGTACCGCCTTTATACTTCGCCTGCTTTTTATCGCCCAACACCATTTCCCACTTTCCGGAGTTGAATGTCGGAAACTTCGCCGTCACTTTCTTCGCGCTTGGGTTTACAGCCACACAATAACGTTCTCCATCCGCTTCACGCAAATAGATCAAAGGATAAGGCTGCTCCACGTTACTGATCATTCTCCAGTCTCCTGTATTTCCTAAAGCCTTGGAAGAATCACGCAATTTCAATACGTCACGTACATAGTTCAACAAAGAGTTCTCATCTGCTTGCTGTTGTTCCACAGTGGGGGCATCCTCTGCCGGGTCAACCGGGATATACAACTTTTCTGCGGGAGCAGTAGAAAAGCCCAAGTTGACAGAGCCGTCCCACTGCATAGGCGTACGGCTTCCGGCACGATTCCGCGAAGCAAGCACGCTACCCTCCACGTCGGGCAGTCCTTCAATATACTTCATTCCTATTTCATCACCATAATAGATGCAAGGAACTCCCGGCATAGTCAGCAAGAAAGTCATTGCTACTTTCAACTGTTTCAAGTCCGTACGTTTTCCGCAAGCCAGACGCCATATATCATGGTTGGAAGTCGGCAAGGAGATATAGCCTTTTCCTTTCGTTTCTCCATATTCTTTCTGGTACATCTCTACAAACTGCTTAACCTGTCCTGCTCCTTCCAGTCCGAAATAACAATTGATATCTTCCGTTTTTTTCTTGTTGAAGAAGAGAGAAGTATACCCTTTCCGTCCGATATGGAACAGGAAATCGATATGGAATCCACCGCCAATAGAATTGGTCGGTTCGCCCCATTCGGCAATAAAAGCTCCCTTCGGATATTTTTCTTTGAACCAAGTGCTAACACCTTTCCATAAACGGCTTGTCTCGATGTGCTTCGGATCATTCTTTATCAGGCTGTATGCCATATCCACCCGAAAACCGTCCATACCTTTATCCATCCAAAAAGAAATAATATTCTTCAATTCACGCCGAACCGCTTGCGGGCCGGGAGCGTCTACCGACTGTTCCCAAGGATGCTCCGGATTGGGATTGGCATACCCATAGTTCAGTGCCGGCTGGCAATCAAAAAAATTCTTCATGTAATTGCCGTCACGTTCACAGTCTGTGGCAACAAACTGTTTCGGTTTTTCCGCTTTGGTAGGTGTCCAGATGAAATAATCGCTATATTGCAAGTTCTTATCAGCCTGCTTTGATTGCAAAAACCAGGGATGCTTGTCCGAGGTATGTCCTGCCACAAGATCCATAAAAATTTTCATTCCTTTTTCATGTATTTTCTGAACAAGACTCACCAACTGGGAATTTGTTCCATAACGCTTGTCCACAGAATAGAAATCTGTCACATCATACCCACCATCAAAGAACTCGGAGGAAAACACCGGACTAATCCAAATCGTGTTCACTCCAATGGACTTGATATAGTCCAATTGCGATTCAATTCCTTTCAAATCACCGATACCGTCACCATCACTATCTTTGAAAGAGGCCGGATAAATTTGATAAACCACCGCCTTTTCCAACCATTGCGGAAGATGTTGAGCTTTCACCATTCCGCCAACGAGGAACAGGCTAACAAGTATAATCCATTTCATAATTTCCACTATTTTCATTTTTTTATTTTATGCCCGATTGCTGTCGCTTTAAGAAAGACATTACATCCGACAGTCAAATATAGACTGATAGAGGCCGAAAGATGTACTCTTAGATACATCATTCCCGGCCTCAAACATCATTTATATCACATCACTAAATTATATACTTAGTTCTCTTCCCAACCCGGATTCTGCTCCAAAGCCGGATTTATAACCCTGACATTTCTCGGTATAGGGCGAAGATATTTCTTATCATCCCATTCCCGTTGGAAAGCTTCTCCCCAAACCAAATAGCCACTTTTTTCGCCCGAAAGGGTGAGGTTACCGCCAAGCTGCACGAACTTGACTCCTGAAATACCGGGCTTAGTGCCTTTATAAAAACATACGTCATTCTTTCCGTCACCGTCCAAATCGTAGCCTTCATTCACTTTCGGAATGTAAATACCTTCCCACTTCGTTCTGTTTGCAGCAAACAGGTCTGCCGCTTTCCAGCGCATCAGGTCATCATAACGACGGTCCTCTGCTATCAGCTCAATGGCGCGTTCGCGTCTGATTTCCAACAAATATTTGTCCGCTATATCCGGATAGTAGGTTTCCTGCATATAAGAATCCGCAGTTTCAGGTTCCTTACCGTTGACACCGGCCCGTTCACGCAGCAGTTTGATCGTTTTGTTCCATGTATCCGAAGTGAACTCGCCGAGTTCGGCTTTAGCTTCTGCATAAATCAGCAAGATTTCGGCATACCGGAATATAGGCATTGCGTTTGTGGCTTCCGCCTGACCATCATAGAATGTATCGTCCAAAGACCATTTCATCATGTGATAGCCGCTCAATGTAATAGTGAAATCCGGCAAAACCGTTATTTCCTTATCTTTACTTATACGCTTGTAACCCGGAGTACGGATCGTCTGTTTCAAACGGCAATCACGATCTTTCACTTCCTGTGGGAAAGTCATCGTCTCATAACCGGCTTTGTCCGTAAAACGGCTACCGTCCCTCATCAAATAAGTGTTAACGAATGAACGGGTCAACGACCAGCGGGAACCTGCCGTAGCGGAATTGTACTTCCATGTCACATCATGCCAACGACGAAATTCGGCATCATACACCTGTGCCCAAATAGTCTCATCCAAAATGGAGCGTACACCTGTTCTGTTCTCCAATTTGCGGTAATCCTTTTCAGCCTCACCGGTATTCAACAGTTTGTATTGCTTGGAATTTATCAACTCCTCTGCAGCCGAAGCCGCCTCCCTGATCCATTTGTCCGCATCCGGCAAATTCATTTCCGTATGATATTTACGGAATGTACCTTCATGTAAGCATACGCGCGCCTTCATTGCCAATGCTACGTATCGGGTGACTGTTGTACAAGTCTCATCTTTTTTGTCAGTGAGGTATTTTACAGCTTCATTCAGGTCATTCAAGACCTTGTCCATTACGAACTCTCTTGAGTCACGAGGTTTATACAGTGCCTCATCGTCAGGTTCCAGGCAATAGTCGTAATAAGGAACTCCACCGAAAGTTTTCACTTTCTCGAAATAGAATTTGGCACGCCAGAACTTAGCCAATCCCATATATTTGTTCTTGATATCGTCACTTACCGGCGATTGCTTCAGGCGGTCAATGAAATAGTTGATATTCCGTAAGTCACTCCAGCTCCATCCGCCTTGATTGTCAGGTCCATAACCCGAGCTCAGATACGAACTGACCGAAACCACCTCCATAATATCGGACACACCGTCTCCGGTAGCCACGCCGACTCCCGGCATATCTTTTTCATAAAAAGAATTTGCATAAAGACTTATCTCGCGCTCTGTCTTAAAGAAATCATCAGGCGTTATCTTATTTTTGGGATATTCGGTCAAGAAATCCTCGCATGACGCGAACATCAGTCCCAATGCCATTGCATATAAATATATTTTTTTCATAATCTTCCCTCTTTTTTTAGAATGAAACATTCAATCCTACCGTATACGTTTTCAGCATCGGATAACTATATCCCTGTTCCTCACCTTTACGGTCTTTCAAATCGACATCACCGCCCTTGATCACTTCAGGGTCGAAATTCTCACATACATTGGAGAATGTGAAGAGATTTTCGCCGGTGAAATAAATCTTCAATCCGGTCAGTCCTAACTTAGACACCCATGCCTGCGGCAATGAATAATCAACGGTCAGCGCTTTCAGACGCAAGTAAGAAGCATCCTGCATATAGCGGTTATTCGGCGTTCCCATCGGGCGTCCGCCATTTTCAGAAGAATATCCCACCAAACGGGGCCAATAAGCGTTGGGGTTAGGATTCTCCTCCGTCCAACGGTTCTCATGCATCTTCAGTGAGTAGCCGTAAGGGCGGTTGTACTTGCCCCAGAAGAATCCTGTTTCCTGTCCCGGATACCAATCTCTTTTTCCTACGCCTTGGAAGAAAGCGGAAATGCCGATACCCTTCCAACCTACATTCAAATTGAAACCGTAATGATAACGTTCTTCCTCATTGCCGACAATAACCAAGTCACCATGATCGCTCAACGTTTGCGCACCCTTGTCAATTTTACCGTCTCCATTCAAATCGGCAAACTTCAAGTCACCGGGTTGCCATATCTTAGAGTCGGAAATCTTCATATAATCCTGGTCGGCATGGTTGGCTATTTCATCATAACTGGTGAACAAACCTTCGATGTTGTATCCCCAAATGTCACCAATGCGGTAACCTTCATAGTAATCACTCAACTTGCCGGTAGCATTGTTATATTTGGTAATCCAGCTTTGGCTATCCCATAGCATGAACTTCACTCCATAATGGAAATCACTGCCTGCCAGTTTGAAATTATCTCTCCATGAAAGGGTCAATTCCCAGCCTTTTGTTTTCAGATCGGCATAGTTGCCTTTGGGTTGAGTAGTACCCAACACTTCCGGAAGCGTAGGTCCTACCGTATACATATCAGTCGTATTACGGCGGTACCAATCGAATCCTATCGTCAGGCGGTTTTTAAACATATCCACGTCTACACCCACATCGTATGTGGTAACCTTTTCCCAAGTCAGATTATTGGGAATCAATCCCGGATAACTTGTATAATTCACTTGCCCGTCGCCTACAATCACGCCGGTTTTATCAATACTCATGGTGGGTAGGAATTTATAGGGATCTACATTACCATTACCCAATGTACCGACTGAGAATCTCAACTTCAGATTATCGAGCCAGGAACGAGTACCCTCCATGAACTTTTCTTCCGAGATACGCCATGCCGCCGAAGCAGAAGGGAAGAAGCCCCACATCTCATTAACAGGGAATTTGGACGAACCGTCATAACGTCCGCTTGTTTCAATAAGATAACGTCCTTTGTATCCATAGTTCAAACGATAGAACACACCTACATAAGACCAGTTCTTGTCACCTTGTTCCAGTTTATAGTTCAAACCGTCCATCAAATCATAATTCGGTCTGTCGGGGAAAAGGAAACCGTCTCTTTCCGAATAAAAAGTATCTTTATTCGACGTCTCCAGGTTCCAGCCTCCCATTACGGACAAAGCATGATTTTTTCCCAGTTTCGGAGTCCAAGTACCATTAAGGTTGGCTGCCATGTAACGGGTTTCATCCTTATTATCCATCATAATGCTCTTGCCCTTTTCCGCAAACTGTTCGGGACCGGTGCTGTAAGGAACATAATTCAAAACACGATTACGCTTATAAGCCGTATTGACATAAGTAAAATCTCCGCGGAACTTCAGCACATCTTTAATAGGAGTAATGTTTACTCCAAAAGTATTCTTATATTGCAGTGTTGTCTGGTCCTGATAAGAGCTTTCGTTATAGAAATCTCCCACAGCACAATAAACAGCACTGTACGTCAGGCTTCCGTCGGGATTGTACATTACAGCCATCGGAAAGCCCTGCTGTTCCATATTACGCTGGATATTCAAAGTCTGATCATACGAAATCAAAGGATAATGATACGTCTTGTGCATCATATCAAAGTTATTATCGATGCTCAGCCAAGGCTTGATTTTTATAGAGCCTTTCGCACGAAAGTTTCCACGCTGGTAATCATCTGTATTGGCACGGTAGATACCATCCTGTGAGAAAAAACGGCCCGACACATAGAAGTTGGCTATATCATTTCCACCTGTGATACTCATTGAGTGGTCTGTCCCGGCTGTCACGTCTTTATAGAGAAGTTTGTCCCAATCCGTATTTCCAAAGTACTCATACTGTCCGGTATTCTCGTTTATCTGCACTTTGGGCAGGTCAGGATTCGCATCGTGGCGACGCAATTCTTCGTGCCACTCCGGTGTATAAGGAAATATATTATTGATAGAAGTAGGCATAGTTCCTTTATTGTTTACAAAGGCTTCTACAAAGTCGTCTGTCCACTGCAATCCGTTTGTCACCAAATCAGGCTCCACTGTACGCTGGCTGAAAGAGAAACTACCATTATAATTCACTTTCACGCCACCTTTCTGCGCATTCTTGGTGGTGATCAATACCACACCAAAAGTACCGCGAGCACCATATACTGCAGCCGAAGAGGCATCTTTCAGAACAGAAACGCTCTCTATATCTTGCGGATTTACTGAATTCGGGTCACCTTCCACACCGTCTATTAAAATCAGGGCTTCTCCACCTGCACCAATAGAGGTTGTACCGCGAATATTATAAGACGCTCCGCGGTCGGGCTTACCGTCACGCATGGATATGTTCAGGTTCGGAATCTGCCCTTGCAAGCTACGTGTCAATGATGGAGTTGAACGTCCTTCCAATGCTTCAGAATTAATATGGTCTACCGCACCTACCAAGTCTCGTTTCTTCATAGTGCCATATCCCACAACCACCACTTCATCCAAAGCCTTGACATCCTCTTTAAGAGTAACATCCAAAGACTTCCGGCTGCCCGGTGTAAGTACCACTGTATTATAACCTATAAAAGAGAATTCCAGTTTGGTCTGTTTGCTTGGCAAAGCCAGACTATAATTTCCGTCAATATCGGTAATGGTACCTTGTGAAGTCCCCTGTACCCTTACAGTTACGCCAATCAACGGTTCCCCATTCTGATCGCGCACACACCCCTTTACCAATTCTTTTTGCATCACAGCTTGTGATTCATAACGGACATCCAATTCATCCCGATTCAAATCATCGGCCCATGAAGGTGCAGCCAGGCAGCACGCCAATGAGAATACCGCTATACGGCAAGTTTTATTCACATTTATTGTTTTCATATTATCAGATTTATTTATCAACAAATACAGTTACTCCTTCAGCAGCTTCAATATCACTTACACTAACACTTTCAGGACCACCTTTCACGTTCAGTTTGTACAATTTGCCAACACGAGGTTTCAACCATTCGGTTGTCGTAACTTCTCCGCCCATCATGATGTAACATCCGTCATCATTATGTCCTTGCTTGGCAAACCAAGTGTTTGTTCCATCGCCAAAATAAGGTTGCGGCTCACCTTTGGAGTTTACAGTACGATACAGATCATTGTCAGTAATCAGATAACGGTCTTCTTTTCTGATGGGAGACTCGCCACCATAGAATACAACATCTTGAGGCACTGTGTTCTTATCAATATCCACTCCCTTAAACACTGCTATTCCGTCGGGCACATTCGTCTTTTTATCGGAATTCAAATTATTGAATATACCTGAACCACCTTTTGCCGCTCCATTATCGTTGCTACCTCTCTTTTTATAGAAATCGTATGCCCACCATCTATCTTTCTCTATCATAGGACTTCCCCAATCATCATAATAACTTGCAATCATATAACTTGCTCCACCTACATAGAAGAATTGTCCTTTCTTTACACTACCGGAATTTATGTCTATCTGATAAGTAGTTTTTGTATTTTGTCCTTTCGACTCTACCCAGCCATCCAAGGCGGCAGGATAAGTTTTATCAGCCGGATTCGTAGCATTCATACCCGTAATGACACAGTACGGAGTCTCATCAAAATTAATATCTTTCAATGCCAGCAGTTGAACATACTCATAACCGCCTTTATGAAGAAAACCACCGCCTGACGTAGTCCCCGGGTTCGGAGAATCCGATCCTTTCGGATCCACAAGGAATCCCGTAATAACAATATCCGAATGATGTATCAGCTTCACGATCTCCACATTGGATGTATTCTTGGCAACGTCTTCAACAACAGAGACAGCCTCTGTCTGTACTGCCACCTCATTCATTTCGTCATATACTTTAATCAAATAATCATCCAAAGGTATTTTAGTAAAAAGCGTCTCGCCTTTCTCATCCGTCAGTCCCGACTTATAGACAACCTGCTCCTCTTTGGTCAGCAAATCTACCTTACGTCCGGAGATAGCAGCACCTCTATCCGACTTCACAATGACCGTATAGTCGGCCACCGTCATCTCATAATTGCCAGCTTTCATCGTAGCGACATTTAGAGCGTTGTCGTCGTCCACTACCACATCAGTCTTCAATATTTCCGTCTCACCCATCATCGCCGTAAAAATATAGCTCCCCGGCTTGAGGTTCAAGAAGTGCACCTTACCAAAAATATCCGTATTTTTACTCATAACCAGTACATCCGGTTTATGGCTCATAAAAACATTTACCACTGCTTTGGATATGGGGACATCCGCCTTATCCAACACCGTAAGCTCAAACTCCTTAATCACAGGAATCGGAGGAGTCACATCATCATTACATCCTACAAAGACGGCTCCCAACAGAAGCAACATAAAAAAGAATTGTTTCATAGTATTTATCTTTTGAAAATTATCTTCACTTTTAAAACCAGAATCATTTATTGCGATAAATCAAAATATTCGCCAGGCGCTTATCATCCTTTCCTTCCATTTTTCTCGATGCAAAACCCAAGTACAGCGTGCCATTCTTCACTTTGATACCTTCCGCTTCCATATACCCACGATCGGTCATTCCGAATTCATTCAGTTTCTCGGCATCTGCAACAGCAGCCACTTCCTTTCGTGCAGAAAGAAGGCCGTTTTTGTCCAATATACTTACATAAGCCTTTGAAGGATCGGCTTCAAGATATCCCATACCCTCATAATAGTAGACGAATTGCTCATCAATGTCATAACCCTGAAAAGCCAACTCGCCTACACTTCCTCCATGTCCGTCGGAAACTGCAAATTGATAAAGAGGCTGAAGCTGAGAAAG
>OHJN01001286.1_pt1 | contig 9419 bp, 8 predicted proteins | sample 1568531 | NCBI WGS metagenome assembly OHJN01 (sample SAMEA3879594, study PRJEB24766) | human gut metagenome | biome: human-associated habitat; feature: feces | place: USA | collected 1985/1987
ATACCGATACCCACTTTAAAATCCAATATGGATAGATTTATAGCTTACGACTGAATTTAACTTTAGTTGTGAGATATGACTTTAAAATCCAATATGGATAGATTTATAGCAGATAAGCCAAAATCCTTGGGAATGGCTTGTTTGCCTTTAAAATCCAATATGGATAGATTTATAGGCTGACAAAAAATCCGGTAAAGCTATTAATGTAAAAACTTTAAAATCCAATATGGATAGATTTATAGGTCAATCACAGTCCTAAGACTGTACGAAATGCTCACTTTAAAATCCAATATGGATAGATTTATAGTCTCCGTTTGATTTTCCATTCCCTGCAAAGCAGAAACTTTAAAATCCAATATGGATAGATTTATAGCCTTTTTGTTGTTTTAGTTTTGAATGTGTGTTTGATTCTTTAAAATCCAATATGGATAGATTTATAGTTTTAGTAGGTTTAACCTTAACATCATCATCAGCACTTTAAAATCCAATATGGATAGATTTATAGCTTCCGGTTTTAATCGAAGGAGCATTTCAATTATTCACTTTAAAATCCAATATGGATAGATTTATAGAATTCTCACCTCGCTTTCTGCCTGCCGCTGTCAAGATTTAAAATCCAATATGGATAGATTTATAGCGAACAATCAAACATGTCTGCCATTTTCACAAGAACATTTAAAATCCAATATGGATAGATTTATAGTCAAAGGATAAAAACAAAAATCAGAGGTTTTACTAATTTAAAATCCAATATGGATAGATTTATAGGTATCCTGCCGAAAATATCGACCTTACTTATGTGCGATTTAAAATCCAATATGGATAGATTTATAGGATTTCTATGTTGAAGAAACTCGCATAACAGTCAAATTTAAAATCCAATATGGATAGATTTATAGCGGCTACCTTGCAGGCGCTTTGTATAGAGACTGTTATTTAAAATCCAATATGGATAGATTTATAGAGAATTAAGAAAAGCGGACTTGCAAGGCTGATTGAAATTTAAAATCCAATATGGATAGATTTATAGTAAATTTTGCCAGCGTATTACAAAGTCCAATAAAAATTTAAAATCCAATATGGATAGATTTATAGTATTGTTTCCGCCCTGCAATGCAAGCCATAGGCTTATTTAAAATCCAATATGGATAGATTTATAGCGGTCATACATGCGAGTTAGATGTTAATATCTACACGCATTTAAAATCCAATATGGATAGATTTATAGGAACAAACTGATAAGGAAATCATTATTCATACCCTTGATTTAAAATCCAATATGGATAGATTTATAGCAGTTATCATAATCGTTATACAATTATTGTTATGGCATTTAAAATCCAATATGGATAGATTTATAGTAAACCGAGTGCATTTACATATGAATTGATCTAAAATATTTAAAATCCAATATGGATAGATTTATAGCTTTGCTTGCAGGGTGTTATATCTCCGTCAACGCTATTTAAAATCCAATATGGATAGATTTATAGTGAATCCATAAAAACTATATCTGTTGTGAAGAACAAATTTAAAATCCAATATGGATAGATTTATAGCAAAGAACTATCAGACATCAGATGAGGTGTTGAAAGGATTTAAAATCCAATATGGATAGATTTATAGCCGTGTTGTGTAATTCGTTTCGAAGGTCAGCTATTATTTAAAATCCAATATGGATAGATTTATAGGCAACGCAACAGAACAGTTTGACAACAACTTTGCAGATTTAAAATCCAATATGGATAGATTTATAGTGGAGAGGTCCGGCGGCAGAAGCGGCGAAAAAGGCAGATTTAAAATCCAATATGGATAGATTTATAGTCGTTAAGAGCAGTTAATATGCTTATGGAACAGTTATTTAAAATCCAATATGGATAGATTTATAGTTGAATTAAATTACTACGGTGATGTAAACATAAATAATTTAAAATCCAATATGGATAGATTTATAGAAATCAATTTTACAATTACATATATCAGACAGTAGGATTTAAAATCCAATATGGATAGATTTATAGCCGTGGAATAAAAGGATAAGTAATCATCGGCATTTTTCTGTGCTGTTTTGTCGATATACCAAATATTTATCAAATATTACTGTCATTTCAATATACAAAAAGCAACTATACCGATGATTACTTGATTTTTAGGTTCTGTCAACCTGCCGGGGGTTTTGTGCTATGTCAGGTCGACAATAAAAGCTTTACAAAAAATTTGATGTTTTATCATCCGTTTTTCCAAGAAAATCTTTATTCATCCACCGTTCTTCACGGGTATGAAACATTATTACCGAATCCTTGTCTTTTCTGATATAAACATCAAGTTCTTTTTGCAAAGCAAGTGAGTTTGCTTTACTTAAGTTTCCTTCAAAAACAGAGTTTTGAATATGTACAAGATATTTTTTGCAAATCTTAAATACCTTTGGAAGTATTTTTCTGCCTTTTTCATCACATATTATATCATATACAAGAATTACATACAATATTTACCACCACATTTCAAAGCCTTTATATTCTTTTTCTCCTATAATGTGCTTTATCAGTTTATAAAGTTCAAGTCTGATTAAGAATTGATAAGAAACATTTTTATTAAGTTCTTTGTGAAAAATAGTTGTCTTTAATTTTTCGTCAAATTCAGATGTAATTATTCGTGACGCTCTTTCGGTAAGTTGCAAACCGTTAAGTCCTTCTACAAAACTGCTTTCTGTTATTTGTCTTCGATTAAGCAAAGAAAAGATCAGACGATCCGCAATCAGCGGTTTGAAAATTTCCGAAACATCAAGTGCAAGAGAATATCGCCTTGTACCCGGCTGATGAAGATAGCTTATTGTAGGATTAAGTTGGGTTTTATATATTTCCGCCAGAGTTTTTGTATATACAAGAGAATTGACATATGAAATAAGGCTGTTAATCATATTGTCGGCAGGATGATAAACTCTTTTATCAAATTCAATATTCTGATCAATAATTACATTCCACGCTTTGTAATATTCCTGACGAATATTACCTTCAATTCCCATCAACTCTTCTATGGTTTCTACATCTGCAAGTTTTCTCCTCAAATTTTCAATAGCAGCCATTTGCTCTGACACATTCTTGCCTCTGCCGTTGTAGTATCTTAAGTTTCTGTAAATATTATAAGACGCAGCAACTATAAATTCTCTTGCTATTGATAATCTGTTTGAATAGTCGCCGTAAGCAAGCACTTGCTTAACCAAAAGCTGACCTGCAAGTTTTGTTTCCTTTGGGCAAAAACTTCCTATGTAAAATTGATAGTAATTGAAGAAATGTACAAGTATTCCGTATTTTGAAAATAAGTTCAGCAATTTAGATGTAACCGTTATTTCATTCATAATATAAATTTCTTTAATATTTTCTATCGGAAGATCTTTTACATTTCCGTCAATTGCAGTAAATCTTAATGTGTTGTCTTTTTGAGTTAAATTGCCTGACGAATATATGTAATAACTTTCCTGCATTTTATCACCTCAAATACAGCACAAATCATAGTAAGCACATGATTTGCAAATTCTTTTACTTTTAAATTTTGGCGGCAAAGCAGCCGATATAATTTTTACTATATCAGCTGCCGCACTTTCAAGCTCTCTTTCATCTTCTTCGCTAAGTTCAACATTAAGACTTTGCTTTAGCAAAGGATAATCAATTCTGCCTTTTATTCCCTCTACCCCGCGCTTTTTCAGATAATAAAGATAGTATTTAAGTTGAGCAATACCCGCTTCCTCTATCTTTCTGCTTTTCTTTACCTCATGTAAAAGTTTATGCTCGGTAATAAAATCAATATTGATTGTGTTGTCGATCATAATATGTTTTTTCTTTTGCTTATAAGTGGTTTCATCTATAAGTTTTCCGATTTTGACATTTTCGTTTTCACTTTCCATTGCCAAACCGTTTGAAAAATACCACAGCTTTCTTTTACAAACATAGTAATAATAAATATGCATACCCGAAATATTATTTTCGTCCATAATCATACCTCATATAAAATTATCAGGTTCTCCGTTATCATCAGATTTATCTTGCTTTTTGGTTTTCTTTTCCTTATCAAATCTGATGCCGCATTCGGAATCATAACTGCTGTTAATAACAGGTAATTCAGTATATGGCATTTTTAATTTTTTTATTTCGTAATCGTCAATTCTGAATTTAGGTACGGAAACCGTGAAGCCAAGTATTTCTTCGTTTGCCTTAAGTTTATCATCTCTTGAATAAGTATCTGATTTTAAAACTTCCAAAGCTTTTTCTATGGCACTTTCATTTTGATTATAAACATCAATCGGCACAGCGTCACTTCTGTCAATACTTCTTATCCCATCTTTTTTAAGAGAGAAATAATCGACCTTTACTTTATAATATTTATAAATTTTACGATATTCTTGATAATATTTTGATTTTTCGATTTTTTCAACCGAAAGGTACTCATCTATAAGTTCTTTTTTAAGAACTTCAGAGATAATTCCGTCAACGCTTAAAATCGCCTGTTTTGACAACGAATGAATATCATCGTCAACAAAACGATGTGCATTACCTTGAATTTCAGTAAATACAAAACAATTGTAAGATGAAAAGTCTTTATTACCCTTTCTGTTTACTCTGCCAAAGCGTTGGAACAGGGAAAATAAATCTGATAACTCGGTAATAAGAATATCAAAATCAATGTCAAGACTTGCTTCGACTACGGATGTTGAAATCCATATTTCAGGTATATTCATGCTTTCGTTAGTTTTTTCAGAGGCTGCCAAAATCGCATTTTCTTTAGTTTTTCTGTCATTTTTTGTAAAATTGGAATGAAACAGATTTACACTTGCGTTAATATCCGAATTTTTTATTTCGGTGTACATCTTATTTGCAATATCAATTGAATTGCAAACGACAAGATATTTTTTTACTTTATCGCATATTGTATCATCAAATATTTTTATAATATCGTCAGACTGCAAGTTTTTTTCATATACTTTTACATTATGCCTTAGCTTTCCTTTATCAGAAAAATCGGATGTTTTTACATCTGTTCCGAGTATTTTTTCAATCTCGTTTCTTACAAACGGAGGCAAAGTTGCGGTAATTACAGCCACTTTACCACCCAAAGTATGAATCATCTCAATTGCATAAATAATTGCAGCCAAAACATCAGGTGAATACATCTGTATCTCATCAATAATAAACTTTGAATATGACGCTACCGCAAGTTTGTATTCATAACCTGCATATTTCAATGCAAAGTCAAATATCTGATCAGGCGTACAAATTGTAATCGGAAGTGCAAGCTGTTTACTGCATTGTGCATACGCAAAATCATAATTTTTTCCGTTAATTATTGAATCTTCCAAATAATAGGATTTCATATCGGAGTGAACAAGTGCCACTCTATCCTTATAATCTTCTTGAGAATTATCTCCGCAAAGCTTTTTAATTCTTTCGTACATCGCATTGATAGCTGTTTTTAACGGCAGAACGAAAAAGCATTTATTGTCCCCACACCAAAGCAATCCCGCCTCGGTTTTGCCCATACCTGTAGGTGCGGTTACAATTAAATTGCTGTCGGTATTTTTAATGCAAAATTCTTGCAATTCATTGTAATGTATATTTCGGGTATTTTTCCAATTGTTTAAAGAAACAGTCAAAAAATCGTTGACCTTTTCGCAGTCAAGTCCTGCACTTGCACTGTAATCACATTTATGTAAAAGACCTTTTAATAAAACAGCGTATTGTTTTTCGGGTTCGCTGAGTTTTTTGTCGAACAGGTCTTTAATTTTCTTAACATTGCGTTTCATCTTATTGTACGAAGCGGTTTCCAAACCAAGTTCAGAAATAAAGGTTTCGATAAGCTCTTTATTTTCACCGAAAACCGTAATAGGAGATTCCTTATTATCGTGATGATACATCACTGCAAAATATACACTATCAGGCTTATTGCACTCGGATTTATCAATGTAAAATATTGAAAGCACATTGTGCGGAATTTCAAGCTCCGGCTGAAATTTGCCGCCCCTTTGCACTCGCTTTTGAAATTGAGAGTTTGCCTTTCCGTAATCGTGTTTTTTGCACGCAACAAGTAAATCTGAATATAACTCTTCAGATTTAATATAGCCGAGCTTATAGAGCAGTTTTGCCTGCTCTATAAGCTCATTTGAATGTTGTCCGATAGTTTTGTCGGGTTTTGCAAGTTTATCTTCTATATTCATATAAATACCTCAAGCTAAAAGCACTGTATATATTCCGTTCTCTGATTTATCAAGCATTATACCTTTACATCCGCTGTCAAGGTAATTAATCTGACAGAAAATAACAGGCACACGATTAAACACTCGTTTTCTCATACCGCCCTTTATTTGCTCAACCACATAATCCTTTGGCATAAAATATTTTGTGCCTCCTGCGTATCCACCGTCTGTTTTTGAAATTATATCCATATCGGATTGATTTTCCTCATAATACTCAACAGGCATATAAACATCGAAATCATTTTTTTCGTAATCAACATCTTCATCAACCTCAGTAAGCTCTGTTTGAGCACACTCGAGCACTTCTACAAAGTCCTCTCCTCTGCCGATTGCAGTAAGGTTTCCGATATTATCCATAATATCATTCATAGTATTGTCATCAGTCACAATATGAATTACAAGTTCAATGTCGCAAAGGATTTCATAATACTTAGGGCCTTTTGCAAGCGTTCTGAAATGGGAATACGGAACAGTATACTTTACCTTTTCGTATTCATCATACACAGCCTTTATATGCTTAATACGCTTATCAAATTCTTTTACTTCTTCGGCAGAAATATTTTCATCGGCTTTCATTTCTTTGAGCCGAGTTTTCATTTTATTAATGATTTTTTTATGCTTGTCGATTCTGCGTTTTGTACGCTTTAAAAAGCGGTATTCTTCAAGCAATTTTTCATTAATTACATTAATTGTAATGCCTTTTTCAAAACTGTTTCCTTGAGTATTTTGAGCAGTAGCCACAACCTGATATGCACTTGAAAGCATATCGGGATTTTTCATTTTCACAAGTATATTTCGATCATCTTCTACTCTGTTGAGAAAACAGTCGTCCTTATACATTTTTGTTTTTAAAGAACCGTACTTTCCCTGCACGCTTACTTGCATAGGATGATAAGATGTATAACCGCAAGCCTTATGAAGTGCTCCGATAACAGTTGAATACGGCGGTAAAGGAAATGTCATACGATTGTCTACAGTTTCTTCTTTTTTGTAATTTGCACTGTTTTGTTTTATATGAAGTCTAATTGCTTTCATATTAATTCCGCCTTACTCCGAAAAATACTCTTTAACCTGACCTCTGAGATTTTCAAAAAATTCTGTCATACTTACAGGATTAAGTTCTCTTACAATTTCATCCTCGTTTGAAAGCTCACCGTTACGCATAAGTGCACAACTGTAACCTTGAGCAAGTTTTTCCTTAATCGGCTCTATAATAAGTATTTTGCCTGAAACAGAAACAGCATTTTCAAAAATATGTGTTTTTCTCGGTGAAAGACCGCCTACCACAAAAATCGGCTCTGCGTTATCAAGATTTCCCTTAACAACAAGTGAAAGATTTTCTACTGCGTCAATAAGAGCAATTACCCTTTCGCACTTTTCTGCGTTATCTGCCTCTGCACCAAAATTTTCGTCCTTACCGATTTTTTCAAGGTCAATTGTAAGACTGTAAATTTTAGATGATTTGTCATATTCATATTGATAAGGCATAAGACCGCAATCCTTTGCATTGTTTTGAACATTTAAACCGTGTGCCATAGCATAATTGGTTGCAAGGTAAAGGTTATTGTGAAAACGGGCATCATTAATAAACGGCTCTGTAGCAACAGCGTCTGTAAGATAGAAAGAACTGTTACGGATGTATGTAACATCTTTTGTTGACATATATCCACCCTCAAGTGCACGGCAGGTTGCGGCATTTACATCTTCATTAACAAGTTTCTGCATTGCTCCGTCGATTGATGTCTGTAAATCATCATAAAAACCCGACTGAACACAGATAGCGTTTTTAAGGCTCTCACGACTTCTTGTAGCGTACTCTTTTCCGCCTCTGAATACCTTTTGTACACTTGAAATATTACCGAGGCTTTCGCCGTAGTTGCTTGTCATATTTGCGATTACAGTTAATGTTAATGCTTTATTTTTCATAATAAAATCTCCTTTATATTAGTTATTTTTTGAGCTTACTTCAATTAATGCGCTTGCAAAAGCAAATGCAAGATCTTTATTTTCTTCCGCATTTTCAAGAAATGTATAGAAAAATGAAAATTCCATTCCGACATAAGCAGACAAACTAAGTATAATCTCTTTTGCTCTGTCGTAATCATGTGCGCAAAGAGCACTGATTATTTTTTGCTTATATGAATTAATTTTATTACTGCTTTTCATTTCAATTAGTTTTTTGGAAGTTAAAAATCCACAACTTTTTGCTGACTTAATTTCATCCATAATTTCATTTCCTTTCCAAGATACATTTATGTCTATTAGCATATCGGTTCTGCTTTTTATATAGCCTTTACCGGCATTATCATCAAAATAAAACTTAAGCATCATTAAAATTACATCGTCAAGCAACACATTGTTAAGACAACGCATATAAACTTCTTTCTCAAGATTAAACCAATAATCATCATTGATTTTTTTGACAAAGTTTAATGATTTTCCCGATAATTCTCTTAACTTTTTTAATCTTTCAAGTCGTACAAAGAATGTTTCGTAATAAGCCTTATCTTGAGATTTTGATATAATTTCAACATCATAGCTTATATAATCCTTTGAGTTTTGCAAAACAAGCATTAGTTAATATAGGGAGTGCACTTGTTTCTAAATCAGTTAAGGGAACAAATAAAGATGAATCAGCCATTCTAAAAGCAGTTGACGGTAATGGGGAAATTCTTGGTAATTCTGTATTTATACGAAATAAAGCCGTAGATACAGAAAGTTTTGCGAAGTTCTTTTTAGCAGGATTCAAGGCTTTTTTTGATTTAAAGCCTGCATCAATCAAAGTCTTTAAATATATCCTTGGCCAACTAAAACCTAATCAAGACAGCTTTATGTTTTTTATGGACGAATGCAAGGAAGAAACAGGGTATTCAGAAGTATCCATTTTTAGAGCTTTAGGCGAGCTTTGCAGTGCCGAAATAATAGCAAGAGGTAGAGCGGATATTGAATACTACATAAATCCCATGTGCGTATTTAACGGTGATAGGGTAACATTCGCAACAACTTACATTAATGAAAATTATCCACAATATAAGACGACATCAACAAAGCTGAAAGGTACAATAGATGTGATGAAAGAACAAGGAGATTTACCACAACTGCCTTTTGAGGACTAAAGAACAGCAACACTCCATTGAGTGAGTGCTGCCGTTTGGTCGCTCCCCCTTTGGGGGAC
>OHJN01001288.1_pt1 | contig 9396 bp, 4 predicted proteins | sample 1568531 | NCBI WGS metagenome assembly OHJN01 (sample SAMEA3879594, study PRJEB24766) | human gut metagenome | biome: human-associated habitat; feature: feces | place: USA | collected 1985/1987
ATCGCAGTGATCGTATTACTGGTCATTGCTTCGGGGGCATTTATGTATGCACTGAATGGATTGATGTCAAATGACAGCGGATGGACAAACATTGAAGCGAGTTCATCCGCTGAAATTAATTGTGGAGATGATTTTATCTTCCAGTATTATGTCGGGGCAGCGGGCGTAAATGCCACCGCAGAAAAAAAAGCGCTGACGCTGCTCTACACAGATTCCATTGTAAAAGCCTATAAAATGTTCAGTATGGATGAATCGTTTGAAGGAATCACAAACGTGTATGATCTCAACCAGCACCCGAATGAGACAATGGTTGTGGATGATGCATTATACCATGCTTTTGAGCTGATCGCAGAGACCGGAAACCGGGCAATTTATCTTGCGCCTGTGTATACAGAATATGACAATCTGTTTTTCTGTAATGATGACTCTGAGACAGTTAACTATGATGCTTACCAGAATGGGGAAGTGGCAGCTTATTTTTCAGAGGTGGCTGCTTACAGCAATGATCCGTCTGACGTGAACGTCGAATTGCTCGGCGGCAATCAGGTGAGATTGTCTGTATCCGACGATTACCTTGCTTTTGCAGAGAAGAATTTTATTTCGGATTTCATTGATTTTTCGTGGATGAAAAACGCTTTCATTACTGATTATGTGGCGGATGTCATGATCGATAACGGCTATACGTTAGGTTCACTGACAAGCTATGATGGATTCACAAGAAATCTGGATCAGACTTCTGCGATTACAAAATTAAATGCCGGTCCGGATACATCCGGGACAGCAGAGGAAAATGCGGATTATTCTTTCAATCTATATGACAGGCAGGGGAATATCATTTATCCTGCCGGTGTCATGCATTATGACGGGGCGGAAAGTATTGTCAGTCTGCACAATTATCCGATGTCGGACAAGGAAAAATATCATTATTATGAATTTAAGAGCGGTGATATCAGGACCCGTTATGCAGATACCGCAGACGGACTGTGTAAGTCCGCGGTCAATAATATGGCAGCTTATGCGGACGACATCAGCTGTGCAGAACTCATTTTGAAGGTAAGCCCGGTTTACATCGCTGATACGATGGATACAGAGGCGGTAAAAAATCTCGCAGAAAACGGTATCCAGACGATTTTTGGAGAGAACAGTGTGCTCTATTACACGGATCCAGATTTAGAACTCACAGATTTATATGACAAAGACGGCGTGCATTATACATCAGAGTTATTAGAGTAAGCAGACAGGCAGTTGCGGAAAGCCGCAATTGCCTGTTTTGCTGTCTTGGATTATACTAAGCAGAGAATATTAGTTGAATGTTCGCAGGTTGTGGAAGAGGAGAAGACAGACATGATTTTCGGAGAGAAAACAGAGGAACAGAAACGTGTGGCGGAACTGACGCGCGAGGTAAAAGAACTCCGCAAAGAACTGCTGGCGAGTAAACTGGACAAAAAACAGGTGGAAGTCCAGATGAAAGAATTAAAGGACGCATTAGAACTCGGTGGAAACCTGCGTCAGGGGTATGTCGATTCGCAGGAACATATGGCAGTTGCAAGGCGCGGACTGATCAATATGATGGAGGATATGAACGAGATTCCCATTGATGATGTGAAGCGTGATCTCGACAGACTGAACGGACATTTGGATCAGATTTTCCATGAGTGCAGTATCCGGGAGGATGATCCGGATTTTAAGTCCACAGCCGACGGACTCAAAAATATGGCGGCAAATATGGATAAGATCAATCTGATCATGCTGCGGAGCGAGTTGGAAAATCTGCAGGCATTGCTGGAAGATACATCGGAATGGCGGTCGCCAAATTTTTTTGCACTTGCATATTATCTACAGCATGAGGAGGAGAGCAAAGTCGGAGAGATGGAAAATGAGTTCCGCAACAGCTTTTTAGAGCGATATCTGGAGGAACATCTGATGGAATCGCTGGCTATGGAAGCCAATTACGCGGGATGCGGAGAGAAGCTGGAACATATGATACAGCACTATATTTATGCGTAAAAATCGTATAGTATGACACACCTGCATAAAAGCCATAACCACAAGTTATCGTAATGAGTAAATTGCATAATTTGACGTTAAAATACATCAATAATTTAGGTGATTCTGAATATTGTGCATAAAAAGAAAATTTGATAAGATTCTCTACAAGAAAAAGAAAGTTGAGAAGAAGAAATTAAATTATCTCAATTAAATTTAATTTTTGCTTTTCAAAAAGGAGGCTAAATCCTCTCCTCACTCAGAGGAAAAATTTTACTTCGTAAAATTGGATTTGCTTCGCAAACAAGGAGGATTATTATGAAGAAAGCAGTGAGTATGTTTTTAGCAGCTGCATTGGCAGTTGGCACATTCGCAGGATGTGGATCATCCGCAGATACAGGAAGCACAGGCAGCGCAGCATCAACGGAGAGCGGTTCCACAGACAGCACAGCAGATGGAAGCGTATTTAAGATCGGTGGTATCGGACCTACAACAGGTGCAGCAGCAATTTATGGTTCCGCAGTTATGAATGCCGCACAGATCGCAGTAGATGAGATCAATGAAGCAGGCGGTATCAATGGATATCAGGTAGAATTCAAAGCAGAAGATGACCAGAGCGATGCAGAGAAATCTGTCAATGCTTATAACTCTTTAAAAGACTGGGGTATGCAGGTTCTGATGGGAACTGTTACAACAACTCCATGTATTGCAGTTGCAGATAAGACAGCAGAAGATGGTATGTTTGAGATCACACCATCCGCTTCTTCCACAGATGTCATTGAAAACGACAATGTATTCCAGGCATGCTTTACAGACCCGAATCAGGGAACAGCTTCCGCACAGTACATTGGTGAGAACAAACTTGCAACAAAAGTAGCAGTTATCTATGACAGCTCTGATGTATATTCATCCGGTATTGAAGCTACATTCGTAAAAGAAGCAGCAAATCAGGGATTTGAGGTTGTCGCAGAGGAAGCTTTCACAGCAGATTCCAAGACAGACTTCTCCACACAGTTACAGAAAGCACAGAGTGAAGGTGCTGATCTGGTATTCCTTCCAATCTACCATACAGAGGCTTCCATCATTTTAAATCAGGCAAACGGAATGGGTTATGAACCGACATTCTTCGGATGTGATGGTATGGACGGTATCCTTGATGTGAAAAACTTTGATAAGATAATAATCAATTTGTTATCAAATGCATTTAAATACACTCCTGATGGTGGGGAAATAGAAATAGTACTTACTGCAAAAGAAGAGCTGAAAACAAATTCTCCATTGAGGAAATATGCTGAAATTTGTGTGCGGGATACCGGTAAAGGTCTTGATAAAAAAGAGATGGAAAAAGTTTTCGAACGTTTTTATCAATCGCCTTCCGATCCAAATCGTAGCTTGGGTTTCGGCATAGGATTGAATTTGGCTAAAATGTTAGTTGAGCTTCATCATGGTACTATCAAGGCGGATAATCGCTCAGATAAACAGGGAAGTTGTTTCACAATACAAATTCCGCTTGGAAATGACTTCTTATCTGCAGAAGAACGAGAAGTAGAAGTTGTGGAAACATCTCCTATTCACAATATTCCTATGGAAGAATGGGTTGTAGATGCAGAAAGTGCTGCATCTAACAAGAAAAGCAAGTATCGAATTTTACTTGTTGATGATGATAGGGCTCTGTGTGAGTATTTGCAGGACAAATTAGGAGATATCTATAGGATTACTACTTGTCACAATGGACAGGAAGCATTACAAGTAGCGATGAGTCAAACATTCGATTTGGTTATTTCAGATATTGTTATGCCGATAATGGATGGATTCGAACTGTTACATCGGATTAAACGAACACCACAAATAGGATATTTGCCCGTTATTTTATTGACATCGCAAACAGAGTTGGAAAATAGGATTAAGGGGTATAAAGAAAAAGCTGATGCCTTCCTATCTAAACCTTTTAATATTGATGAGCTAATGATGCTCTGTGCTAATTTGATTGAGAATCGCATCCTTATAAAAAGTCGGTATAATATTTTGGAGAAAGATATAAAATCAATTAATATAAAAGCTAATGATGAACTTTTTCTTGAGCGTCTTATAAAGGTCATCAATGAAAACCTGTCAAATGTTGATTTTACTGTTGAAAATTTAGCAGATGAAGTAGGTATAAGTAGAGTGCAACTTCATCGTAAATTAAAAGATTTGATAGGTGTATCTACAAGTGAATTCATTCGTAATTTACGATTGCAACAGGCAACTATCTTACTCAAGGATAACAAAGTTAATATTTCTCAGATAGCCTATGCTGTTGGATTTTCAAATCCGATTTTGTTTTCTTCTACTTTCAAGAAGACGTATGGATGTACCCCTAGGGAGTATAGGGAGAGGAATATGTAACAAAATAATATATAGAATGTAACGCCTATGTTACAAATGACCGAATAGTATGTAACAATAAACTAGAGCATTTCATAACCATATTACTATGTTTGCAGCGTGTAAATTTTAAATTTAATATGTTATGAAAAATGCTTTTAATTTTAGGCCATGGATGGTTTTGGCTGTCTTGTTGACGTATTCATTGGGGACGTGGGCTCAATCTATTACGTTAAAAGGAATCGTGAAAGATGACTTTGGTGAAAGTATTATTGGTGCTAGCGTTTTGCAAAAAGGTACCACGAATGGTACGGTAACTGATTTGGATGGTAATTTTACTTTGACTGTTCCTAATAAAAATGCGGTGCTGGTTATTTCATTCATAGGCTATCTTACGCAAGAAATAACTGTAGGAAATCAAACTCATTTCAATGTTCTCTTAAAAGAAGACGCACAAAATTTGGATGAGGTGATTGTTATTGGTTATGGTACGGCAAAGAAAAGTGACTTGACGGGAGCCGTAACTCGTGCAGATATGGGTGCGTTGGAAAAATCACCTAATGTAAATGTTTTACAAGGCTTAAAAGGGGTTGTTCCAGGTCTGAATATTGGTATTGCAACCAAAGCGGGAGACTCACCTACTGTTTCTATTCGTGGTCGTAACTCTATTTCTGGTTCTACTGAGCCATTAGTTGTATTGGATGGAGTTATTTATCGTGGTAATATTTCTGATATTAACCCAAGTGATATTGCATCTATTGATGTGTTAAAGGACGCCAGTAGTACAGCTATTTATGGTTCACAAGCAGCAAACGGTGTGTTAATGATTACTACTAAAACGGTTAAAAGTGTTTCTAAGCCGATTTTGGAATATAGTGGTTCATTTACTTTGCAAGGTTTGATTAACAATGATATGAAACGTCTTGACAGAGATGGTTTCGCTACTCAGGTTGCTGATATTAAGTTGGCTGAGAGTCGTATGGGAACTGATATGTTACAACGTAATCCGGATTTCAACCCCGCTACTTATTTTAAAGATGGAGAAGTGATAACTGGTTATAATAATGGTGTGAATACCGATTGGTGGGATTTATTGACGGAAGATGTTCCTTATATTCAAAATCACAACATTAGTGTTCGTGGAAAAACAGAAAGGAATAGTTATTTTGTTTCTTTTGGTTTTACTGACCAACAAAACTTAGTTGTTAATGATACCTACAAACGTTATAATGTTCGCATGAACTTGGATAGTAAAATTACAGACTGGTTAAAAGTTGGAACAGCTTCCTATTTTAATATAAGTAACTTCTCCGGTGCGAATACTTCATTTAGTAGTTTGTTTAGCATTCCGGCTTCTGCCACTCCATATGAAGAAGATGGTAAAACATTGAAAGTACAACCTTTGGTAAGTACTGTAAATCCTTTGCTGACAATGAGTAATCCTGATAAGGATATACGCTATAACTTGTCAGGTAATGTATATGCCGATGTTAGTATTCCTTGGGTAAAAGGGTTGAGTTATCGTATCAGCTATGCGAATAACTGGACGATCTATAATTATTATAATTTTAATCCGTATGGCAATACTTTGTTAGGTCAGGCAGAGAAGAAACATACCAACCAAAATGAATGGACGTTGGACAATATCATTACTTACCAAAATACATTTGGAAAACATTCTGTTAATGCCACATTTGTATATGGTGTTGAAAAACGCACTTATGAGAGCACTGATGCTATTGCCAAAACTTTTACTGATAAGACTCTAGGATATAATAATATGGGAATGGGGCAAGCTGACTTGAATGCCATTACTTCAAATGCTTGGGAAGAAAGCAGCTTGTATAACATGTTGCGTTTAGTCTATACTTACAATGATCGCTACATTGTTACTGGAACCATTCGTCGTGACGGTTTTTCGGGATTCAGTAGTGGTAATAAGTTTGGTTATTTCCCATCAGTAGCTGCGGCATGGAGACTCTCTGAGGAATCTTTTATTAAAGATAATATCAAATGGATTGATAACTTGAAACTACGTTTGTCTTATGGTACCAGTGGGAATAGAACTAGTGGACGCTATGCAACTATGGCGCAAATGCAAAATAATTCATCCTATGGTAAGGGATATGTGTATGGTGATGGTGCAAAAGGTGGCTTGTTGCAACTAATGAAAACTTTGCCGAATCCCGATTTAAAATGGGAGACGACCAAATCGGTCAATTTAGGTCTTGACTTCAGTGTATTGGGGGGACGTTTGTTTGGTAATTACGAGTTTTATGTATCTAAAACCAGTGATTTGTTGTACGATGTTGAAATTCCTCATATGAATGGTATGGTTACTAACAGTATTCCTACTAACATCGGTAAGTTGCGCAATATAGGACATGAATTTAGTATTACTGGTATCCCCATTGTTAACAAAGATTTTCAATGGACCATTACTGCTAACTTCTCATTGAATAAAAATAAAGTAGAAAGTATCTTGGGTATTGATGCGAATAAAGATGGTAGGGAAGATGATTTGGTTGCAAGTAATATCTTTATTGGTGAACCCTTAGATCCGATTTATGATTATAACATCATTGGCATGTGGCAGGTAGAAGATTATAATAAAGGCATAATTCCTGATGGTTTCTTGTATGGTACTTACAAGATTGAAGATGTTAACCATGACAACGCATACACAGCTGAGGATGACCGGAAGATTCTTGGTTACAAAGATCCTTTATATCGTTTCAGTATTCAAAACAATTTTACTTATAAAGATTTTGAGTTGAATATCTTTATCAATTCTGTACAAGGAGGTAAAAATCACTACCTGGGCCAACCTGCTGGGAAATTAGTCATTCCTGATCACCTATTGAGTAACAGTTTCATGAAATTTGATTATTGGACTCCCGAAAATCCAGATGCTCGATATCGCCAATTGGGATTCTATACTAATTCATTAGGTTCAGGATTTTCACCTTATATTTCCCGTAGTTTTGTTCGTTTGCAGGAGTTATCTTTAGCATATAACCTGCCTAAAAAATTCTTGAGCAAGATTCATGTAAATCGTGCGAAAGTGTTTATCAGCGCATCCAACCTCTTTACTATAACAGGTTGGGACGGATGGGATCCTGAAGCAGGACAAGGTATTAGCTATGACTTGGATGGAGGTTATCCAACGATGAAGAGCTATACACTGGGATTGAACTTTGAATTCTAAAAAATTAAATACGTATCACAATGAAAAACTTGAAATATATATTTGCAGCTGTTGCATTATCATGTTTAGGCACAGCTTGTAATGAAAGTAGCTGGTTGAAAGAAACTCCCTACGATTTCTATACGCCTGAAAATTCCTATACTACAACTGACCAGTTCCAAAATGCGTTAAATTACTTGTATGATCAGGTACGAGGGATGCGTTGGAAAATGGGTGACCAAAATATGGCTTTAATTTGCAGTGATATTGCTTCCGGTGGAACAGATACTTCCCCTGTTGCTAAATTTAATGACTTTAAAACGTTTCTTACTCCCTATACTTATGTAGCCAGTTCATATTGGGATAGAGCTTATTCAGCCATAGCTAATGCAAATGTTATTATCAGCCGTATTGATATGGAAAATGAGGTAGGTGAAGATAACAAAAAAGTAATTAAAGGACAAGCACTCTTTTTCCGCGCTTATTTTTATAATTTCTTAGCAAATTTATATGGCGGTGTTCCATTGATATTAGAAGAAGCTACCGAACCTCGGAAGGATTATGTACGGGCAACGCGTGAAGCTACTTATGATCAGGCACGTCAGGATTTGGAAGATGCCATCAAATTGCTGAATGATATTACAAAGGCTAAAGATGGTGAAGTAAATATTCAGGCTGCTCAACATTTGTTGGCGGAAGTTTATATTTCTCTTGGAGATTATTCCAAAGCCATTGCTGCAGCTACTGCTGTTATTACTCACCCCAGTATGGGATTGATGAAAACACGTTTCGGTTCAAGAAAAGACGAAACCGGTGATCCTTATTGGGACTTATTCCAATTGAATAACCAAAACCGTTCAAGTGGTAATACTGAAACAATTTGGGCTTTACAGTATGAATATAAGAATTCCGGTTCTTCCTATAGTAATGAAATGCCGCGTTGGTTACTTCCTTATTATGAAGGCTTGAATGTGCGAGATAAAGAAGATAAAAAGAATGTAAAAGCCTTTACACTCAACACGATGGAAAAAGGTGGTAGAGGTATCGGTACTATTCGTCCTACTAATCACTTCCTCAACGAAATTTGGGAATCGGGAGATATCCGTAACTCTGAATTGATGATTATACGCGATTTCCAAGTTGACAATCCGGAAGCGAAAGATTTCAAAAAATGGATCATGGCTGATGGGTTATATGATAAGTTTAATAAGGAACAGCAAACTCGTCAGTTCTATCCGTTTATTATGAAATTCAGTCAGGTCGGTACTTTAGAGGACGATAATTATCAGAAAAATGCTGACGGTACATATAAACTTACAGCTTTGGGTGAGCATGGCGTGGTTTACGCATGGGGAAGTCTAAGTGCTAATACTTCTATGAAAGACGAATACATGTATCGTTTGGCCGGTACTTATCTTCTTAGAGCAGAAGCCTATTTGGCCAATAATGAACCGGATAAGGCTATGGCAGATCTGAATGAACTTAGAGATCGTGCTCGAACTCGCCAGCTTACTAGTTCAAGTGAAGTAACACTCGATTTCATTCTGGACGAGCAAATGCGTGAGTTATATTTCGAAGATTTTCGTGTGCCTACCTTATGCCGTTTAGGTAAAATGGTGGAGCGCTCTAGAAAATATAATCCGTTTGGTGCAAATGTTGGTGATCACCAGAATTTATTCCCTATTCCGTATAGCGAAATAGAAAAGAATATATTTAATAAAATAGAACAAAATCCGGATTATGAGAAATTCTAGGAGTTTATGAACTCTTCAGAATCTATCTCAGTGCTTCATAAAAAGTAGGCTGATATTTATCTATTTTATAAATACCAACTTAAAAAACACATTATAGCAAAT
>OHJN01001290.1_pt1 | contig 9381 bp, 9 predicted proteins | sample 1568531 | NCBI WGS metagenome assembly OHJN01 (sample SAMEA3879594, study PRJEB24766) | human gut metagenome | biome: human-associated habitat; feature: feces | place: USA | collected 1985/1987
ATAATTTTGACGGTGAGATGGACGACGCTTCCTATCACCTTGAGAGCATTGAGGAAAAGGAACTGCCTATTGATCCTATCAATGCCTACAACCACATGGCCATCTACCTGCGCTGGTGCATGGAGCACGACCTGATGGGCGAGGACTTCCTGAAAGAACACGGCGAAGTGGTCAAACAGGTCAAAGCCGACCCTGCCAGCGTAGACCTGAGGGCATTCATCCAAGATGAGCTGGACGGCTGCCTGTTCTCTGTGCTGTTCAATCAGCAAGGTCGCGCCTTTGCCGGCTATTACTACGGAGAGGGCGACAGTCCCTACTATCCCGCCGACATTGACGACAATGCCCTCCGCTTCTTCGGCCCGGAACGGTATCACTCCAATGAGTTCCAGCAGGAGGCATACCTGTTCATCCCCTTTGACGAGGACTACTATCAGGCTATGGCAGAGGTGATCGGGGAACGGTTTGAAAACTGGCAGGGACAGGACTTCGACGAGGATACGCTGGAGCCTTCCGAGGTTGCTCAGGCCATCATGGAGTATCTGGACTGCGAGTGTACCTATTTCCCATCCATGGCAGATGATGACCCCATCATGTCGGCATACAGCTACGCCCAGCGGCTGGGGGTACGGGAGGGCTTTGTTCCCGTGCTCATCAAGGCGGATGATGAAACGCTGTTGGAGTGTCTGGTGATGAACGCCGATCCGGAGCACAATGCGGACTTCTACGAATTTGACCTCAAAACAGTAGAGGAGTATCGAAAGAAGATGCTCTCCGCTCCCATCAAGGACGGAAAGGCGGTTCTGGAGGAATTGACCGGCCAGCGCAAGGAAGAAGCCGAGGACGATGACATGGACTGGGAGGCGGAAGTCCTGGGCGAGATGGAGGGCGGCTATGACAATGACCGCTTCTCCTGCTATTGGGATTCGGATAGCCACATGACCTATCCGCTTATTCTGGCCAAAATTCCGGTCAAGAACCCCTGGGAGATATTCGCCTACCTGCCCTTTGGAAATTGGAATGAGTGCCCCGACACGCCGGACCTGATGGCAGTGGCGAAATACTGGTTCGAGCAGCATGGTGCCATCCCTGCCGCCATGAGCCACGATGAATTGGAGTTTGAACTTCCGACTCCGATCTCCAAGGAAAGAGCTATGGAAGTGGCTGTGGAGCAATATGGCTTCTGCCCAGATCTGGATCAGAATGAGGATGGAAGCATTGGCTCCTTGGCAGATGTCCTGTGGCAGTCCACTGTCTGGTATTTCTGGTGGGATTGATGGGAGGTGCGACCAATGACAGAATATCAGAAAACCTATATCGAACTAAAAAAACAGTTTGTTGCGACCAATGAAGGTCCGGACAGTGTCCGCGCTCTATATACCTTCAAGGAAGAACTTGAGCAGAGTGAGGATCAGCAGGCCAAGGAAGTGCTGGTGGATGTGTATGATCTACTGGACTTCAAGAAAGATGCCTATGAACTGCTCTGCCAAATCGGAAATCGTTCCGATAAAAAGACCCTCAAGCGGCTGGGCACGCTGAAGGACTATGCGGAAAACTGGGGCAATCATTATGCCCTCCCCAAGCCCAAAACGCCGGAGGAAAAGCAGAAAGAGAAGGAACGGCAGGCCCAGCTGGGCCTGCCCGCCTTCCGGTATCACCCAAACCCTCTGGAAACTGGGGCTTTTGAGGAATCCGCAGACGGCGTTGTCTGCGACTGCTGTGGCAAGACGACCCATATTTTCTATACAGCCCCCTTTTACGCCGTGGAGGATATTGCATATCTGTGCCCAGAGTGCATCGCCAACGGCGAAGCAGCCCGGAAATATGACGGTAGTTTTCAAGATGATTTCTCTGTGGATGATGGTGTAGACGATCCGGAGAAGCTGGACGAGCTGATCCACCGCACCCCCGGCTACTCCGGCTGGCAGCAGGAATACTGGCGCGCCCACTGCGGCGACTACTGCGCCTACCTGGGCCATGTGGGTGCCAGAGAACTGCGGGCCCTGGGTGTGCTGGAGGAGGTACTGGACGATCCGATGTGGGACGATGAGCAAAAAGAAATGATCCGGGAATCTGTCAATGGCGGGCATCTGCAATGCTATCTGTTCCAGTGCCTCCACTGCGGAAAACACCTGGTCTGGATGGATTTTGATTGAGGTGGCAACATGGAGAAGAAGGATTTTCCCAAGGGAACCAAGCCCCGTGAGATCTTCGTCTATACCTGTGAGCGGATCGCGGAGCCTTTGAACCCGCTGGGCTACAAATACCGCAAGAGCAAAAATGACATCTACAAAAAAGACGGCATCTTTGTGTTCTCCTTTTACTTTTCCCCCTCCATCCGCTTTGGCTCCACCACTTTTACTGCCTTCTTCGATGTGAGTTCCCCGGTGATTGCCCAGTGGCGCAGTGAGCAGGAAGGGACGGAGGAAACCTATGATGGTATCGTGGGTACCTCCATCGCCCGGCTGACCCACCGGTATGATGACTTCCCCCGCTATGAGGTATCTACTCTGCTGGAGCGGGAACGCTCTATCCAGGAAATTTCCGGGCAGATCCAGGACTATGCACTACCATTCTTTGCCCGGTTTTCCAATCTGCCCAAGCTGCTGGACGATGTGGAACAGGAGGGGTTCTTCCCCCATCGGAAGGGGTTCGATGTCCCTAAGCGGAATCGGGAGTTCATCGAATGCTTCCGGGAGTATCTCCAAAAGCAGTAGGAATCAGCAGAAAGGAAACAACACCTATGTCAAACAGTAGAGTATCCACTTGGAGTGGAATCCGGAACAAATTGGAGAATGACTACCTGTGCCCGGCACTCCGGGGCCACATCCAGTATTTTGCCACCAGTTACAGCAAAAGCGCCGACCATGAGGGCCGGGCCGCCATTCGTGTGGACGGCGTGGAAGTGCTGCGGAGCAACTACTACACCTATTTTGAAAATGTGTGGACGAAATTTCATCACTTGCGCTCCACCACGCTGAAAGATCACGACTCCGCAAAAGAGGCCATCAATCAGGCTCATGCCTATGCGCTGGAGCAGGGCACCTTTGACCAAAAGGTGTTCTATGAGGCGTTTGGGATCTTTGACAACCAGAGCATCGAGAAAAGCCTTGTCAGCGAGAATCCCCTTGTCCGTATCTTTGCCCTTCTGGATCGCAGGCTTGGCAAGCGCCGCCTGCTGGCTTTGGAGGACTCCATGGAGCAGGAACTGGACTGGGTGCGGGCTTTCTATGTGATCCGGTTGCAGGCCGAAGGGCTGATGGAAGCGAATAACATTTAGGAGGAACCACCATGTCACAGATCGCGTCCTTTTATCTGATAAAAAATAACCAGCGGCAGGAGTTGTCCGACGGTGACTGCTCCGGCGCGGTCTATATGGCCATCTGGGACTGGTGTGAGAGCGAACTGGATCTGGATGTCCGTTTTCCTGCTCCCCAGACGGAAGACACCCTGGACTGCGCTCTGCTGGAGGGAGAGCTGGCGTCTCAACTGCTGGCAGCTCTGCGGGAGCAGGATCTCTCGGAGCTGGCCGCTGAAATTGCCCCGGACTGGGATCTGCCCACCGAGGCGGTGCAAAGCGGGCTTAATACGCTGCGCTCCCATCTGGAACTGGTGCAGGGCGATGCTGCTCTGCTGTATGAAATGACATGAGAACGGAGGGATACCATGCTGGCAAAGCGGTTTGAACACATTTTACATGATCTGGGCATGGCTGGGCTGGAACACCCTCTGTTCTACCATGCACCGGTGGGCATTCGTTTTAAGATCGGCGGGGAGGAACCAATCTATCTGGATAGGCGTGCGGCGAAGCTGAAAACCAACCCCGCTTATGTTCAGGGGGCGCTGGACCGAGCCGCCGCGATCTATCGGGCACTTCCGGCGGTGCCGGACCTTCTGCGGATCGACGGGTATCCCGATGAAGAACCCGCCGAGTCCCTGCTGACCGTTATCCGGCAGCGAGTGGGCCTCCCAGTTCCCGATGAACAACTTTCGGCCACAGAGCAGGATGAAGATTGGGATACCCATGCACAAGTGCAGTTTTACTGGGATCTCAGCAAGATCAGCTTTCAACCAGAGCTGCTTCTTCGGGAAATCATTCTGGGGGACATCGGCGGCTGGAACGGCTTTGTGTCCAGCGTCTATCTGGCTGGGCCGGGGCCGTTCCTCTACCATTTGTACGATGACCGTGGGCTGGATGTGCTGGGCGGCTCACAGAAGCTGCTATCACGCTTTTCAAAGAACGAGCCGGAGTTGCGCGCAGCGCGCAGATAATCCCGGCAGTTAAACAAAATCTAATCAAGGTTGAGAGCTTTTTCTTCAGCCTTCGTCTTTGCCATGGCGTTTTTCTCCAATCTGAAAATTACAAATTGCGGACAAAAAGGACGCATTGTTGTGGCAAGCAGTGCAAGCTGGTACCAACTTGCAATTTTTGAATCCGATTTCTAAAAATCAAATTCAAAATGCTTGTTGGGCTGTGCCCAAACCCCTTGTGTTCTGCATCCAGTGGATGCAGGCTGCACATTTTTGAAAAATGCTTTTTAATCTGAGTGCCGATGCCTGTGGTATCGGCACTTTTTGCACAGATAGATTCCCGGAAGCAGAAAATAGTGCTATGCAGCACATCCGGGATTGTGCTATACTTGATTTACATAAACTTGTTTGTCCTAAAAAGTTGGAGGTGTTCATGGCTACACGAACCATTTGTTTTCCCATATCCGGCTACCCCTATTGCAAAGAACAGCCGGTGACGTTCACATGGATAAAAGGCAGCAAGCGGCAGAATATCCGTGCCGTCCATGATGCCGTCCATACAACAGACCCTGATGTTTCGATTCTGGAAGTCAGCTCTGCATCCGTTCAGCCGGAGGGTGAAGCTGTTTCTTCTCTGCGGCTTTTGCTGCATCTGGATTCTGTTGCGCAGGATGTACCCATCAGCACGGTTTTTGAAGCCACCAAAGTGTTTGAACATGGTGGGCCATTCGCTGACCTACTGACCTGTGAGCCACCCAAAGTCCATAAGGACACTCGGCTGCGAACCAGTGGAGAGCTGCTACGTTACTCTCTGGAAGGAAACGAGTATCCGACAGAGCCGTACATGGATTCGTTCTTTGAGTGGCTCTACTGCCGTGCGTTGAAGCAGTTCCCGGAAAAGGCGGAGCCGCTGAGCAGATATAATGCTTTTTCTGATATTGCTGCCGCAGCGGATTCTAAAAAGTATTATGGCGATTCCTCACGGGCGGCTGCGATTTATGTGGGACTTGCAGCGGCAGGAAAACTTTCGTGCATCGATTCCTATGAATTATTTATTGCTGAGGTCTATACGGAGCCGAAACCTTTGCCCAAGTCTGGAAAATCTGAGGCTGCTTCAAAAATGACACCCGAAGTTTCTGCACCAGCAAAGGAGACTCCGGCAGACGAATTGCCGCAGCCCGATAACGCAAATGCGGAAGTGATTCCGGACGCTGCGCAGATGGAGCATATCCTTGAGCTGCCCAAAGCGACCTGTCTGCTTCTCTCTTTGGCAAAAAATGCTGGCCTTTCTGCAAATAGTTCCAGTGAGCTGACATATAAGGGAAAGGAATTCCTTCTTGACGCTTATCAGATAGCGCTGAAAAATAAAACGCTCCAAATCAATATCCAAAAGAACAAAATCACATTTCCGATGGAGGAACCGGACAGCGGATTTCATGCAGTTGGTGTGTTGACCCGTTCGCCTGCTTGGGAATACGGATGGAAGTTTAACTATCTGACTGAGAATACATCCGGTGCAGAAAAGTCCGAAGTTAAAGAAAAAATCCCTCCGAAGCCTTTGACCGCATTGGAGCATCTGGAACGCTGTGGGTATAGAATCGTTCAGCAGGTCGTACCGAAAAAACTTCCGCCGATTGCCGTTCAGCGGATGGCATGGAAAACAGGCGAAGCTCTTTGCGACCCGGTAGTGGTGGATTTCTTGCAGTTTATTCGGACACATATGCAGAGTGACGGCTCTTTTTCGTTTCGTATCCCAAAGGGTACTTCCAAGAATTCGTTTGCCACACTTTCGGAAATCGCTCAGACGTGGGATAAAATGGGACTTTTTGCATCCATTGTGATCTATCCGCAGAATATCGTCTATGAGCTTGCGCAAAATGAGACTGTCCGGCATTTCCTGAGCGGGAAGTGGCTGGAACTTTTTGTGGAGCATCAGGTTCAGCAGATTTTGAATCGCTATCAGGAGGAGCAGGGTGCAGAAGTTTCGGTTTGCTCCAATGTGATTCTTTCAGAAGCGGCATCCGCAGGGAGCACGCATGAACTGGATGTCGTATTCTCCATCAACGGAAAATTCTTCTGGGTGGAAGCCAAATCGTCCAGCCGAAGTATTGATTATGGAAAATACGCTTCTCTATGCGAAAAGCTGAAAGTAACCTCCGACCGACTGCTTTTGGTCAACAGTGATTTGTCCGTTGAGGAGTGTGAAGGCGTTTCTTACTTCTGGAATTATCGTGTTGCAAATTGTGCAACGATCACGCAGGAACTGGAAAGCATGATTGCTAAACAAATCGAAAGCACCGGAAATGCTGTTCTGAGTACAAACTGAGAAATAAGCAAAAATGATATGTACCCCCAATACTGGACACCCAGTATTGGGGGTACATATCAAAACCGAAAAGCAGAAGCTGCCGCACAAAAATACGGTGCGGCAGCTTCTGCTTTTTATCTGCTGCGTCCCCTGCGCGTGCCGACAGTTCCGTTCCACCTTATTCTGCCCCCGCAGAAGGTCGTTTTTGCCCGCCGTATTTGTGCCCGTAGGGCCGCCCGGCTTTCCCGAGAATGGCCGTTTGTTTTGCCGAAAAGTCGTACTCTGCCCGGGAAAAAGCACCGGAAGGCTGCTCCGGCCATTTATTCCGCCGTTTCTTACCGATTTTACAATGTTTTTTGCAAAAAAGGCTTTACAAATGAATTTCAAAAACATATTATATAATTATAGGTTTAACTTCTTTACGCAAATAGTTTCGTATCGGTTCGTATGGGGCAGCCGGGTCTGTGCTTTTTGCACTGCTTCTGCCTTACGATAGATCATTGGAGCCCGCCGGTGCAGCCCCGCTGCACCAGATCAAATACAGAAGGAAGGTTATGCATCATGCCTGAAAAGAAAGTTTCTACTCCCGCAGCCGATGCTCCGGCTGCCGAGGGCAAGACCCGCAAATCCACCAAGGCTCCCGCCCGCCGCGGCCGCCCGCCGCTGGCACCCGAGCTGTATGTAGAGATGGGCGGTGAGCAGTACAACATCACCGACATCATTGACCGTGCCAAGGCAGACTACCGCACCACCCACAAGGTCGGCGTACAGTCCTGCAAGGTGTACGTCAAGCCCGAGGAAGGCGCAGCCTACTACGTCATCAACAAATTCTCCGGCAAGCTGGAGCTGTAACTTTTACAGGGCCGCAGACAGCACCGCACTGCTGCCGCGCCCGCTGTTCCCACAATAAGGCTCCATCAACAAAAAAAGACACCGCACAGCTGTGCGGTGTCTTTTTTTGTATCGGCAGCAATCACTCAGAACCCCAGCATCCGCCAAAGGGTCTTACGCTCCTCGGTCGGTGTCGGGTCCGGGATCTCGAACACATAGCGCTCGGTGGCGTTAATAACGGTGGTGTTGCCGCGGGTGCATACCCGGGGCAGCTTTGCATCGTAATTCAGGTGTACATGCCCGTGGATGAACCATTTAGGCTGGTACTCGTCCAAAATCTCGTTGAAGCACTCAAAGCCCCTGTGGGCACAGTCGTCCCCGTCGTTCAGTCCCTTGGCCGGGGCGTGGGTCAGCAGCAGGTCGATGCCGCCCCTTTTGTGTGCCTGATGCTCCAGCTTGTGCACACGGCGGCGCATGGCCTTCTCGGTGTACTGGTAGGTATCCTCTTTATTATAGCGCTGACAGCCCCCCAGCCCCATGATGCGCAGCCCCTTCCATGTGTACACCTGATCGTCCACGCAGATGCAGCCGCCGGGTTCACCCTGAGTCTGGTAGCTGCCGTCGTGGTTGCCGTGCACATACAGGATGGGCGCAGCGGTAAAGTTTGTGAGATATTCCAGATACTTTTTGGGCAGATCCCCGCAGGAGAGGATCAGGTCGATGCCCTCCAGCCGGGCACGGGTGTCATAGTCCCACAGCGCCTTGGACGGGACATCTGAAATGGCAAGAATCTTCACGTTCGTATGCTCCATTCTGTTTCCGGTCAGGCCGGCTCATTTCTCCAGACCCTTTACGTTGTCCAGTCCGTTGATTGCCAGCACGGTACGGGTCTTGACGTCCAGTTCATCGTAATGGGGCAGCTTGCCGTGTACACAGGCATCCAGCCAATCCATCTCCATCAGCTCTTTGGGGCTGTAAACTCTATTCTCCGGGGAGTGCAGGTTGTCCTCGTTATCATACAGCTTTTCCGGGAAGATGTGCACATTGTCCGAGCCCTGCAGCGTTTCCAGCAGATCCAGCAGCTGCCGCGTACCGCTGGGCAGCGCTTCCTGATACTCCAGATCCTCTGCGCCGCTGCGCAGACCCCACCAGTAGTTCACTGCGCGGGTGGTGGCTGCATTGTCCCAGCTGCCGTCAAAAATAGAGCGCACGATTTGCACATAAAAGGTATCCCACCGCCAGATCGGCAGACCCAGCGGCTGTAAGCTGCCGTCCGGCAGTTTGCGGCACAGGCCGTAGTCCCGGTTGGTGTCGGCAGGCTCCCGACTGTCCCGGGCGTAGACCATGTCGATCTCCGGGCAGTCGGCAAAATCCAGCGGATGGGCGGTATCGGGCTGGCAGGCCCAGCGCAGCCAGATGCGTCCCGCCGGGCGCACGCTCTTCAGCCCCTGTGCAAAGGCGTTGATCGCAGCGGGCACACCGTACACGGGGTTTGCCGCCACATAGCCGATGTGCCCGGTCTTGGTCATGATACCGGCCAGCATGCCCAGCAGATAGGTCACTTCATAGGTGCGGGGGTAGTAAGTGCGCACCAGCGGGTGCGGCGCGTTCAGCGAGCAGTTCAGGATGCGGGTCTTGGGGTGCTGCGCCGCCACCTTCAGGCAGGCGTTGTACATCCGCACGCTGGTGGCGAACACCACGTCCGCATTGTTGTGGGCTACCTCCTCCAGCACCTGCTCCGCATCCACCTCCGGGTTCACATCCTCGTAGCAGCTGATATACACCTTGTCCGGGAAGACCTTGGCCAGCGCATCGCGCCCCTCGTCATGCGCACGCACCCATGCGCTGATCTTGGCGTTGTACTCGTGGAGGAACACCACCCGCAGCTCGCTGGGCTGCTTGCTGGGGCTGAAGATATTCAGCTTGGACAGCAGCGGCTCTGCGGGGCTCTTGGGCGGTTCCAGCGAAAGCTCCACGCCATGGGGCTCGGTGAG
>OHJN01001291.1_pt1 | contig 9378 bp, 6 predicted proteins | sample 1568531 | NCBI WGS metagenome assembly OHJN01 (sample SAMEA3879594, study PRJEB24766) | human gut metagenome | biome: human-associated habitat; feature: feces | place: USA | collected 1985/1987
GAAGTTGCGGCCATGTCTGCCGGATAATGGTAGAGGCCTCAAAACGTACTGCATCCACATCGGCGTGTTTGTCCAACTCTACAGTGATACTTCCCGAACCGTTACCCGAAGTAGAGTTCAGATTCTTCACCCCGCGTATGCGTGCCAGCATAGATTCCAGTTTGCTGGTTACCTCCATCTCTACTACCCGGGAAGAAGCACCCGGCATACTGAATCCTACCGTAAACCCCGGCAGGTTACGGGACGGATTCAACTTGACGGGAAGAAGCGGTATCAATGCCAGCCCCACCAAAGCCAGACAAACGAAAGTCACGATGACGGTGAAAGAAGAAACTTTATTCATTCACTACTCAATAATTAAATAAGTTGAAACTGATTTTTCTTCTCATAAGTCATAATCAAACTTTTCAGAAAGAGAGAATCCCGAAGCAAAATCATGCAACGTCAGCTTACGTATCTTATAATAGTTCAACCAATAATTTTTTAAAGCCGAGATATAGTTCCGTTGCGCTTCCTGCTGGCGGTTCAGTGAAAGCGTAAGGCTGTTAATATCCGCTTTACCTATTATAAAACGCTGCCGGGTTTCATTATAGGCAAGAATAGAAAGGTCGAGCGCTTCCTCCGCACTGGCTACCAACCCTTGCTGTACATTAAAGTCGGATACGGTCATAATAACTTCTTCCTCTATGCTGATTTCACTCTGACGAGCAGAAGTCTTTACGATATTGAGGTTATTTTTCGCCATATTGTACTTGCCTTTTCTTACCCCCCAGTCTATCAGTGGAACGGAAACGCTTACCGAAACCATCTCCTGCTGCATGGGATGCCGATAGGCTTGATTGAACTTCTCCGAAACCTGGTTGAACCCAATACTGGCATTGATACCCGCATTGAAACGCGATTCTTTTTTTGTCTTGTCCACCCGCTGTTCGGCTTCCAGAATATTCTGGCGTAACTCCAAAAAGTCCGGATTATTGCTTTGAGCCGCCATCAGCGCCTCATCCACCGGAATGGTTAACGATTGGGGACGACCGGGCAACTCTACCCTTATCTCGGTATTCTTCTCCAAGTTCAAGAAGGAGGCCAACGAAAACATGGCACGCTTCAGCGAACTGGCAGCATTCTGCAATGTATTACGGGCATTAACCACATCAAGTTTCAGCGTTAACAAGTCGGCACGACTGATGGAAGCTATCTTCAGGCGCTGCATACCGATGCGGTAAAGCGTATCGGTAGAAACCGCATTTTCTTTGGCAAGGTCATACTCCGCCTGCGCCATGGCAAGTGTGAAGAAATGGTTGGTAGCTTGTTCGGAAACCTGTTCGGCATTATAAATATATTCCTTTTTAATCTTTTCATATTTCAATGGCTCTATCCTACGTTCCCAACGAAAAGCATTATACCCTACCAAACTTTGAGAATACCCCAGACGTACCGGAACACTGGTAAATTGCGTATAAGGATTACTTCCGAAACTTCTCATAAACCCCAACTCCGTATCCAGATAGAAAGTACCGCCCGTCAGGTCAAAATTCTGCCGGATAGCAAGATTTCCATAGGCATAGAATGATTGCTGGCTACGATAAATATCCAGGTCCTGTTCGGAGTCATAACGCTTGGTGATGTCACGGTTGTACTGGGCGGGAGTCATGTTCAAAGTCAGACTCGGCAGGCGGTTGGCCTTAAAAGTACGATACTCCCAATAACCGGACAGATACATATTCTTGGTACGAAAAGCTTCCAACGAACTATCATTGGCCATGGCAATCGTCTGTTGCAGGTCCAATGTAATCCTTTGCTGGGAAAAGGCGGAAAGCGTTCCCAATCCCAATAATAGTATAAGACTTATCTTTTTCATCATATTCTTCTAAGCTATTCAACTTGACTACTTAACCACTTCCTTATTCCTATAAATAAACCAATATATCAACGGAATGATAAAAAGGCTGACCAGAGTTCCGACAAACATAGCTCCAATCATGGCGATAGACAACGGTTTTTGTAACTCCGACCCCATATCGAAAGAGAACAACAAAGGCACCATAGCAAATATGGTAGTCAGCGAAGTCATGATGATGGGCCGAAGCCTTCTACGCCCCGCTTCATGGATCGCTTCCAGCAACGGCATCCCCGTTTTTCTCAATTCGTTGATGGCATCCAGTTTCAAGATGGAGTCATTGATAATGATACCACAAGTCACTATCAATCCAATGGCTGACATCAGATTAAGCGTATGCCCGCACATCCACAATAGCAACAGAGCAAATGCCACATCTATCGGAATTTCAAGCAACACGATTAGAGGCTGTACAAAACTCTCGAACTGGGCGGCAAGAATAAAGTACATCAACAGGATGGAGATAAAAAGAATCACCACCAGTTCGTCCAGCATCTCCCGGTTGGAAAAGAAACTGCCGGAAAAAGCTGTTTCCCAGTCTCCGGTGTCCTCAATAACTTGCCTCACTTTCGTCATCAATAACTCTGCGTCATCGGTCTCATAAAAACAGAAAGGAATGTACTCCCCATTACGTCCTGCGGTAATTGTTTTCAAATCCTCGGCGGGGGTAACCTTCACCAAATCACGAAGCGGAATATATTCAACCGTTCCTTTACCGTCAGCACGAGTCGGTATCAATGTCTGCCGTAACACATCATTCACTGTACGTTCCTCCCCTGCAATGCTGATAGGCAGATATTGCTGGTAAGAATGGAGCATAGCCACACTATTCTCTTTAAAAGCCGTTTTCAGTACCCGGCACAAATCATCGTAAGAGACATTATATAGTAGCAGTTTTTCATTCTGCACACTTATATTCAACTGGTTTTCAAAGGCGATGCCGGTAGGAGCAGTTCCCGTTAATCGGGCAATGTGATTCTCCAATTCACGCAATTCCCCCGCAGCGGGTGCTTTTTCCTTGTTACGGGCATAAAGTTCCGCCACGATGTCAGCCTCCCCGGTTACGAACAGTTTCTCAAACACTGTTTCCGGTGGGGAAAAGGAGACGACTGCCAAAGGATATTCCGCCTTCAGGCGTTGATACACCTTTTGCTGCAAAGCTTCTATTTCGCGGGGACTGCCCGTTTTGAAATACAGTTCGGCTTCTGAAGAAGACAGTGCACGCTCACGATTCAGCAGATAATCCTGTTGTCCCACAGCTGCTGTCTGTTCGATTGTTTGCTGCTCAAAATCACCGAACAAGGCATCCACCCGCCTACGATTCTCATCCACATGAATGTTTTCGTTCCATTCCACACGGGCTATGAGTTCGTTCTGGTCTATATCCGGCATACGCTCCTTGCCGATAAAATAGAAAAAGAACACACAAAGCGGAACGGAAAGAATACAAAAAGCAACGCTCACGGTCTTATGGGCAAATACCCAGTCTACACCCGCATCATAAAAGCGGTCCAAGGTATGTTCCTTCAAAGGATTGTTGATACGGATGCGGGAAAACCATGAACGGCTGCGTAATCCGGTACGGTAAACCAGCATATAGAGTACCGGCAGCAACATGATACCCGTAAAATAGGATACCATCAGTCCCACCGTCACTGAAAATGCCTGGTCGTAAAAAAGAGCACCGGCAATACCGCTCATAAAAATCAGGGGAACAAAAACTGCTATGGTAGTGAGCGACGAACTGAGCATGGGCGTAATCACCTCGCTCGTACCCGTCACACAGGCTCGTCTGAGCGAGTAGCCCCGTTCACGATACTGGGAAATATTCTCCGTCACAATGATACTGCTGTCAATCATCATACCCAGTGCCAGAATAAGTCCTGACAGGGAGATAATGTTAAGCGACATCTTGAACAAATAGAAAAAAAGAAAACAGATGACAATGGAGACTGTCATACTAAGCCCGATAATAAACGGTGACTTGATATCACCCAGGAAAAGAACCGCAACAATACAGATAAAGAGAAAACCCAATGAGAGATTCTGTTGCAGGTTAGAAATTGTATAGTCCAAAAGTTCGGTCTGATTACGGCTGATGCTGAATTCAATATCCGGATACACTTTCCGGAAGTAATTCATGGTACCGGTAATGGCCTGTTTCATATCATCCATATTCTCGTCCGCCTGCTTGATGACGGCAAGTGTCACGGCACGCTTGCCGTTACTCATGGATACACCCGTCTCTTTGGCCGGGACAATGGCTATCTTGCAGAAGTCACCCAGGCGGATTATTCGTTCCCCTTTACGCAAAAGGATGTCCTCCACATCCTCCCGGGTACGCAGCAAAGTGGAGAATTTGATATTATATTCGTAATAGCCATCCCGTACCGTCATGCTGCCGGGTTCCACATTGTTGCCTGCCAACACGTTTTCCATATCCGACAGCGACAATCCCAGCACAGCCAACTTATCCGGATCGGGCACAATCTGCAATTGCTGCTCCACCATACCGGTAACATCCACCATCGCCACCTCGGTCAACTGTTCGATACGACGCTTGATGACGTTTTCAGCAAAACTGCACAATTCAAGAAAAGCACGATCATCCCCACGACTGTATGCGCTATCATTCTTCAGCGTCAGATTCAAGTAGAATACGGGAATATCCGTAGCACTCGCCTTCACCACTTTGGGACGTTCGGTATCCTTGGGGAGATAGTTCATCGCGGCATCAATCTTTTCATTCACTTCGATAAAGGCTAAATCCGTATTCGTGCCGAAATCAAATTTCAAACGGATAATACCCGCTCCGTCACGCGTCTGACTGTCCATATCCTTCAACTTGCCCACTTGGATCAGTTGTTGTCGCAGAGGCTTCACCACCGTATTCTCCAGTTCCCGTGCCGATGTATTGGGTACGGCTACCTGAACGGTAATCTCAGGAATGGCAATATCAGGCAACAAGGAGACCGGCAACGTGAAATAAGTCACCATCCCAACGATAAAGCATGCCGTAAATGCCATCAGCACAGCTATAGGCCGTCGTATAAGGAAATCCATCATAAGTTATCAATTACAGGTTATCACATCACCGCCTTTATCACTTTATCACCTTTATCAACCACCTTCACCGGAGCCTCATGCGCCAGATTCACGTTCCCCGTCACAATAATCGTGTCGCCTTCCGCAATCTCGTCGGTCTGAGATGCCCCCACCAATGTATATTCCTCTGCATTCTCCAATCCCGTTTGGACATAGTTCCATTTGGCCTGCCCATTCTTCAAGGTAAAAACGACCTGTCTGCCCGAACGCAACACAACGGCACTCTTGGGGATAACCAATTGTTTGTCCAGCGAACGGAACACATTTACACGTACGTTCATACCACTGAACAGTTTGCCCTTGCCATTGACTGATGCCTTGACCTTCACCATACCCTTCTCGTCCACCAGCGGATTGATTTGCGTAACGACTCCCTCATAACGGGATGCAGCATCCGAATAAGGACTGATAAATACGCGATCACCGGACTTTATCAGAGACAGTTCACTTTCAAGCACAGTGAAATCCGCCTCCATGCCATTTGTACCCACAACGGTACAGAAGACCTCCGAAGTATTGGCTGCATTAAAAGGTTTGGAGAAAAGGTTAGCCACCACACCGTCGAAAGGTGCCGTCAACGTAGCATGCTCTTCTTCATATTGAGCTAATTCATATTGAGAAAGACTCTGGTCATATCCGCTTTTCACGCGGGCAAGCTTCATGATATCGGCAGGTACTTTGGAAGAATCATCCGCCGGATACCCTTGACCTATCAGCACATCCTGCAATTCGAGTTTGGATTTTTCAAGCGCATCTTTGGCTTGGGCAGTACGATTAGACAAGCGGAATTTATCCAGTTCAGCCAATTTCTGCCCTTTGAACACCCTCTCACCGTTCTTTACGTAAATACGGGCAATAACACCGGATGTCTCGAAGCGTAAATCAGCCTGTCCATCGGCAACTATCTTGCCGTTACTTACCAATTCATGATTGAAAGCACGCTGTTTAAGTACTTGTACCGTCACTTCGTTGTCGGTAGTGGGTAAGACGGTGGCCACGCCTTCGTCGTTAACTTCCTCACTCTTATTGCCGGAACAAGCTATTAGCAATAACAATGTCGTGCATAACAATGCCTTATGATAATGTGTCTTCATATCAGTATATATGTATTTTATTTAATTCTTCCCTCATCTCTTTTATAGCTGTCGATTGTACTTTCGGTTCTTTCGTCAACACAATACGTTTCATCGTCTCAAACTTGTCCGGTTGTCTAAATGCCGGTTCTGCATAAAGTTTAGCCAGCAGATAATAAGGATATATTCGCCCCGGCAGACGATGGGTAGAACGGATAAAACATTCCTCTGCCGCCAGATAATCTCCTTTTTGTTGATAATTCTTTCCCATTATATTTAGTATCATAGGATCGCAACTTAGTTTCAAAGCTTCTCTCATTATCCTGTTAGACGCTTCTGCTCTCCGTAGTTTATGCAATCCATGCCCATATTCAAACAAGAAAGCAGCACGTTCTTTCAACAATGGGTAAAGGGAGACATATTCTCTTTCACCACTTTCATACGCCCCTGCATTATAAAGTACCCTGACGTTCATCCATTCTCTACAAGCCTGCTCTATACGAAGATCGTTCTTTAAGCGAAAACCACCGACTGCTACTGCCAATATTGCCAACCCTATCCATTCCCAACGACTATTTCCACAAACACAGGCCAAAAGCAACGCTATAAATGTAACAATAAATACCGGAAGTTGCAGCGGATAAGAAGAAAAAGAAAAAATCATTAAAGAAAGAATAGCTCCGCAGATGCCATACCGCCTTTTCTTGATTCCTATATATAGACATATAACAATAGCAGCCAATCCGCAAAGGGTCAAAGGGACTCCCCACTCCACTGCTGCCTGCAAGTATTCCTGCCACGCGTTCTTCCCACGACTCATAATTGCCTGTTGCAAAATAATCCTCCTGAGCATGGCCGTATGCCACAGCAAAGTTATCCGTTCCATGTCCGGTTAGTGGCTTCTCTGCAATAACCCGGCAAGTAATCTTCCACATGAACAAACGCCCTCTTGCCGAATCCGGCTTTAACGAAAACAGCAAGTAGCCAGCCAATACCATGATACCTACTCCCACAGCTATAGCCGTAAACAAACGTTTCCAATGGTGTATCCACACTTCACGTAGCCAAACTCCCCAACCGACATGACAGGCATATACCCACAAACAAGAAATTCCCGCCGCCAACCAAGCCGAACGGCTCATACCCGCAGGAAGCACACAAAGAATGAGTAGCATCACACTGCCTGCAACTATATTCTTCACCCACCACACCCATGTCTTAAGCAAACGACTACTTTGCAAAGAAAGATATTGATAAAAACAAAGTGGAAGTATCATGGCTAAATACCCCGAATAAGGTCCGGGGTTGAAGAAAGAACCAGTCAGCGCATACCGTGAATGTCCGGAAGCAGTGAATCCATAAAGTTGACGTAATCCCCATATAGCTTCTATGCCGCCAAGTACTATTAAGGCCCACATCACAGTAGTAGTCAGTTCCAACGCCCTCTTGCCCAATAGAATTGACAATAAAGTACAGACGCTTGCTATGATAGCCGCTTTGTCAAACCATACCCACTGCCCGATCGTTTCATCGGCAGGAAGTTCGGGATGCACGACAAGCACTAATGACAGCAACGCACCTATACCGGCAAACAGTAATATTTTTGCCAATATATTCCATGTACTATGTATCACTGTTCTTATCATTTTATTTTCCTCAAAATTCTATTCCACCTTATTTCATCGGTATCAGGATTTACAGATTTCCAAACCCTTACAGCCCTGCCTACTATAAAACTTTCGGGTAGCATTCCCCAGTAACGGGAATCTTGCGAATTATAAGCATTGTCCCCTGCCATAAAATAGTAGTTCTCTTGAAAACAGTATTCCTGTACCACACTATCACCCAATAATATCTCACCGGCTTCGTTCATTCGCAACAGCTGTTTTTGTTCCCAGTTTATTAACTGCCTATAGAGGGTGTATGATAAAGAACTTATCTTTACAACCTGTCCTTTAGCAGGAACCGGCAGAGGACCGAATTCTTTGATAGTCCATTTCAACTCATCGCTCCACGGGAAGCATGGTATCACAACATTCGTTCCGCTATCCGGTAAAGCGGCAATCTGCTGTTGGGCAATCAAACTTCCGATTTCTCCGCTTACCCCACGTAGTCTATAATATCCGTTTCTGATTTCCAATGTATCTCCCGGCAAAGCAACACAGCGTTTCACATAGTATTTCATTACATCAAATGCAATACTGTCCCAACGCTCTGCCTTATATGGAAAATTAAAAACCAACACATCATTTCTTTTAAAGTTTCTCCATCCCGGCATACGGTAGATATTCACATCCTTACTATCCAATGCCTTCAATACATTGAATATCCTTGCCCCACCCGAACATTTATCCACCAATACACAATCACCCGCCAACATAGAAGGCGACATTGAGTCCGATGGTATACTGAAAGAGGTCACAACAAACACCTGCATCACTATATAAATAGTAGCCAGTAAACACAAGTAAAAAAATAAATTTATCAATCTGCTTGCCCAACGAACTATTTGTTGTCGTTCTTTCATTTTCATATTTATTCTTTTTTCAGCACATCGGCAATATTACCAATATCGCTGTATCCCTTCATCATATTCAAAAATCCGCTCATCTTTCCCTCTTGTATAGTTCTTCAAGTAAAATAAAGCTCCTTTAGGAACAGTATAAAGAAGTGAATCGGAAACTGCTACCTGAGTTCCTGCCGAGTTCCATTCACCTTGCGAAGAATAAAACAGCTCATAGGTTTCACCTTTATAGATATAGTTATCCCGATTACGAGGAGTAAATACAATCTTTCCTATCCGATACGGACGGCCCAGATCAAGACCTGCCCATCCACCTGACGGCAAACGATAGCGGAAAGAAGTACAATGATCGCCATCAAAAACATTTGTATAATCGTGTGTAAGGTCACCATTGGGTGCATTAGAGGTTCCCATTGGAGTTCCTTGCAAAGCACAAGTATCTTTCAACATTTCGTAAAATGCCACTTCGGATACATCACAGTAACTATTCTCAGGGCCATAATAGCGAACATACCGATAAGGCTTCATCCCCCTCAATACAACCACATTATGTAAGCGCAGCGGATTTTGCTTGATGACAAACAATGTGTCCTTCACACTGAAATCACGACTGTTACTACCTTCAAATACTCCCCCCACCATGTGTTGAGGAAAAAGTTCATACAACTGATTATATTTGTTAAGCAAACAAACCTCTTCCTGCTTATCGGAAACCTCAAAATAGTGTATGCCTCCGGTTTCCTTGTTTAATTCGAAAGGCTCGGAAACAGGCACAAGCC